>Ga0268266_10002632_pt1 | contig 18955 bp, 19 predicted proteins | sample KBSS13metaG_FD_190356 | JGI IMG/M metagenome (GOLD analysis project Ga0268266, IMG submission 190356) | Switchgrass rhizosphere microbial communities from Kellogg Biological Station, Michigan, USA - KBS S1-3 metaG (SPAdes) (version 2) | ecosystem: Host-associated > Plants > Roots > Rhizosphere...
TCGCCGCCCGCATCGCCGGTGAGCTCGACTCCGGCAACGTCGTCTTCCTGATCCCCGACGACGGCTGGAAGTACCTCTCCTCCGGCATCTACACGAAGCCGCTCGAGGAGATCGAGAACCTGGATTCCACCGTCTGGTGGTGATCGCGCGCGGCACCCCTTGAGTGCTGCCACGACATCCTGCATACTGGCGGCACCGCAACTTCCGCGCGCTCGGCGGTCTTTGAGCGGCGGATGATGCGTCTCACCGGACAGAGACAACGGGGATCCTGGGTGCGGCTTGCGTCGGCCTGCGGGCTGGCGCTGCTGGTCGCCGTCGTGGTGGGGGCCACGGCGGCGGCCGCTCGCCCGGGTCTCGATCGCACCTTCGGTCAGGGCGGGCGGGCCTCACTGGGCCTGTCCCTGCCGCCCGGGGCATCCAAATTCGAAGGGGTGGAGCGGGCGTCGGCGCCCGACGGCTCGACCTACGTCCTCGCCCTCGTGGGACCGGACCGTCGCCAGTTCCTCTACCGCTTCTGGCCGACCGGGAGACTCGACCGTCGCTTCGGCGGCTCGCACCACGCCGTGCGGCTCCCGGTCCAGCCACGCTGGGGTTACGAGCTGGCCGTCGACGCGCGGAGCCGCCCGGTGGTGATGAGCGGTGACCAAGGGCCCCGCTTGACCCGGTACACGCGGGCGGGCCACCTCGACCGCGGCTTCGGCCACGAGGGCACAGCGGTCGTGAAGACCCTGCCGACCGAATTCCCCGGATTCGAGACGCTCCCAGGCGGCCGTGGCTTCCTTGTCTACACCGAGGGGCAGGAAGGGCGGGGGTACACGACCTGGGACCTCGCCGAGCTGACCGCCGACGGCAGGCCGGCGAAGCGCTTCGGCGGCGACGGGGAGACCTCCGTCGAAGCGGCCGGAAACCTCGGGCTGGAACCGGTGGCGAGTCGACGGGGGGCCGTTTTCATCGGCGGATACAGCTTCAACGGCGCACCGCGGTTGACCCGGGTCTCCAGTAACGGCAGGCTCGACACGCGCTTCAACCGTGCCTCCCGGCGCTCGCTGCGGCCGTTCAACCGCCTCGGGCTGGGGTCCTTCGACTTCGAACCGACGACCGTGCTGGCGCTCGACGACGGCGGAGTCGAGGTGCTCGGGTGGGCCGGTACCAAAGGGTTCGAGGTGCGCCTAAGGGCCGACGGTGGCCCCGCTCCCGGGTTCGCCGAGGGCTACCGTCTGGCGCCCTTCTGGGCGTCGGGAGCGATGTCGCTCGCCGGCGGGGCGGTCCTCGCCTACGGAGAAGAACACCACCAGGTGACCCTCTTCGTCCTACGCGGCGACGGGGCGCTGGACCGACGCTTTCGTCCCGCGCGGCTGCCGCACGGCGCCTCCGTCGCCGGATTGGCCGCGGTCGATCCTGACCTGGCGCAGCTTTCCTGGAGCAGCGGAGGGAGATGCGATTCCTGCTCCGGTCGCTACATCTCGCGCTACGTGCTGCCCGCCGGCGAGGAGCCGGCGCGATGAGGGCGCGTCTCTTCCTCGCCGCAGCTGCCCTCGCGGCCCTGCTGGTCGCCTTCGCGGTGTCCGTTGCCGGCGCGTCTCCGCGCTCTGGCCTCGATCGGTCCTTCGGCAAGGACGGCGTGGTCAGGATCAAGCCGCCGTTCCCGGGCAATTTCTTCCCTCGGGCGTGGATCTCCGGCTTCGCCGCGGCGCCCGACGGTTCCGCCTACGTCCTCGGCGAAGAGGTCGAATGCGGGAAGGCCGAGTGCAATCACAACTTCCTCGCCCGCTACTCCCCTGACGGGAGCCGCGACAAGAGCTACGGCGAGGGCGGCGCGTTGGTCCTGCCCTCGGCGCCGTTGCCCGCGGTCCTCGCCGACGGGGCGGGGCGGGCGGTACTGGCGACGGTCGCCGGCCCGACCGTCGCCGTGCGCAGGTTGACCCCCGCCGGCGACCCGGACGGGAGCTTCGGCCGGGCGGGGACCGTCCGATACGACTGCGGTTGCGGCGCGGCAGCCGTGCATCTGTTCCGCGCCCCCGCGGGCCGGATCCTGGTCGACGCGAGCACCGTGCTCAGCCGGCACGGTCGCGAAGGCGTCGCCACGAGGATCGTGCTCTTCCGGCTGCTGCCGGACGGACGGCTCGATCGGAGCTTCGGCAACGCCGGCACCACCCGGTTCACGATCGACAGGCCGGGGCCGCCGCACTCCGTCGTCGTCGGCCCGGGGGGCGCGATCTTCTTCGGCGGCTCGGGCTCCGGCGGGCCGCGAGAAATCTATCTCGACCGAGTCGCCCCCTCGGGCCGACTCGACCGCCGCTTCACTCGCGTCGCCGCTCATGCGGTCCGGCGGCTGAACGCGATGGGGGAATTCCCTGAACTCGCGGCGCTCGCGCCGCGTGCCGACGGCGGCCTCGACGTGCTCGGAACCAACGGCTCGGGCCACGGGTTCGACCTGCGTCTGCGCGCCGACGGCAGGCTCGACGGCAGCTTCGCGAAGCGCGCGCTGCTACGGCTGCCGTTCATCGTCGAATCCGCGGTGCCGGGAGCGAACGGCGCGGTGGTCGTCGCCGGCTATCGGCCCTATGCCACCTACCGGGCCTTCCTCGTCCGTCGCGACGGCACGCTCGATCCTGCCTTCCACAAGGCCAAGGGCATCCTCATCCCGATCATCGGCAGCCCGTTGCGGCTCGCCGCTCAGTCCGGTGGCCGGGTGCTGGTCACGGACCAGGGCCGGCGCTTTTGCCGCGAGGGTTGTGGTCCGGTGCCGGCGATGGTCAGGATCCGCGAATGAGCAAGGCGTCGGCCGTCGTCGCCGTGCTGGCGGCGTTGGTCGTCTTCCCCTCGTCGGCAGGCGCGGCGAAGGTGCCGCCGGGATTCTTCGGGGTCGTGCCGCAGGCGACGCCGTCGAAGTCGGACCTGGCGCGGATGGCGGGGACGGTGGAAACGCTGCGGATGCCGATCTTCTGGTTCGAATGCGAGCCGAAGCGGGGGAAGTACGACTTCGAGGAGGTGGACGGGGAGATCGGCGCGGCGGCGGCGCGGGGGATCCGGGTGCTGCCCTTCGTCTACGGCACGCCGGATTGGCTCGGCCGACAGGAAAAGCCGCCGCTCTCCGGCGCCGCACTCGTTCGTTGGCGTGGATTCCTGCGGGTGCTCGTCGCCCGGTACGGGCCGCGCGGCAGCTTCTGGAAGGGACGCGCCCATCCGGAGCCGATCCGTCGCTGGCAGATCTGGAACGAGCCGAACTTTCGCCTGTACTGGGCGCCGAAGATCGAACCGGCGGCCTACGCGAAGCTGCTGCACGCCTCGTCGGCGACGATCCGCAAGGCCGACCCGGGGGCGCGGATCGTCCTCGCCGGGATCGCGCCGGTCGGCTACGGGATGAAGACGTGGGTCTTCATGCGGCGACTCCTGCGGGTCCCAGGGGTGCGCCGGGATTTCGACCTGGCCGCCGTCCATCCCTACTCGGCGACGATCCCGGAGCTGAACTACCAGCTGGAGCAGGTGCGGGCCGCGATGGTCGCCGGCGGGGCCGGGCGCAAGCCGCTGCTGGTGACCGAGTTCGGGGTCGCCTCCCACGGCGACTATCCCTCCGCCTTCGTCCTCGGCGAAGAAGGGCAGGCGCGGTTCCTCCGCAACGCCTACGAACGGCTGCTGGCGATGCGCCACCGCTGGCGGATCGCGGGCGCCTACTGGTACACCTGGCAGGACGAGGCCGGGTCCGATCCGCACTGCGCCTTCTGTCAGGGCGCCGGGCTCCTACGCCTGGACGGGACGCCAAAGCCGGCGTGGTTCGTCTATCAACGACTTGCAGTGGCAGCGAGAACCCGGACAACTCAGTCGAATCGAAGGGAAAGATGATGCGCAGGATGGCCCTGTTGGGGTTGTTGACGACGGCGATCGTGGCGGTGGGCGGCGCGGGGGTCGCGCAGGCGAAACCGGACCTCTCCTTCGGCGCCGAAGGGGTCGCCACCCTCAACCCGCCCTATCCCTCCGGCTGGCGGAACGAAAAGATCGAGACGACGGCCACGGGGCAGAACGGCGAAACCTACGTCGTCGCGAGACAGAGCTCCTGCTCACGTTATCCCTGCTCGGAAGGAGATTTCGTCTTCCGTTACCTGGCCAACGGCTCGCTCGAACCGGCCTTCGCGGGCTCGCGCGGGTTCGAAATCCCGACCGAAACCGCGGCGTCCTTCGAAGCGGACGCACCGCTGATCACGGTCGACTCGGCCGGACTGCCGGTCGTCGGCCGTACGGTCCAACCGCAGGGGACCGGGTCCGGGGCGATCGTCGTGCGGCGGCTCCTTCCCGACGGGACGCTCGACACCGGCTGGGCGGCGGGCGGTGCGGTGCGGCTGCCGTGTCCGTGCCTCGGTGGCATGACGCAGCTGCTCGGCGGTCCGGAACAGTCGACCTTCGTCGTCGCCACCTCGACCACGCGGAAGAAGCGCAAGGGGGAGAAGGACGGCGCCACCGCCGCGGCGACGCTGATCAAGCTCGACTCCACCGGGCATCGGGCGAAGGGCTACGGCGCGCGCGGCTCGGTCACGGCGAAGATGCCGGGCGAAGGGGAAATCGAATACAACGCGATCACCCCGCAGGGCGCCACCTACTTCGGCGGTCGCGGCCTCACCGGCCCCACCGCCTCGGGCTTCCTGGTGAGGATCACCGCGAAGGGCAAGATCGACGGCAAGTTCAAGACGAACGCCCAGCGGGCGCTGAAGCGGCTGCGGGGGCTGAAGGGCAACGAAGTGCGGATCACCGCCGCGGTGGTCGGCAACAAGGGGCCGATCGAGCTGTTCGGGACGGCGGGGAGCATCGGTGGCTTCGAGCTGCGCCTGCGGCCCGACGGCACCGTGCTGCACGGCTGGGGCACCAACGGCCTGGAATTGCTGCCATTCCCGATCTCCGCCGCGGTCCAGGGCCGCGAAGGCTCGACGATGGCGCTGACCGGGGAAGAAGCGGCGCCGCCGCGCCTCCTGCGGATCACCAGCAAGGGCAAGCTCGACCCGGTGTTCGGCAAGACCGGCGAGCTGCTGCCGGGGGCGACCGTGGAAACCGGGTTCTCGCTCTTCCCGGCCGGGCTCGGGCGGGTCGGCGTCTCCGATCTCGGCCTGCGCGAATGTCGCCAGGTCTGCGAAGCGGCGGCAAAGCTCTACCGCTTCCAGGAAGGGAAGTAGGGCGGCGTCCGGCGGCGGGCGTTCAGTAGCCTCGCGGGCGATGAAGATCTCCCAGAAGCTGGTCGACGAGATGGTCGCGCACGCGCGCGAGGATTTGCCGAACGAGTGCTGCGGCATGGTCGGCGGCAAGGATGGCGTGGCGACCAAGGTGGTGCGGGTCGTCAACGCGGCGGGCACTCCGCTGCGCTACGAGATGGACCCTCAGGGCCAGTTCAACGCGCTGAAGGAGATCGAAGACGACGGCGAGCTGCTGGCGATCTACCACTCGCACACGAAGAGCGCCGCGTATCCGTCCCAGACCGACGTGAACCAGGCGCAGAACTGGCCGGAACCGATCTACATCATCATTTCGCTCGCCGATGCCGATAAGCCAGATGTGCAGGCTTTCCACCTCGCTGACCTGAAGATTGCCGACGCCGAGCTCGAGATCGGGTAGAAGTAGACATGGCGGAGGCGACGAAACATCGTGGCGCGCACTCGCGCGGCTCGCACGGCGGCGGCGGGCACGGGGGCAACGAGGGTGGCGGCGGAGGCGGTGGTGGCGGGGGCAAGCTGATCAAGGTCGGCTTCGCGCGCAACCAGGCCGAAGCCGAGATGCTGCAGGCGCTGCTGCTCGAGTCCGACATCCCGAGCATCCTCAAACGCTCCGGCGGCTTCGACGCTCCCGAGTTCCTCGCCGCCGGCCCGCGTGACATCTGGGTGAATACCGGCCACGCCGACGAGGCTCGCCGGATCCTCTCCGAGACGCTCACCGAGTCCGAATCGGAAGAGCGCGAGGAGCTGGAAGACGAAGCGCATCTGCGCAAGACGGGCGGCGACCCGATGCCGCCGGGACGGTTGGCGCTCTACGTTGCCGGCGGCCTCGTCGTCGCGATCGTGATCGTCTGGATCGTCTACGAACTCGCCGGCTGAGGGGTCCCGGGCCGATCAGCTGACGCCGGTCGGGCCTTTCACCATCTCCCTGATGTAGTCGCGCCAGGCCGCTTCGATGTCGCGGAAGCGGGCGTCGAAGGCATCTTCGAGGGTCACTGCGGGGCCGCCGGGGAGGAGGCCGTCGACGAGGCGCTCGCAGGCCTCGGGGCCGCGCTCGTTCTCCAGCAGGTCGAAGATCGTGCCGCCGAGAATCACCGCGTCACGGCGCGAGGGCGGGAAGGAGACGCGGCTGGAGTTGCGCAGCCGCAGCAGCACCGCGGCGCGGTAGAGGCCGACCTGGCGGGCGAAGTACTGGGCGCCGCCTTCGACCAGCCAGGCCCAGCGCAGGTAGCGGGCGAAGCGGCGCGGGGTCCAGGAGGGCGGCAGCGCCGGGTTGTTGGTGGCGAGGACGAGCTGCGCGTAGAGGCGCTCGGAGGTGCCGCGCAGTGCCTCCAGTGAGTCCTCGCCCGCGGCGCGCCGTTCCATGTGGCGGTCGTTCAGGACGTGCAGCTCGGTTTCCATCGGCCAGCCCGCGAGGTAACGGCGTCCGGCCGGGGCCGCGGCCCAGCGGGCGGCGGGGAGGAAGGGGTGCGCCATCGTCAGCGACACCGGGTTGGTGTGGATGACGACGGTGACCTCGTCCGGCATCCTCTCGAAGCGGTCTTCGAGGCGCAGCCGCAGCGTCTCCAGCCGGTCGAGCGTGCGGTCCGCGAACGCGGCGTCGTTCGAATCGTGCCGCGCGGTGAAGGAGAGGGACTCCGTCTCGACCCAAGGCATGGGCCGAGACTAATCCCTCGAAGCGCTCGTCAAGGTTCAGACGAGCGCAGGTTCAGCGGCGCCGCAGACTTCCTTGATCTCCTGGCGAGCGCGGTCGAACTCTTCGTCCGCCATGACCGGAGTGCCCTCGAAGGGCAGTTCGCGGTCGATCTCGACCCAGGAGCGGCAGCCGTGGTACTCGTCGCGGACCCGCACCGTGACCGGGCGGGGGATGCGATGCACCCGCAGCAACATGATGTGCAGGGGGTGGCGACGCTTCCACGCGAGTCGCTTTTCGGCGTAATCGGGGGTCCAGATGTAGTACGGCGAGAGGCAGTCGAGCGTCCGCCGGTCTTCGATCGTGACGTGGTCGGTCACTTCGGCCCACGCGCGCAGTCGCACGCGGTCAGGCTGAGGGATCCCACCGTCCTGGATCAGGGCCTTCGGCGGCGGCTCCTCGTCGGGCCAGACGCCCTCCTCGAGTGCGCGACGTAGCTCGGGGTGGTGCGATTCCCGGACCAAGTCGTTCCGCTGATGGTCGAAGGTCGGATAGAGGAAAAAGCGCTCGTGCTCGAGCTCGAAGTGCTTGTTCTCCTCGCGAATTCCGCCCTTGCGGAGCGTGAGCAACTGCTCACCCTCGGCGAGAGCGCGGACCGTTACAGCCCATTCCTTGAGAGCGATTGGCATTTGAAGTCAGTACCTGGGGAGGTCGTGTGCGATTTATAGGGGGCGGGGCGTGAGTCAAAGCCGTGTGAAGGCCGTGTGCCCACCCGAGGGAGCGCATTCTAGAGAACGCAGCGCGAAACACCAAATAATTGGCCTCAGAATTTAGGCAGGGAGGTGTCCGCCGCCACCCGGCGTTTCAACCCTCAATCGGCTCCCTGGAGCCAAATTTCCCTCACTCTTGGACGGCAACCCGGTGCCGTCCAAGAGGTTTTTACCAGGCGCGCCACTGTGACCGCCGTCACGTCCACGGGGGGCGTGGCGACGCCGCTCGGTGAGCAGGGTGAAGCGCATCGGGGCCAGCGCTTCGAGTTCGCGGACGAGGCCGTCGCCGCCGCGGTGGGCGCCCGCGCCGCCGGAGCCGCGCCGCAGGGCCAGTTCGCGCACCCGCAGCGGGAACTCGGTCTCGAGCGCCTCGATCGGCGTGTTCAGCGTGTTCGACATCGCCACGTGGATCGCGCTCGGGCCGTCGGCGTCGGGGCAGGCGCCCTGGCCGCCGCCCAGCGTCTCGTAGTAGGTGAAGCCCTCGCCTGCCAGAGTCAGGTTGTTCATCGTGCCCTGGCCCTGGGCGTGGACCGGACGGGCGCCGGCGAGCGCCGCGATCACCAGGTCGGCGACGCGGCTGGAGGTCTCGACGTTGCCGGCGACGACCGCGGCGGGCGGCTCGGCGTTCAGCAGGCAGCCGCGCGGGGCGAGGACCTCGATCGGGCGGTGGGCGCCGGCGCAGGGCGGCGCGTCTGGGTCGGTGAGGACGCGGACGGCGAAGAAGGCGGCGGATTTCGTCACCGAGAGCGGGCAGTTGAGGTTGCCTTCGACCTGCGGATCGGTGCCGGAGAAGTCGAGGCGCAGGGTCTCGCCGTCGATGGTCGCGGTGACGCGGAGGGCGACGTCGCGCTCGCTGCCGTCGGGCGAGTCGTCCTCGAGGTAGTCCTCGGCCGAGTAGGTGCCGTCGGGGAGTGCGGCGAGGGCGGCGCGGGTGCGGCGCTCGGAGTAGGCGAGGATCTCCGCCATCCCCTCGCGTAGGCCGTCGGCGCCGTGGCGCCCGGCCAGCTCGGCCAGGCGCAGGCGCCCGACCCGGTTGGCGGACTGCTGGGCGCGCAGGTCGGCGAGGCGCTGGCGCGGGTTGCGCATCTGGGCGACGAGGCCGTCGAGGGCCTCCGGCGTGGCGCGGGTCGGCGCGATCACCACGCCCTCCTCGTCGAGGCTGTGGGAGAAGGCGGGCATCGAGCCGGGAGTCGGCCCGCCGACGTCGGCGTGGTGCGCGCGTGAGGCGGCGAAGCCGAAGAGATCCCCGTCGACGAAGACGGGGGAGACGAGCGTGATGTCGGGGAGGTGGGTGCCGCCGCGGTAGGGGTCGTTGAGGATCCATTCGACCTCCGGCTCGTGCTCCTCGCCGAGGACGGCAGCGACCGCGTCGGGCATCGAGCCGAGGTGGACGGGGATGTGCTCCGCCTGCATCACCAGCTCGCCGGCGGCGTCGAAGAGCGCGGTCGAGCAGTCGTGCCGCTCCTTGATGTTGGCCGAGTAGGCCGAGCGGATCAGGGTCGCGCCCATCTCGTCGCAGGCGGCGCGGAGGCCGCCGATCATCACCTGGAGGGTGATCGGGTCGATCATCGGGGGCCTTCCGGGGAGGGAGATTCGGGGGACCCTTCCCTCACAAAAGGGGAGGTTCGTCCAGGGTCCCCCGAATCTCCCTTCTGGCGGGTGGCGAGGATCGACCCGAACTCGTCCACGCTCGCGCTCCAGCTGGGGGGCAGGATCAGGGTTGCCTCCGGAAGCTCGAAGACGACTGGGCCCTCGGCCTGGCGGCCTGCCTCCGGCTCGCCGCGGAGGACGGGGGTGTCGATCCACTCCGAGCCGAAGCGGACCTTTCGGCTGCTTTCCTCGACGCTGCCCTCGCTCGCGGCGGCGGGGCGGGGTTCGGGGCCGTCGATGATCAGGGCCAGGCGGATGTCGACCAGGACCACTTCGCCGTCGGGGTCGCGGTGGCCGTAGCGCTCCTCGTGGGCCTCCTCGAAGCGGGCGATGAGCTCGGCAGGGTCGGGCTCGGGGTCGCCGGGCACCGGGAGCTCGAAGGCCTGGCCGGAATAGCGCATGCCGTAGACCACCTCAGCGCGGGCGCCGTCTAGGCCGGCGCCGGCCGCGGCGCGCATCTCGGCGACCGCGGCAGCGATCCGCTCGGCGGTGAGGTCCCCGCCGCTCAGCATCACGGTGCGGGCGGTGTCGCGGCGGCGGTCCGAGGCGCAGAGGCCGAAGGCGGAGAGGACGCCGCCCGCGCGCGGGCAGATCAGGCGCTCGATCCCGAGCTCCTCGGCGATCGCCGCCGCGTGCATCGGCCCGGCGCCGCCAAAGGGGAGGAGGGCGAAGCGGCGCGGGTCGACGCCGCGCTCGACGGTGACCACGCGGAGGGCCCGCACCATCTCCCCGTTGGCGACGCGGATGATCCCGGCGGCGGTCTCCAGGGCGTCGAGGCCCAGCTCCTCGGCGAGGGCCCCGACCGCTCGCTCCGCCGCCTTGGCGTCGAGCGCGACGCCTCCGGCCAGGGTGGAGTCGGCGGCGAGGTTGCCGAGCAGGAGGTTCGCGTCGGTGACCGTCGGCTCGGTGCCGCCGCGTCCGTAACAGGCGGGTCCCGGCTGGGCGCCCGCCGAACGCGGGCCGACGCGCAGCGCGCCGCCCGGGTCGCGCCAGCCGACCGAGCCGCCGCCCGCGCCGACGGTGTGGACGTCGACGGTGGGAAGTTGGATCGGGCGACCGTCGATCGTCCGCGAGTCGGAGCGCCGCACGGCGCCGTCCTCGACCACGCAGACGTCGCAGGAGGTGCCGCCCATATCGAAGCCGAGCGCATTACCGTCGCCGGAGAGGCGGGCGAGGAGCCCGGCGCCGACCGCGCCGCCCGCGGGGCCGGAGAGGACGCTCCATGCCCCGGCGCGCGCCGCCTCCTCGGCGGGGGCGACGCCGCCGGAGGAGAGCATCACCTGGGGCGCCGGGATGCCGGCCGCGGCGGTCGCTTCCTCCAGCCGTCCCAGATAACGGGCCAGCAGCGGCGAGAGGTAGGCGTCGATCGCGGTGGTCGAGGCCCTCTCGTACTCGCGGAAGCGCGGCAGCACCTCGTGGGAGGCGGAGACGTGGAGGTCGGGGAGGCGCTCGCGCAGGTGCGCGGCGAGGTGGCGCTCGTGGGTCGGGTCGAGGTAGCTGAACAGCAGACAGATGGCCACCGACTCCGCTCCCGACTCCTCCAGCGCAGCCGCGAGCCGCTCCGCCTCGTCGTCGGCCAGCGGCTCGACGATCCCGTCCGGCCCGGTCCGCTCGGCCGCCTCGAACTTCAGCTCCGGATCGACCAAGGGCGCCGGCTTCGGCGCGCACAGGTGGTAGAGGCTGGGACGGTCCTGGCGGGCGATCTCGAGCAGGTCGGCGAACCCCTTCGTCGCGATCAGCGCCGTCCGCGCCCCCCGTTCCTCCAAGAGCGCATTGGTCCCGACCGTCATCCCGTGCGAGAACTCCTCGACGTCCCCCGCTTCCGCCCCAGCCGCCCCGAGCACCGCCTCGATCGCCGCCATCACCCCCGCCGACTCTTCCCCCGGCGTGGTCGGGGTCTTCGCCGTAAAAACGGCCCCGTCGTCGAGCAGGACAGCATCGGTAAAGGTCCCGCCGACATCGACCCCGAGGAGCATCGCGCGGACGCTACTCCCAGGTCTCTTGCCGCACTGAGCCGTCGGGACTGAAGACGACGTGGACGCCGTCGAGGGTCGGGTCGGTGTCGGGGAAGTCGGTGCGGAGGTGGGGGCCGCGGGACTCCTTGCGCTCCAGGGCCGCCAGGGCGATCGCCTTGGAGAGGGGGTAGGGGTCCGGGATCAGGGCGGCGAGGTCGGTGGGGTTGCGGAGGGGGCCGGCGCGGCGCCAGACGGCGTCGCGGGTGGCGCGGGTCGGCGGGGTGAAGCGCCACTCGGGCTCCTCGGGGCGCGTCGTCTCCGAGTCTTCGGCGAGGGCCGCCCGCGCCGCCCGACCGCCGAAGACGAAGCACTCGCTGAGCGAGTTGGATGCGAGGCGGTTGGCGCCGTGGAGGCCAGTGCAGGAGCACTCGCCGACGGCGTAGAGGCCGGGCAGCGAGGAGCGGCCGTCGAGGTCGGTCGCGATGCCGCCCATCGTGTAGTGGGCGGCGGGGGAGACCGGGACCGGCTCGGCGGTCGGGTCGAGGCCCGCCTCGGTGAGCGAGGCGAAGACGTTGGGGAACCGGGCCGGGTCGATCGCCCGTAGGTCGAGGCGGACGAAGGCGCTGCCCTCCTCGCGCATCTTGGCGAGGACCGCCGCGCTGACCGCGTCGCGGGGGGCGAGCTCGTCGGTGAAACGCTCGCCGTCGGCGCCGAGCAGCTTGGCGCCCTCGCCGCGGATCGCCTCGGTGATCAGCGCGCCGTCGAAGCGGGTGTCCGGCAGGGCAAGCGCGGTCGGGTGGAACTGGCAGAACTCGAGGTCGGCGAGGTCGGCCCCCGCCTGCGCGCCGAAGACGGGGCCGGCGCCGATCGCCCCACGCGGGTTGGTCGTCCGCCGCCAGAGCGCCGCGGCGCCGCCGGTCGCCATCACCGTCGCCCGCGAGCCGAGCGCGCCCGCGTCGGTGATCACGCCGAAGCAGCGCTCGCCGTCGGACCAGAGCGCCGTCGCCGAGGTGTTCTCGCGGACCTCGATCCGCTCGTCCTTCGCCACCATCGCCGCCAGCTTCGAGGTGATCTCGCGGCCCGTCTGGCTGCCGCCGGAGTGGACGATGCGGCGCGCCGAGTGGCCGCCCTCGAGGCCGAGCGCGAGCCGTCCTTCGTGGTCGAGGTCGAAGACGACGCCGCGCGCCTGCAGGTCACGGACCGCGGCCGGGGCCTCCTCGACCAGTGCCATCACCGCGGCGGGACGGCAGAGGCCACGGCCGGCGGCGATCGTGTCCGCCGCGTGGCGCTCCGGCGAGTCGCCCGGTTCGAGCGCCGCGGCGAGCCCGCCCTGCGCCCAGAAGCTGGCGCTCTGCGACAGGGGCGTGCGCGAGACGACACAGACGCGGCCGCCTTGCTCGGCGGCGCGCAGTGCGGTCCAGAGGCCGGCGGCGCCGCCGCCGATGACGACGACGTCGTACTCGGCGACCGCGGCTATTTCTCGCCGCCCTCGCGCCGGATCTGGTCGATCCGCTCGCGCAGCCAGGCGGCGGCGCCTTCGCGAGCGCGGGCGCTCTCGGCGGCGACCGCCTTCTCGGCTTCTTCGGCGCGGCGCTCGGCGGCGGCGATCCGCTCCTCGGCGGCATCGGTCTGCGCCTCGATCTCGCTCAGTCGCTCCTCGGCCGCGGCGATCGCCCGCTCCTTCGCCTCGCGCTCCTTCTGCAGCTCTTCCTCGTGACGGAGTTCCAGCGCCTTCAGGTCCCGGTCCTCGGCGGCGCGGTATTTCTCCAGGTCGGCCTCGAGCGCGCGGATCTCCGCCTCGGCGCGTTTTTCGGCCGCCGCGGCCGCTTCGGCGGCAGCCGCGAGCGTGCGCTCGGCCTCGCCGATCCGCGCGGTGACCTCGTCTGCCGCTGCCGAGTGCTCGTCGCTCATCTGAACGTCCGCATCGCCGCCAAGCGCCAAATCTAACCCGCGCCGAGGGTCAGGTGCCGGTAGACCTCGATCACGCGCTCCGCCATCGGGCCCGATGCGAGGGTCGCGGCGCGCGCCGATCCGGCCACCCGAGGGTCCTTCGCGGCGAGGTGCGGGCGGGCCGCGACGGCCCATTTTCCGGCGTCGAAGGGAGCGCAGAGGCAGCCGTCGATCCCCGCCAGAAGGTAGGGCGCGACGCCGACCGGGGTGGAGAGGACGGGCACGTCACAGGCCAGCGCCTCGATCGCCGCCATGCCGAAGCCCTCGTAGTCGGAGGTGACGAGGACGGCGTCGGCGGCATTCATCCAGGTGCTCATCGCCTCCGGCTCGATCGAGCCGCCGGTGAGGAGCGTTGCGTCGGCCGCGGCGGCGAGCTCGGCGGCGCGGTCGTGGCGCTTCTCCGGGCGCGCGGGGTCGGCGGGGAAGAGGAGATAGCGGCCGTCGAGATCGAGGTCGAGCGCCTCGCGGGCGGCGGCGCGCGGGGTCGGGCCGAAGCGGTCGAGCGCCGGGCCGCAGGGGAGGACGGCGGAGCCGGGGACGGGTGGTAGGCCGGGGCGGCCGTCCTCCTCGGCGAAGAGCACGCGGGAGACGGCCGAGGCCATGTCGGCTCCCCAGGCGAGCCGTCGCGACATCGGCCCGACGACGGGATGGCGGACGTCGGTGCCGTGGAAGGTGACGAGGAGCGGTCGGGCGCCGGCGGCGCGGGCGACCCAGCCGGCGAGGCCGTAGTGGGCGTGGACGAGGTCGAAGCGCTGGCGCCGCAGCAGGGCGCGGAGGGCGCGCGTCGCGGGCAGGTAGTTGGAGTGTCCGCGCGGGAAGCCGAATTCCTCGACCTCGATCCCGCGGGCGCGGATCGCGGCGACCTGATCGCGGACCCAGCGGCCGCGCTGGGGCGTCGTCGCGTCGGGGACGAGGTTGGTGACGACGAGGACGCGCATCGCGGCAGGTTATCCGCGCCAGAGTCGGGTACGAGGCGGTCTCGCGTGACGCGAACAACCGACTCGTCGCCTCCCGGTCTGCTTGAGTGCCCATCCCGATGCGCTTTCCGCACCCTTCGATCCCCGTCGTCCTTGCCGGTGCGCTGGCCATCGCGGCCTTGCTCGCGCCCGCGGCCGGAGCTGCCGCCGAGGCCGGTCCCGACGCCGCGCCCCCGGGGCAGGCTGCCGTTCCGTCGATCTCCTTCGCCGAGCACGCCGCCCAGGCGCGCAGCTTCTGGACGCCGGAGCGGATGCGCGCGGCGCTGCCGATCGAAGGGACGCCGCCGGCCCACGGCTCGGCGCTCGACCCGGTCCTCACCTCGACCTCGGAAACGATCGACGACCCGACCGAACCGGCCTACCGCGTCAACGGAGTCATCTTCATCTCCGAAGGCGCCGGGATCGGCTTCGGCCGTTGCTCGGGCACCTCGGTCGTCTCGCCGAACGAGAGCGTCGTCATCACCGCCGGCCACTGCGTCTACGACGAGGGCATCTGGGCCGACCGCAAGTGGGTCTTCGTCCCCGGCTACCACCACGGCGAACGCCCCTTCGGCACCTTCACCGCGCACTGGCTGGGGACGACGCCCGCCTGGCACGCGCACGAAAACGAGAACTTCGACGTCGGCGCGGCGGTGGTCGGGCGCAACGAAAAGGGCCAGACGCTGGCGGCGGCGGTCGGCGCCGATCGGCTGGAGACGGGGCTCTCGCCGAACCAGACCTTCGACGTCTACGGCTATCCGGTCGAAAAGCCGTTCAACGGCGGCACCCTGCAGGTCTGTCGCGAAACCAGCTTCATCGGCCATGACTTCGGCTCGCTCTTCGAACCGGGCCCGCTCGACCTGGCGATCAGCTGCGACGACAGCGCCGGCGGCTCCGGCGGCGGCTGGGTGATCGAAGGCAACGTCGTCAACAGCGTCACCACCTACGGCTACTCGAGCGACCCGTTCACCAACTTCGGCCCGTACTTCGGCAAGGACGTGGCGAAGCTCTACGCGAGGGCGAAGCAGATCAAATGAGGCGCGGCGCGATCGCAGCCTTCTTCGCCCTGGCCCTGGCGGTCACCAGTGCCTCGGGGGCGCTCGCCGACGTGGGCGGGGCCTCGGCGGGATCCGGTGGGCCGCCGCGGCATGCGGTCGAAGTCGAACCGCGCTTCGGGTTCATGGGGACGCACGGCTACCGGCTGTTGATCTCGGCGCGGGCGGCCACGGTGACGATCGGCGTCACCCATAAGAGCAGCACGCCGCACGCGGGCTCCTCGACCACCTACGTCGCCCGCGGCACCGTCGGCCCGAACGGGATCCATGCCAACTTCCACCAGTTCGGCAAGGTCGACGTCAAGTTCCATCCCACCGCGGAAGCCGTCCGCGGCCTGCCGCCCGACTGCTTCGGTGGGACGACCGGCGCGGCCACCATCCCCGGCTACTTCACCGGCACCGTCGACTTCGAAGGCCAGGGCGGCTACACCGTCGGCCGCACCAATCGGGTCAAGGGCGAGGTCGTTCTGCCGCCGACCGAACAGTGCCCGCTCGTCGCGGGCGGCGCCAACCCGCTGCTCGAAGACCCGGCCGCCGAGCTGCCGCCCGCGAAGACCCGGATGACCCTCTCGGCCCTGGACAAAGCCGGCACCGGCGGGCTCGTCTTCGTCGCCCGGCGGGCGGGCAAGACCGCCTTCTACGCGGAACGCTTCGCGACGGTCGGCCGCATCGGCCTGCTGAGCTACGACTACGCCCTCGGCCCGCGCTCCAGCTTCACCTCCGACCCCCAGGTCAGCTTCGGCAAGGTCCAGCCGCCGAAGCCCTTCCTCGGCTCGGCGACACTGAAGCGCGGCCCCCACGGCAAACGCGCTTGGACCGGCGACCTCGAAGCCACCTTCCCCGGCGGCGAAACGGTCCCCCTCACCGGCACCGATTTCCACACCACCCTTTCCAGAAGCTTTCCCTAGCCGACACACATTCGGCACCCGCGCGTCTTGTTCGGCGCGCATTTGAGTCGCAGGATCGCGGGGTGGCGAACAGTGAGGTCATCGCGTGGTACGTCGAAGAGAGCCAACGCCTGCTCGAGGATCAGCAGCGACGGGCCGAGTCCCTGCGTACGCGCGGTGGTCAGATCGCCGGTTTCGGGGCGCTGCTCCTGGCTGTGATCGGCGGTAACGCCACGAGGATCCTCGGTGAATCCCACGGCGCCGCCCGAACGGGGATCGCTGTGATGTTGATCGCCGCGACCCTTTGCCTGGCCGTGTCCATTGCGGTGTCCGTTATCGGTGTGAACAGGCCCCGGTCCTACGCGACCATCTCCTCGGAGGAGATAGCGAACTATCTGACCAACTCCTTCCTCGACGCGCCCGAGCTCTGGCCTGTTCACGTCCGGTCGCTTCGGTCTCTGAAGAAAGCAGCCGAGGACGCTCAAGAAGGTGGAAATGATGCGCTGAAATCGATCACCGTTTCGCTCTACGCTTTCTTGGTCGGCCTTGCGTTCACCGTCGTTGCCGTCGCCATCCTGACCGTGGAGTTGATCTATGTTCAAGCAGTACAAGCCACCTTCTTCCGCTCCTCCGCCGGGTGTCCCGCTGCACCAAACCGAGGCGCCGATCGACTACGAGGGTCGGCTTCCGCCGAAGCACCGCCGGAGTCGGGATGAATGGACCCGGATGGAGCGCTTCTGGGACCGACTGACGCCGGCCTCGCGGCGCATCAAGCCGGCTCCTGAGCGCTGAGGGTTCAAAGAAGTTTCAAATCGGCGCGAGAACTGGTCCAGACAGGTCTTGAGCCGCGCGCATTTCCTTCGGAGCATCGCTCTCGTCAAACGAGGAACGGAGAGCGAATGTTCTACGCAGTGTTGGGCTACGCCCATGCCGCCCTGTGGCGGGTCAACCTTGCTGTCACCCGGCGGGTGAAGGCGATCCACGCCCTCGCCGACCAACGCGGCCAGGGGACGGTCGAGTACGTCGGCCTGATCCTCCTGGTCTCGCTGCTGATGGTCGGGATGGTCGCCGCGATGAAAGGGTTCAACGGCAAACAGGGGACTGAGTTGGCGGACGTCATCGTCGACAAGATCAAGGAGGCCGTCGAGAAGGTCGCCTTCAAATGAGGGTGGGGGCCGACGGCCCCTCCGGACGCCCGGCATCGGCACGTGTGCTCGCCGGGCGCCCGCCGCCCGCGACGGGGTCAGGCGACCGCGTCGAGGGGGCGGGTGATCTCGATGCCGGCCTCCGCCGCGAGGTCGGCGACGCGATCGGGCGCCGCCTCCGGGCCGAGCGCGGCGGCGGCGCGGGCGAACCGCTCCATCCGACCGCCGGGGGACAGGACCGAGAAGGCCCGTGCCGCGCCGGCGCTCTCGTTGCGAATGGTGTGCTCGCGGTCGGCGACGATGCCGACGACGTCGCCGGGACCGGCGGTGCGGCGATCGATGCCGGTGCGGGTCGCGAGATAGAAGGTCAGCTCTCCCTCCTCGACCCGCACCACCTCGACCGCGTCGTGGCGGTGAAGGTGCGGCGGGCCGCCGCCAGGAGCGATGGAGACCTCGTAGGCAAGGATCTCGTCGTCGGACTCGGCGCTGCCGACCAGTACTTCCATCAGGTCGCCGCCGACGGTCAGGCGCTCGCGGGTCGAGCTCACATCATTCATTGGTTCCTCCTTGGTTTCGGACGGTGGTCGAATCTCGGGAGCCGAACTATTAGACAGGGCTCCTGTCTTTCCGGTTAGCGCTACGATAGACAGGGTCCCTGTCCAATGTCAAGATCGCTTCCACAGACCGCCGCCCGCGACCGCCCCGAGAACCTCGCCGTCCTGCTGCGCGAGCCGTTCATGGTCGAGTCGGAACGGCTGCACCGTTACTTCGCCGAGCATGGCCATCCCGAGGTGCGACCGCCCCACGGCGACCTGCTCCAATACCTCGACACCGACGGGACGCGGGTCAGCGACCTCGCCGCGCGAGCCCAGGTCACGAAGCAGTCGATGGCTGAGTTGGTCCTCCACCTCGAGCGTCACGGCTACGTCGAACGTATCCCCGACCCGAGCGACCGCCGCGCCAAACTGGTCCGCGCGACCGGGCGCGGGGAGGAGGTCTTCGCGCTGGCGCGAGAGTTCGTCGCTGCCACCGAAAAGCGATGGGCCGGCCAGCTCGGCAAACGGAAGATGGACCAGTTGCGCGAGCTGCTGATCGAGCTGAACGCCGCGCTCTGAGCGCGGCATGAAAGGATCGCCGACGATGACCGCCTCACGCAGCTACGACCGCGCCCCTGCCGACATCCGACCGGTGACGATCGACCCTGGGTTCGTCGAAAGCGCCGACGGGTCGGCGCTGATCTCGGTGGGGCGGACGCGGGTGATCTGCACCGCCTCGGTGTCCGAGCAGGTGCCGCGCTGGATGATGGGGCGGGGCAAAGGTTGGGTCACCGCCGAGTACGCGATGCTGCCCGCCTCGACCGGCGACCGCAAGCAGCGCGACATCTCGAAGGGCAAGCAGGACGGCCGCGGGGTTGAGATCCAGCGGCTGATCGGTCGGAGCCTGCGGGTGGTCTGTGACTTCAAGGCGCTCGGCGAACGGAGCGTCTACGTGGACTGCGACGTGCTCGAAGCCGACGGCGGCACCCGGTGCGCGTCGATCACCGGCGGCTACGTGGCGCTGAAGCTGGCCTTCCAGAAACTGATCGACCGCAAGCTGATCGACACGATGCCGCTGACCGGCTCGATCGCCGCGGTCAGCGTCGGCATGGTCGACGGCCGGGCGCTCTGCGACCTCGACTACAACGAGGACTCGCGGGCCGAGGTCGACGCCAACGTGGTGATGACCGGCGACGGCGGCCTGGTCGAGGTGCAGGCGACCG
>Ga0268266_10002633_pt1 | contig 18943 bp, 18 predicted proteins | sample KBSS13metaG_FD_190356 | JGI IMG/M metagenome (GOLD analysis project Ga0268266, IMG submission 190356) | Switchgrass rhizosphere microbial communities from Kellogg Biological Station, Michigan, USA - KBS S1-3 metaG (SPAdes) (version 2) | ecosystem: Host-associated > Plants > Roots > Rhizosphere...
GTGCAAAGTTGCTTTCGGTAAACTTCTCATTGCTTCCAACCCAGCCATAACTGGCTTGATCTGCATTGTTTGGTAAGGTACTACCCGCCAGTATATTGCCGAATGGATCGTAGGTGAAGGTGTTGGCTGGCGACGTTTAGGCAAAAGACATAGTCTTAATCACCTAAACTTTTTTCAATTGCAAGGGGTTCTTTACAGTATAGGGCTGAAGATGGTCTAATATCTCTATCCGTCCATCCGTGATCTCATAGTAGTTATCATTATCCTTCAGTAGTGGGATGTATTCCCATCGGGTCCACATTAGAAATTTTTTAAAACACCTAAACACATATAAATCGTGCAGGTGCTTTAGGTATAGCTCCAGAAGCTGCGCACCCTCTTCAAGGTCTTTTTCTGTTAGCTCATATTCTCTCTGGTCGATGCGTATGGCGGGCCATATCGTATCCGGTCCTGCTATCCCAACGCTTAGATATGCCCTGTTGTCGGTTGGAGATATATGAAACCAGATGACAGAATTGCTTGACCACCACTCATGCTCTCCGGACTTATTCGTCGTGGTCCTGTATCCTGAGTCATATTTTTTGAATAGAGTATTAATTCTTTCTTCCATTAGAATTTCTTCCCCGTTTTAATTATCCATGTAGAGCGATGGCTCATTGACCAGGACATTCTAAATGTTGCCTTGCCACCCTCCTTGGACCATCCCACTCTCAATGTCTTCAGTCCACCAGATAATTTTAATCTTTTACCGATATTATTAGCAAAGGAATTTCTCCCAGTTCCGAAGAGAGTACTGTGTCACCCTCCCCATATACTGAACACACTGTCTGAGACAATGCAGTAGAATATTCAGTCAACAAGGAGCGTACACATGCCCGGCTACAAATCCATTGACCCGGCCGTCAAGGCTGCAATACTAGACCAAATCCGTAACAAGGGTGTGAGTGTGAGCGAGGCGGCAGCCTCGCACAATGTCAGTCCCAAAACCATTTACACCTGGCTTCGCGCAGGTGTCATGGACGGTGACAAAAACCTCATCCTGGAGCTCAACCGTCTCCGCAAGGAGAATGAGCAGCTCTACAAGCTGCTGGGTCGAGCCACTGCTGAGCTTAACCGCCCAAAACACTAGCCATCCTGGAAGAGGTCGACCCGGGATGGCGGAAACACTTCGCCCGCCACCTGGGGGGTTGGTCGGACACGCCTGTACGTGACGCCCACCAAACAGGCATCCCGGGATGCTGCTGCGGTGCGGCAGCTCAGGGTTGTCCACAAAATGCATCCATTTTACGGCGCCTACCGACTTGCCTTACATCTCGGCTGGAACGTCAAGAAAGCTCGGCGCATCCGTAGTCTTGCGGGTGTGGTTGTACCACACCCTACCAAGAGGCAACGAGGCAGTAAACGTCGTGCACCAGAGATAGCCGCGCCACTCAACATCTTGCAACGCTACGCCAAATTCCGTAATGAGCTCAGACCACAGGACGGCCTAGATTACCGGGATATGGTCAACGCCCATGCTTGGGTGCAGGACTGCACCTACCTGTGGTTTAGCGGCAGCATGCACTACCTAGCGGTCGTGCTCGACCTCAAACCAGACAAGTAGTTGGTTGGCGACTGAGCCTCCGGCACAGCTCAGAGCTCACCCACGAGGCCTTGCTTGACGCACTCAGCAAACACCCGGCGCCAGCTATTCTGCACAGCGACCAAGGCTCGGAGTACCTGAGCTACAAACACCAGGAGCTGTGCGACAAGATGGAGATCCAGCTCAGCGCCAGCAACAAAGCCAGCCCCTGGCAGAACGGATTCATGGAGCGTTGGTTCGGAGGGTTTAAACGAGAGATGGGCAACCTGAGCCAGCACAAAGATCTAGCCCAGCTCCACGAAGCCAGTGCCATGCATATTTACTACTACAACCACCGACGGATCCACACCGCATTAGGTATGAGCCCGGCGGCTTACGCCGCCCAGCTCAAAGCCCAAGAGTTACAAAAAGTCTGAGACAGGGTGTTTGTTATTTGGGGAGGTTGACAACACCCAGGCACCCATCTGAGTCAATTGTACACTAAAGTTTGTTTCGGTTGATTTTTCGTTTTGGCCTACATTTCTCTATGCCTGTTGGCAAGGCTAACGGGGCCGTAGGTTTGCTGTGATCCCCTTTATACACATCTCTTTTGAGTAAATCTACAAAACGCTACCTACTACTTGTCCTTTTTGTCTTTGTGGGATGCGATAAAAGCAGGTATCTTTTCGTGAGTGCCCCTGTTTCCTTTAAGCCAATCAACACTCCACTCTGTTATGCGATTTTCGTCAATCTTTCGAAGCCCCTCGTTCGTTTCCTCGATATAGCTGTACTGCTCCACCAATGCAATAGGCTTTTCTGTGTTCTTATGACTCTGGCTAAATTTTCTGGCAGCTCCGTAGGTGGAAAAGGCGTAGTAGACGCTCTTGCCCCCTTCTTTCAGCCATACTCTGTATTCCAGCACTTCATCGTAGAAGTATCCACCGCCTGAATAGACCTCGGATGGGTAGGTGCCAACTTTATTAGGCTCGCTTGCCTTGGGATATTTTCCGAAAAACATATTTCTATCTCCTAAATATACGCCGAGCGTACCACGTAGTCTTTTTGGTTAGCGAGTAACCTTTTGGAAAATTATTATTACCCTTGGATGCATTACATGTTCGACAAAGTGGCTGTGCGTTCTTGATTGTATTATTTCCGCTCCTGCTTCGTGGCACAACGTGATCTACCTCGCTTGCTGCTCTGCCACACCCAAAACTACACATTCTATTTTTTGCATCTACAGCGCGCTTAACTACCGCACCAAATGCCTTGCCAGCTCCAGCGCCTCCACTCGAACCGGCAACAAGGATCGTGTCACCTTTTTTGACGGCTTGGTAGGCCTTGACTGCCGCTCCGGCGCCTACCGCAGACAGTGCAATGCTGGCGGCCATTATTGTAGCATTCTTATAGTCCCCAGTAGCGGCGTACGCTGCTGCTGAAGCGGCAGCCATACCCCATCCCTAGCGGACCTGGTATCATTGCCCCAATCGATGCCCCAATAGCTATCGCCGTCCCTATGTGCTGCCAATTGAGTTCACCGGTCAAGTCAAAGTCATTCACCGGATCGGTCACGTACACATATGCATTGTCTGTCCCACCCTGCACCGGATCTACGGATAGGAACCGCCCCATGGATGCCACGTATACTCGCGCACCCATCTGGGTAAATTGTACACTGAATTCTGTTTCGGTTGATTTTTCGTTTTGGCCTACGTAGCCGTAGGTGGTGCCGGTGGTGTTGTTTTGAATTGTGCTACTTTGTGTAGTCTGTAGCCACAAAATAGACGATGGCGACGAGGCTTAGTATGAGTCCGGCTGCAGACATCGCCATGTACTGCCTACTTTTTATGCGGCGAGAAAGGATTAAGCCGCGAATAGAGAGGCCTAAACCAGCAGCTCCAACAAACCAAACAAATAAACCTATGGCGCCACACGCAAGGCCAAGTACAGCAAACTGCTTGCTTTCTTTTTCAGGGTTTTTTGATGGTGCTAATTGCATAGCTCATTCCTTCCTAAGAGTGTTAAATTGACGTTACGTAAACAGCGGAAAATGCCTAATTTTAACCTATCATGGAAGTCGGTAGAGTGACCAGCCTTATCAATGCTAATAGGAATGAGGTCCTAACATTCTCCCCTTTGTGTAAATAGTAAAGTGTTAGGACGGCATACGTGAATAGTACTATTGCCACTATCACTATAACTTCTTTGTAGTAACGATTGAATGCAGCAAGGCAAGTCAAAAAGAATAATACTAGGTAAATTATTGTGCCTTGTACTATACGCGCATGTTCAAACTTATATGAACCTATGTGGATTATCCTACTGTCTTTGAAACCCATTGATCATCTCCATCGTTTTGTAGTCTTCTTCCAGGCGTAGTCTATCGCTCTTGAGCGGACCTGGTCTTTGACGACATCTTTTATTAGAGTCTTGGCCCGAGCTTTTCCAGCCGCTTTTGATAACGCCTTTGCTACGGTGGTGTAGTTCCTATTATTGCCAAACCAGCGTACGGCCTTTGCACCGCGCGCACCGGCTAAACCTATACTAGCGTCTATTGTACCTTTAGTTATGGCTTTGCCCCAGCTGCTGCCATCATGTCGTGCTCCTGCTGTGGTCGTCACGCCGCCTAGTGCGGCGGTGGCAATTACTGCCGCTGTGCAAAATCCAGCGGTTGCCAACATACATGCACCTGCTCCCGCTATGGTAAGACCTGCGCCAATAGCATCACTGTGCTTACCTATCCATTTCCAGGTGTCGCCAAACCCAAACTGTCCCGTCCAGGTCAAAATCATTTACCGGATCCGTCGGATAGACGTAGTTGTTCGCTGTCCCACCCTGCACCGGATCTACGGATAGGAACCGCCCCATGGATGCCACATACACGCGGGCACCCATCTGTGTTAGTGTAAGGGAGATGCTGGCTTCGGTAAACTTTTCGCTCGTACCGGCCTAGCCGAAGCTACCAAGGCTAATACTACTGGGTAAGATGCTGTCGAACCTACTTAAGGATTGTTTGCGCCTCTTGAATTAACCCATCGATCGATAGTGTAGAGTAGTCTTCGTGGGCGGGGCTATCAGCGTTTCTGCGTGGCGACGACAACCATCTTCTATGTCTCTTTTTTTGGTCAGCTTCCTTAAGATGCTCGATAAGTATGGTCCTAAGCTTATCTTTGTAATTGCCCTCAATCCTAACCATACGGGGCTCTCCTTCTAGCCACTCGCCTACCTCCACAATAGAGATTGGCGAGTGGCTCGGATTTCTATCTATCTTGCTGTTTGATTCAAAGTGATACATCCCTCCCTCTTCGTCTAGTGCAAGGAGCTTCCCATCCACCACATCCATAGGCTCAAATTGACGTATAAAGTCTATGGGGTCATTAGTTATTTCATTTATGGTACCCTCTGTGTCGTTATCTATTATGATGTATTTCATTTAAACCATTTCTTAAATGTCGTCTCCCAAGGGCGATGAAGCTTCATCGCTTTCTTTGGAGCTCCTTTTGCTTGATAGTGAACATGCGGTAAGCGAGCAGGGATGTTTTTGCCCTCGGCTACTATTGAGGCTAGCTCGTCATACGATTTAGTTTTTAACTGGTTGACGTGTGTTCTTGGCAGCTCTTCTTCGTTCATGGTGCGCATGCTGCATACCGACGGTCAGTCTTCGAAGTCTAACTTGGCCATGACCTCGTCTAGCCTCCGACCCAGCTCATTTGGCTCATCCCTTTCATCTAAGCCAATACGACTAAACTCATCCGATACTATATTATGTAGCGCGAGTCTCTCTTCGCGATCAATCACTCCCTGTTTTAGGCGCTCGAGGCATTCTTTAAGATATTTGGATCTTGATTGTAATGCATCCTCTATTGTCTCTTCGTCTTCGTTGGATAACCTTTCTATCATCGTTACCACCTCCATCCATTTCTATTACGTGCATATGTTGTTATGACCTTACGACTATTGTTCAGAACCACTGTGGCATTCTTGCCTACGTATTTTGTTCGTCCTCCTGACTGCGCAATAGTTTTGATCGGACTGTGCACTGCGTCATAAATTGCTCGAACTGCTACGCCATGGTTGTCTCGGCTGATCGCTTGATTGAGTCCATGCTTAGTATAGCCTGCAATACTCTTCGCCTGCCTTGAAGCGGCGATATATCCTCCCTCATCCAATGGCTTAATCTTGATTGACGCTCTCGCAGCTGAGGCGAGCTTTGATGCCATTCCGGCATCTTTGGCGACCTGCGCTGCCTTGACGGCAGCTCCTGCTCCGACTGCTGCGGCTGCAATACTAGCACAGGCAATTATTGCATCTTTCCTGTCACCTGCAGCTGTATAGGCAGCAGCAATCATTCCGGCCGGCCCTGGGATTACAGACGCCCAGCCTGCTAGATTAGCGAAGCTCTTCAGTCCGAAGTTACCCGTAAGATCGAAGTCATTGATTGGGTCAAGCACATAGACGTAGGCGTTTGCTGTGCCACCTTGCTGTGGATCGACAGAGGTGAATCGCCCGAGCGTAGGCAAGTATACCCTAGCTCCCATCTGAATCGGCATCAGTGCAAAGTTGCTTTCGGTAAACTTCTCATTGCTTCCAACCCAGCCATAACTGGCTTGATCTGCATTGTTTGGTAAGGTACTACCCGCCAGTATATTGCCGAATGGATCGTAGGTGAAGGTGTTGGCCGGGCCATTACCGGTGCTGGTGTTTGTACCATTGGCATCTACGGTGAGCAGTGTATCGCCGTGGATATTTGGCAATGAATAGGTGGCGTTGCCTGCGCCGGTATAGGCTGGCTTGATGGTTACTACCACTCCACCGGGCAATTGCAAATTCTTCTCTATTACATTCCAGTTGGCATCGCGGACAAAGTCTGGCGTGTCACCGTTGCCGGTGTAGTCATGGATTAATTCGCCCTTGCCCTACCCCGATCCGGTGGTATTGCCCAACTGTTACCTTCGTCTAAGGTTCTCTCAACTTCTTCAATCAAATTCGCTAAAGCCATATAATTGTAGACTTGGTATATGTTGATTATTTCCTGTGCTTTGTTGAACTTGCAATTCTATATGTAAGATCTGGATCAGTAAACTTCATAGTGTGTGTCTTTAAAAATCGCGACACGTTTAATTCAAATTTACCGGCCAGAAATCCAGAAACTAAACGTTGTGCCTCTGCAATATTCCATGTATTCTTCAGTTTCAGACTCTGTCATGTATATCACGTAGCGATCCTGGGATTGGTCTCCGTCCTCAAAAAGAATATCAACGGTTGTAGATTTATTAGGTGCCCCATTCATATCCATCATGAACCACGAGTACCTTTCTGGCAGCATCTGACACCGTGATTCGAAACCTGCCCGTTTCATCGGACACCAATTTGACGTCGGCACCTTCTCCTCCTAGTGCTCGCTTGAATTGTTCAAGAGCATTTTCTATGTGTCTTAAGTCTACAGCTTTCATCTGTATTAGTAGCACTTCCTTCCAAGACATTTTATCTTCTTGTCTGTCTTCGATGATTGTGCAAGTAAAGCACCGGTTACGGTATCGCTAGCTTTGGTGGCGGCCAAAAGGTCGTCGTGGGTGTTGGGCAGACGCTAGGTCTTGCTATACGTCCACCAAAATGACCGATCTTCAACACCTGTAGCCTCTTTGTATCTTGGTAGAAAAGTTCGCTTCTGGGTGCTCTCGGGCGTAACATATTTCTCGTAGAATACGGAGTCCATTTCTGATAGCCTTCTTGCTTGTGTGGCGTCCATAGATTGCAGTACTTCTTCCAATAGTTCTCTGCTGAGAGATAACCCATAGAATTCAGGAACTAGCTCCTCATCGTATGCAAAATTAGCTGCTAGCCATTTTTCATACTCCTCGAGCAGTCCATCGATGATTGTCTTCGTCTGCTTGGAGTCGGAATTAGCCATCTTACTTCTAAGCTTTTCTAAGAGTTCTTGCGGTCGTATGAGGTCGTAATCCATAGTTGCTAATCCTTTTTAATCACTTACTAATAGTAGGTTACTAGCCGCTTCCCTTGCTTAATGACAACTCTTGAGCCCTTTTGGAAAATCTTCCTAACTATGCCACGGACTGCATTGTTGCTTCTAACAAAGTTGCTTGGTGTCGCTCGCCTGAGAGCGCCTAGGGTGTAGCTCAGGGGCGATTTATATCCCATGCCCACGCCGTGCTCTCCATAGTGGTATAGAAGGTTGCCCACTCTATTGCCGGTTTTCCCTTCGGTCCACGCTAGGGCTGCAAGCCTGGTTGCACCCTCTCTTGTCGCACCGGCCGGTGTAAATATCGAGGCCACAAGCAGCCGGTTAATGTCGCGCTTGACGCATGCGCTCAGTCCGGCCTTAAGGCATGAGAGCGCATCCTGCGCGCTACTGGCTGACATGTACGCAGTCAAGTTCCCGTCCAGGTCAAAATCATTTACCGGATCCGTCGGATAGACGTAGTTGTTCGGCGTTCCACCCTGCACCGGATCTACGGATAGGAACCGCCCCATGGATGCCACGTATACTCGCGCACCCATCTGGGTAAATTGTACACTGAATTCTGTTTCGGTTGATTTTTCGTTTTGGCCTACGTAGCCGTAGGTGGTGCCAATTGCGGTGTTGTTGGGTGTGGACTGGTCGGCAATGGCTTCGCCGAATGGTCCGGTTTGGTAAGTGCCGGTCAGCATGCCGCTGGCATCTGTGGTGGCGAATATGTCACCGTGGATGTTGGGCAGACTGTATGTCTTGGCTGCGTTGCCAGTTTGGCCGGAGCGTATAGTGACCATAACATTGCCGGGCAGCTGCAGGTACCTTTCTGCCATACTGCCGTCTGCATTACGGGTAAAGTCTGGCGTATCGCCGCTACCGGTAAAGCCGTAGTAGGTGTCACTGATCCATATCCAGTTCCAGTTGGATATGTTCATCTTGTCGCGGTCGATTATGCGGCCCTGAGCATCACGGCTGTAGTAGTAGGCTTGACCATTCCCGTTGTCATCGTACTGTTCCACGCCACGGTTGCGGTCGGATGAGTCCACGGGCAGTCGTAGCGGGCGATTGCCCGCGCCCAACTGGACCATGTTGCCGTGGTCATCGTAGACAGGGTTAGTGAGCGCGGCATTGCTACTGGCGACGAGTCGGTCCGCTTGGTCGTAGCAGTAAGTAGTAGCCACGCCGTTGACGGTCTGTGTCGTGCGGTTACTGTCTTTGCCAGCATTGGCGTTGGCGCCGGGCAAACTGGTGCAAGAACTATCTTGTGCACCGTATCCGTACGTAAATGTATTGCCCGCTACCGTGGCGCTGGTTAGGCGACCGGCGGTGTCGTAGCCATAGCTCTTCGCCTGGCCCAGCTCGGTGCCACTAATGACATTCCCGGTTACGCTACGTGTAACGGCGTCGCTTGCGATATTGCCAGGCGCACCAGGCGTAGACGTAGTGGTGGTTTGACTGGTAGCATGCAGATCGACATCGTCGATATTTAGCCAACCAACGCTGTCCAGCGTGTGGAAGACACTGACCCTGGTGGCAGTAGCTGGGGTGGTAAAGTCGTAGCTGGTTTGCGTCCAGGCACTGGCAGGCGCAACATTGCCGAGCCACGTGTAACTAACGCTGCCATCCTGGTACGTGAATTGGACGAGCACCTGAGTGGTGGCATTGGACTTATACCAATCGGTATAGGTGTAATTGGTGCTGCCCGCAACTGGCACTGAACTGAAGAACCATTTGGCGTCGCCACTGGTGTAGCTGGTAATTTCGGTCTTGGCGCTGCGGCTACCAGTGTGAGCATCGCTAGAGTAGCTAAATGCCGCCGTGTTGTTGTCCCATGAGTTGGAGGTCCACATGTAGGGCGTACTGCCATCTGCTGGACTAGGCGTTTCGAGGGAAGAATTGGCCACCAGGTTGGGCCCAGGACCCGCGGAAGTGCTGGTATTAGCCGTGGTCCCATAGTAAGTCTGCTGGTTCAGGCGGCCCAGGTTGTCGCGGCCCAGGGTAAGCTTGGTCTGTCCGGCGGCTGGGTAGGTAACGTTATCTATGCGACTAAATGCGTCGTAGGTAACGTGGGCATAGACCGTACCGTCCAACTTTTGGTCTACCAAGCGGTCGAACTGGTCATATGTGAACTCTTCGTGACCGAGCGGGCCGTCGCGGCTGACTAAGTGACCCTTGGTGTCGTAGGCAGTGGTGGTTGTGTCGTTACGGGCATCGGTGTAGGTAACGTTACGGCCCAGCAAGTCGGTCGCAACCGTTATGGTGCCTGCACTATCAGTGGTAGAAGTGATGAGTGGATTACCGCCGACCGCGTAGTTATTGACGACGGTGCGTGCCGGTTGCCACTGACCGCGGGCCGGAACACTGGTGGTCAAGACACGTTCGCGGGCATCGTAGGTGGTGCAGGTCCACGGGTCGCTATTGTAGCGGGTGGCTACTACGTTGCCACTGTCGTCGTACACCGTTTCGGTGGTACGGCCTACCTGTGGGCCGGCGCCGTCTGGGTCTGGCTCGGTCTTGAGCTTGAGCATGCCACCCTCTTTGTAGGAGACGCTTGTGTTACAAGGGTTAACGGTTGGGTCGGCGGCACTGCCGTCTGCTTTCAGGGTTGGATAGTAAGCGTAGGTCGTGGTTGCACCTCCAGGTAGGCTACTACTGGTTTGACGTAGGAAGGTATCGGCGGTAGTTGTTGTGGCGCGTGGTTCGTACACGGCGCTACTTGTCAGGTTGAGGCCGGTGGGGTCGATAGCAGTACTTTGTGCTAGGCCGAGCTCCGGGCTGCTGCCGTAGTTGGTGGTCGTGGCAGTGTTGCCTAGTGTGCTGTCGTACGTTTTGGTGGAGGTAGTTAGACTGTAATCAGGCGAGAGCATGCCCGAGTAATGGCTAGTGCCTAGGCCGTTGTTGGTGTCTGTGATACCAGGGCCGGCTAGCCACAGTTCTAAACCGCCAGGATTGCCAGTGTGCTCATAATCGAACCGGAAGCGGTACAACTTGCTGGCATCGGTGACATTGAAGGTCCCGGTTAGGCGGTTTTGAGCTATTCCTTCGGTGGTTGTACCCCAGTTGCTAAATACTTGCGAGTCGTCTACGTTCAGACGAGCGCCATCGTCGGTCCACAAGTTGAATGTATATGTACCCATAGCTGGGAACTTGATTTTGCCTGTGGCGCTAAAGCCGTATCCGTCCATACCTGCATCGGGTGTAATCGGTGCGGCGGTAGTACCAAAGTTGCGACCCAGCCAGGCGGTATCGCTGCTGCCACTAAAGCCAGTAGTGTGCCACTTGGGCGCTCCCCACAGGACGCCACCGTTACTAGATTTGTAGTTGTACCAGGCGACAGCCGGTCCTACGATGCCCTCATCGTATCCAGTATCGGTGCGGGGCACTTGGGATGCGTAGGCAGTTTGTGGTGTACGGTCAGCATTGAACCAAGCGGCAGGTGCTGTACCGTAATTTTGGATTGGACGGTCGTCCGCGTCGTAAATCGTGGTGCTCTTGAGACCTGTGGCGTCAGTGGTGCTGTATAGTAGGTCTTTTATGACATCCCACTGCTGAAGTGTTGCATTGCCTGTTACGTCGGTATCTTTGGTGGTGCGGAAGATGCTGTCGTAGTCTACGTGGCGCGTGTAACCGTTTGGTTCGGCGTCGCCCACAATGTGCTCCTGGGTGATACCTACACTCGGCGAGTTGGCGTAGCCGTAGCCTAATATTTCGTCTGTCGTCCACCCTGCCAGTGAGGTTGCTGGGTATTCAAGCGTGTACCCATCAGAACCTCTCAGCCGCGAATATGGAACTGTGGCGTCACCTGTCGGCTGCGTAAAGAAGTAGCCAAGCGTCTCGACGTTCGTGCTGCCGGCGCATGTAACGTCCGCCGTCGCAAAGAACGTACCATTCGACCGCTGGCAACGATAGATTGGCCTAGTGCCTGGCTCGGAATTCTTCGGCACCGCCAGTACGCGCCACGATTCGGTCGTGTTCGTCATCGCGCTTGCCGTTGTGGAGATATGTGTGGTCACGGGGCTTGTGCGGTACAACCGGTAGATGTCATTGGCAGCGCCGGGCAGGTATTCAATTGTCTGTTGTTGCTGGGTGGCGCCGGTTGTTGCCGCGGGGGCGGTAATGCTGTTAGCACGTCCAAGGCTATCGTAGCCAACTTGGGTGAGCACTGAGTTATCGTTGGCGCGAACGGAGGCGGCTACGGCATCATTTGCTACGCTATCGCGGATGGCAGTGATGCGTCCCAGTGAATCGTATTGGAAGTCGGTTATATCGTTGCCTGGCTTCTGGACGCGTGCCAGTAAGCCCTGTAGGTAGTAGAAATATGTGGTGCGACCGTCGTTGGTCTTAACCGCGCAGAGCATACCAATAGGCGGCGCTGTATCGAAGCCGCTTGGCGTGCTCCCGCAGTTGCTGTCGCCGCTGTAGTAGACCTGTGCGTTTCGAGTGGGATCTACGCCATCTGCAATTTTTATGATGTGCGCTGGACTGCCACTGTAACTGTACTGTAATGCAGCCGGTTTACGGTCGTCCAATGGGTTGGTAACCGAGCGCAGCTCACCGCTTTGTTCGAATACGTAGGTGCGACCGTCGGTATCATTCAGCGTAAAGCTACCATCACCATTGCGAATTAGCTGGCCATCTTCATTCACAGGTGGGCTGTAACCACCACCCGCCTTGGCGGTGTATATGTGCGTATCACCCGTGGAGTCTGTGAGTGTTACCGTGCTGTCATTGGCGACGAGATGGTCGTAGGCAAGGTCGCCATCCGGGTCAATGCCCAGGTTCCAGCCATCAGGCACTACCTGTGCTTTGGGACTGAGCCAGCTAGATGGCACAATTTGCTCGGGCGTGCTGGTGCCGTTCACTCCCTTGACATACAGATTCATAGAGGCGCCTCCGCCTGAGTCATACAAGTCAACGGTGATTGGGTACGTTCCAGCCGGAAGTGTGACGGCACTGCCGTATACCAGCGAGCAGCAGCTACCCCAGTTGTCGAGCACGCGGTTACCATTGATGCTGATGCGACTGCCATCGTCTGCCAGTGTGCCGAACTGGTAACTGCCAGTGGCCGGAAGAGTGATATAGCCGGTCCAACGAGCCATAAAGTCTGCTGCGCCACCCGCTACTGGCGAGCCGGTGCCCCAGTTGAAGCTCAACAACGGATCGGTACGGCTTAGGAACGGTGTCTTGCCAGCAGCGTCTAGATTGTGTGTGCCATCATCGGTGTAATAACGGCCGACCAAGCCATTCTTTTGGTCTACTGGGCGAGCGCCGGTTTGTAGCCAGGCTTGCGGGACAATCTGCTCTGTAACAGCGCCTTTAACGTACAGCTGCGCATAAGCGGTACCGCCTCCTTCCATGTATTCCACACGCAAAGGCGTTACCTGCCCTGCAGTTAGGTCTATGCTGCTGCCATAGCAGACGCCGCCGCAGCCACCAGAACTGTATTGCGGAGTCGATGCACCGTTTACATACACATTCATGTTGTCGTCGTTATTGCCGCCGAAGTAATATGTGCCGCTCGTGGGGGCTACAAAGTAGCCGGTCCATAGTGCCGAGAAGTTATCAGCGTTTATAGTGCCCCATGATGGTGATTCGCTATTCCAGTTAAACCCTATGTTTTTATCGACACGTGTCAGTACTGGTGAACCGCTGCGGTTAGTATTGTTCCAGTATTGCCCTACCAATCCGGCGCGTGATCGTAGTGGTGAGTTGTAGTCGAGCGAGACCCCTAAGCTACCACCAAGTGCGCTGGAGTCGTGACTCGATATGCTAGTGCTGAGGTTGCCTGTTGCTAAATCTACGGTGACTGGTCCAAGCGCATCAGCCGACTGGGTTTTGTCTTTGCCGCGGCGCATATCAATTTTGAACGGTATGGCTGCGCTCGGTGCGCTATAACCGTATGGGTCGCGTGCATATGCGTGCAGATAATATTGTGTGCCGTCTTGCAGGACGCCATCTGGTACGGTCCATTGAGTGCTCGATATATCACCAGAGTTAATAACGGTGCCAGTCTCACCATCCGAACCGGTGGCTATACGAAAGTAGTACTGCACTGGGTCGCCATCAACGTCGCCCACTGGATTTAACTGAAAACTCGGTTGTGTATCGGTAAAAGTCTGACTTGATTGGGGCGTTACGACAGTAGGAGTCGCGGGGGTAGTGCTGAAGTTGTACTGCATGTACGAGAGGTCTGGGTCAAAGCCCTTCCAGGTGTTGCTAGCGACTTCTTCGCCGTTGATGATGAACCAGGCTCCCCAGTCGCCTGCATTAATGCGACTCTGAAGTAGCGAGGTCATGTCAATGTTCGCACTGAAGTCAAACCAGCCGGATGTCCGGGGCGCACCCCAATCTATACAGTTGTAGCCGATGCAGTTAGCATGAGATATTTCGAACCAATGTCCTCCCGAAAAACCGATTTTGGAGGTTCTATTTGCTTGCTGCAAGTACATGGATGCATTTACTAGTACCCTGCCTTGCAGTTGGCTAAAATCAACCCGGAATGGTGTGCGCCACGATTTCCATCCATTGTCGTATAAGCTGCCAGCATTCATGTAGCAGACACTCGACGAACATACGTAGCCATCTGATTTGTAGGCCGTGTAGTTCCAGCTTACATTGCCAGTGCGCCCCCAGGTTGGGTCTACTACAATTGGGAAATCTGCGGCTGCCTGTTGCTGTACCCAGGCTTTATCGACGCTCACTGTGAGGACGCCATTGTGGTAACTTTGGGTGGCGACTGAGTCGCTCACTGGTCCCCGTTGTTGTAGGCTTACAGAGAGAGGTGCGATAACTTGCTTGCCGCCACTTACTGCAAATCCACCCTTGCCGTCTGACTGCAAGGTAGCGCCGTCTATCCGAAATTTGTATTGGGTGGCCGAGGATGTGTTTTGCAGGTGAACTTCCTCTTTGAGCATATCGCTCTTAACGGTGTATACCACATCTACGCCGTCCCAGAGATTGGCATAGGTAATGGTTTGAATGCCATCCTTGGTTTGTATGTTGGGCGCAACATCGCCGGTGGCGCCTAAGGGCGTAAAAGCCAATTCCTGTCCGTCGGCTTGTATGCGCACCATACCAACCTTGTCATCGCTGGTGGCAAAGCGCGCCTGCCAATCGTTGGCCTTGAGTTTGTATGTGTGAAGTTGCTGGGTTTTACCTTTTATGAAAGCAATCGCCTTGCCAAGCAGGTTAGTGCTATCTGCGGCGTTAGTGTCCTCTATGAGTGAGTCATCAATCGGTTGCCAGTTGCCGTCTTGCTTGTAGTTGATGCGGTGGAAGTAATTGCGTACCCCGATCTGGCCATTGCCAAGGTCGTATGAGTCCGTGGTTGCCGTGCGTTTGCTGATGATTTCTTCTTGCTTCGGCTTGGACTTCGGCATGGGCCCGCTAAGCGTTTCGCCAGAAGTCGCACTGTATGCGGCATGGGTGGATGGGTCGTCGGCGGCATCGGTTGCTATGGGTGTTTTGGATGATTTCGTAGGCAAGGCACCTGCATATGCAAGCTTGCCGTTTTGAGACGCTGCATAGGCGCTTGCAAGTGGAAAGAGCGTAGTAGACATAAAGCCGACAGCAAAAAACAGCGCCGTCAAGCGCCTGCGCGCATGCATGACTAGGTTGATAAAAGTTTTGAGTCGACGAAAAACAAGCCCTGCCATGGGAATACCCTCCACTAAATTGTCCTCACAACCGAATAGTATTTGATGCGTTTACGCTTTGCAAGCACTTTTGCTGCAATTATGCTGAACGTTCAGAACTAGTTAATAATTGCGTGGAATAGTAGCATTGCTGCCAGCGGTAATGTGGACTGTATGGCTGCTTGGCATCGAATGGCATTGAAGCTACTCTCTCTCCTAGAGGGTCCTACTGCCTGCGTTCCGATAAACCGAGTGTCCCAGATTTGATACCGCTCTAGCTCAGCTACTCGTCCCGCATATCCTTAATAGGGTTGCGGCGTAGGTTACGCACTGTCGGCAGAATCATACTCACCAGGCCGGCGGCAATGGCTACCCCTGCCACAAGCCATATCTCTACACTGTAGCCGAGGAAATGGAACTGCTGATGACTGTTGGCGCCTCCGAACGCTAGCTGTGCCTGCACAGTAGTTGCTTTCCAAAAGTGCTGGTCGAATAGTCGAGCCACCACGTAGCCAAGCGCTAGCGAAGCTACGGCGATCATGCTGGAAAGCAGCAGTGTGTAGATGCCGTAAATACCTGCAATGTCCATACGCTTAGCGCCGATTGCTCGAAACACTGCTGTCTCGCGCCGGCTATCGGCCAGCATCCGTCCTACGGTGCCCGTCATAATCACAATCGCGATTGCTGTTATCACCAGAGCCGCCAGCTTAAAGAACGTACTAAATTTATGCTGCAAATCCTGCATGGCGATGCTGTCACTACCAAAAGCGCTGAGTTGGAACGGCTTGGTTGGCGTGGCGCAAGTGCCGTTTTCTCGAGTTGTGCATGAATCCTTTGCAATGAAGTTGCGCGCCGCTGATGCGGAACTGAACTCGGCGTAGTTAGTGCCTTGTGGACCAAAGCTAAAACCTTTGCCCGATGCTTGGAAGATATCTTTATAGCGCGCAACACTTGGCAACTGTTCGTACATATCCTTGGGAATGGCAATGGCCCCAGCCAGCGAAGAGCCCACGATGCTCTGTAAAATTCCTGCCGCACTGTGAGCGGGTGCTGTCTGCTGGTCGGGCACTAGCCCTACTATGTCGAAGGTGATCTTTTGCTGGTCTGGTTGCACGACCTGGCCGAACTCTGCGTTAAAAGTGTCCTGCTTTTGGTCGAGCGATTTTTCGTCGTTGGTGCGGGTGTCGCTAGTGACTGCTGCTGGTCCACACGAGCCAGCTGCCGGGAGGCCGTACAGTAGGTTTGGTTTTTGGTAAGCCTTGTTGTTCTTGTTTTTGGCGATGTCTCCCGCTGCCGAAATAGCGTCCTGAATTTGCTTCTCCGAAACAGTATTGCGATAGCAAGCAGCCAATGACACATCCCCTGCTTTGGCATAGAGCTGTTGAATACGCTGTAGTTTTTGGGTCGGCGAGGCTCCGCTAGGTAGTGGCGTAAGCCCCAGCAATTTAGTGGCGGTTGCGTAAGGTACTGCAAGAGGAATGGCGTCGCTGCTGCTGGTCCACTTCATGTGGCTTAGTAAAAACGGCTTGGTGAGCTGCGATGGCATGAGCGTGAACTGGTTTTGATCGAAAAAGTTGCCCGACCCCTTGATGGAGCTGGTGTCGCTGGCAGAAGCAAAGTTCTCCAGGCCATTGGTCATTGTCTGCAGTGTACCCGAGCTCGCAGTGAACGGACTAGAGCTGTATGTGTCCACGGGATGATATGGAGCGCTTACCTGTTTGAGCTCTGGCAAACCGGGTGACGGGTGGGCAGATAAGTACTCTTGTACTGCTTGTTGTACGGAGGGCGCTGCAAAGCTCAGATACGCATGGCCTGCCACACCGTCAGGATCAACGGTAGGCGCTGGCTCGGTGGCAGGGTCGTAGGTAATGCCCAATTTCTTGGCGGCGGCCTTTTTATCGGCAATCGTCTGTGTGTAGATTTGCTGTGCTCGTGTAATCAGCGCTTTACTTTGAAGCCAATTGCCGCTCAGGGGAAAGTCTGGTGCGGCCGTAACGATGTAGCGACTTCCCAGGCCGTTTTTATTAAACGCAGTAATGCTGCGGAAGCCACCCTGAAATACAATCAGTGCACCGACAAGCGCTGCGAAAAGCACACCCGAAATTCCGATGGTGACGATAGTGCGAATCTGTCGAGTACGGAGTTTGGTTACTGCCAAGACAGTGGCGTCAATCAGGCCGATCATACGACTTGCCCATCCTTCAGTGCAATAGTGCGATCTGCTCGCTGAGCTGCTGCATAATCGTGCGTCACTAGCACGATGGTAGTCCCGAATTCGTTTCGAATCTTCTCAAACATATCAATGATGATATGCCCGTTTTTGCTATCAAGGTTGCCAGTCGGCTCGTCGGCTAACAGGATTTGGGGCTTATTCATAAGCGCCCGGGCAATAGCGGCGCGCTGAATCTGGCCGCCCGAAAGCTCTTTGGGCAAGTGCGCCAGTCGCTCACCTATTCCGACCGCACTGGCCAGCTCTCGTGTCCGAGCTAGGCGCTCAGCCCGCTTGGTGCGGGCAAACATACCAGGTACCTCTAGATTGCGTTGCACCGATAGGAACGGTTGCAGGTAGAAAAACTGAAATACAAATCCAATTGTCTGGCTTCGGAACCGCGCCAGCTGCCGGTCTTTCATATCAGCCAGCTCATGGCCGTTGACGGTGATGGTACCACTGGTCGGCTTGTCTAGACCGCCCAGCAGTTGCAGTAGCGTACTCTTGCCGCTACCACTCGTACCCGTTATAGCTACGAACTCACCCTGGTGTATCTGCAGACTGACATTTTGGAGTGCTTGCACTTGTTGCCGCCCTACTTTGTAGGATTTTACTAGGTCGTGGGCTTCTAAGATAACCGGCGTAGTTGCCGCTGGCTTGGTTCCTGAACTGCTCGCCGGTAGAGCCACACTGCGGATAGCGCCGATGGCCGCCTCGGCATCATTGTTGAACTGCTGCAAGAAAGCACGGACTGCTTCATCAGACATAGGTTTCGGTGGATTCATGATGTTTATGCTTACTCGCTTAGGTTAGTATACACCTTTGGGAAAGGATGGCGTGCCTAGGCGGCAGTACAGATTCCCTATTTATATATATGCACTTCCGGGCTCAAAAGTTACAGTTTGTGTAGTGTTTCATCGGGCGACTAGCGTTACACCGGAGTTTTTAGTATAATCTGCCGATGTAACTCCATACAAATACGTCTCGACGATTTGGAGTAATAGGGCGTCGCCAAGTGGTAAGGCACCAGGTTTTGGTCCTGGCATTCGGGGGTTCGAATCCCTCCGCCCTAGCCAAAGTAAGGCCCGGTTCATAAGGACCGGGTTTTGCTTTGGCTTAGTCGCGGGGATTTGAACCTTCAAATGCCAAAGCCGTGAAGCGGATGGCATTCGGGGGTTCGGCAGAGCGAGGACGCGCGCAGGTGCTTGCACCGAGCACGCCGCAGCGGCGAAGGACGAAGTCCGCTATCCCTCCGCCCTAGCCAAGTAGTCCGTGCTCTTAATCGCTCGAACACCGACATGCAATTTTATATGACAACCTTGCCAGTCGTGCTTGGCTTAAGCAAGGATGAGGACAGGATCTGGTCGGCAATAGATGAACCTGATAGAATTCTGGCATTGCCTAAGTTGATTTAGGGCGGTTTCGCGTCACGTCCAAGGCGTCAGTTAAATAAACGGGTTCTAATGATATGGATAAAGATGAAATACAAAATCTAACGGTACTCCATAAACAGCTTTGGCCGTTTATGGAGTTGGCTATTTTTGCTTGCAAAAATAGCTTCTAGAGGC
>Ga0268266_10002634_pt1 | contig 18936 bp, 20 predicted proteins | sample KBSS13metaG_FD_190356 | JGI IMG/M metagenome (GOLD analysis project Ga0268266, IMG submission 190356) | Switchgrass rhizosphere microbial communities from Kellogg Biological Station, Michigan, USA - KBS S1-3 metaG (SPAdes) (version 2) | ecosystem: Host-associated > Plants > Roots > Rhizosphere...
CCCGAAGAAGTTCGTCTCGAAGATCCGGCGGAGCTCGGCCTCCGGTCCGGAGATCGAGTCGCCCTCCGGCGCGATGGCGGCGTTGTTGACCAGCAGGTCGACGTCCGACGCCGCCCGGGCCACCGCCACGGCCCGGTCCGGGTCGGTGAGGTCGAGGGTGAGCGGCTGGACCCGCGGATCCGCCCAGCTCCGCGGCGAGCGTGCCGCGGCGTACACCTTCGCCGCGCCCCGCTGGAGCGCCTGGGCCATGAACTGCTCCCCGAGCCCACCGTTGGCGCCCGTCACCAGCACCGTCCGACCGTCGAGTGTCATCTAGACTCCTTGATAAGTGGGGACCGTCCCCGGATCACTCAACTATGTGGGGACACTCCCCACTTCGTCAAGGAGAGCTCGTGTGACCCCCGCCCCCCAGGGCAGCGCCCGCCCCCTGCGCGCCGACGCCCAACGCAACCGGGACGCCGTCGTGCGCGCGGCCCGGGAGACCTTCGAGACCGAGGGCGTGCTCGCCCCCCTCGACGGCATCGCCCTGCGCGCGGGCGTCGGCAACGCGACCCTCTACCGGAACTTCCCCACCCGCGACGACCTGCTCGCCGCCGTCATGCAGGCGAGCATCACCGCGGCCCTGGACGAGGCGGACGAACTGGCCCGGACCCTGCCCCCGCGCGCCGCCCTCGCCGAATGGCTACAACGACTGACCTGGCGGCTCCGCATCTGGCACGACCTACCGACCTGCCTCGCGACCGCCCGCGAGGACGCCGACTCATCCGTCCAGTCGGCCTGCAACCCCCTCGTCGCACGGACGGCGACCCTCCTCGAGGAGGCGAGAATCGCGGGCGACGCAACCCCCGACGTCACCGCCGAAGAGGTCTACGACCTCCTCCTCGCCCTCTCCTGGGGAGTGGACCGCTTCCACGACGACGAACCCACAGCCCGTCGCCGAGTGACACTGGCGACCGCAGGCCTCTTCCGGTAACTGGCGGAAGCGGAGGGATTCGAACCCCCGGTCACTTTCGTGACGCTCGCTTTCAAGGCGAGTGCATTCGGCCGCTCTGCCACGCTTCCGAGAGGGAGCCTAGCCGGTCGGGGAGTCGGAGGAGATCGTGCGGAGGCCCTTGACGACGCGCTCCAGGAAGGCGGCGGCCTGGGTGCGCTCGGACTCGCTGAGCAGGTCCACGACGTAGCGGCGGACGCCCTCGACGTGGGTCGGGGCGGCCTGCTCGAGCAGGGTGAGCCCGGCCGGGGTGAGGCAGGCGTAGATGCCGCGGCCGTCGGAGACGTCTCCGTCCCGCTTGACGAGGCCGGCCTTCTCCAGGCGGGAGACCTGGTGGGACAGGCGGGACTTCGACATCGCGAGGGTGTCGGCGAGGGCGCTCATCCGCATGCGGCGGTCCGCCTGTTCGGACAGCACGACCAGCACCGCGTAGTCGGTGTGCGAGATCCCGTGGTTGTCCTGCAGGTCCCGGTTGAGCCGGGAGTCGAGCAGGGTGGAGGACAGGATCCAGGCACGCCAGAAGCGCATCTCCCCCTCGTCCAGCCACCGAGGCGACGACGCTGTTCCCTCCGACACGCCCCGCAGCGTAATGAAGCCGTGTCGACCCGATCCCGCTGGTGTGGTGGGATCTCGTCGTCGACCCACCGGAGACCGGTCGGGCGTCGGAGGAGGAGCACGATGCGGTTCGACGAGAACGCGGACCTGGACACGTCGAACATCGACGACCTGCGCCGCGGGGGCGGCGGGGGCGGCGTCGGAGGGCGCGTCGCGCTGGGCGGCGGGGGCCTCGGCATCGTGGGGCTCATCCTCTTCTTCCTGATCTCCGCGCTCGGCGGGGGAGGCGGCACGGGCGGAGGCGGATTCGCCCTGCCGAGTGGACTGTCCGGTTTGGAGCAGGGCCAGTCCGCGGACACCACGACCATCGCTGAGGCCTGCCGCACCGGCGCGGACGCGAACAGCAACCTCGACTGCGAGGTGACCGCGGTGGTCAACTCGCTCGACGGCTACTGGTCGGACGCCTTCGCCCGCGCCGGCCAGACCTACCAACCACCGCGCACCAACTTCTTCAGCGGCTCGGTGAACACCGGCGGCTGTGGGAGCGCGACGTCGGACGTCGGGCCGTTCTACTGCCCCGCCGACAACGAGGTCTACATCGACCTCACCTTCTTCCAGGAGCTCGAGTCGCGGTTCGGCGCGCAGGGCGGCCCGTTCGCCCGGGCCTACGTGATCGCGCACGAGTACGGCCACCACATCCAGAACCTGCTCGGCACCAACCGGCAGGTCCGCGCGGGCGACAGTGGGCCGACCTCCGGCTCGGTCCGCCTCGAGCTGCAGGCGGACTGCTACGCAGGCGTCTGGGGCAACCACGCCACGACCACGCCGACCGCCTCCGGACGGCCGCTGGTGCAGGACGTGACCCAGGCCGACGTCGCGGCCGCGCTGGACACCGCCGAGCGCATCGGCGACGACTTCATCCAGAGCAACCTCGGCGGTGGCCGAGTGGACCAGAGCCAGTTCACGCACGGCAGCTCCGCCCAGCGCGAGAAGTGGTTCACCACCGGCTTCCGGACCGGCGACCCGGCCCGCTGCGACACCTTCAGCACCAACAACCTCGGCTGAGCACCTCCCAGGCCTCGCAGTCGCAGTCGGCCCCGAGCGCGTGGAGCCCGCGGGACAGGGGATCCCACGGCACGTGTCGGGTCGCGGCCCAGCGCGCCGCCTCCCGCAGCCGGCCGCTGCAGGCCCGCGACGCGAGCGCTCCGCCGAGGTAGCGCTGCAGTGCGCGCCACACCATGGGCTCGACGGTCAACGCGACGGTGAGCAGCTCCGGCCAGCCGGTGATGGGTGGGCGGTCGGGTTCGAGGGGGTCGCCGGTCATGGGCCGACCGTCGGCCGGGACCCCGACGGTTCCGCGGGTCAGCGGGCACGGCCGCCCGAGTTGTCCACAGGTCTCAGCCTCGGGTGACGAGCCAGCCAGACGTCGATCGACTCCTCCGCCGGCAGCGGTTCGCGGTCGTTCAAGATCGGCGTTTGCGTGCGATCAGCGCTGCCGACACCGCGCTGTGAGCACCGAAACGGCGATCATGCAGCGCTCTGAGCACGAAACGTGCGATCTTGGCCGCTCTGAGCACGAGGCGCGCGATCATGCAGCGCTCTCAGCACGAAACGTGCGATCTTGAACCGCGCCCAGCACGAAACGTGCGATCGCGGGACCACTCTCAGCACGAACGTGCGAGCTTGCAGCGCTCCGAGCACGAAACGTGCCGCCGTGGAGCGCTCTCAGCACGAAACATGCCACCGTGGACCGCTCACACCCCCAACAGCCCCGCCAGCTCCTCGGTGTGGCCCTCCACCTGAAGGGTCCAGGTCGGGCGGCGGAGGGTCTCCGGGGTCAGCCGCAACCGGATGTTGTGCACCGGCACCCCGCGGGGCGAGAGGATCTCGAAGCCGTCCTCCACGTACCCCAACCGCTGTGACACCCGGTGCGACGCGACGTTGTCCGAGAACGCCTCCGACCGGGCGTGGGCGGCACCGAGGACGTCGAAGGCGTAGAGCAGGATCGCCGCGCGCATCTCGGTCCCGAGCCCCCGCCCCTGCGAGGCCAGCCCCAACCACGACCCGGACCCGACCTCCCGGCGCACCCCGAACTCGTCCGCGCGCAGGGTCTGGACCCCGATCACCCGGCCCTCGTGGCGCACCAGGAAGTGCAGGGCCCACGACGAGGGGGCGAATCGGGACCGCTCGCCCCAGAAGTACTGCAGCGCACCGCGGCCCAGGTAGCGCGGGTCCGCGTCCGTCCACGGGATCATGAACGGCATCCGGTCCGGCGGGTGGACCCCCCGGTACGCGACCTCGACGAGCTCAGCGAGGCCCTCGTCGTCGTCCGGGCGGAGCTCGAGCCGCGGGGTGCGCAGGACCAGCGCCGACTGTGGCCAGTGCATGCTCCGACACTGCCCCACTGCGACGGAGCGCACGACCGAATAGCGTCCGTGCCATGCACGCGATCACGGTGAGCGAGCCCGGCGGGCCCGAGAACATGCGGTGGACCGAGGTCGAGGACCCGAAGGCGGGCCCTGGGGAGGTCGTCCTGGACGTGGCGGCCTCCGCGGTCAACCGCGCCGACCTCCTGCAGCGGGAGGGGAACTACCCGCCGCCGCCCGGGGCGTCGGACATCATCGGGCTGGAGTGCTCCGGCCGGATCGCCGAGGTGGGACCCGGGGTCGAGGGCTGGGCGGTCGGCGACGAAGTCTGTGCCCTGCTCGCGGGCGGCGGGTACGCGACCAAGGTCGCCGTGCCCGCGGCCCAGCTACTCCCGGTCCCCGACGGCGTGAGCCTCACCGTCGCGGGGTCGCTGCCCGAGGTGGCGTGCACCGTCTACTCGAACGTCGTGGACTTCGCGGGTCTGGCCGAGGGCCAGACCTTCCTGGTGCACGGCGGCAGCAGCGGCATCGGCACCCACGCAATCCAGGTCGCCAAGGCCCTCGGCGCGAGGGTCGCCGCCAGCGCGAACCCCGCCCGCTTCGACGTCTGCCGCGAGTACGGCGCCGACATCGTCGTCGACTACCACGCCGACGTCGCGGACGAGCTGAAGAAGGCCACCGACGGCCACGGCGCGGACGTCATCCTCGACAACATGGGAGCCAAGGGCCTCAAGGCCAACCTCGCGGCACTGGCCACCGACGGCAGGCTGATGATCATCGGGATGCAGGGCGGGGTGAAGGCCGAGCTGAACATCGGGGCCCTGCTGGCCAAGCGCGCGAGCGTGACGGCGATGGGCCTGCGCGGGCGTCCGGTGGACGGTCCGCAGGGCAAGGGCGCCGTGGTGGCGGGCGTGCGGGAGCGGATCTGGCCGCTGGTCGCCGCGGGCCGGGTGAAGCCCGTCGTGCATGCGGAGTTCCCGATGCAGGACGTCGCCGAGGCCCACCGGACCCTGGAGGCGGGGGGCGTCGTCGGCAAGTTGCTGCTCGTGGCGCCATGATGGGGGGCATGACCTCACCACAGGACAACTCCGACGGCGACGGGCAGCACCAGGTCATGGTCGTCGGGCCGGACGGACGCCCGGTGGGCATGGCCTCCGTGCCGCAGGGCGACGACGAGCAGGGCGACGGGGGCATCGGCGGCATGGTCGAGCAGCCCGCGAAGGTGATGCGGATCGGCACGATGATCAAGCAGCTGCTGGAGGAGGTCCGGGCCGCGCCGCTCGACGAGGCCTCCCGCGCCCGGCTCCGCGAGATCCACCAGAACTCCATCAAGGAGCTGGAGGACGGACTGGCCCCCGAGCTGCGCGACGAGCTGGAGCGCCTCTCCCTGCCCTTCACCGACGACTCCGTCCCCAGCGAAGGTGAGCTGCGCATCGCGCAGGCCCAGCTCGTGGGCTGGTTGGAGGGCCTGTTCCATGGCATCCAGACCGCACTGTTCGCCCAGCAGATGGCCGCTCGCGCGCAGTTGGAGCAGATGCGGCGCGGCCTGCCGCCCGGCATCGGCGGCGCGCAGGTGCCCGGACAGATGCCGGAGGGCGGCGGACGGGGCACCGGGCAGTACCTCTGACGGTGCCGTCGGTACCCTCCTCGGGTGGCCGTGACCGTGGACGACAGCACTGCCGGGCGCGAGCGCCCGGTGATCGCCGACGCGCCCGGCTCGCGGAGCTGGGCGCGCGCGTTCGGCGACCTCTCGGCGGGCTGGAAGCAGCGTGCGCTGTGGGGCCACCTCGGTTGGCAGGACATCAAGCAGCGGTACCGGCGGTCCGTCCTCGGTCCACTGTGGATCAGCATCAGCATGGGCGTCATCGCCCTGGGCCTCGGCATCCTCTACTCGCTGCTGTTCCAGACGCCGATCGAGACGTTCCTGCCGCACGTGGCCGTCGGCCTGCTGATCTGGAACTTCATCTCCGGCTGTGTGCTCGAGGGCAGTGAGGTCTTCATCGCCAACGAGGGCCTGATCAAGTTCCTCCCGGCCCCGCTGTCGCTGCACGTCTACCGGCTGGTGTGGCGGCAGTCGCTGTTCTTCCTGCACAACCTGGTGATCTGGGCGGTCTTGATGATCGTCTTCCCGCACCCGCTGGGCTGGTCGCTGCTGCTGGCGTTCCCCGCGTTCGCGCTGCTGGCGATCAACGGCGGTTGGATCGCGATCCTCTCCGGCATCCTCGCCACCCGCTTCCGGGACATCCCGCCGATCATCGCCAGCGTCGTCCAGCTGGTCTTCTACATGACGCCGATCGTCTGGTCCGTCGACATCCTGAGCGACAACCCTGCGGTGCAGGAGCGGGTCCGGCTCGTCGAGCTCAACCCGGTCTTCCACTTCCTCGAGATCCTGCGCCGGCCGCTGCTCGGCCAGGAGACGGTGTGGCGGTACTGGTACGTGGTCCTGGCGATCACCGTCGTCGGCTGGGCGGTCGGTCTGGTCTGCATGCGCAACTACCGCGCCCGCGTGGCGTACTGGGTGTGACGATGAACGAGCCGAGCATCGACCTCGACGGCGCGTGCGTCGACTTCCCGATCTTCGACGCCAAGACCCGCTCGCTCAAGAAGTCCGTGCTGGGCAGGGCGGGCGGGCGGATCGGCACCGAGTCCAAGGTCCCGATCATCGAGGCCCTGCGGGACATCACGCTGTCCCTGCGCAAGGGGGACCGGGTCGCGCTCGTCGGGCACAACGGGGCGGGCAAGACCACGATCCTGCGCCTGATGGCCGGGATCTACGAGCCCACCCGCGGGCGGGCGGCCGTGCGCGGCAAGGTCGCACCGATCTTCGACCTCGCCGTGGGCATGGACCCGGAGATCTCGGGCCTGGACAACATCGTCATCCGCGGGCTGTTCCTGGGCATGACCCGGAAGCAGATGGAGGCGCGGATCGACGACATCGCCGCCTTCACCGAGCTCGGCGACTACCTCGAGATGCCGCTGCGCACCTACTCCACCGGCATGCGGGTGCGGCTCGCGCTCGGCGTCGTGACCAGCATCGATCCCGAGATCCTGCTACTGGACGAGGGCATCGGCGCGGTCGACGCCGAGTTCCTCGCCAAGGCCCGCGGCAGGCTGAACGAGCTGGTCGAACGCTCCGGGATCCTGGTCTTCGCCTCGCACAGCGACGAGTTCCTCGCCGACCTCTGCGACACCGCGATCTGGATGGAGCACGGCACCATCAAGGAGTTCGGGCCGCTGCGCGAGGTGTTGCACCACTACAAGGGCCGGGACGTGCTGGCGGACCGTTCGTGAGCTCCCTCCCCCCGGGGTCCGTCGTCGCGGTCGTCGTCACGCGGCACCGGACCGAGCTGCTGGTCGACTCGCTCGCCGCGATCGCCAAGCAGACCCACCCGGTGGCCCACCTGATCGTCGTCGACAACGGGCCGGACCAGCCCGCCCGCGAGGTCGTCGAGGCGTCCGGGGTGCCCGCCACCTGGCTGCCGTCCTGGCACAACCTCGGCGGCGCCGGCGGGTTCGCGCTCGGCATCCTCCAGGCCCTCGCCCTGGGCGCGGACTGGATCTGGCTGGGCGACGACGACGGGCACGCCGGTTCCGACTCGGCCCTCGCCTCGCTGCTGGAGATCGCCGAGCGACGGGGGCTGGCCGCCGTCTCGCCGGTCGTCGCCGACAAGGCGGACCCCGACCGGCTGGCCTTCCCCCTGCGGCGGGGCCTGGTGTGGCACCGCACGCGCACGGCCCTGCTGGAGTCGGAGGGCGAGGGGGACGCCGAGCTCCTGCCCGGCATCGCGTCGTTCTTCAACGGGGCGTTGCTGCGGGCGTCCACGCTGGACGTCATCGGGGTGCCGGACCTGCGGCTCTTCGTGCGCGGGGACGAGGTGGAGTTCCACCGTCGGCTGGTGCGCTCCGGGCTGCCGTTCGGGACCGCGCTCCAGGCGACCTACCTGCACCCACAGGGCGGCGAGGAGTTCAAGCCGATGCTCGGCGGGCGCCTCCACGCCCAGGACCCGGAGGACGCCACCAAGCGGTACTACACCTACCGCAACCGCGGGTACCTGATGAGCCAACCGGGTATGCGGCGGATCGGCCTGTTGGAGGTGCCGAGGTTCGCCTGGTACTTCCTGGTGACCAAGCGGAGCCCGCGCGAGTTCCTGGGGTGGCTGAGACTGCTCAACCGGGGACGCGCCGAGCGGTTCCACCGCGCCCCGTGAGCCGGTCGTCCAAGGGGCTCGCTACCCTCGTTCCGTGACCGCGACCCCGGCCGAGCAGGCGCCGCCCCAGCACGGGCTGATGGCACAGCTGCTGCGGTTCGCGGCGGTCGGCGGGGTGTCCGCGCTGGTGGACTTCGGGATCTACCACCTGATCCTGGCCCTCGACGCGCCGACCTGGCTGGCCCGCGCGATCTCGTTCCTCTGCGGCACCACCACGGCGTACTTCCTGAACAAGCGGTTCACCTTCGGCGAGGCCGCGGGCGGACGTGGCCGGTTGGCCGGGTTCGTGCTGCTCTACGCCACGACCTTCGGGATCGCGGTCGGGGTCAACGCGCTGGCGCTGTACCTGCTGCCGGACATCGCCTTCAAGGCCTCGATCGCCTGGGCGATCTCGCAGGGCACCGCCACCGCGATCAACTTCGTCATGCTCCGCGCGGTGGTCTTCCGCTCCCGCTGAGCGCGCGGACGTCAGGGGCCGCGTTCCACGGCACCTCACGATCACGAGTTGCGTGCTCTCAGTGCTGCCGGGACCGCGCTGAGAGCACGCAACCAGTGATCTTGCCGCGCTGAGCGCACGAAACGTGCTGCCGCGCTGAGCGCACGAAACGTGCAACCGCGCTGAGCGCACGAAACGTGCACAAGGGCGTGGGGCTTCACACCACACCAACTTTGCAGTACAAAGTAGCTGTCACCGCAGACTACTTGGGGGAACCGTGAACGAGATCGAGGACCGAGAGCCCGCCGACGCGGCCGCCGCGTTGCGGATCATCCAGACGCAGCAGGCGGACACCGCCTCCCGGATCGGCCCTCGCGTCGGGTGGTTCTTCGTCATCTGGGGCGCGGTGTGGCTGGTCAGCGGGCTGCTGTACTTCGTAGCGGGCGGGTCCGTGGCGACCTGGGGATCGATCGCCGCGGTCGCGGTGGGCGTCGCGAGCAGCGCGACGCTCGGCGTCCGGAGCGGGCGCGGGATCGCGGGCGGCTCGGTGAAGCAGGGCATGCTCTACGGCCTGACCTGGCCCGCGGTGATGCTCGGGCTGGGCGCGATCGTCGGCGCGATGGCGGGGCCGCTCGGGCTGCCCGGCGAGGCCCTCGGAGTGCTGATACCGGCGCTGTTCGCGTTCGTCGCCGGGGCGCTGTACGCGGCGAGCGGGGCGGTCTGGACCTCGCCGCAGAACTTCGCGACCGGGTTGTGGATCATGCTCGCGGCCGTCGTGTCGGCGTTCGTCGGGCTGCCGGGGAACGCGCTGGTCCTCGGCGTGGGGGTCGGCGGCGCGCTGCTGGCCGTGGGGGCGTGGGAGCTGCGCCGATGACCGGGCTCCCCCAGCTCGACCCGGTCATCCACGCCCAGGCCCGGCTGCGGGTCACCGCGACCCTGGCCACGCTCGCCGAGGGCGACCGGATCACCTTCCCGCGGCTGCAGGAGCTGCTGGACATGACCGCGGGCAACCTGTCCACCCACCTGCGCAAGCTCGAGGAGGCGGAGTACGTGCTGATCACGAAGGCGCACGAGCGGCGCACGCCGGTCACCTACGTCGAGCTCACGCGTCGCGGACGGCGAGCGTTCGAGGAGTACACGGACGCGCTCCGCTCCCTCCTCGGGGGATCGGTGTGATCGCCGAGGTGTGATCGCCGAGGTGCGAGGCGCCGTGAAGACCGTCGGCGACACCCGCGACGCCGCGAACCGCCGTCACCGGTGGACAGGCTGCCTCTCCGGGGTCTCCGCCCGCGGCGCGGTCCGGCGCGCCGCGACCCGGCGGAACACCGCGTCGACGACCAGGAACGCGACGAGGCTGACCCCCAGGACCGGCGCCGTCAGCCCGAGCAGCAGCGTGACGGAGGCGACCAACGCCAGCCGCGGGAGCCCCAACCCCCGCCAGACCGTGGGCGGGGCGCCGGTCAACGGGTTGCCGTACGGGCTGCGCCGCCACCACATCCGGTACCCGCTGAGCACCAGCGCGAGCAGGCCGACGACCAGCACCCCGAGCAGGATCTGGTTCGCGAGGCCGAACAGCTGGCCGGTGTGGAACTGCCGCGCCACCCAGGCGACCTTCGCGGCAGGCGAGTAGTCCTCCCACCCGATCCGGGCGAGCGTGTCGCCGGTGTAGGGGTCCACGGCGATCGACCCGCGGTGCACCGGCATGCCCTCGGTCCGCTCGGCGACCCGGATCGGCTGGGTGTCCGCGGCCGGGGGATGGACCTCGAGCGTGCCCTCCAGCCCGGCGGCGCGAGCGGCGTCGAGCGCGCGGCTCAGGCTGATCGGGGTCGCGCCCGGTGGCGGCGACAGGGGTGTGGTGACGAGACGGGGCGGGTTCGGGTCGACCAGCGGCGCCGCGTAGCGGCTCATCAGGCCGCCGGACACCCCGATCGCGAGCAACCCGACGACCAGCCAGAGTCCGAGAGCGCCGTGCGCCGACCGCCACCGCGCCGCCGGGGCGAGCTTGCGCAGGTTCGGGGTCAGCAGGGTCTTCGGCGTGCGCGGGCGTCTGCCCTGCTTCACCAGCCACAGCACCAGTCCCCCGACCAGGATCACCGGCAGCCAGGAGGTGGCGACCGCGGTGTACAGCGCCCCGACCGGCCCGAGGTGCAGGTCCGCGTGGAACTCGCGGAGCCAGACGTTGGCGGGCAGCCTGCCACCGATCGTCGTGAGCTCGCCGCAGATGTAGTTCGTGTACGGGTCCACGAAGACGGTCCGCAGCTCGCCCTCGCCCAGGCCCGGTGTCGCGAGGTTCACCCAGGTCGTGCGGTCGCCGTCGGCGGGCCGGACGACGGAGTCCAGCCGCGCCTCCGGATGCCCGGCCAGGGCGGCGGCGACCTGCTCGTCGAGCGGGCGGATCGGCCACGCGGCGCGCTCCGCGTCCAGCTGGTGCGCGTACAGACCCTCGTGGATCTGCGGGCTGACCACGTACAGCAGGCCCGTCAGACACGCCACCACCAGGAACGGGGACACGAGCACCCCGGCCAGGAAGTGCACCCGACGCGCGAGGGGCCGCAGCACCGGCATGCGGCGGAACCGCTGGGTCGTCGACACGCGTACCTCCTGGTCAGCCGAGTGCGAGCAGCGCCGGACCGACGGGGAGAAGCCCGACGGCGACGACCGCGGCCAGCACCGCAGCCGAGACGCCGACCCGGAGGACGAAGGACGCAGGCGCCCGGCCCGCGATCAGTCCGCCGACCGCGACGACCACGCCCGCGACCGCGAGGACGGCGGCCTGGGTCACGCCCGCCGTCACCCCGCTCGCCAGCAGCACGAGCGCAGCGCCCAGCAGGACACCGGTCCGAGGCTCCGCCGAGAACAGGGTCCCGACGACGACGCCCGCCGCGACCAACGCCGCCACACCCCCGAGGAGAGCAACCAGCGACGGGCCACCGGCCTCGTGCGGGGCTGCCACGACGAAGGTCACCGCGAGGACGGCACCACCGGCCAGGACCCCCGCGGTGCGCAGGGCGCCGCCGCGGTCGGTCCGCACCAGGAGGCGCAGGCCGACGGCCGCGACCACCAGGCCCAGCAGCCGGGCCAGCAGCGCGGTCCCGACCGTCGAGGCCGCCGATCCCGGGACCAGCGCGGGATCGAGAGCACCCCACAGGCCCGTCCGGGCGGCGTACCCGCCGAACAGGAACAGGGTCAGCGCGGTCGCCGCTGCCGTCGTCCACCAGGCGCGGACCAGGGACCTGCGGGTGGCGATGCCCCCGGCCGCACGCAGAGCCGTGGCCACCAGCAGGACGAACCCGACCAGCCCCACCGCCCGGGCGATCCCGAGCGCGACGGCGAGCACCGGGTGCGGGTCGCCGCGCAGCTCGGGCACCGCGGGCTCCGCGGTCGCCGAGAAGACGTGGAACTCGAAACGGCCCTGCGCCGTCTCCCAGGTGGCGGTCGGGACCGACCAGGTCACCCAGTAGGTGCCCTGGTAGCGGGTCTCGGGCATCGCGACGGCGACGGTGTCGGCACCCGCGTCGGCGGGCCGGTAGGGCCTGCCGGTCACGAGCTGGTCCCCGGTGGGCGAGGTCATGCGGACCGTCACCAGCGCGGTGGGCACCGGCTGGTCGAAGGTCAGTCGCACCTCGTCCGGCGAGCGCACGCGTTCGTGCATCTCGGGCGTGGTCGAGACCAGCAGCGGATCGGCCGAGCGCGCGGGCAACGCGGCGAACACCGCCCCCGCCACGGCCGCGACCAGCAGGAGGAGCCCGAGCAGGGGACGCAGGACCGGGCGGCGCGGCTCCTCGACGGGCCGCTCGACGACGGCGGTCACCGGGCCACCCGCTCGAGGGGCCGGGTCGCGTCCAGCGTGGAGTCGATCCGCGGCAGGACCGCAGTCGCGTCGGGGTCGGACGGGAGGAGGGTCATGGTCTCGCTCTCGGAGGTGGGGAGACGGCCGTCGGTGGCCAGGGCGTGCCTGGCCACGGGCCGGGCGGACAGGGCGTGACGGCCCGTGGACCGCGGCCCGGTGGACCGGAGCCCGGTCGGGCGGGGCTCGGTGGACCGGGCCGCGGTGAGCTCGGGGGTCGCAACCGCTGTGAACGCGCGCTCGAACAGCGCCAGATCGGACCGCAGCGCGGTGGACTCGACGGGACCGTCGGCAGGCGCGGGTCCGACCGTGGGCTCGGCGGGACGGCGGCGGCGCAGGCCCGCCACGAGCGCGGCGCCCCCGACCAGCGGGATCAGGCCCAGCAGCGCCGGTGGCCAGGAGTCGCCGTCGGCGGTGTCGGTGGTCTCGACGGGGGCGGACGGGTCGGTGCGGGTCACGACCACACCGGGGCCGGGGGTCGGGACGGGTTGGGCCTGCGCGGCGGCGGGCTCTCGGCCGCCGATGGTGACCGCGGGGCCGTCGATGGCGGCCTCCCAGCGTTCGACCGACCCGTCGGCATAGGTCTGGACTGCGGTGAAGGCCAGCCGTCCGCGCTCCGGGAGCGGGCTCAGCGTGAGCAGGAACTGCTCGAACATGCCGGGCGAGATGCGTCCGCCGCTCCACGAGACGGAGCGGACCGTCCGGTCCGCCTCGACGTCCGCGGTCCAGCCGTCCACCGGAGCCGGACGGGCCGCGTCGAGCGGGACGTCGGCGGGGAACTCGAGCTCCAGGCCCGTCGTCGGCACGCCGGGCTTCTGCGATCCGACGCGGACGGCGAGGGTCTCGGTCCCCCCACCCGGCACTTCGCCCGGGACGATCGTGACGCGGGCGGCCGCGGACGGCGCGACCGTCGTCAGGGCGACGGCCGGGAACAGCACGGAGGCGGCGAGGATCCGCCGGGACAGGGACGACGGGGACATGACGGCTCCTTGGGTGCGGCCGGGGCGCGGGAGTCCTGCGCCCCGGCCGGGTCCTGCGGGGCGGACCCGGGGCCGGGCGGTCGAACCGCCCGGCCCCGGGTCACGGGATTCCGATCAGTTGGTGCCGATCGGGTCGAGCTGCTCCGGCGTCAGCCGCGCCGCCCACTGGTCCGGGTTCTGCTGAACCCAGCCGTTGTAGACGAGCGGGATGGCCACGATGCCCTGGCCACCCTGGCCGGGGTTGGCGACGATCCGGTCGTCCGACTTGGTGTCGGCGGTCGGGTCGAGCACCAGCTGGCCGGCGACGGCGGCATCCGCGATGTTGCCGTCGTTGTTCGGGTCGATGTCGACGACCTGAGTGGCGTTGGAGAACTTGTTGGTGATGTAGGCGTAGTACCCACCACCCTCCTTGGCGCCGAAGTTGCCACCGTGGCAACCGGCGTTGCAAGGCAGGTCCTTGATGACCTTGTTGGTCGTCGGGTCGATGACCGAGATCGTCTGGGACAGGGTGTTGGCCGCCAGCATCGCCTTACCGTCCGGGCTCACCGGGAGCTGGATGGTCAGGCCGCCCCACGGACCGGTCGGACCGGTCTGCGAGTCGTAGTTCTTCCAGAGGTCGATCGTCGACAGCTTCTCGACGCCGCCGTTCGGGGTGGCGCAAGCGGCCTCGGCGAGCGAGACACAGGTGATGCTCATCCCGAGGAAGTCGGACAGGTAGGCCCGGCTCGAGTCCGGCGCCATCGAGGTGGCGATCGGGAAGGCCCCGACCGGCTCGTGGCGGACGGTGCCCGAGTCGAGGTCCGCGATGACGGCCTCGTTCGTCATCGTGTTGGGCGCGACGACCGTCTTGCCGTCGTGGCTGGTCCAGTGCGCGTGCGGGTGCGGAGTCATGCCGCTCTCCGGGTCCGCGTGGATGCGCTGGACGATGCCGGTGGCACCCGGCTCCGCCTCGACGATGTCGGTACCTGCGTTGATGCCGATCGTCAGGTTGTCATTGCCCGGGCGGGTCATGACGTGCGCCGGGTTGGGCCCGACCTCGAGGCTCCGGATGAACTTGCCGGTCTCCCGGTCGAAGACGTCGGTCTCGTTGTCGAACCACTCGTTCCCGTACAGGTACTTGTAGTCCTTGTCCGTCCACATGTTGTGGACGTTGTTCATGTTGATCTCGGGGGCTGCGATCTTGCGGTCGATCGTCCAGTCCTCGACGTTGATCTTCGTGATGGAGCCGTGCTTCTCCTTGCCCGCGTAGTCCTCCATCTGCGTGGCGATCCAGACCTCACCGACGCCGGGGGTCGTCGGGGCGGTCAGCTTCGGCAGCGTGCGCGGGTACTCGAACTTCTGGTCGTAGTAGGCGTCCAGGTTCGGGATCAGGACCGGCTTGCCTGCGGGGTCGTACTGCAGGATCGGCGCCGGCGGCTGGAACGGGTTCCAGGACACCGCCTCCTTGTCGCTGAACTTCTGCCAGTTGTTCGGGTTGGTGATGGTGAAGAACGCGTTCACCAGCCGCTGGATGATGTCGGAGTTCGACGCGACGGGCTCGGGCTTGCCGTTGACCACCAGCTTCTCGCCGAAGTCGAGACCCAGGGTGAGCGGGTCGTCGACCACGACCGCACCGAGCATGTACGGCGCGACCGAGTCGGTGAACGCGTACAGTCCGGGCTTGTCGAGCTGGATCGTCTTCTGCCCGTAGAAGGCGCCCTTGGCGTCCATGTACGGGAAGTCGGCCGCACCCTCGGGCGCGATCAGGCCGATCGGGTTGCGGATGCCCTCCGACTTGGCCGGGTCGACGTTGAACGTGACCGTGACCGGGGGACCCTCGATCGCGAACTCGGAAAGGGACCCGAGCACGCCCTGCAGGTCGACGCCGACCGGCAGGCTGAGCAGGTCGACCGGCGCGTTGACCGGCAGTGCCGACACCGCGTCGGCCAGCTGCCCGATGAGCTCCTCCGCCCGGAGCGCGAGACCGGCGGCCTCGGGGTCGGCGGCGCCGATTCCCCGAACGGTGGCCAGGGTCTTGTCCAGGCCCAGGCCGGGAAGGCCCAGCCCGGTGTCACCGAGCAGACCGTTGGTCAGCGGGCCGGTGAGGCCACTGAGGTCGCTGGGGAGCAGCGGACCACCGATGGCGGGGACGGCCACGTTGGTGCCGAGCCGGGGGAGCTCGGCGACCGCGAGGGACGTGCTACCGAAGAGGTTCAGACCGGAGTCGAACCAGCCGCCGTTCTCATCCGTGATGTCGAACGTGATGGGGAGCGGACCGACGCCCACCGGCTGCTGGGCGCCTGCGGGGGCGATGGCGGAGACGACCGAGGCCGTCAGCGCCGAGGCGGCCAGCACACCGATGGCGGCGACGCCTGCGCGACGCCTGCCCTTCGGCCTGGGAGGAGGCGTGCTCCTCGGCGGCTCGGGGGGAGCGGATACGGACATGGTGTTCCTCTCGTGAACTCATCAATGGTTCAGCAGCTTCGAGCGGACCTGTCGGTCGCGAAGCGTGGTCAGCTAAACCCAGAGGCGTTAACGAATTCTGTGTATCCGTTTCACGCGGGTTAAACCGGCCGCATTCTTCAGAGCGGCTCGAGAGTGAGGAACAGCGCAATTACTCGTGGGTGGGAACCTGCCACATGAATGGTTACAGGGCCCCCCCGCAGTGGGCACCCTCATACTTGCACGGCCTGACCACGCAACCTGGCCGAGGGGGCCCCGGAGGTGCGTAATCCGGAGGGAACTCGCTGGTAACCCAGCGAAACTTTGCTGGTCGCTGCATGTTTCCTAGCTGCAACCGCAATCGGGTGACGGCACCCCTCACCGGCTCCTTGGGGCATGAATGAGACCTCTTTTACCTCCGCTTCACCAAGCCGGAACCGTTTTGACATGCGTCGCCGCTGTATTTGCCAGGCCCCACCGAACGCGCACCGATACCGCCGGAAGGGAGTGATCGATCAGGTCCGCTCGCTGATTTTCCCGAACCCGCAGCCGGCGAAACCCGACCCAGGGAAATGAGTTCGATCCACGCGAACAAGAGGGACATGGCAGCCATGCAGGACGAGGAGGTCGACCGACCGCCCGATGCTCGGGGGCTGTCGCCGGAGGAGCTGGAACAACTCCGCAGGCGCGCCGTCGGGGCAGTCGAGGCCGGGGTGCCGCAGATCCAGGTCGCGCTCGAGCTCGGGGTGTCCCGGCGCGCCGTCGGCCAGTGGGTCCGGGCCTTCCGGGAGAGCGGCGAGGCGTCCTTCCGCCCCGGGCGCCGCGGCCGCAGACCGGGTGAGCGGCTCAGCCTGGCCCCATGGCAGCAGGACCGCATCGTGGCAACGCTGGCCACCGGCCCGCCGGACGCCCTCGGGCTGCCGTGGCTGCTGTGGACCCGCCGGTCCGTCGCCGAACTGATCCGCAGGGACCTCGCCATCACGCTCAGCACCGTGACTGTCGCGCGGTACCTGACGCGCTGGGGGATTCTGGGCCCCCGGCCGACCGCGCCGCCGCCCGACCCTTTCGGGGAGATCGGGGATCGGGCGGCGGTGCGGGTCGCTCTCAGCTGGCTCACGGTGCGCCTGCCGCACGGGCAGGCGCCCGGCCACGGCCTCGTCGCCGTGTCCGACCAGGAGGTCCTGCACTTCCTGCTGTCCCCCGACCCGTTCGTCCCCACCGATCTGGACGACCTCGAACGCCGACTGCGCATGCAGTCCGGCCGCGACGTCGAGATCTCGGTCAGCTCCTGCCCGCGCGGGCACGCCGACCTCGTCTCGGGTTGGCTCGACGCCCGTCGCTGACCGTCGGTGCCGCCCCCACCGATCTTTCGTACCACCTCAGGAGAATGTCTTGCCCACCGTCACCTACGTCCTCCCGGACGGTTCCCACCAGACGATCACCACCGCGTCAGCGACCAGCGTGATGCAGGCGGCCCTCGCCCACCGGGTGCCCGGCATCATCGGCGAGTGCGGAGGCGCGGCGACCTGCGGGACCTGCCACGTGTACCTCGACCGCAGCACCGAGTCGTTCCAGCCGCCGGACGAGGACGAGGAGGCGATGCTCGAGTGGACCGCCGCGCCGCGCGCTGCGAACAGCAGGCTGAGCTGCCAGCTGCGGCCGTCGGACGAGGCGAGCCTGCTCGTGCGGGTTCCGGAGGAGCAGCAGTGAGGGACGGAGTCGTCGTCGTCGGCGCCGGTCAGGCGGGGGTCCAGGTCGCGGACGCGCTGCGGGAGCGCGGCTACTCGGGTCCGATCACCCTGGTGGCGGGCGAGCCGGATCCGCCGTACTCGCGGCCGCCGGTGTCGAAGGAGATGCTCGTCGCCGACACCCCCGTGGAGCCGTTGCGGCCCGCGTCCTTCTACCGGGAGCAGGGCATCACCCTGGTACCCGCACCGGCCCGCCGGATCGACCGCGACTCGCGGACCGTGCACATCAGCGGCGGGATGGTCGCGCGCTACGACCATCTGGTCCTCGCGACCGGGGCCCGGGCCCGCGGGCTGGACCTCCCGCACGCCGATCTGCCGGGGGTGCTCACGCTGCGCACCGCCGAGGACGCCCGCGCGCTGCGGCCGTACCTGCGCCCGGGCGCCCGGATCGTCGTGCTGGGCGGCGGGTTCATCGGGCTCGAGGTGGCCAGCGCGGCCCGGGCCCAGGGTGCAGACGTCGTGCTGGTCGAGCGCGGTCGGCGGCTGCTGGCCCGGGCGGTCAGCGAGACGACCTCCGCGGCGGTCGCGGAGCACCACCGGGCGACCGGGGTGCGGGTCGCACTCGGCGAGCAGATCGCCGGACTCGTGGGCGAGCGCGGCAGGGTCACCGCGGTGCGGACCGGATCGGGTCGGGTGCTGGCGGCGGACGCCGTCGTCGTCGGGATCGGGGCGGTCCCGGACGACGAGCTGGCGCGGTCCGCCGGGCTGCCGACCCAGAGTGGAGTCCTGGTCGACCAGTGGCTGACGACCGTCGATCCGCGGATCAGCGCGATCGGGGACTGCGCGGCCGTGCGGGAGCCGTTGACCGGGGCGATCACCCGGCTGGAGTCCGTGCAGAACGCCGCCGACCAGGCCCGCTTCGTCGCCGACCTGCTGACCGGGGGCACCTCGCGGCCGTACCGCGCCCTCCCCTGGTTCTGGAGCGACCAGGGCACCCTCCGCCTGCAGATGGTGCTGCGCTCCCCCCACCACGACCGGACGGTCACCGTGCGGAACGGTGCGCGGACGTCGGTCCTGCGGTTCGGCGAGGGTCTGCTGACCGGGGTCGAGTCGATCAACGATCCGGCCACGCACCAGGCCGCGCGACGGCTGCTCGGCCACGCCGCCCCGTCGCAGGCCGAGCTCGCGGAGGTGGACCACGACGTGAAGGTCCTGGCCCGGCGGGTGCACCAGGAGCAGCGGGTGGCCTGATCCCGGGCAGGAGTCTGCTGAAGAACCCCTGCCGTCGCGAGCGGCGTCCAGGTGCTGTCCGCGCACGGCGGAGTCTGCAGCTCAGACCGGCCGTCGTCGCGAGGCCGACAACGCGGTGCGGGCGCCGCCTGGACGCCGCGCCGCAGGTCGGGGTTCTTCAGCGACTCCTGGTGTCCTGAGCCCGAAACCCGCT
>Ga0268266_10002638_pt1 | contig 18911 bp, 15 predicted proteins | sample KBSS13metaG_FD_190356 | JGI IMG/M metagenome (GOLD analysis project Ga0268266, IMG submission 190356) | Switchgrass rhizosphere microbial communities from Kellogg Biological Station, Michigan, USA - KBS S1-3 metaG (SPAdes) (version 2) | ecosystem: Host-associated > Plants > Roots > Rhizosphere...
CGCTCGACGCCAGCAAGATCCTGAATGTCCACAAGAACCTCATCCAGCGGCTGCGCGACAAGCCGTGGGATCCGGGCGAGAAGTACCACGCCCCCTGGCAGAGCGGGCTGACGGGCATCGCCTACAACCGCAAGCACACCAAGGAGGTCAAGAGCTTCACCGAGCTGCTCACCCGCTCCGACCTCAAGGGCCGCATCACGTTGCTGACCGAGATGCGCGACACCATGGGCTTCATGCTTCGCACCGTCGGGGCGAACCCCGAGAAGTTCAGCGACACCCAGTGGCACAACGCCATCGACTCGCTGCACGGAGCGGTCTCGAACGGCCAGATCCGGTCGTTCAACGGCAACGACTACCTCAACGACCTCGCCTCGGGGAACACGCTGGCGTGCGAGGCCTGGTCGTGCGACGTGATCATCGCCCAGCAGGACAACCCCGACATCCAGTTCGTCACGCCGGAGGAGGGACTGTCCCTCTGGGCCGACAACATGATGGTTCCCAACCTCGCGACCCACCAGGCGAACGCCGAGGAGTGGATGAACTACTACTACGAGCCCGCCGTCGCGGCGAAGCTCGCCGACTGGAACTACTACATCTGCCCGGTCGAAGGAGCGCAGGAGGAGATGCTCAAGCTGGACCGGCCCGCCGCCAGGAGCCCCCTCATCTTCCCCCCCGACGAGATGCTCAAGACCACGTGGGGCTTCATGGCGCTGGACGACCAGCAGGAGATCGCCTACGAAAGGGACTGGTCCGATGTCACATCTGGTTGAGGCAGCGGAGTCGGAGTCCGCGGAGAACCCGACCGCCGCAGGCGTCGGTCTCGAGCTGCGGCAGCTGACCAAGGAGTTCGCGAACTTCACGGCGGTCAAGGAGCTCGACCTCGACGTCCCGACCGGGTCGTTCTTCGCGCTGCTCGGTCCGTCGGGCTGCGGCAAGACCACCACGCTGCGGATGGTGGCCGGACTCGAGACGCCCACGTCCGGGACGATCCGGCTGGCCGGCAACGAGATCACCTACGCCAAGCCCTACCGGCGTCCGGTCAACACCGTGTTCCAGAACTACGCCCTGTTCCCGCACCTCGACATCTTCGAGAACGTCGCGTTCGGGCCGCGCCGGCGCAAGGAGTCGGGCGTGGACGGCGAGGTGAACCGGATGCTCGAGCTGGTCGAGCTCACCAGCCAGGCGCGGAAGAAGCCCGCACAGCTCTCCGGCGGTCAGCAGCAGCGGGTGGCCCTCGCCCGCGCTCTGATCAACAAGCCTGAAGTACTCCTCCTCGACGAACCCCTGGGCGCGCTCGACCTGAAGCTGCGTCGCCAGATGCAGATCGAGCTGAAGCGGATCCAGATCGAGGTCGGAATCACGTTCATCCACGTCACCCACGACCAGGAGGAGGCCATGACGATGGCCGACACCATCGCGGTGATGAACGCCGGGCAGATCGAGCAGATGGGAGCGCCCGACGAGCTCTACGAGAACCCTCGTACGACGTTCGTGGCGAACTTCCTGGGCCAGTCCAACCTGATCGAGGGCACGATCACCTCCCGCGACGGGGACCTGACCAAGGTCGACATGCACGGCATCCCGGTCTCCGTCCCCCGCGAACGCACGCACGCCGACTCGGCCCAGGGCTGGGTCGGGATCCGGCCGGAGAAGGTGCTGATCGGCGACGAGGGGGAGGCTCTCGACGCGCCGGGCCACACCATCCCCGGAGGTGTCATCACCGACGTCAGCTTCGTCGGCGTCAGCACCCAGTACCTCGTGAAGATGCCGTGGGGCCAGGAGCTCCAGGTGTTCGAGCAGAACACCGGCCGCCGCCGGATCTTCCGGGTCGGCGACAAGGTCGAGCTGTCCTGGCGCCCGGAGTACGCCTTCCTCCTCGACCACGACCAGGACGCGTCGGCCGGCGCCCACCTGGACGACGAGTGATCGCGGCATGAGCGAGACCGTCCGCAAGAAGGGCCTGGTCGGCTACGTCCTCCTCGCGCCGGCGCTGATCTGGCTGGCGCTGTTCTTCCTGGTGCCGTTCTACTCGCTGATCGCGACGAGCCTGTTCAACAAGGGCGGGTCCGACTTCCGCGGCTACAACATGGTCTACCAGTGGAGCAACTTCACCGATGCCCTGAAGACCTACGGCAAGCCCACGAGCTGGAGCAACCCAGGACCGCTGATCCGGTCGCTCGAGTACGGCGCGATCGCGACCCTGCTCTGCCTGATCATCGGCTACGTGCTCGCCTACGCGATCGCGTTCAAGGCCGGTCCGTTCAAGAACCTGATGCTGGTGCTGGTGATCGCGCCGTTCTTCACCAGCTTCCTGCTCCGCACGCTGTCCTGGAAGCTGATCCTCGCAGACGACGGCTGGGTCGTGAACACCCTGCAGTTCCTGCACGTCGTCGGACCCAACGGACACCTGCTCTACACGCCGTTCGCGGTGGTCATGGGCCTGACCTACAACTTCCTGCCGTTCATGGTGCTACCGGTGTTCGCCAGCCTCGACAAGATCGACCACCGGCTGATCGAGGCGTCGTCCGACCTCTACGCCAACCCCTTCGTCGGGTTCTTCAAGGTCACCTGGCCGCTGTCACTGCCCGGCGTGGTGTCGGGCACGCTGCTGACCTTCATCCCCGCGGTCGGCGACTACATCAACGACCAGCTGCTCGGGAGCACCAAGACCCGGATGATCGGCAACACCATCCAGAGCCTGTTCACCGAGGCGAACGACTATCCGGCCGCCGCGTCCCTGTCGGTCATCCTGATGTTCCTGATCGTGGCCATGGTGATCGCCTACGTGAAGCGGGCCGGGACGGAGGACCTGCTGTGATGCGGTGGCTGCGCGGCCGGATCGTCCTGATCCTCGGCATCCTGGTGCTCGTCTACACCTTCATCCCGATCTTCGTCGTCGTCCTGATGAGCTTCAACAAGCCACCGGGCGAGCAGTCGAAGATCTACAAGTTCAACCAGTTCACGTTCGACAACTGGCTGCACCCCTGCAGCGCCGAGGGCATGTGCTCCGGCCTGAAGGTGAGCATCGAGATCGGCCTGCTCGCGACCCTGGGAGCCACGGTGCTCGGGACGCTGGCGGCGTTCGCACTGGTCCGGCACGACTTCGTCGGGCGCTCCACCACCAACATCTTGATCTTCCTGCCGATGGCCGCGCCCGAGATCGTGATGGGCTCCTCGCTGCTGGCGTTGTTCGTGGCGGCCGGCTTCGCCGGTCAGCTGGGCTTCTGGACGATCCTGATCGCGCACATCATGTTCTGTCTGTCGTTCGTGGTGGTCACCGTGCGAGCCAGGCTGGCGGGGATGAGCGACACCCTCGAACAGGCGGCGGCGGACCTCTATGCCACGCCGTCGCAGACGTTCTGGCGGGTGACGTTCCCGCTGGTCCTGCCCGGCATCGCCGCGGCCGCGATGCTCAGCTTCTCGCTGTCGTTCGACGACTTCATCATCACCAACCTGAACGCCGGCAACACCACGACGTTCCCCATGTACGTCTGGGGTGTCCAGCGCAAGTCGATCCCGATGCAGGTCAACGTCGTCGGCACCGTGATGCTGCTGGTCTCGGTGCTGATCGTGGTGGGCGGCGAGATGCGCAACCGCGCACGGCGCAGGGCACTGGCCTGAGCGAGGACGTCGCGGCGCGCCGGAGGCGTGCCGCAACGACCGGAGCGAAATCGACGCGGGCTCGCTCGCGAGGCCCACGGCAACCCCGCGGTGAGTCCGGCTCGGGTCGGCCACCCGTCACGATCCGAAGGCCCAGGCCACCATCAACGGAAGCTCCTGTCTCCAGAACGGGTCTCCGTGTGCTCCGACGCGTTCCTGCATGACGACGTCCGCGCCTCCCGTGCGCAGGGCGGCCGCCCACCGGGTCGCGTTCTCGAGGAAGAACGGCTCCTGCGTCCCGGCGACCAGGTAGGTGCGAGGTAGCGGCACCGGTAGGTCCTCAGGCGGCCGGTAACCCGCGCCCGGCGAGGCACAGAGGACGACGCCGAAGATCCGGGGATGGCGGAGCCCCAGGGCGAGCGCCAGCTCGCCACTCGCCGAGACACCCAGCGTTGCCGTGCGCTCGGCGGGCAGCTCGACCCCGAACCGTGCTGTCGTCCAAGGTCGAACGACGTCGATGAGGAAGGCCTCGTGCGCCGCGAACCGATCCGGGTCGAAGCCCGGTGAGTACTCGTGGAGTCGACGCGTCTCATCGGTCGGCCGATGCACGCCCACGACCATCGTGGACGGCAGATCGGCCTTCTCCAGGTCCGCGCCCCAGGGGGACAGCGCCTGCCCGTCGCCGGAGAAGACGATCGCCTCGGCCGGGTTCGGCGGGACGTAGACCGTGACCTGCCGCCCACCGTCGTACGGAAGGGACTCGGTGACGAGCTCACCGGGGACCTCATCGCGTCGAATCGAACGGCTCGCCGCCATGAACGGAGTCTGTCACCCCGCGCGGAGTCCGGAACTCCGCGCGGAGCCTCGCCTGTCGGATCAGCCTTCGGGGGCCTGCCGGACGTGCGCGTGGTGCTCGCCGGGCGTGGCGTCGGTGATGAGGTTGCCGGCCTCGGTCAGCACCGCGCGGAGGACCTGCTCGATCTCGTCGAAGTGCTCCTGGTCGCAGATCAGCGGGGGAGCGAGCTGGACGACGGGGTCGCCGCGGTCGTCGGCGCGGCAGTAGAGACCCGCGTCGTAGAGCGCCTTGGAGAGGAAGCCGCGCAGGAGCTTCTCGGACTCCTCCTCGTTGAAGGTCTCCTTGGTGGTCTTGTCCTTGACCAGCTCGATGCCGAAGAAGTAGCCGTCGCCGCGGACGTCGCCGACGATCGGCAGGTCCTTGAGCCGCTCGAGGGTCTCGCGGAACGCCGGCTCGTTCTCGCGCACGTGCTCGTTGATCTTCTCCTTCTCGAAGATGTCGAGGTTGGCCATCGCCACCGCGGTCGAGACCGGGTGACCGCCGAACGTGTAGCCGTGCAGGAACGTCTCGGTGCCCTTCAGGAACGGTTCCATCAGCTTGTCGCTGGCGATCATCGCGCCCAGCGGGGCGTAGCCGGAGGTGATGCCCTTGGCGCAGGTGATCATGTCGGGCTGGTAGCCGTAGCGCTCGGCGCCGAACATGTGGCCGAGCCGGCCGAAGGCGCAGATCACCTCGTCGGAGACCAGCAGCACGTCGTACTCGTCGCAGATCTCGCGTACCCGCTCGAAGTATCCCGGCGGCGGCGGGAAGCAGCCACCGGAGTTCTGCACCGGCTCGAGGAACACCGCGGCGACCGTCTCGGCGCCCTCGTTCTCGATCGCGACCGCGATCTCGTTGGCCGCCCAGAGCCCGAACTTCTTCTCGTCGTCCTCGAAGTACGGCGCGCGGTAGTAGTTGGTGTTCGGCACCCGGAACGTCGAGGGCACCAGGGGCTCGAACGGCGCCTTCATGCCCGGCAGGCCGGTGATCGACAGCGCACCCTGGGGCGTGCCGTGGTAGGCGATCGCGCGGCTGATCACCTTGTGCTTGTAGGGCTTGCCGGTGATCTTGAAGTAGTTCTTGGCCAGCTTCCACGCCGTCTCGACGGCCTCGCCGCCGCCGGTGGTGAAGAAGACCCGGTTGAGGTCGCCCGGCGCGTAGCCGGCGACCCGCTCGGCCAGCTCGATGGCGTTCGGGTGGGCGTAGGACCACAGCGGCATGAACGCCAGCTTCTCGGTCTGCTTGGCCGCGGCCTCCGCGAGCTCGGTCCGCCCGTGGCCCAGCTGGCTCACGAACAGCCCGGACAAGGCGTCGAGGTAGCGCTTGCCGTTGATGTCGTAGATGTAGGGACCCTCACCCCGCACGATGATCGGCACGTCGGCCGTGTCGTACGTCGAGTGGCGAGTGAAGTGCATCCAGAGGTGGTCACGGGCCGACTGCTGGAGGCGTGCGTTGTCGTAGGCGATCTCGCCGGGCATGGATATCGATTCCTCGCGTCTGGGGGCTTCCCCCATCATGATGCGCCCGTGAAGCGCTCGCAAGCGAATCCGTAGGTCTGACCGACGAATCGTCACTGAATCCGAAGGTAGGCGGGACCTAGACGTGGCTGGTAGGAAGACCCCATGACCCGATACGGCGCCCAGTTCGGTCCTGACATCACCTTTCTCGGCGTCCCGGCTGTCGACGTGGAGGACACCGCCGCGCTCGCCGCGGCCGACGTGGTCGTGGTCGGCGCGCCGTTCGACGGCGGCACCTCCCACCGACCCGGCACCCGCTTCGGCCCGACCGCCATCCGGCAGACCGACTACCTGCCCCAGGACGGCTCGAGACCGCACCTCGCGCTGCGGGTCGACGCACTGCAGGACCTGACCGTGGTCGACATGGGCGACGTCGAGATGCCGCCGGGCGAGATCGAGCATGCGCTCGAGGCCCTCGAGAACGCCGTGTACGCCGTCGCCTCGGCCGGCTCGATCCCGCTGGTGCTGGGCGGCGACCACTCGATCGCCCTGCCGGACGCGACCGGCGTCGCGCGGTACCTCGGCTACGGGCGCGTGTCGATGATCCACTTCGACGCGCATGCCGACACCGGCGACATCGAGTTCGGCTCGCTCTACGGGCACGGCCAGCCGATGCGCCGGCTGATCGAGTCGGGTGCGTTGCGCGGCGACCGGTTCCTGCAGATCGGGCTGCGCGGCTACTGGCCCGGCCCGGAGACGATGAAGTGGATGGCCGACCAGGGGATGAGGTCCTACGAGATGACCGAGATCGGCAAGCGCGGCCTCGGCGCCTGCCTCGACGAGGCGTTCGAGATCGCCATGGACGACTGCGACGCCGTCTTCCTCTCGGTCGACATCGACGTGTGCGACCCCGGTCACGCGCCCGGCACCGGCACCCCCGAGCCGGGCGGTCTGACGTCACGGGAGCTTCTCGACGCGGTCCGCCGGATCTGTGGCGAGCTGCCCGTCGCCGGCATCGACGTGGTCGAGGTGTCGCCGCCGTACGATCACGCCGAGATCACGGCGTACCTCGCCAACCGGGTGTGCCTGGAGGCGCTCTCGGCGCTCGCGGCCCGCAAGGTGGGGATCAGCCACGACCCCGCCGGCCCCCTGCTGGAAGGACGCTGATGGCGACGCTGTTCACGGGCGGCTCGGTCTTCGACGGCCACCGTCACCTGCCCGGCCACGGGCTGCTGGTCGAGGGCCAGAAGGTCGTCGGCGTCCTGTCGCCCGATGACCTCGAGAGCATCGACGGGTCCGCGGAGAGGGTCGACCTCGCCGGCGGCCTGGTCTCCCCGGGCTTCACCGACGCCCACTGCCACCCGATCCAGGGCGGCCTGGAGCGGAGGCAGTGCGACCTGACCGACGGTGCGACGCGTGACGACTACCTCGGACTGGTACGCGACTACGCGACCCGGTTCGACGGCCCGTGGGTCACCGGCGGTGGCTGGGCGATGGCGGCGTTCCCCGGTGGTACGCCGAGCGCGGCCGACCTGGACGTCGTGGTGCCGGACCGTCCGGTCTTCCTGCCCAACCGCGACCACCACGGCGCCTGGGTCAACACGCGCGCGCTGGAGCTGGCGGGCATCACGGCCGAGAGCCCCGACCCGCCCGACGGCCGGATCGAGAGGCTGCCCGACGGGAGCCCCCAGGGCACGCTCCACGAGGGCGCGATGGATCTCGTGGCCGCCGTGCTGCCCGAGCTGCCGTCGACCGAGTACGCCTCCGGGCTGCTGGAAGGTCAGCGATACCTGTTCTCGCTCGGAGTGACCGCTTGGCAGGACGCGATCGTGGGCGCCTACGACGGGATGGCCGACACCGGGTCCACCTACCTCGACGCCGTCGCCGACGGCCAGCTCGTCGCGGACGTGGTGGGTGCCCTGTGGTGGGACCGGAAGCTCGGGTCGGCGCAGATCCCCGACCTGGTGGAGCGACGCCGTGCCCAGACCGGCGGCCGCTTCCGGGCCACCAGCGTCAAGATCATGCAGGACGGCGTCTGCGAGAACTTCACGGCCGCGCTGCTGTCGCCGTACCTCGACGGGCACGGGCACGCGACGGACAACGCCGGCCACTCGTTCGTCGAGGCCGACGAGCTCGCGGAGGTCGTGGTCGCGCTGTCGGCCGAGGGCTTCCAGGTGCACGTGCACGCGATCGGCGACCGGGGGACGCGCGAGGCGCTCGACGCCTTCGCGGCGGCTCGCAACGCGGGTCACCGCGACCTGCGACACCACATCGCGCACATCCAGGTGATCCATCCCGACGACCTGCGCCGGTTCGCCGAGCTCGAGGTGGCCGCCAACGCCCAGCCGCTGTGGGCCACCCACGAGCCGCAGATGGACGAGCTGACCATCCCGTTCCTCGGCGACGAGCGCGCGACGTGGCAGTACCCCTTCGGCGGCCTCGACCGGGCCGGTGCCCGCCTCGTGATGGGCAGCGACTGGCCGGTCACCTCCCCGGACCCCATCGCCGCGATCCACACCGCGGTGACCCGCACGGCGTACGACGACCCGCGCGAGCCGTTCCTGCCGGAGCAGGCGATCGACCTGACGACCGCGTTCGCGGCGTACACGTCCGGCTCGGCGTGGATCAACGGGCGCGACGGCACCGACGGGGCCGGCGTGCTGGCACACGGTCACGCCGCCGACCTGGCGGTGCTCGACCGCGACCCGTTCGCGGGGCCGTCCGACGAGATCGGCGCGGCGAACGTGGTGTCGAGCTGGGTGAGCGGCCAGGCGGTCTTCCGCCGGGCCTGACCGGATCACGCGGGTGGCAGGACCACCGTCCACGCGATCGCCTTGGCCGACGCCAGGCCTGCCGTCGCGGTCGTCGCCGGCCAGGTGCCGACCGCCTGGTTCCCGGCGTCGCCGGACGTCGCGGTCACCAGACCGGAGCCGGTGCCCGCCGTCGCCGACCGGGAGACCAGGTTGGCGGGGAGCGTCCAGCCGTGCGGGCTCGAGACCTTGTCGGCCCAGTAGCTCAGCACGGTCGACCCGGCGGTGGAGACGGGCGCCGCTGCGGAGCGGTGCAGGGCCGTGGTGCCGGGCTCGACCGCGCTCACCGCGGCGCTGGGCGCACCGGCCCCGGAGTAGGCGAGCAGGGTGAGGTTCGCCTTGGAGATGGCGTCGAAGGACACCTGGACCGTCGAACCCGGCGTTCCCGCGACCGCGGGTCGGACGAAGACCCAGGACCGGAGATCGCTGTCGGTCACCGTGCCCCGAAGAGTCCAGCCGGCCGGAGTGGTGGCAGTCCCCGCACGGTTCATCGACACGAACATCACCAGCTCGTCGCCCACCACGACCGTCGCCGGAACCTGCACGCTGGCGCGGGTGACGTTGCCGTCGAAGGTGCGCACGGCCCGGAAGGCCAGCGCCGGCGGCGGTGCGTCCGAGACGGTCACCGGCGACGTCGTGGTGCCGGTCGCAGTGTCGTCGTCGGTCACCGTGAGCTGGACCTGGAACGTCCCGGAGGCAGCGAACAGGTGGTCGACGTTCTCGCCCTCTGCGGTCGTGCCGTCGCCGAAGTCCCAGGCGTACGACGCGATGGCGCCGTCCGTGTCCGTCGACCCGCTCGCGTCGAGGGTGCAGTCGAGCTGCGTGCAGGTCGCCGTGAACCGAGCCGTCGGAGGCTGGTTCACCGGCGGACCCGACGCGACGAGAGCCACGGAGTACAGAGCCCCGCCACCGACCCCGGTCGCCCCGCTCACGCCGGGTACGAGGACTGCGCGAGTCCGGCTGGTGGTCGTCCCGTCGCCGATCTGGCCGCTGTCGTTGTTGCCCCAGGCCATCACGGTCCCGTTGGCCAGCACGGCGAGGCCGGTGTCGCGTCCGGAGCCGATCGACACGGCGTCGGCGACGCCGAGCACCGTCACCGGCCGGGTGCGGGTGGTCGTCGTGCCGTCGCCGAGCTCGTCCCGGTAGTTGCGCCCCCACGAACGCACCTGGCCCCCGGTGGTGAGGGCGTAGGAGTGATGGGCGCCGGCGGTGATCTGCTGCGCCCCGGTCAGGACCTGGACCGGGGTCAGTCGGTCGGTCGTCGTCCCGTCCCCGAGCTGGCCGTAGAGGTTCCAGCCGAAGGCCCACACCGATCCGTCCGAGCGGAGGGCGAGACCGTGGTCACGCCCGCCCGCCACATCGGTGATGCCGGTGAGGCCGGTGACTGGGACCGGGGTCAGCCGGTCGGTGCGGGTGCCGTCGCCGAGCTCGCCGTAGGCGTTGTCGCCCCACGCGGCCACGGTGCCGTCGGCGCGCACCGCATAGCTCATGTCGCGGCCGGAGGCGACCTCCACCGCGTTGGTGAGGCCTTGGACCTGGACCGGTGCACGCCGGGTCGTGCGGGTGCCGTCGCCGAGCTGGCCGTCGCCGTTCAACCCCCAGCCGAAGACCCGCCCGTCGGCACATCGCGCCAGGCTGTTGTTGTGTCCGGCCGCGACCTGGCTGACGCCACCGGTTCCGCACGGCACGGTCACCTGTGTCGGATGCGTGCGGTTGGCGGTGTCGCCGAGCCCCAGCTGGCCGTTCTCGTTGCTGCCCCACGTGAACACCTGCCCCGAGAGCGTCAGCGCGACGACGTGCTCGCGACCGCCCTCGAGCTGGACGACGTCCGCGAGGCCGGCCACCTCCGCCGGACCGGAGGGCGTGGTGGACGTCGTCCCGTTGCCCAGCTGGCCGAAGTCGTTGGTACCCCACGTCCAGACGGTCCCCGGAGTCGCGGCGACGGCGGCCGACGGGGCGACCCACGCCAGCGGCGTCATCACCCCCGCCACCACCCCGATCGTGACGAGCCGTCCGATGATGCGTCCTCGAGCAGTCATGGCCTTCCCCCTGGTGGGCACCCTAAGCAGGTCAGCGGCTCGGCGACACCCTCGAGCCTGACCATTTCGAGCCTGGGGCCCGGAAACCAACCGTGGCATCGGACGACGGGAACGGCCGCTTCACACGGGTTTGGTGACGGATATCGTTGAACACCGACCGCACCACTGTTGGATCCGCAGCCGCCCACGTTAGGCTCCGGCGCATGGCGGACCAGACGTTCAAGAACGTGATCAACGGCGAGCTCGTCGACAGCGCCTCGGGCGAGACCTACGACATCGTCGACCCCACGACCGGCGGGGTCTACGCACGGGCGCCCCTCTCGCGCGCCGAGGACGTCGACCGGGCGTACGCCGCCGCGGACGCGGCGTTCGAGACCTGGGGCGAGAGCACGCCGCAGGACCGGGGCAACGCGCTGCTCGGGATCGCCCGGGCGATCGAGGACCGGATCGAGGAGATCAACGCCGTCGAGTGCCTGGACACCGGCAAGCCGCTCGGGCTGACCATGTCCGAGGAGATGCCCTACGCGTCCGACCACTTCAAGTTCTTCGCCGGCGCAGCCCGGATCCTGGAGGGCCGGTCGGCCGGGGAGTACCTGGCCGACCACACCTCCTGGGTACGCCGCGAACCGATCGGCGTCGTCGGTCAGGTCACCCCCTGGAACTACCCGTTGATGATGATGATCTGGAAGATCGCCCCGGCCCTGGCCGGCGGCAACACGATCGTCCTCAAGCCCAGCGACACCACGCCCGCCAGCTCGACGCTGCTGGCCGAGATCTGCCAGGAGTTCCTGCCACCCGGCGTCCTCAACGTCGTCTGCGGCGACCGCGACACCGGCCGCGCCCTCGTCGACCACAAGACACCCCAGATGGTCGCGATCACCGGGTCGGTGCGGGCCGGGATGGAGGTCGCCGGAGCCGCGGCGAAGGACCTCAAGCGGGTCCACCTCGAGCTCGGCGGCAAGGCGCCGGTGATCGTCTTCGACGACGCCGACATCGAGAAGGCTGCCGAGGGCATCGCGATGGCCGGGTACTTCAACGCCGGCCAGGACTGCACCGCGGCGACCCGCGTGCTCGCCGGCCCCGGTGTCCACGACGACTTCGTCGCGGCGATCACCGAGCAGGCCAAGAACACCAAGACCGGTCTGCCCGACGACGAGGACGTGCTCTACGGCGCCCTCAACAACGCCCAGCAGCTGGAGCGGGTGTCGGGCATGGTCGACCGGCTGCCCGACCACGCGCGGGTCGCCGCCGGCGGTCACCGGCAGGGGAGCGTCGGCTACTTCTACGAGCCGACCGTGCTCGCCGGCCTCCAGCAGGATGACGAACAGATCCAGAACGAGATCTTCGGCCCGGTGATCACGGTCCAGAGGTTCGGCGACGAGGCGGAGGCGCTGCGGTGGGCGAACGGCGTGGAGTACGGCCTCGCCTCCAGCGTCTGGACCAAGGACCACGGCCGCGCGATGCGGATGTCGAAGCATCTGGACTTCGGCGTCGTGTGGATCAACACCCACATCCCGTTCATCTCGGAGATGCCGCACGGCGGCTTCAAGCACTCGGGCTACGGCAAGGACCTGTCGATGTACGGGCTCGAGGACTACACCCGCATCAAGCACGTGATGAGCTACATCGGCGAGTAGGTACCGGAGCAGCGGGGGAGCGGGAGCAGATGGCGACGGTCGACGTCCTGATCGCGGGCCACGTCGAGGAGACCGACGCCGGCGAGTCCGTTCATCCGACGGTGTCCCTGGTGCGCGACGGTGACGCCGTGATCGTCGTCGACCCCGGCATCCTGTCGGACCCCGCCCTGCTCACGGATGCGTTGGCAGCGCGAGGACTCTCCGTCGGCGACGTGACGCACGTGTTCGTCACCCACCACCACCTCGACCACACCCGCAACGTCGGGATGTTCCCGACCGCGCGCGTGGTCGACGCCGACTCGGTGTACGACGGGTCGCTGTGGCTCTCGCACGACGGCGACGGTCACCACCTCAGCGACGACGTCTCGGTGATCGAGACCCCGGGACACGCGCCGGAGTGCGCGGCGCTCATGGTGGCCACCGACGACGGTACGGTCGTGCTGACCCACGCGTGGTGGTTCGCCGACATGACGCCTCAGCAGGACCCGCTCGCGTGGGACCAGCAGGCGCTGGAGCGCAGTCGCGAGCGCATCCTCGGGCTCGCGGACGTCGTCGTACCGGGACACGGACCGGCTTTCCGGCCGGCCGATCGAGGAGGGGACAAGCCCGCATGAGGATCCTGCTGGTCGGCGCCGGAGGTGTCGGTGGGGCGTTCACCGCGATCGCCGCCCGGCGCGACTTCTTCGAGACCGTCGTGATCGCCGACTACGACGGGACGCGCGCGGAGCGTGCCGCCGCGACCGACGAGCGGTTCGTCGCCGCCCAGGTCGACGCGTCCGACGCGGCGTCGGTGACGGCGCTGTGCCGCGAGCACGGCATCACCCACGTCATGAACGCGGTCGACCCGGTGTTCAACATGCCGATCTTCAACGGCGCGTTCGCCGCAGGCGCCGACTACCTCGACATGGCGATGTCGCTGTCACACCCCCACCCGGAGACGCCGTACGAGAAGACCGGCGTGAAGCTGGGTGACGAGCAGTTCGCCGTCGCGTCGGAGTGGGAGGGAGCCGGTCGCCTGGCGCTGGTCGGGATCGGCGTGGAGCCGGGGCTCTCCGACGTCTTCGCTCGGTACGCCGCCGACCACGACTTCTCCGAGATCGACGAGCTCGGCACCCGCGACGGCGCCAACCTGGTGGTGACCGACGACGACGGACACGAGGTCTTCGCGCCGTCGTTCTCGATGTGGACCACGATCGAGGAGTGCCTCAACCCGCCGGTCATCTGGGCCGGCGACGGGTCGGGGCAGGGCGACTGGCACACGACCGCGCCGTTCAGTGAGCCGGAGGTCTTCGACTTCCCCGAGGGCATCGGCCCGGTCGAGTGCGTGAACGTCGAGCACGAGGAGGTGCTCCTGATGCCGCGCTGGGTCGACTGCAAGCGCGCGACGTTCAAGTACGGCCTGGGCGACGAGTTCATCACCATCCTCAAGGTGCTCCACACGCTCGGTCTCGACAGCACCGAGAAGATCCGGGTCAAGGGAGTCGAGGTCAGCCCGCGTGACGTGGTCGCGGCGGTGCTGCCCGACCCCGCCACCGTCGGACCACGGATGAAGGGGAAGACCTGCGCCGGACTGTGGGTGACCGGGAAGGGCAAGGACGGCGTGCCGCGGTCGACGTACTACTACCACGTGGTCGACAACGAGTGGACGATGCGGGAGTACGGCCACCAGTGCGTGGTCTGGCAGACAGCGATCAACCCCGTGGTCGCGCTCGAGCTGCTGGCGCGCGGCACGTGGTCGGGGGCCGGTGTCCTCGGACCGGAGGCGTTCGACGCCGTCCCGTTCCTCGACCTCCTTACCGAGTACGGCTCCCCGTGGGGCCGGCGGGAGATGAGCGTCTGAGATGGCCGCCGTCACCGCTCGCGGGCTCAGCAAGCACTTCGGGGACGTCCGCGCCGTCGACGACCTCGACCTCGAGATCGCCGACGGCGAGTTCTTCTCGATGCTCGGACCGTCGGGCTCGGGCAAGACCACGGTGCTGCGGATGCTGGCGGGGTTCGAGCGCCCGACGAAGGGCTCGGTCATCCTCGGCGACCAGGACGTGACGGCGTTGCCGCCTCACCGCCGCGACGTGAACACGGTCTTCCAGGACTACGCGATCTTCCCCCACATGGACGTGCTCGCGAACGTCGAGTACGGCCTGCGGGTGAAGAAGGTCGACCGCAAGGAACGCCGGCGCCGGGCCGAGGAGGCTCTGGCCGCGGTCCGCCTCGAGGACTACGGCAAGCGGCGTCCGAACCAGCTCTCCGGCGGTCAGCGGCAGCGGGTCGCGCTGGCCCGCGCCCTGGTCAACCGGCCGAAGGTGCTCCTGCTCGACGAGCCGCTCGGCGCCCTCGACCTCAAGCTGCGCCGCGAGATGCAGCTCGAGCTCAAGCAGATCCAGCGCGACGTCGGCATCACGTTCGTCTTCGTCACCCACGACCAGGAGGAGGCGCTCTCGATGAGCGACCGGGTCGCGGTGTTCCGCGACGGCCGCGTCGAGCAGGTCGCCACCCCGGTCGAGCTCTACGAGCACCCCGCCAGCTCGTTCGTCGCCGGGTTCGTCGGCACGTCCAACCGGATCGGGGGTGAGGCGGCCCGGCAGCTGCTCGGCACGCCGGGGGAGTACGCCGTACGTCCGGAGCGGCTGCGCGTGGTGGCGACCGGAACGCCGGTCGATCCCGGCGAGCTGGCCCTGCCCGGGAAGGTGCGCGAGGTCGTGTACCTCGGCCCGATCACCCACGCCATCGTCGAGCTCGACGCCGGGCCGCGGCTCACCGTGTCGCGCCCCAACTCCGGCAGCGTCTCCGAGCCACCGCTCGAGGCGTCCGACCGGCCTGTCGCAGTGGTCCTCCACCGCGACTCACTGATCGCTCTCTCGGGAGGGACCGAGGAAACCGAGGAGACAGCATGACCATCACCCGCACCAAGATCCGGCCCCTGGGCGCCCTGCTCGGCGTCGCCGCGTTGGCCCTCGTGGCCGGTTGCGGCTCGTCGAGCTCCGGAACGACCACGACCCCCGGCAGCCAGGGCTTCACGCCGCCCGACGTCCCGATGAAGCAGTCGATGGGCAAGACCGAGGGCTCGGTCAACATCCTGGCCTGGCCCGGGTACGCCGAGGACGGCTCCAACGACCCCAAGGTCGACTGGGTCACGCCGTTCGAGAAGCAGACCGGCTGCCAGGCGCACGTGAAGTACTTCGCCACCTCCGACGAGGCCGTCAGCCTGATGAAGACCGGCGACTACGACGTCGTCTCGGCGTCGGGCGACGCCTCGCTCCGGCTGATCGCGTCCGGCGACGTGGCGCCGGTGAACACCAGCCTGATCAAGGACTACTCGCAGATCGAGCCCTTCCTCAAGGACCGCGCCTGGAACAGCGTCAACGGCCAGATGTACGGCGTGCCCCACGGCTGGGGTGCCAACCTGCTGATGTACCGGACCGACGACGTGAAGCCGGCCCCGACCAGCTGGGGCGCGGTGTTCACCGACGCGTCGAAGTACAAGGGCAAGGTGACGGCGTACGACTCGCCGATCTACATCGCCGACGCCGCGCTCTACCTGATGAAGACCCAGCCGGACCTCGGCATCAAGGACCCCTACGCCCTGGACCAGAAGCAGCTGGACGCCGCGGTGTCCCTGCTGAAGGACCAGCGCCAGAACATCTCGGAGTACTGGTCGGACTACCTCAAGGAGGTCCAGGCGTTCAAGACCGGCGACTCGGTGATCGGCACCACCTGGAAGGTCATCGAGCAGGTCGCGGCCGGTGAGAAGGCGCCGGTGAAGGCGATCCTGCCGAGCGAGGGATCCACCGGGTGGTCCGACACCTGGATGATCAGCGCGAAGTCGCAGCACCCCAACTGTGCCTACGCGTGGATGTCCTACATCACCGAGCCGAAGCCGCAGTCGGAGGTCGCGCAGTACTTCGGCGAGGCGCCGGCCAACGGGCAGGCGTGCGCGATCACCGGGGCGGCGTTCTGCAAGGCCTACCACGTCACCGACAAGGCCTTCTCCGACAAGCTCTGGTACTGGACCACGCCGATCTCGCACTGCCTGGACGGTCGCACCGACACCACCTGCACCGACTACGGCGACTGGACCCAGGCCTGGACCGAGATCAAGGGCTGACCCTTGGTCGAGTCTCCTGCGACGGCTCCCGCCCCGGCCTCGGCGCCCGGGCGGGGGTCGCTGCTCGGCCGCTCCGGCGGGTTGCGTACCGGGCTGCTGCTCCTGCCGCCGATGCTGTGGCTCGGGGTGGCGTACCTCGCCGCCCTCGCGGCGCTGTTCGTCACGTCGTTGTGGTCGCAGAACGACTTCACCGGTGACATCGAACGGGTCTGGTCGTTCGACAACTACCGGCAGCTGTGGGACATCCCGGTCTACCGCACCATCGCGCTCCGCACGATCGGGATCGCGGCGCTGGTCACCGTCATCGATGCCGTGCTCGCCTTCCCGATCGCGCTCTACATGGCCAAGGTCGCCTCACCGGGGATGCGGCGGCTGCTGGTGATCGCGGTCCTGATGCCGCTGTGGGCGTCGTACCTGGTGAAGGCCTACGCCTGGCGAGGGATGTTCTCCGAGGGCGGCCTGATCGACTGGCTGGGCAAGCCGTTCGGCATCCACTCGCCGGGCTACGGCCTCGCGGCCACCACGATCACGTTGGCCTACCTGTGGCTGCCCTACATGATCCTGCCGATCTACGCCGGCCTCGAGCGCGTGCCGGACTCGCTGTTCGAGGCGAGCGGCGACCTGGGCGCCGGGTCGTGGACGACGATCAGGCGGGTCGTGCTGCCCATGGCGTTCCCGGCGGTGGTCGCCGGCTCGATCTTCACGTTCTCGCTGTCGCTGGGCGACTACATCGCGGTCACGATCGTGGGTGGCGCCGGTCAGCTGATCGGCACGGTCGTCTACGCCAACGTCGGCTCCGCCAACAACCTGCCCTTCGCGGCGGCGTTCGCGACCGTCCCGGTCCTGGTGATGCTGGTCTACCTCGCGGCCGTTCGCCGCACCGGTGCCCTGGAGAGTCTGTGAGCGCCCGATGATCATCGACGGACGGCTCAAGGCCGTGCTCCGGGTGCTGACCGGCGTGGTGCTGCTGGTGGTCTACGTGCCCCTGGCGTTGGTGGTGATCAACTCGTTCAACGTCGACCGCACCTTCACCTGGCCGCCGAGCGGGCTGACCTTCCACTGGTGGAACGTCGCGGCGCACAGCTCCGGCGCCCGGAAGGCCCTCCTGGTCAGCATCGAGGTGGGCCTGCTCGCCACGGCGATCGCGCTGGTCCTCGGCACGATGGCGGCCCTCGCGCTCCGGCGTACCCGGTTCTTCGGACGCAACGTCGTCTCGCTGCTGATCATCCTGCCGATCGCCCTGCCCGGCATCGTGACCGGCATCGCGCTCAACAACGCGTTCCGGACGATGCTCGGAGTCCAGCTCGGCTTCCTGACGATCGTGATCGCCCATGCGACGTTCTGCATCGTCACGGTGTTCAACAACGTGCAGGCGCGGATCCAGCGCCTCGGTCCGTCGCTCGAGCAGGCGTCGGCCGACCTCGGCGCCGGGCCGTTCACGACGTTCCGGCTGGTGACCTTCCCGATGCTCCGCTCGGCGCTGCTCGCCGGGGCGCTGCTGGCGTTCGGGCTGTCGTTCGACGAGATCGTGGTGACCACGTTCACCGCCGGGCCGCAGGAGCAGACACTGCCGATCTGGATCTTCCAGAACCTGTTCCGCCCCAACCAGGCACCGGTCGTGAACGTCGTCGCCGCCGTGCTCGTGCTGCTGTCGGCGATCCCGATCTACCTCGCGCAGCGGCTCTCCGGCGACGTCACCTCGGGTGCCGCCGGAGCACACTGATCGGGCGGTCAGCCCGCGAGCGAGTCGTGCAGCAGCCGCAGGGTCTCCTCGCGGTGCGGTGCCCGGTCGTGCGGGGTGTCGGCGTAGGCCCCGGCGATCGGGTGGAGCATCACCTCGTCGACGTCGTACGTCGCGGCGAGCTCGGCGACCTGCTTCGCGGCCTCGTCCGGCGTACCGACGATCCAGCGCCCGGTCATCTGCTCGGCGATGCCGCGGTGCTCGTCGGAAAGCCCGCGGGACTCCGCCTCCTCGATCGTCGGCTGTGCGGTGAGCGGCTGGCCGGTGCGGAGGGCGACCATGGTCAGCAGGTTCGGCAGGGCCCGTCGATCGGCCTCCTCCTGGGTCTCCGCGACGACGACGTTGACGGTGAGGAAGGTGCGCGGCTCCGGGTAGCGCTCGGACGGCTGGTAGCCGGAGCGGTAGAGCTCGAGCGCCTCGGCCGTGCCGCGGCCCGAGAAGTGGTGGGCGAAGACGTAGGGAAGCCCGCGCTGCGCGGCCAGCTGTGCGGAGTAGTCGGAGGAACCGAGCAGCCACACGTCGGCCGAGGATCTCGCCCGCGGGGTCGCCCGAAGTGCCTGGACCCGGCCCATCACCTGCATCGCGACTCCGTCGGGCGACATCATCGCGACGATGTCGTCGACGTACTCCGGGAAGTGGTTGACGGCGTCGTCGCTCACCCCGCCGCCGCCGTCAACCACTTCCCGGAGT
>Ga0268266_10002641_pt1 | contig 18887 bp, 18 predicted proteins | sample KBSS13metaG_FD_190356 | JGI IMG/M metagenome (GOLD analysis project Ga0268266, IMG submission 190356) | Switchgrass rhizosphere microbial communities from Kellogg Biological Station, Michigan, USA - KBS S1-3 metaG (SPAdes) (version 2) | ecosystem: Host-associated > Plants > Roots > Rhizosphere...
CCTCGGCCAGGTCGGTGACCTGCCAGGTCGACGGGCAATTGCCGAGACCGCCCAGCTCGAGCAGCGCCTTGCACTGCGTCGTCGTCAGGCCGGTCTCCTCGATCACCCGCAGCTGGTTGCCGCGGTCATAGAGGAACACATGGCGCATCAGCGCGCAGATCCGTGCGGCCGTGTCACGGGACCCCGCATCGATCTCCACGCTCGCATCGGCACCACCATTGGCCCGTTCGATCGCTTTGACATCACTTGCTTGCATCTCGGTAATTGTTGCACGAGTGCAACTATTCCGCAAGGGGAATTGTTGCGTTGGTGGGAGGATTCGGCCGGGATGCCGCAAGGGTTCGGGCCGCTCGAAGCTGGCGCCCGAGGAAAGGGACGCTGCCCTCTCGGCGGCGGCCCCGGCAGGCTGTGGCTGCCGCCGAGAGGGCGGGTCTGTAGGGAGTGCCGGGAGGCGCGGTCGACCTACGGTCCGCCCCCGCCGGGCGCGGTCGACCCGGGGTCCGGGAGACGGACGTCAGGTCGACCGGGCCCCGTGCACCGGACGTCAGGTCGACCGCGCCCGGCTTCGCCCCCGGCCGGTCGGTGCCAACTTCCCGACGATTCTCGCGAACCCCTCACGTCCTGGGCGTCTCATCGCGGTCACAGCCAGCCAGGACCGCGATGAGACGCCCAGGACGCGCTAGGACTGCCGCACCGGCCGGAAGCACTGCCAGGCCACCTCACCCCATTAGGGTTTCCCCGATGACCGACGTCGCCCGCCTCAACCGCCTCGACCAGGAGTTCGTCTGGCATCCCTTCACCCAGCAGCAGGGCTGGAGCGAGGAAGAGCCGCTGCAGATCGAGCGGGGCGAGGGCGTCTACCTCTTCGACGTCGAGGGCAAGCGGTACATCGACGGGACCTCGTCGTTGTGGTGCAACGTCCACGGGCATCACCATCCCGATCTCGACCGGGCGGCGCGGGAGCAGTTCGACAAGGTCGCCCACTCGACCATGCTCGGCCTCTCCCACCCTGGGGCGACGGAGTTGGCGGCGCGGCTTGTCGAGATCGCGCCGGACGGGCTCCAGCGGGTCTTCTACTCGGACTCCGGCTCGACCGCGGCCGAGATCGCCCTGAAGATGGCCTTCCAATACCACCAGCAGCGCGGCGAGACCGCTCGTACCCGCTTCATCAGGATGCGCGAGGCCTACCACGGGGACACGCTCGGCTCGGTCTCGGTCGGCGGCATCGACCTCTTCCACGCGACCTACAAACCGCTCCTCTTCGAGACCTTGGCGGCCGAGCCCGGCGACATCGAGGGGATGGAGCGGCTGCTGAGCGCGCACGAGGGCGAGGTCGCGGCGGTGATGATGGAGCCGCTGATCCAGGGCGCCGGCGGGATGCTGATCCACCCCGATGGTTATCTGCGCGCGGTCCGCGAGCTCTGCGACCGCCACGGCGCCCTACTGATCTGCGACGAGGTGGCGACCGGCTTCGGCCGCACCGGGACGATGTTCGCGGTCGAACAGGAGGACGTCGTCCCCGACTTCATGTGCCTCGCCAAGGGCATCACCGGCGGCTACCTGCCGCTGGCGGCGACGCTGACCACCGAGGCGGTCTACGAGGCCTTCCTCGGCGCGCCCGCCGAGGCGAAAACCTTCTTCCACGGCCACACCTACACCGGCAACCCGGTCGCCTGCGCGGTGGCGCTGGCGAATCTCGACGTCTTCGAGCGCGAGAGCACGATCGAGCGCCTGCAGCCGAAGATCGCCCTGATCGAGCGCCGACTCACCGAGATCGGCGAGATGCCGGGCGTGGCCGAGATCCGTTCGCGCGGCGTGATGATCGGCATCGACCTCGGCGCCCACGACCCCGAACTACGGGTTGGCCACCGCGTGACGCTCGAGGCACGCAAGCGGGGCGCGCTGGTCCGCCCGCTCGGCGATGTCGTCGTCCTGATGCCGCCGCTGGCGATCAGCGAGGCGGAGCTGACCGAGCTTCTCGACATCACCGCGGAGTCGATCACGGCGGCCCTCGCCTCGCTCCCGACCGAGCAGCCCACCGCCTAGCTCCGCCTCCCCGGCGGGCCGCCCGTCCGGCCCCTCCCCCGACCCCGCCGGCACCGCGGCCCCAAAGCCGCGAACATGACTTTGTGATGGATCGGTGGCGCCGCCGTAGTAGTGGCGTGAGTCAGACCGCGGTCGCAGAGGCGAGGGAAGCTCCGGTGGAGGCCGATATGGCGTTCGACCGGCTCTACCGGTCGAGCCGCGACGATGTCTACGCCTACGTGGCGAGCCTGCTGCACGACGGGCCGGCGGCGGAGGAAGTGACGGCGACCGCGTTCGAGCGGGCGTATCGGAAGCGCAACCGTTTCGACCCGAAGCGGGGCGAACCGCGCGCCTGGCTCTTCGGGATCGCCCGCAACGCGGCGCTGGATGAGCTGCGCCGCCGCGGGCGCCAGGCCGAGCTCGCCGCCGAGCCCGCCGACCTCGACGGTGCCTCGGTCGAGGCGGGCGCCGAGCAGTCCGAGCAGCGACTTGCCCTGCGCGCCGCCCTCACCAAGCTCGAACCGCGCGAGCGCGAGCTGATCGCGCTCAAATTCTTCGCCGGCCTCGGCAACGCCGAGATCGCCTCGGTGCTCTCGATCAGCGAGTCGAACGCCGGGACCCGCGTCCACCGCGCCGTGACCAAGTTGAGGGAGGCCCTCGATGGATCGATTTGACGACGACACCCTCCTCGCCGAGCTGCGGGAACTGCGCCCGACCCCGCGGCCGGAGTTCACGGCCGAGCTGGACGAGCGCGCCGCGGCGGGATTCCCCCGCCGCTCGAGCGCGTCCGCGACCCCCTTCACGGCGCTCGCCGACCGCTGGCGCGCGGCGACCCCGCGCCGCCGGCTGATCCCGGTGCTCGGGACGGCGTTCGCGGTGCTGGTCGTGGCGACCGTGGTCGTCGGGATCGCCGGCTCGGGATCATCGAGCCCAAGCGACTCGGGAGCCAGGTTCCTCAGCCAGACGAGCACGTTCGGAGCCGAAAGCGGCGGCGAAGAAGCAGGTGGAGGCGGCACGGAAGAAACGGAATCGGCCGAAGCGGAAGGGGGCGAAGCGATGGTTTCTCCGTCGACGCCGCGCCAGGCCGAAGTCGAAGAATCCGCCCCGAGCGAAGAAGCCGTCGAAACCGAACCCGAAACCGGCGGGGCCGCGGGAGCTGCGGCAGCACCCGCCGGGAAGGGCGCCTTCGAGAGCAGCCTGAAACTCGGCCACCGCAAGATCGAACGCTCCGCCTACGTCACTCTCGGCACCAAGCCGGGCGAGGTCTCGGCCGCGGCGGCGAAGGTCTACGAAGCGGTGCACGCGGCGAACGGGGTCGTCCTCCACTCGAAAGTGCAGAGCGGCAGCGCCGGGGCGACGGGGGCCTACTTCGACTTGCTGATCCCGACCCGCAAGCTCGACGACACGCTCGCGGCCTTCTCGCAGATCGCCGAAGTGCGGGAGCGCCACGACGCGACCAACGACATCACCGCGCCGACGGTCGGCGCCGCCGAAGAACTGCGCGACTCCAACGCCTCGATCGAAAGCCTGTTGAAGGAGCTGGGCGACTCCGAAACCGAAGAGGAACGGGAATCGGTCGAAACGCGCTTGCGCGAAGAGCGGGGTCGCCACGCCGCGATCCGCGCCCGCCTCGACCACCTCGACAAGCGCGCCTCGATGTCCGAAGTGACGGTGCGGATCGTCACCGACCACGGCGCCGGGGTGACGCCGCCGAGCAAGGACGACGGGAGCTGGGGCGTCGGCGACGCGCTCCACGACGCCGGCCACATCCTCATGATCGCCGCCGGCGTCGCCCTGATCGGCCTGGCGATCCTCGGCCCGATCGCCCTGATCGCCCTCGCCTTCTGGCTGGCGAACCGCTTCCGCGTCCGCCGCCTGCGCGAGCGCACCCTCGGCTGACCCTCCGCCCTGTCGTCCGTCCGAGCTTTGGGGGTCCTATGACCCCCAAAGCTCGGACGGACCTCGTAGGCTGGTGCGATGGGTGAGGAGTTCAAGCCGGTGACGCCGCGGCCTGCCGCGTCAGTGGTCCTGATGCGGCGGGGAGGGAAGCACGGGCAGCGGGCGCTGGAGGTGCTGTTGCTCCAGCGCGACCCGAACGCCGCGTTCTTTCCCGGCGCCTGGGTCTTCCCCGGCGGCTCCTGCGATCCCGAGGACGGCGAGGGGCCCGACAGCTACCGCGCCTGCGCGATCCGGGAGCTCCGCGAGGAGGCCGGGATCGAGCTGCCGGCAGACGAGGAGATGGTGCCCTTCTGCCGCTTCATCACCCCGGAGGCGATCCCGCGCCGCTTCGACGCCTGGTTCTTCCTCGCCCTCGCCCCCGCCCACACGCCGCCGAAGATCGACGGCTCCGAGATCGTCGACGCGCGCTGGTTCCGGCCCGCCCAGGCGCTCGCGAGCGCCGACGAGGGCGGCGTCGGCCTCGCTTTCCCGACCCGCATCCAGCTCGGCTGGCTCGCCGAACACGCCACTTCCAACGACGCGCTGGCCGCCTACCGCGGCCACTCGGTCGAGCCGCTGATCCCCGAAGTCATCAGCGAGGGCGAAGAGACCCGGGTAGTCCTCCCCGGGATCGCCGACTCTCAGGACATCACGAACCTGGTGCAGGAGTTCCGGCGGGACTGACCGCGTCGGGGAACGGTGCCAGCCCCGCGTGCCAGGGGCCGGGCCGGTAGGTGTGGATGCCGCTCTCGTCCATCTCCCCCTGGATCCGCCGGAACAGCTGCCCGGCGTTTTTCAGCGCGAGTTTCAGTTCTTCCTCGCTGCGCTCGCGCAGCCGCCAGAGGAACCAGAGCTGGCGGTCGTTGACGCCGAAGGAGATCTCCCCGGTCATCGTCGTCGCCCAGGCGAGGAAGCCCGGCCCGAAGAGCTCACGCAGGTTGATCGGGTCGTAGTCCTTCGGCACCGTCGTCCAGAAGCGTTTGTTGAAGTCCAGCGACTCGAATTCGACCTTGCGCGAGAAGCGTTGGGTGACGTGCTCAGCACCCTCGATCGACTCGACGTTGAAGGCGGGGACGACCTGCGCCAGGTCGGGCATGTGGGCCTTGGCGAGGATCGCCGTCGGCAGCACCGCCTTGTTGAGGAAGCCGCCCATTTCCCGTTCGTCGGCGTCGCAGGACGCGCCCCAGAAGCCTTCGACCAGCTGCCCGGTCAGCCGGTTCACGCCGCCGACGCAGAGCGCCACCGGCCCGTCTTTGGGGTTGATCCCGCCGACCTCCTCGTAGATGACTTCGTGGCGCTCGCCGTAGCGGCGCACCAGCTCGGCCCAGTCCTGCGCTTCCTGCTTGGCGCCCATCCGCTGATCCTAGAGGCGCGCCGGACACGACCGGCGTCTCGCAAACCTGTCCGCTACGCCGCTCAACGGCGCTAAGGTTCGCTCCAAGCTGTCTGAACCCTCGAGGGAGAGTCAATGGTCATCGTCATCATCGTCGTCGTAGTTCTGATCCTGCTCGCGGTCTTCTATTACATCGCGAAGCGCAACGGCATCATCTCGGCACGCAACCGCGTCGACGAGTCCTGGAGCGGCATCGACGTCCAGCTCAAGCGTCGCCACGACCTCGTGCCGAACCTGGTCGAGACGGTCAAGGGATACGCCACGCACGAGCAGGCCGTGTTCACGAAAGTCACCGAGGCGCGCGCCGAGTCGATGTCGGCGAAGAGCGTCCAGGACACCGCCAGCGCGGAGACCAAGCTGACCGGGGCGCTGACCGACCTGCGCGCCGTCGCCGAGCAGTACCCGAACCTGAAAGCCACCGAAAACTTCCAGCAGCTAAGCCGGAACCTGTCGGAGCTGGAGGACGAAATCCAGGCCGCGCGTCGGATCTACAACTCCAACGTGCAGTCCTACAACACCGACATCCAGCAGTTCCCGGGGTCGATCATCGCGAACCAGGGCGGCTTCACCGCTCGCCAGTACTTCGAGATCGAAGACAAATCGGAGCGCGAGCCGGTAGCTGTCAGCTTCGACAAATAAGGCAGAGGAGTAGAGGAGCGTCACCCCCCATGACGACTGAGACCAAAGAAGCCACGATGTGGATCTGCGAGAGCTGCGGGTTCATCTACGACCCGGCGATCGGCGACCCCGACGGCGGGATCCCGCCGGGAACGGCCTTCGAGGACATCCCCGACAGCTGGTTCTGCCCGGTCTGCGGCGCCCGCACGAGCGACTTCCGCCCGCTCGAGCCCGGCGAGGGTTGATCGAAATCCCTCCGGCTCACCGGCCGAACCTCTAGGGTTTGGCTGGTGAGCCAGTTTGATGTCGATTGGGTCGTGGTCGGGAGTGGGTTCGGGGGATCGGTCTCCGCGCTGCGCCTTGCCGAAAAGGGCTACTCCGTACGGGTGCTGGAGTGCGGCAAGCGGTTCCGGGACGAGGACTTCCCGAAGTCGACCTGGGATCTGAAGCGCTATTTCTGGGCGCCGCGGATCGGCCTCAAGGGGATCTTCCGGCTGACCCAGTTCAGGGACGTCGCCGTGGTCAGCGGCTGCGGCGTCGGCGGCGGCAGCCTCGGCTACGCCAACACGCTCTACGTCCCGCCCACCGAGTTCTTCAACGACCCGCAGTGGTCGGACCTCGAGGACTGGGAGCGGACGCTGGCGCCGCACTATGCCGAAGCGCAGCGGATGCTCGGCGTCACCAAGGTCGAGCAGGACGACCCGGCCGACCAGCTGCTGCGTGAGCTCGGCGAGCACCTCGGCGTCGGCGACACCTACCAGAAGACTCCGGTGGGGGTCTACCAGGAGAACCCCGGGGTGACCGTCCCCGACCCGTACTTCGGCGGCGAGGGCCCCGACCGCACCGGCTGCCTGCAGTGCGGCCGCTGCATGGTCGGCTGCCCGCACGGCGCCAAGAACACGCTGGTGAAGAACTACCTCTGGCTGGCGGAGCGACGCGGCGTGAAGATCGAGGCCGAACGGACGGTGACCGACGTGCGCCCGCTCGGCGCCGCCGACGGCTCGGACGGCTACGCGATCACCAGCGAGCGCTCCGGCGTCATCCCCGGCCGCGGCAAGCGCACGATCAGGGCCCGCGGGGTCGTCTTCGCCGCCGGCCCGCTCGGCACCAACAAGCTGATGCAGCGCTGTCGCCTCGGCGGCGCCCTGCCGAAGATCTCGACCCGCCTCGGCGAGCTGGTCCGCACCAACAGCGAGATGATCCTCGCGGTCACCGTCCCCGACGACTACCCCGAGGACCTCACCCGCCGCGTCGCGATCACCTCCTCGATCTACCCCGACGCCCACACCCACATCGAGACCGTCACCTACGGCCACGCGGGCGATTCGATGAACACGCTCTACACGCTGCTGGTCGGCGACGGGACCAAACTGACGCGGCCGCTGAAGCTGCTCGGGCAGATCGTCCGCCACCCCGGCAGGTTCGCCAAGGTGATGTGGCCGAAGGGCTGGTCGAGCCGCACGATCATCGTGCTCGTGATGCAGACGCTCGACAACGCGATCGCCTTGCGCCCGAAGGTGAAGCGCAACGGCGACGTGCGGCTGTCGACCGAACAGGACCCGGCCAAACCGAACCCGACCTTCATCCCGGTCGCCAACGAGGCAGCCGAGTGGCTGGCGAAACGGACCGGCGGGATCGCCCAGTCGAGCATGTCGGAGGCGCTCTTCAACGTGCCGAACACCGCCCACATCCTCGGCGGCGCGGTGATCGGGCACTCACCCGAGGACGGGGTCGTCGACTCCCGCCAGCGGGTCTTCGGCTACGAGAACCTGCTGGTCTGCGACGGCTCCGCGGTGCCGGCGAACGTCGGCGTCAACCCGTCGCTGACGATCACCGCCCTGGCCGAGCACGCGATGTCTCACGTGCCGGCCCAGGGCGATGGCGACGCTCAGGCCGCGGCGTACAGCTCGTTGACGTAGTCCCAGTTCACGACGTTCCAGAAGGCGTCGAGGTATTCGGGACGTTTGTTCTGGTACTTCAGGTAGTAGGCGTGCTCCCAGACGTCGACGCCGAGCAGCGGCGCGGAGCCGTCGGACAGAGGCGTGTCCTGGTTCGGGGTCGAGACGACCGCGAGGCCGTTGGAGTCTTTGATCAGCCAGGCCCAGCCGGAGCCGAAGCGGGCGATCCCGGCGTTTTTGAACTCCTCCTTGAAGGAGTCGAAGGAGCCGAAGGTGCTGGTGATGCCCTCACCCACCGCGCCGGTCGGCTCGCCGCCGCCGTCGGGGCTCATCATGTTCCAGAAGAGCGAGTGGTTGTAGTGGCCGCCGGCGTTGTTGCGGACCGGGCCCTGCTTGTCGCCGGGCAGGCTCGACAGGTTGGTGAGGACGTCCTCGACCGAGCGATCGGCCCACTCGGTGCCCTCGAGCGCGGCGTTCGCTTTGTCGACGTAGGCCTGGTGGTGTTTGTCGTGGTGCACACGCATCGTCGCCTCGTCGATGTGGGGCTCGAGCGCGTCGTATGCGTATGGCAGTGCAGGTACCTCGAAAGCCATCTGGGTCTCCTTCTTTCCGTTTATCTGGAGTCCCTGAGAGCCTATCCAGCGGGCGCCCTCGCGAAACGTCCGCCCGTCGGGGCTACCTGATCAGGGATCGACGGCCGACGGCACCGCTTCGGGGTTGCCGCCCGTCCATTCGACGAAGCGGTACCAGGAGGGCTTCGCTTCGTAGTGGGTGTTGAGCAGGCCGGCGGAGCTGCAGAAGACGCAGGTTCCCCCTTCGTCGGTCCAGGTGAACCACCAGACGCCTTCGACTTTCCAGCGCACCCGGTTGTTCGAGATCATTTCGAGCGCCGTGTAGAGCTGGTTCGCCTGCCCTTGGAGGCCGCGCTGCCAGCGGGTCGGCCCGCTCTGGGACCCCCAGCCGAGCTCGGTGATGTAGATCGGCGTCTTCGGGTCGCCGTAGTTCCGCATGATGCGGCGGAAGTTGTTCAGCTGCGGCCCCATCGCCTGGGCCCGGGCCACGTACGGGTGCAGGGCGACGCCGTCGAAGTAGGGCTTCACGTTCCCGGCCGCGTAGACGCGCTTGAGGAAATCCCCCGAGGCGACGTTGGGCGGGATCTGGAGCGGCCGACCAAAGAGACCGCCCATCAGCACCTTCGATTCTGGGTCGACGGCGTGCAGGGTGCGGCCGGAGATGCGGATCAGCTTCGCGTATTCGGCCGGGTCGGGATCGGAGGCCTGGGTGACGATGTTCTCCTCGTTCCAGATCTCCCAATGGGTGATCGGCAGGTAGTCGAGCTTCGTGTGGTCTTCCCAGAATTCCCCTTCGGGCCCATAGCGGAGCGCCGCTTCGCGGATGAACCGCTGCCACGCCCAGCGCTGCCAGGAGGTCTTCACCGGCAGGTCCACGGCTTCCGGGGCGACCCATTCGGGCGATCCCCAGAGGAACGGCATGATCCGCACCCCGTCTTCGGCCGCCAGTTCGACCTCCTTGTCGTAGAGCGACCAGTCGGGCTTCACGACCAGCGGGCTCTTCGACTCGATCCCGATCCAGAAGAACGGCAGCCGCACGCTGTCGACGCCGGCTTCCCGCATCAGTTCGAAGTCCTTGTGCCCGAGCCCGTTCTGCGGCGAGAGCCCGACGAATCCCGGCGGCAGGTAGGCGCCCGCGGTCGCGGGCAGCGCGAGCAGCGCCGCCGCCACGACCACCATCAAGAGCCTTATCCGCCGCATCCTCATCGCCTTCAAACCCGCCGCGGGCCAAAGTAGCGGCGGCGTCGGGCACCCTCGCCGCGCCGCGCCCCCGCCCTCTGCCACAATCCGCTCCTCTCGGGGCGTGGCGCAGCCTGGTAGCGCGCACCGTTCGGGTCGGTGAGGTCCCCGGTTCAAATCCGGGCGCCCCGATTGCAGTCTCCTCACCATCTCCTCTACTACGAAGGCCGCGACGGCGCGGATCTCGCCTACCGCGAGTTGGGCGAGGGCCGGCCGATCGTGCTCCTCCACGGCTACATCGTCGGCGCCGACGCCACCTGGATCGACTCCGGCATCGCCGCGCGCCTCGCCGAGGACGGGCGGCGGGTGATCCTGCCCGACCTGCGCGCACACGGGGCCAGCGCCCGGTCCCACGATCCGGCCGCCTACCCCCCGGACGCGCTCACCGACGACGGGTTGGCCCTGGTGGAGCACCTGGGACTGGCGGACTACGACCTCGGCGGCTACTCGGTGGGCGGCCGGATCGTCGCCCGGATGCTGGTCCGCGGGGCGCGCCCAGGTCGTGCCTTCATCGGCGGCACCGGCCTCGAGCCGATCGTCCACGCCGCCGGCCGCGGGGAGAGCTACCGCGGCCTCCTCGCCGACTACGCCGCTGGGACGCTCGATCCCGGCCCGGCCGCCCCCTGGGACTTCGTCGCCTACCTGCGCTCGGTCGACGCCGATCCCGTCGCCCTGACCCTCCTCCTCGACACCTTCGTCGACACGCCGCTCGCCGAGCTCGAGGCGACCGAGACCCCGACCCTCGTCCTGGCCGGCGAGGAGGAGGACCGCGGCTCGGTCGATGCCCTCGCGGCCGCCCTCCCGGGCTCGATCCTGCGGCGCGTCCCGGGCGGCCACGGCACCGCCCACCTCTCCCCAGAGTTCGCCGCCGAGCTGCTCACGTTCCTGCGACCCTGAAACCACCGTCGGGGACGTTCCGTCGCAAACGACAGCGGTGAGAGCGCCCTTACGGCGCTATGACTTCAGGCGTGCGGGATCTCCCTACCCAGACCTTCGAAGCCGCGGACGGCGCCCGGCTCTCCTACCTCGAGCTCGGCGAGGGTCGGCCGGTCGTCCTCCTGCACGGCTACCTGATGACCGCGTACGAGGCGTGGGTGCGCACCGGAGTTGCCGCGCGGCTCGCCAACGCGGGGTTGCGGGCGATCATGCCCGACATGCGGGGACACGGCGGGAGCGCCCCCGAGGACCCCGCCGCCTACACGCGAGACGTCCTGGTCGACGACGGCTTCGCTCTGCTCGACCAGCTCGGGCTCGACGACCCCGACCTCGTCGGCTACTCGATGGGCAGCGTCATGGCGCTCCGGATGCTCATCCGCGGAGCCCGCGCCGGCCGCGCGGTGATCGGCGGCACCGGCCTGGAGCCGATCGTCCAGATGGCGGGCCGCGGGAGCCATCACCGAGCGATGCTGGGCGAACCCGGGTCGGTGGAGCCCGGGACCGCCGCCGAGCGCACGGACGCCTACCTCGACCGGATCGGAGCGGATCGGGTCGCGCTCCGCCGCGTCCTCGACACGTTCGTCGACACCCCGGTCGAGGCGCTCGGGGAGATCGAGGTGCCGGTGCTGCTGCTCTTCGGCGAGGACGAGGACGAGACCCGCGGCTCGGTCGAGGGCCTCGCCGCGGCGCTTCCGCGGGCGATGATCCAGCGGGTGCCGGGCGACCACATCACCGCCCCCCGCTCCCCCGCCTTCGCCGACGCGCTGGTCGAGTTCCTGGGCTAGGGTGCCGCGCGTGGCAAGCGCGAGCGCCTTCGAGGCGCACGAGGTAGATCTGCACGGGCATCAGTCGGTCTACCGGGAGGCGGGCAGCGGGCCGAACCTGGTGCTGATCCACGGGATGATCAACTCCTCGCGGCACTGGCGCGAGGTCGCGGAGCGGCTATCCGACTCCTACCGGGTGATCGCGCCGGACCTGATCGGACACGGCGACTCGGCGACGCCACGGGGCGACTACTCACTCGGAGCCCACGCGGCGAGCATCCGCGACCTGCTGGCGACGATCGGGGTCGAGCGGGCGACGGTCGTCGGCCATTCCCTCGGTGGCGGGGTCGCGATGCAGTTCTTCTACCAATTCCCCCAGCGGACCGAGCGACTCGGCCTGATCTCCAGCGGCGGGCTTGGGGACGAGGTCAGCCCCCTGCTGCGGGCGGCGGCGCTGCCGGGCTCCGGCGCGCTGCTCCGACTGGCGACGCGACCGCGGCTGGTCGAAGGCCTCGCCGCCGGGGGGGCCAGGCTCCGCCGGGACGGACATCCGGCCGGGGTCTACCTCCAGTCGGTGGCGCGGGCGCTGGATCCGCTGCAAGAGGACGGATCGCGACGGGCGTTCGTGGAGACCCTGCGCGCGGTGATCGACGCGCGCGGCCAGCGGGTCAGCGCCCGTGATCGGCTCTACCTTCTCGGCCAGATGCCGACCTTGATCGCCTGGGGCGAGCGCGATCGGACGATCCCCATCGAGCACGGCCGGAGGGCCGCCGCGGCGATCCCCAACTGCCGCTTCGAGACGATCCCCGACGCGGCTCACTTTCCCAACCTGGAAGCGCCCGAGCGGACCGCCGCGATCCTGCGCGACTGGCTCGACACCACCGAGCCTTTCCTGATCGACGACTCGGTGTGGGGCGAGGCGATCGCCGGACGCCAGGCCGCCTGAGCCGGGCGACGCCGAGAGGGTCCTATTCGACCTTTTCGATCGCCTTTTCGACTTCGGCGAGGGTCGGGTTTTCCTGCAGCGTTTCGCTGCCCTTCGGACCCTCGATCACCATCGCGATGCCATAACGGATGCCCAGTTTCGAGCCCAGTTCCTGCTGGGCTTCCAGGCTCGCGGTCATCGGGCTTCCCGGTTCCCGCCCGTCTTCGAAGGCTTCCTCCCATTCCTCGCTTTCGAGTTCCTCCACGCCGCCGGCGAGTGAGTCGAGGAAGTTTTCCCGCAGGCCGGAGCGTTTGTTTTCTTCTTCGGTGACGCCGAAGCGGTCGGCTTCGTCCTGGTTGGTGTAGAAGAGGAACGCGTACTGCCAGCCGTAGCCCTGTTCGGCGGCGGCTTCGGTGCCGTAGAAGCCGTACTCGATTTCGTTTTCCGAGTTCGAGTAGTGGCGGTAGAGGAACTTGGCGGTGCCCGGGCGGGCGTACTTTTCGGTCAGTTCCGGAATCGTCGTGAGGAAGCCTTCGCGGCAGAGGGAGCTCTGCTCGTCGCCGAAGACCTGGACCGTCACCGGGGCGTCTTCGGAGCCGAGGCGCGCCCCTTCCTGCGGCACGCCGCCGAAGAGCTGCTGCGCTTCGCCGATGCCTTCGATGTGGACCGTGTTCTTGTTCGGCTTCTGCGTGGCGATGTTGACGATCCCGTAACCGAGCGCCAGCAGCGCCAGGAAGCCGATCAGGAGCACCCAGCCGCGCCCGCGCCGCGGCAGCGGCCGCTGCAGGACTTCGGGCTCGGGTTCTTTGGTCGCGGGGCTCACCCGCCCATTATCGCGACCGGCGATCGTCGGCATCTCCCAACCTCCGGGGAGACCCGTTGACATAGGCCGGCGACGGGAGTAGGAAGGAATACCCACTTTTCCCCAACATCGGAGGGTCTAGATGACCAACCACCTGACGCCGGACGAGCTCGCCGACCACCTGCAGATGGATCAGCAGGAGGTGATCGGGCGCTGCGTCGAGCTGGGCATCCCGATCTTCCACGGACGGATCGACCGGACCCTCTTCGAATCGACGCTGCGGACCGCCTCCGCCGCCGGAAACGCGACGGATTTGCACCCCGACGCGTCGCACTAATAGACTCCCCCGCGATGGAGGGGAGGGGGACCCATTCGAAGACGCTTGCGGACCTGTTGGTCCGCTCCGCCGAGCTGTATGGCTCGCACCCGGCCGTGCGCTTCAAGGAAGGCGACGCCTGGGTCGATCGCAGCTTCCAGCAGGTGCTGGACATCGTCAAGCCGCTGTCGCTGGGCCTGGTCGCCCTCGGGGTCGAGAAAGGGGACCGCGTCTCGATCCTCGGCAACACCCGCCCCGAGTGGACCTACTTCGACTACGCGGCGCTCTCGATCGGCGCCACGGTGGTGCCGATCTACCAGACGAACTCCCCCGAGGAGTGCGCCTACGTCCTCGAGAACTCCGACGCCAAGGTCGTCGTGGTCGAGGACGACGAGCAGCTGGCGAAGATCCGTGAGGTCCGCGCCGGCCTGCCGCAGCTCGAGCAGATCGTGATGATGGTCGGCGACGCCGACGACGTGATCTCGATGGATGAGCTGGCGGCGAAAGGCGGCGAGGTCGACGCGGCGGTCTTCCAGCAGCGGATCGACGCCGTCACGTCGGCCGATATCTGCACTTTCATCTACACCTCGGGCACGACCGGGCCGCCGAAGGGCTGCGTCATCAGCCACGGCAACTACCGCTCGATGCTCGACATGGTGAACCAGACGAGCGTGATCGAGGAGGAAGACCTCACCTACCTCTACCTGCCGCTCGCCCACTCCTTCGCCCTGCTGATCCAGCTCGGCAGCTTCGACCTCGGCGCGACGATCGCCTACTGGCAGAACGATCCGAACAAGATCATGCCGGACCTGGCCGAACTGAAACCGACCTACTTCCCCTCGGTGCCCCGCATCTTCGAGAAGATCTACACCGCCGCCAACAGCGGCATGGAGAAAGAGGGCGGCCTCAAAAAGCTCATCTTCGACTGGTCGATCAAGACCGGCGAAAAGGTGCGGGCGGCCGAACGGGCGGGACGCAAACCGGGATGGCTGCTGCAGCGCCAGCACGCCTTCGCCGACAAGAAGGTGCTCTCCAAAATCCGCGGCCTCTTCGGCGGCAACCTGCGCCTGGCGGTCTCCGGAGCGGCCCCGATCAACCCCGACATCCTGCGCTTCTTCGACGCCGCCGGGGTCCTCGTGGTCGAGGGCTGGGGGATGACCGAGACCTCGACCGCGGCGACCGTCGCCTCCGAGGACGACTTCAAGTTCGGCACGATCGGCAAACCGTTCCCCGGCTGCGAGGTGAAGATCGCCGAGGACGGCGAGATCCTCGTCCACGGCCCCAACGTCTTCCAGGGGTACCACAAGAATCCCGAGGCGACGGCGGAGACGATCGTCGACGGCTGGCTGCACACCGGTGACATCGGCGAGATCGACTCCGAGGGCTTCATCAAGATCACCGGCCGCAAAAAGGACATCATCATCACCGCGGGCGGCAAGAACATCACCCCGGCGAACCTCGAGGCGGAGATCCGCCAGCACCAGCTGGTCTCCCAGTGCGTCGTCGTCGGCGACCGTCGCCCCTACCTCGTCGCCTTGGTCACCCTCGACCCCGAAGAAGCGGTCGCCTACGCCAAGGACCACGGCCTCCCCGAGGACCCGGCCCAACTGGCCACGAACGCGGAGATCCGCAAGGTCGTCGAAGGCCACGTCGATGAGATCAACAAGAAATTCGCCCGCGTCGAGCAGGTGAAGAAGGTCGCCATCCTCCCCCGTGATCTGACCCAGGAAGACGGCGAGCTGACGCCGACCCTGAAGGTCAAACGGGCCGTGGTGACCCAGAAGCACGAGAAAGAGATCGAGGAGCTCTACGCCGCGTAGCCGCGGCGCCCCTCCCCTCCCTCCAGCTGTTCTTTATGGCGCCGGGGGCGCCAAAAGGAACAGCTACGAAGCCTGGCCGGACTGGCGGAGCAGGACCGAGGTGGTCTGCTCGAGCACGCGGCGCCAGGCGGAGGTCTGGCCCGGCTCCTCCTCCTCGGCCGCCTCGACGACACGGCGGAGGCGGCGCTCGGAGATCTCGAGGCCGTGTTTGGCGGCGACCTCGGCATAGCGGTCGTAGTCTTGGGCGAGGGTCGCGGTGACCGATTCGAAGCCGTGGCGGGCGATGTCCAGGCGGTGTCCGTAGTCCATGATCGGCGTGCCGAACATCAGCTCGTCGTTCTCCTCCGGCTCCAACAGCAGGATGTCGACGCCGGGGTACTTCTCCTGCCATTGCTCGACCGCCTGGTGGAGGCGGGCATGGGCGATGAGGCGGAAGACCTGGTTGCCGATCGCCGGCATCCCCATGTCGGAGACGCGGCGGACCTTGGTGCCGAACATCGTCGGGATCGTTTTCTCGAAGTCGTTGACGTAGGGGACGAGCGGGTTGACGACGACGATGAACTTCGCCCCCGCCTCGACCGCGAGATCGACGTTGGTGGTCGAGCGGATCCCGCCGTCGACCAGCTGGCGCCCCTTCAGCTCGATCGGCTTGTAGACGATCGGCAGCGCGGTCGAGCACTCGACCGCTTTGGAGATCGGCACGTCGCGCCACTCCTCGCTGCCGAAGACGATCCGCTCGCAGGTGTCGAGGTCGGTCGCGGTCAGGTAGAGCTCCGGATCGATCACGCGGAAGTCGTTGGAGCGGCCGCCGTCGGTGAGCACGTCGGCCACGTAGTCGCCGATGCCGCTGCCGTCGTAGAGGCCGGTCGGCAGGTTCTCGGCCAGCGCGATGCCGAGGTCGATCGCCGAGAGGTCTTTGATCCGCAGCAGCGCCCTGGCGGCCTCGGCCGCGCGAAGGGGCAGCGCCAGGCCCTTCTTGATGAAGCCCATGTAGTTGGGCGTCAGCATCTTGCCGAGCTCCAGGTCGTCGAGCTCGGAGTCGGCCTGGGTGTTGATCACCTGCATCATCTCGTCGGGGGTGATCCCGTTCGCCAGCATCGAGGCGACGAACGACCCGGCGCTGGTACCGACGTAGACGTCGAAGTTGTTGACCGTGCTGTTGACCGCCAGCAGGTCGAGCGCCCGCAGCGCGCCGATCTCGTAGACGCCGCCGGTGAAACCGCCCCCGCCGAGGACCAGAGCGGTCTTCGAGGGCTTTTTGCGGCGTCGCGATTTACGACGCGGTTTCGACTCGATGTCTACGACTTTCCCCATGCCTGTACCGGAAGTATCCCGGATAGACCCGGCGGTAACCGCATACCAGTCGTATTACAACCTCGGGTTCGGCCCGGCCCGGCCGCTACCTTGCGTCTCCCCGGTGTTGGAAGGGACGATGAAAAAGACGTTGATCGCGGCCCTCGCGGCCTGCCTCGTGCTGCTCCTGGCGCTCGCCGGACCCGCCGCCGCGGCCAACCCATGCGGCCAGATGAAAGCCTGGCTGACCGCTGGTGGTGGCTCCCAGAGCGGCCTCCAGGTCGTCGACACCGAAACCGGCGAAGTCGTCTGCGCCGCGGGCGCCGAACAGATGCTGCCGCTGGCCTCGAACACGAAGCTCTTCACCACCGCGGCGGCGCTCAGCAAACTCGGGCCCAGCGCGACGATCCCGACCAAGGTCCTCACCGACGGCACGATCGACTCCGCCGGCGTCCTCCACGGCAGCCTCTACCTGCAGGGGGGCGGCGACCCGGCGCTCGGCACGCCAGCCTTCTACAACAGCTACCTGGCGGGCCTCGGGACCAACATCTTCGCCCTCGTCCCGCAGCTGAAGCGGGCCGGGATCAAGCAGGTGACCGGCCGCCTGTACGGCGACGACACGATCTTCGACCGCAAACGGGGCGTCGCCGACTCGAACTACGCGACCTCCGTCTACATCGGCCCGCTCTCCGGCCTCGACTTCAACTCGGGCTTCGCCGGCAACACCAGCTCCAGCCACTTCTCCTCCGACCCGGCGAAGCTGGCGACCCAGACGCTCGCCAACAGCATGCGGCACTCCGGCATCCGGGTCAGCCCGACCATCGCCCTCGGCAAAACTCCGGCCGACGCCAAATCCGTCGCCGTGGTCCGCTCCCCCACCGTCTCGGAGATCGTCAACACCACCGACGTCTACTCCGACAACTTCTTCGCCGAGATGCTGGAGAAGCTCCTCGGCGCGCGCTTCGGCGGTGCTGGGACGACCGCGGCGGGAACCAACGTGGTCGAGGAATACGCCCAGAGCATGGGCTCCGACATCCAGCAGGTCGACGGCTCCGGCCTCACCCGCACGAACCTCGCCTCGGCCGACGACGTGGTGAACCTGCTCCTCGGCGTCCAGAAGAGCGCGATCGGCGACGAATTCATCCAGGACCTGGCCCTCTCCGGCAAGGAGGGCACGACCGCCGGCCGCATGAAGGGCACCGCCGCCTACGGCCGCTGCCGCCTGAAGACCGGCACCCTCACCGGTGTCTCCAACCTCTCCGGCTACTGCTTCAACACGAGCGGCAAGATCATGGCCTTCTCCACCCTGATGGGCAGCGTCGGCAGCACCTCGACGGCGCACTACTACCAAGACAAGATCGCCGGGGCGGTCGCGGGGTACTGAGGGGGCCGGCCGGAAGGGACGGGGCCGTTTCAAGCTGGCGCCCGAGGTAAGGGGCGCGAGGCGGGTCGGCGAGAGGGCCGTCTCGGCCACGGCCCTAGCTGGCTGTGGCCGTGGCCGAGACGGCCGGGGTGCGGGTGGTGGCGGAGGTCGTTCACGCGAGCGCCACGGGTTCGTCACGGGAGGGACACGGATCCCTCACGAGACTCGCATCTCGTCACAGAGACCGTGGGAAGTCCACGCTTCCGTGCGTGTTGGACAACAGTCAATTCCGCGCTGCATGCATTGACCCCCCTATAGGGTGGTGAATGCATGCAGCGCGTTCTCGGGCCTTCTTTCAAGGCCCGAAAAGCGCACGAATGTGTCGGAAGGGTGCGGAAAGTGTGGAGTTCCCGGCATCTTCCTCACGGATGTTTCACGAACCTCACGTCCTGGGCGTCTCATCGCGGTCACAGCCAGCCAGGACCGCGATGAGACGCCCAGGACCGCTCTAGGACTGCCGGAGCGCCCTAGGACTCCGCGGTCTCGTCCTCAGCGTCCGCCTCATCCCCCACCGGAATCTCCCCCGAGAGAACCCCCCGCAGCCCCGCTTCGTCAAGCACGGTCGTGCCGTATTTCTCGGCTTTGGCCAACTTTGATCCCGGGTTCTCCCCGGCCACCACGAAGTCGGTTTTTTTCGACACCGAGTTGACGACTTTGCCGCCCGCGTTCTTCACCAGGGAGGCGGCCTCCTCGCGGGTGAGGTCGGGCAGGGTGCCCGTGAGGACGACGGTCTTGCCTTCCAGGGGTCCGCCGGTAGCGCGCTGTTCGGAGGGGTCGGCTTCCAGGCGAAGGCCCTTCTCGCGCAGCTTCTCGACCAAGGCCCAGGTGGCGTCGTCCTGAATCGACTCGGCGATCTGCTCGGCCATGATCGGCCCGACGCCCTCGACCTCCTCGATCAGCTCGGGGTCGGCCTCGTGGAGCTTGT
>Ga0268266_10002648_pt1 | contig 18859 bp, 21 predicted proteins | sample KBSS13metaG_FD_190356 | JGI IMG/M metagenome (GOLD analysis project Ga0268266, IMG submission 190356) | Switchgrass rhizosphere microbial communities from Kellogg Biological Station, Michigan, USA - KBS S1-3 metaG (SPAdes) (version 2) | ecosystem: Host-associated > Plants > Roots > Rhizosphere...
ATGCCGAATACACCTCCGGTGTGCTCCACGACGGCGGATGGGTCCGCGATTTCGTACTCCGGGATGAGTCGGTGCCATTCTTCCAGGACAACGATCATTTCCTGTCGCGCCAAGTGCGACCCCAAGCAGCGGTGAGGGCCGGCACCAAAGGAGATGTGCCTCGGACGGGGCGCATCCAGGTCCACGGCGCCTCCGCGTTCGTGCTCAAGCGGATCGCGGTTCGCCATCGCCAACGGTAACTCGATGACTTCGCCCTTCTTGATGGGGCAACCATGAAACTTCATGTCCCTAATCGCCTTTCGTCCCGTTTGCACAATCGGGTAGGCGCGCAGGAACTCCTCGACCGCCACCGGAATGAGCGACGGATCTGCAGCGATCCGCCTGCGGTCCGCTTCGTGGGTGGCGAGGTGCAGGAAAGAATACGACAGCTGCGACGCGACGGTGTCCAGTCCGGCCATGAATAGCAACAGCATGCAGGACAACAGATCTGCGTCGGACGGCGATTCACCATCGATTTGCCAGCCGATGGCATGGCTGACGATGTCGTCCCCACGCTTGCTCGAATCCGCCCGCTTCTCGGCGATGAGCTCGGAGAAGTAAGCGACCACCTCCATCATCGTCGCGGTTGCGATCGCGTGGTCGGGATCGCTGTCCTCGGTCTGGTGGAGGATCTTGGCTTCCCACCTCATGAAGTCAGGAAGCTTGTCGATGGGCAGCCCCATGATCTGTAGGAAGATGGTCGTGGGATATACCGCTGCGAAGTCGCGGTAGAAATCGCAGGAACCGCCGGCGCGAAACTTGTTGATCAGATCCCTGGCGAAATTGCGCTGTTCATCTTCCAGACTGCGGACGCGGCCAGGGGAGAAGTAGAGGCCGAGCAGATGGCGCCACTTGCCGTGTTCGGGCGGGTCGATCATCATCGGGATCCACCTGTACGGCGGGTCCGGTTCCAGCGGTGTCACCGAACCGTTCGAGAACAGCTCCGGATTCTGCAGCGCCTCCAAGATCGCATCATGATCGGTGAAGACCCAATAGCCGTGCTGCTCGTTGGAGCGAAAGAACGGGCGTATTTCCCGTTGGATTTCGTCGAGGCGCTTGAAGTTTGAGCCGGCGGGCTCGGGGCCACGCACGTACTTGTAGTCGAGTACGGGGCATTCGCGCTGGTCGGTCGTCTCTGTCATCTCTCTGCATGCCGTCCTTCCGTGCCGGAATGGTCTGCGCCGTATTCCGCGGATCTAACTTCGATGCTGTAGTTAACTAGGTTACATACCTGTTCTCGTAAGACAAGAGTGTTCTCGTAAGACAAGAGCCAGTCTCGGATTCGGTCGTGCCGGCGATCGGGTCAGTGAGTCGGTTATTCGAGCGTGGGTCAGCGCTGGGCAAGGGAAGGGTCGGGATCCGATCGCCACCGGCGTCTTCGAACGCGTTCAAAGCGCATCGGTGACAAGGGTCCTCGGTGTGAGCCTCTTGCAGGCCGTCAATTCGCGGTGGGAGCCTCGACGGCATGCGAATCAATCCATGATGTCGCGCACACGGACGGTTTCCAAACCGGCCAGTAGCAGGGCGCCGGAGTTTTCCATATGCCGCCGCCAATGTCGTTCCGCCTCGGCGCCGTCATGGGCGATCACCAAGTCAAGGAGACGGTTGAAGGATCGAAGCAGCTTTCTGTATTGAGCCTTGGGGACCGTGTGGTCGATGTTGCTGCGGATCGCGGCTCGGATGTGACGTTCCGTGATTTCGTGCAGCATCCCGGCAATGATTTCCAACGTGGGAGTCCCCGACAGCCCGATGATCCGGCGGTGTAGATGCGCAGCGGCGCGCGCGAGCGCCCTGTCCTCCCACGCTGCTGGAAGCCCATCGATGAGCTGCCGTAATTCCTTGTGCGCCTGGGCGGTGCCGTTTTCGGCGAGCATCCTGGCCGCGATCGGCTCGATGGCAATTCGCGCATTCATCACATCGGCGAGCGTCGCTCCGGACAACTCGAGCAGTAATGCCGCCGGCCGCGCGACGATCTCGGGACCGGGTACGCACACACGGGCCCCGGTGCGCGAGCCGCGGCGGACCTCCACGAGTCGTTCCGACTCCAAAATGCGCACTGCTTCGCGCAGCGTCGGGCGACTCACATTGAAGTGGCCCATCAAGTCCGTTTCGGTCGGCAGGAAATCTCCGTCGGCGAGCTCGCCCTGGACGATTCGTCGGCGAAGAGCCGCCGCCACCAACTCAGCTGTCTTCGGGCTTCGCACGCTCGCGGCGGCCGACTGTGCGGCCTCCATAGGTGGCAGTTGAGGACCGGACATCAAGACCTACTTCCCAAGCCACGATCAACTTACGAAGTAAACCACGTTAACCTTCAACAACGGTTCTGTCAGCTGACGCGCGCTGACCGACTCGCCCCAGTTCGCATTTCGCCACCGCATCTCATCACTCCACCACTTGGCGCATCGACCGCATCGGCGAAAAGGGTCTGTCCAGTAGAGCCGTCGGCGCAGAATCTGGGAGCACTCGCATTTAGCGGTCTGTTAGACTCATCTAACCTAGTCATCTATGTGACGACGCAGGGCCCGGAAACCACTCGGAGGACTCATGCGGGTGCGGCTAGATAAGGCGAAGTGCGCAGGCCATGCGCAGTGTTACGCCGTCGATGCGCGTCTGTTTCCCATCGACGAGATGGGCTACTCGATCCTTACAGTCTTGGAGGTTCAATCCGGGGACGAGGAGACAGCTCGCAGTGGGGCCGCCGCTTGTCCCGAACGCGCCCTTTTCCTAGAGGGCGACGAAACCCATTCAGATCAAGGCTCACCCCAGGAACATGTCCGTCACGATTCGCGTGACCTCAGCTGAGGAGCATCCGTTGGAGCCCCCGAACACTGAGCAGGCGACCGAGGAAGCACTGGCCGCATTTCGCGCCGACGTGCGTCGGTTCATCGAGCAGTTCGCTCCGCCGATTCCGCCCCGCGCCGGAATTCGAAGCGCAGAAAGCGCTTCAGAGCTCGCGCAGCTGAAGGAATGGACGGGCCGCCTCTACGAAGCGGGGTACGCAGGCGCCGACTGGCCTGTCGAATACGGCGGACGTCCCGATCGTCCCGCCGAACACACAATCATCGTCGGCGAGGAATTGGCTCGTGCTCGAGTGAGCGGAGTGCAGGGCCCGGCTGCCCTGGCCGCGCGCGCGTTGATTGACTATGGCACCGACGAGCAACGTCGTAGACACCTACCGAGCATCAGATCAGGTAGTGAAGTGTGGTGTCAGCTGTTCAGCGAGCCCGAGGCCGGCAGTGATCTGGCCTCCCTACGGACCAAGGCAGTGCGCGATGGTGACAGCTATGTGATCAACGGTCAGAAGGTGTGGACGACCGATGGACACTGGGCATCGTATGGTTACCTGCTGGCGCGCACTGATTCTGAAGTCCCAAAGCACAAGGGCATCAGCGCCTTTATCTTAGATATGGCTCTGCCCGGCGTGAGCGTACGACCATTGCGCGAACTGACCGGCACCAGCGACTTCAACGAGGTCTTCTTCGATAACGTGAGAATTCCGGCCGCGGCAATGATAGGAGCGCCGGGGCAGGGTTGGGCGATCGCCAATGCCAGCCTCGCGCACGAGCGAAGCGACGTCGGCGCCTTCGTGGTGAAATTGCGGCTTGGACTCGACGCACTGCTGGACTTGGCTCGCGAGGTACAGATTGACGGCATTCCCTCACTGGAAACCAGCCTGGTGCGGGACCGTATAGGTGAACTCATTGCCGAAGTGGAGGCGCTGTCGGCGCTGACATCGGCACAGATAAGCCGGTGGCTGCGCGGAGACGAACGGCCCGACGACGCGCCGATGGCCAAACTGATGTTCAGCGAGCTCAATCTTGAGATTGCACGCTATGCCGTCGAATTGGCCGGAGAATCAGGTGTTCTCGTCGAAGGTGATGCGCGGGCACATGCAAACGGCCGTTGGCAGGACGAATGGCTGTACGCCCCCGCCTACACCATCGCGGGCGGAAGTTCTGAAATCATGCGAAACATCATCGCCGAGCGCGGATTACGGTTGCCACGAGTCAGTCGCTAACGGTATCGAGACACGGTCCTCGCGCAGTGCTGTCGGAGCCGCGCCGTCGTTGGCATTGTCGTTCACGCCAAATGCCGCAGTAGCAAACCGTTGAGCGCCTCGCGCGTTTCGTCGGGAATGGGCACGGGACCGTCGTCCCCGACGAGGACGAGAACGGTGTCGCAGAGGCTTATGCATTGGTCTTCGACGAATAAGGCAGATGACCCCACGAATGAGGTGTTTCCGACTCGGCCGACGCCCACGCCGACGTGAATGTTCGCTGGCCAGTGAGCCTCGGCAAGAAAGTGAACGACGTTCTGAGACGACACGATTCGCAGCGATCGCCGCTTGGTGTCGTAGGCCTCCGGCATCACACGGAGGTTCAGGACCGCCCGCGCATTCTCATGAAGTGCTTCCAGCGAGAGATTGTTCAGATGCCCGTTGACGTCCATGTCGGCGTATCGGGCCTGGTTCGTGTCGACAATCGGGTAAAGCTCCAGGCGGGACCGATGGGGGTGCGGCCGTGGCGTGGTAGCCACGAGCGGCGGGTTGGATAACTGGACGTCGCTCATTACGGCGTTGTTCTCTCCTTGAGTGCGGGGCCCAAGGCCATCCGATAGCTAATCTAGTTAATAAACGAGTGTCCATGCGGCGATCCGCGAAGCGGTATTCGGACAACCTTCCCATGCCGCTCTGTCGGAGATCCACACGTCCCGGCTGCAGAAGAAACCGCCATTGGTGCCTTTCGCTTTAGGGATCGCCGGCGACCCCAGCATGCTGATTGCCTATCATACCTAGTTATCTATGTATACAAAATTGTGCGGGCAGTGATCGGGCCGAGGCTCGGATGCAGGTCGACACGAGGAGTGTCATGACGATCAATCATTCATGTGTCGATGACGTGGAGATTGCTGACACCGCTTAGATCTTCTTTCACCGCCGCCAAGCGAGGCCAGATGCGGTCGCTAGCGGCAGCTCGCGGCGATGCGTGGGCGACGACCGCGTGGACACCTCGCTGACGTCGATCGAGACGTTCCCCGCTTAACGGCCTCGACCGGCGTCACGTCGGCGAGCGGGGTTGAGTTCCTCGAGATCACTCTGGAGCGGTTCGAGAAGCTCGTTGAGGTAGTCCTCGGTCAGCGGCGTCACGCTCAACTGCGCGCCGATCAGGGCGGCAATCGACAGTCGCGAATACTGCTGCGCCACTACCCGTTCGAATCCGTTTGCGGTCAGCGCATCGGCGAGACCGACGATGCGAAGCTGATCGACGTGGGCGACGGCTTCCCGCACTTCGTGGTTCATGGTGCCCCACACGCGAAGCGCGATCTCTACCTCGTGAGGTAGAGACGCGGCCATATGCACGAACGCGTGGAGTTGCTCGCCCAGCGGACCGCGTTCCTCCTGCGCCATCGCCACCAGATTATCGGTGTAGAGGCGTTGCCAGTGCGCGGTGAGGTCCTTGATGAAGATCTCGAACGAACCGAAGTGGTGGTAGAACGACCCGCGTGTCACGCCAAGCCGTTGACACAGACCCGCAGCGGTCACGCCGGGGAACCCCTCTTGAGCAAGCACCGCGAAAGCTGCGGTGAAGAAGCTCTCCCGAGTAACCCGTGCCATCCCACCAGTGTCCTGTACGTGCGCGCTCGAAGAGTCGACGCCCTCGACAGCAGAACATACATAGGTGTATGTTCTGCCTGGACGCGAAAGCGTGCCCTCAAGGAGGAGAGATGTCCGAACGGTCAACAATTGCGGCTACCTCGTCATCGGATACGACGGATTCACCCATCAGATCGAGGTTTCCGGTCGTGCTCGTACTGGCGGTCGCGGGCAGTTTGTTCGGAGTCGTTCAATTGGCGATCCTTGGCCAGTGGGTCTTCTCCGATCGCTTCTACGCTTATCCGACGGGAGCCGACGCCGTCCCCGGCTGGGATCTCGCGTGGACCCGAACGTGGGAAGTGATCAGCGTCGTCGGGAGCGTCGCATTCGTCGTCTGGATGTCCCGCCGGTACAAGACAGACGCGACGGTGAAAACCATCGCCATCATCGTCGGCGCGTGGATGCTCACCGCGTGGCAGGATCCAGGCGTCAATCTCACACGGCCGGTCTTCTCGTACAGCTCCGCATTCCTCAACATGGGTACCTGGGATCAACAGGTCCCGGGCTGGCCCCATCGGGCAGGCGGGAACCCGCAGCCGATCCTGTTCTGGATTGCGACGTATTTGCTCTTCGTCCCGCTCGTCATGCTGAACACCCAAGCCATCATGGGTTGGGTCAGACGCCGCTTTCCCACGCTACGGATTGCGGCCTTGGCAGCAATCCTGTTCGTCGTCATGGCCGTTCAGGACATCCTGATCGAGGAACTTTGGCTCTGGCAAGGCTTGTACCGGTATGTCCGCGTTCCCGAGAACTTCTCGATCTTCACGGGCACGATCCTGCAGATGCCGCTGTACGAGGTGCTCTTCTGGGGCGGCGGCATGACCGCACTCGTCGGTCTTCTGTTCGTCTTCCGCCAGTCCGACGGAACGATGGCCCTCGACAAGGGAATCGAACGCGTCCCCGCGAAATACCGCACGCCAGTGCGCGTTCTAGCCCTGGGCGGACTGCTCAACATCGCCTTCCTGCTATTCAACTTCGGCTACAACGTGAACAATCACTTCGCCGACGTGAACCTCAGTCCCGAGCAAGCCCCGTCGTACGTCACCAACGACATGTGCGGACTGGCCGCGAACCCACCGTGCGTCTAGCGGGAGCGAGAAAGACGGGTCGTGGCGAGCGATCGGCTTGAGAAGAACCGACGCTAGTCGGTGTCAGCGCTTCCAACGTGCGCGGCCCCGGCGGGCAGTTGGTCGGTTTGATCCTTCAGTTGCCGTATCACAGACTGCACAGTGTCCTGAATCTCCACGGTCCATGTGGCTCGTTCAGCCGACATGCTGCTGGGTGCGATGAGCACAGGAACTATGAAGTGTCGAAACCGCCGACGCACTTCATCTTCGGATTGTTTGGGGTCCTCGGCGGCGAAGTATGTCTGCTCCACCATGTAGTCGACCAACTCGTCGGTATCGAGATCATTGCGTACCTGCCCGCTGCACCGTCCGTCCTCGACCACGGAGCCGATCGCTTCCAATGCGGCTCGGTGGACACGTGGGTCCCTCACCGACTCAGAGTCTTTCGCAATCAGTGCTGAGATGCACGGGTCGTTCGGCAGCTCGCGCGAGGTGTACTGCAACACGGCCTCGAGTTTCGCAAAGACAGTCGTGGTGGGAAACCGTCGATCCAGCGGACGGCCCGAGCAGTGCCGCCCGGTCCCAGTAATCCCGCCACCCGCGGACGAGGTCGTCCGGGCCACACTCGAACACGTGCTCTGTTTGGCGGGGCGGTTCATCCTCAACCGGCTGCGGCCCTACAACCACCTGGGTGGGTCGGTACGTGGAACTGAAATGTCACCCTTTCAGCGTGAACATAGGGGCTGTGTCAACACGTCAATTACCAGGTTAACTAGGTGTAATCGCTTACGGTAGCGGTGGTGACTTGCCGCCCGGCTGCTTGACTATGCAAGCGGACGCCAAAGTACATCTAGATAATCCCTATGATTTAGCACAAAATCTATATTACAACGCAGGCTTGAGTGTGAGGTTGGCGATGTCAGAGTTGCTTCGACGAGTCCTCGGGGTGACCAGGGGTCTTCTTACTCCCGTCGGTCTCAATAGCGCGACGGGCCGGGGCATAACTGCACGCGCCGTACACCACCCCAAGCCGGAAATTGCTGGCAGGATGGTATGTAGGTGAACCGATGTGGACTGTTATCACTAGCGACGGCCAACGCGTAGTCGACATCTGCTCGGAGGTAGATGCGCGCCGAACCGTCCACAGGCTGGGCGTGACGCAATTGCGCGGGCCGTATTCATGGGATGTCGTTGACAACCGAGGGCACGCATTCGTCGCCGAGATCAGGCATCACTAGGGGAGTTGGCCATGATTATGGGCCGCCATCCGCGCACTCCAGTGATCGGCGACACCGTGCTGTCGCGGTCTGACCGCCGTCACGGCGTGGGCATCATCGTGGACACCGACGCTGTTAGGTACAAGGTCTATTGGCGCGACGGCGCAGACACCCTGCGTTGGTACACGCGCCACGAGATTACAGTTCCCCGCCTCGATTACGGACAGCGATGGCCATGAAAACCGCTACAGCGACGGCGGTCGGACTAGCACCCTTTGGGAAGATTTGGAGAGCAGCAAGATGGCATTCTGTATCGGCGACGAGGTTCGCGAGGGTACTCGTGTCGGCATTGTGACCGACGTCGGAACTGTGCTAGTTCAGGTGGAGACAAGCGTGGGCACTTCGCGGATGGTATGTCCGTGGGAATTGGTGAGAGTGCAGACCGCGCGTGAGGGGCGAGATCCGTCACGCCAACACCAGCGAGCTCCACAGTGAAGCGGTCGTTAAATTGAGGCACAAACAAGAAAGCAACCTGGTATGGGCGCTCATTGATGCTGCGAAGCCACATATGAGTGCCGGAGAACGCAACTACGCCGTTGTTACCCTAGCCGCCGGCGATTCGTTCGCCGCGATGCGCCAGCTCCTGAGACTGGTTGCCACCAAGCACATCCCGTTGCGGCCGCATATCGTCCAGATGTGCACGAGATGGCTTGATGCGTATGTGTTCCACGAGGAGTACGAGGATCTACGGGGTCTCATCGAAGGCTTCTTGGTGCCGCAAGCCATCTAAGCGTCTTTAGTTATAGGAGGACAGTCGGCGACGCCGGGACATGGACACGTTGTCCACCGGCAGGCCACGCGGACAGCGTCTTCCGGTTGCGTCGAGGATCTTGCCGACCGCAATGCGCCGGCGTCCGACCACCCGAGGACAGCTTTGAAGCGTCGGCACCATGCGGTCGACTCGAAGCTCCTTCGTATAATCCGGTAAATGGTTTTCTGTTCCTCGCCGACAAGAGCGTCGTAGGTATGCGCAAGGTCGTGCTCGCAGTGTTGGGCGGAAGCTGCGCGCTGCTGGGGAGCCGCTACCTGTCGCGTCGCGCCGCAATCGCCGCCGTGCCCGCCGAGCTGCGCAGTCCGTTCATGTTCTTGCCGTTTCCCTCGACCGCCCGCATGCTGCCGCTGACTCGGCAGATATCTCGGCTGAGCATGCCGCCTGGACCCGGGGTCACGGTCACGCGGCACCGAATCGACGGCATACCGGTGCAGGTGACGACGCCTGCTGTCGGTGGCTCCAGGCGACCGGCGGTGCTGTGGATCCATGGCGGCGGGACCGTCCTCGGTTCTCCGCAATTCGAGTCCCGACCAATCGGCCGTCTGGCGCGCGAACTCAACGCCGTCGTGGTGTCGCCGGACTACCGGTTGGCACCCGAGCACCCATTCCCGGCTCCACTCGACGATTGCATGGCGACCTTGCGCTGGATGCGCGACAGCGCCGACGAATTGGGCATCGACGCGGACCGCATCGCGGTGGCCGGGGCTAGCGCGGGCGGCGGTATTACCGCTGCCGTCGCGCAGCGCAGTCACGACGAGGGCATCGCGTTGCGTGCCCAGGTGATCATTTACGGAATGCTCGATGACCGCGTCGCGCTCGCCACGGATCACGGGCGACGTGGCCGATTTATCGTCGGTCCGTCGGCATACCGGTTCGCATGGACTTCCTACCTTGGGCGGGAGCCGCGAATGTCCGATGCGCCGAACTATGCGGCGCCAGCCCGCAGGAAGGACTTGGTGGGTCTGCCGCCTGCGTGGATCGGCGTCGGCGACATAGACCTCCTGTACCCGGAGAACGTCACGTACGCGGAGCGACTGAGGGAATGTGGGGTTCCGTGCGAGCTCGTCGCCGTGCCAGGGATGTATCACGGGGCCGACGAGTTCGCGCCCAAAGCCGACTCGATGAAGGAGTTTCGCCGCAGCATCGTGAATCACCTGCGCGCGCACCTGTAACACACCACTATGTAGGGGATGGGCGGCCGACATTCCGGCTAGAGCACAATCCGCCAAAACACGCGGCGGGAAGCTCACCCGACTTCCGTCCGCACTGGCGTCTCCACCCCATCTCCATACGCGCGAGCCGGCGACATTCGGGTGTTATCGGCGACGGCGGTCGCGGCAGGCGGCAATGTTTTGGGGGAGGATAGCCAGCGAACTCGGTTAGTGCATGAAATCGCTGGCCAGTCCGCCTGGACCGGTTCGCGCGGGCCGGGTGGTCTAGTTGTCGGAGTCCCGACCTAGGGTTTGGTACGTGACTGGAGTTCAGGATCCGATTAGGGATTTTCGTCTCGCTACGTTTGGCAGTAACCCGGCGCCGTTGCGCGTCACCTCGCACTTTTGTACGGGTTCATGCGATGGCCCGCCGACCATTGGGTGACGCTGTCGAAGGGCGTGGGTGACCACACGGAGTACGTCGCCCACTGGCTGAATGGTGCTGCAATCGGCACGTGGTCGCTGACTGGCAGTGAGCCGGCAGAGATAAAGGCGTCGGTTCGGCCCCTCAGCACGATCACCGCGGTCAATTTGGGCGCGGAGTTCTTCGGCGTGGAAGGGTTAGATCGGCGGGCTGTGCGCCGCGCTGTCATCACGTTCGCTTCCGGTGAGGACATCGCGATCGATGTCAGAGACTGGGCAGGTGTTGGAGACCAGGCCGACGAATTCATCGACCACGTCTTAAACGCGATCGTCAAGCCGCAATCCAGTTAGTTCGCCGTTCGCTTGCGCCGTGGTTAAAACTGCAGTTGGGCGACGGATGGGAACTGGATCACCGTAGATGGATGGGCATTCTTCGCTAAAGGGACCCGGGCGGCGTGCATGAGTACAGCTCTGCAGCGATCGCGTGGTGGTCGTGGACTCAATCCCTCGACGTCGCCCGCACAGAGGATCTGCAGCAGGTCTTTCGGACTGCACTTGAAGTCATCAAACGACGGGTCTGGACGGATGATCCGTAGGGGCCGTTCGCAGATCGCTGCCGACTGATCTGCGTTAGATGGCTGGATAACATCGGAGCATGGCCTACCGCAAGGACTTCTTCATAAGCTACAACAAGGCAGACCGGCAGTGGGCTGAGTGGATCGCATGGGTACTCGAGGCAGAGCAGTACACGACTGTCGTTCAAGAATGGGACTTTAAGCCTGGCGGCAACTTTGTTGTGGAGATGGACAACGCCACGAAGCAGTGTGAACGGACCATCGCAGTATTATCACAGGCCTACTTGAATGCCGAATTCACAGTTCCCGAATGGGCGGCAAAGTTCGCACAAGACCCGAAAGGCCTTGGCCGCAAGCTCGTTCCGGTACGTGTGGCACCTTGCAACGTCGAGGGGTTACTGGGCCAAGTCATCTACTGTGACCTCGTTGGTCTTGATGAGGAGGCGGCGCGAAAGCGCCTGCTGTCGCAGTTGAGTCCCGGTCGCACGAAACCCGCTGTCGCTCCGTCCTTTCCGGGAAGTACCACGGAGCCAGCCTTCCCTGCTGCGCAACAGCCGCGGGTGACCGCGCCGCGCCCACTATGGACCCCGCTGGGGCAGCCGGTGCATGCGCAATGGCGGGCTGACAGCACACGTTCCGAGTACTCCCGCTCGACCCTGGAGTTGCACAGCATCCCTGTGGATCAGCGGAGCGTAGAGGCTCGCGTGCTACGTGACCTACCTGACGCGCTGTCAATTCTCGGCCGGCAGGGCGGATTGTTCGACCAGAACGAAGCCGTCCAAAGCCGTGCTTTCGAAGACCGCGCCGAAGCATTCTCGCCCGGCAACGGGAGCCGACATGGTGCCAAAGGAATTGCCGCGTATCGCGACCGGTGCGTGGTGACTTGGCTGCCACTGCCATACGGCAACCTCGGATCGGTCTTCGACGAGGAGGATGTCAAGAATCGTCTAATTGCATCGCTGGCGCTGCACGCCAACACTGGGCTTCACGACGGAGGCGAAGTGGCGCTCGCAGTTTCGGTTGAACCCATCACAATGCTGATGGTGGGCCGGGCAGGCGATATCGAGCGGCGCTCGTCGGCACAGTTTCTCTACACAATGGCATCGACTTCGTCTCTCCGCATAGAGCCGAACGATTCAGTCCCAGCGTCGGCGCTCGGTGCGCAAGCTTCCGAAATCGCTGACGAGCTGACCGCGAAGTTGGCGCTCAGGCTTGGCTCCCTTCGCTAATCGCTGCGGACAGGTTGTGCGGAACGTGTCGGACGCGCGACCACTCCCGTTTCACCTTGAGAGGAGATCCGATGAACCAACCCAGCGAGCCAGAGTGGGCGCAAATCGACCGACATATGCACGCGGCCAATACGCATGGCGGATTGGTACGCCTGCCGGAAGTGATTTCGCGGCCACGCATCGTTGCGTGGATGCGGCGCAGCTTCGCCGCCACCTACGTCGTCCTGGCGGGCAGGCTCGCGGCGCAGACCCGCTGAGAGGTTCGGCGGTCGTGATCGCCGAACTAGAGCGCTGGCTCCAGTGCAGCTTCGTAGCGTGCGCGGGCGGCCGCGGTCAGGTCGGGCAGGAACTGGGTGGGCCAGTTGCCCGGAGCGGGGGAGTAGCCGGCGAGCACCCGTCGTGCGATGACGTCCTGGTGCACCTCGGTCGGCCCGTCCATCAGCCCGAGGGTCGGCACGGCTTGCCACAGCCGAGCCAGCGGCGTCTCGTTGGATGCACCGAGTGCGCCGTGCAAATGGATCGCGCGTTCGACGATGTCGTGTGCGACGCGCGCCATGGCCACCTTGCAGGCCGACACATGCGCCATGGCCGCGACGGGGCCGTGGGTGTCCATCTGCCACGCGGCGTGCAACACCAGCAGGCGGAACTGCTCGAGTTGGATGTAGGAGTCGGCGATGTCTGCCTTGACGACGGGGTTGTCAGCGAGGGTTCCGTTGAAAGTGTTGCGGGACAACGCCCGTTCGCAGTGCATGTCGAATGCGCGCTTGGCCAGGCCGATGGTGCGCATCGCGTGGTGCAGCCGCCCGCCTGCGAGGCGGGCCTGGGCGATGTGGAAGGCCTTGCCGCGCTCACCGAGCAGCGCGTCGGGGCCGACGCGGACATCGGTGTAGCGCATATGCGGGTGGTTGCCGACGCCGAGCGGATCGCCGATCATGCCTGTTTCGCGGACGCGTTCGATGCCTGGCGTCTCGGCGGGCACCAGGAACATCGACATTCGTTCGCGGTGTCCTGCTTCGGGATCGGTCACCGCCATGATGATGAAGAACGACGCGTTGCGCGCATTGGAGGTGAAGTACTTCTCCCCGTTGATGATCCAGTCGTCGCCGTCCTGCACGGCACGGGTGCGGAACAGCCGCGGGTCGGCGCCGCCGTGGGGTTCGGTCATCGAGAAGGCCGAGAAGATCTCCCCGTCGAGCAGCGGCTGCAGGTAGCGCTGCTTCTGCTCGTCGGTGCCGAACATCGCCAGGATCTCCGCGTTGCCGGTGTCGGGCGCCTGGCAGCCGAACACGATGGGACCCCACGCGGTGCGGCCCAGGATTTCGTTGATGAGCGCGAGCTTCACCTGGCCGTAGCCCTGTCCGCCGAGTTCGGGACCGAGATGGCATGCCCAGAGCCCTTGTTCGCGCACCTTGTCCTGCAACGGTCGGACGATCCTGGCGAGTTCGGGCTGCAGCGGCGCATACACGGTGTGCTCGTCGGCATGGGTGAGGTGGTCAAGCGGTTCGACTTCGTCGCGGACGAATGCGTCCATCCAGTCGAGCTTCGCCTGGAATTCTGGGTCAGTGCTGAAGTCCCACATGTTATCTCATTCCTCCATCAACTCGAAGTATGGAACCGGTGGTGTAACTGCTCGCGTCCGACGCGAAATACAGTGCGGCTCCGATGATCTCGTTCGGTTCACCGATACGGCCCAAAGCGGTCTGGCTGCCGATGGCGGCGATGAATTCTGGTGACCACGACTTGGAGATGTCCGTGCTGAACGTGCCGCACATGATCGCGTTGACGCGGACCGTCGGGGCGAACGTCTGCGCGAGGCCTTCGGTCAGCGAGTTCAGACCCGCCTTGGCCGCCGCGTAGGGCAGGATCGTCGCATTCGGCCGGATCGACGCGACCGAGGAGATGTTCAGGATCGAGCCGCCACCGCCCGCGGCCATCCGGGTGCCGATCGTCGCGGACAGCCGAAACGGACCCTTGAGGTTGGTGGCGAACACCTTGTCGTACAACGCTTCAGAGACCTGATCGACGCTTGGATACAGCGGTGACATGCCGGCGTTGTTGACCAGAATGTCGACCCTGCCGAACTCGGCGTAGGAGGCTTCGGTCAGTGCGTCACACTGGTTCCAGTCGCCGACGTTGGCTGCGACGGGCAATGCTCTGCGCCCGAAGCGTTCGCGCACTTCGTTGGCGAGCTTTTCGCAGTTGTCGAGCTTGCGGCTGGCGATGATCACGTCGGCGCCATGCTCGGCGAATGCCAGCACCATTTCGCGGCCAAGTCCGCGGCTGCCTCCGGTGATGAGCGCGACCTTGCCGGACAGATCCACCTCAGAGCCCTCTCTCGATGAAAAGCGTTGCATTGTCGAGCAATCCGATGGCGATGGCGTGCAGCAGGTCGCCGGTAGCCGCGGGCGCCTTGCCGGCGTGCGCTCGCGCATTGGTGCCTTCGAGCACGATGGCGAGCTTGAACGACGCCATCGCCGCGTACCACGCCGCGTGCTCGACCGATCGCTGTGAGGTCTTCGCGTAGTGCTCGAGGAGTTCCGCGCGGGTGGGCAGGTCGCGCATCTCGCCGAACGGGCCGAAGCCGCCCTCCTGCGGCCAGGTGGTCAGCAGCCAACCGAAGTCCAGCAGCGGGTCGGCCAGCGTGCACATCTCCCAGTCGACGATGGCCGCGACGCCTGGCCCGTCGTTGCGGAACATCAGATTCGCGAGGTGGTAGTCACCGTGCATGATGCCCGGGAGGAAGCTCGGCGGGCGGTGCTGTGTGAGCCAGTCTGCAATGTCGTCGACGTGCGGCAGCCGATGTCCGGGGTAGCCGTCGAGCGCCGCGTACTTGTCGAGCGTGCTGAGCCATTGTGGGACTTGGCGTTCCAGAAAGCCGTCGGGCTTGCCGAGGTCGCCGAGGCCAACCGCCTCGGGGTCGACGGCTCCGAGCGCGAGCAGGGCGTCGACTGCCGCGAATCCCATGGCGCGGTGCATTGTTGAGTGCGACGGCGGCAGCGCGACGCTGGCATTGAAACCGTCGACGGGCTCCATCACGTAGAAGACCGACCCGAGTACCGACTCGTCAGGTTCGGCGGCGACCAATCGCGGTATCGGCACACCGGTTCCGGCCAGGGCGCCAAGCACCCTGGCTTCGCGCCGCAACGCGTCGTTGGTGTGTGGCCGCAGGTGTCGGGGGCCGCGCCGCAACACCAGGCAGGCGTCGCCGCACTGGAATTTGAACATCAGGTTCTGCGTGCCGCCGCCGATCGTTTCGATGTCGGTGATCGGCCCGTCGGCGACGCCTTTCGCGGCCAGCCAGGACTCGATCGCGGCCCAGTCCACGGACGAGTCCAGAAGTTCGGTCACGAAGCCGACGGTACAAGACATCTGCATTTGATTGCAATACAGCTGCATTAAACCGTAGTATGAGCAGGTCATGAGTACCCGGGACCGCCTGCTGGCTGCCGCCGAAGAGCTGTACGGCGGGCAGGGGATCGATGCGGTGAGCCTGCGCGAGATCCAGCGGGCGTCCGGGGTGAAGAACGTCAACGCGCTGCAGTACCACTTCGGCGATCGGGCCGGGCTGCTGACGGCGCTGCTGGAGAAGCACAGCCATGACGTCGAGTTGCGTCGTCACGCGCTACTCGATCGCTACGAAGCCGCCGGCGAGCAGGACCTGCGTGCGCTCGCCGAAGCGCTAGTGCAACCGCTGGCGGCCAAGCTGTCCGAAGCCAATAGCGGATCCGCGTACCTGTGCATCTACGCCGACTTGATGAACCGACGGCAGCCGATCCTTCCGCCAGCGGAGCTCGAGGATCGTGGGGACAGCATCAACCGGTGGCGTCAGTTGGTCGACCCGTTCCTCGACCCGACCGCCGCGCAGGTGCACCGCAGGCTTGTGGTCATTCGCTTCGTCATCGGCGAGTTGGCGCGCCGCGCTGCGACCGCTCCGCACACCGACGACCGGGTGTTCGTCAGCCAGCTGATCGACCTCGTCGTGGCGATGCTGACGGCCGAGGCGTCACCCGAGACGCGGAGGTTGGTCGAGGCGCGGCCGCGCGATTAGAAGGCTGGTACGCCGTGGGCTCAGTGCCCGGCGGAGGTGAGCTCGTGATCCGCCTCGAGCAGCATCCACCCGCTCAGCTGTATCGAAAGATCGCGGCTCTGGTTCGGCGACGACACGAGCGTCGAGTCCGCGAGCCGGGGAAAGGTTTTCAGACCTGTCGGCGCAGTGACCGGGCGGGTCCAATCCGCACCGAACAGCGGCAGGCCGTCCGCCTCGGCGCGGTTACCCCAGGCCGCCTGCGCGGAGGCGTGCACGAGGTGTGCGGCCGTGGTGTCGCCCAGGGCCAGCGCGGTCTGGGCGAGATACCTGGCCAGGATGCCCATGAACAGGCCGGAGTCGTTCCCGGCGGCCCCGGCGATCACGCCCTCGTCGGCGAGCCTGTCGGCGGTAGCGGCGACGAGCGCCGCCGCGCGGTCACGATGGCTCGAATCGTTTGTGCGCAGGGCTAATTCGGTCTCCAGTCCGATGGCCACGCCCTGAGAGTAGGTCCACAATGCCTGGTCCACCACCCCGCTGGGTTCGTGCACGCCGTCGAAGATGAGGCCGCTTTCGGTGTCGCGCAGCCGAGTGTTCAGGAAATCGGCGAGGCGTTCGGCGTGGGACAGCTTGCCCAGGCGCGCCATCGCGATGCCGGTCGGACCGATCGCGGAGGTGCTGTAGAAATCGGTGCCAATCTTCCAGGGCACCGCGCCGACGGCCGGATTCCAGCCGTCGAGCAGGGCGGTCCGCAGTTTCGGAACGGCATCGTCGAACCGGACGCCGAGCAGCCTGTCGGCGCGTTCGAGCGCCAGCAGCAGCCACGACATGTCGTCGCAGTACGCGTTGGTCCAACCGGTGAGATTGCGGGTGTGAATGCCACGAGCGATGGCGCCGATCCGGTCGATGCGTTCGGGGGAGGGTGCGCGGTACGCGGCATCCACCGCACAGTCCAGCAGGTGGGCCTGCCACCAGTAACACCAACGCGCCAACAACCATTTGTCGAATAGAGACGACGGCCAGTGCAGCGCGCCCAATTGCGTCCCCGCCTGCCCCCAGAGCGTGTGCACGTGCCGCTCCATGACCGCACGCTCCGCCAGGTCTGCTCGTTCCCCGGGCCCCACCGGGCCGGGGGACGGCTTCTCCATAAATGCCACCGCTTGCGTCGGCTGTGTCACTGCGGTGAGTGCGATGGCGCCCGCGGCCGCGAAAATCACACCGCGCCGGCTGATCCCCTGGTTCCGGCGATCCATCCGCTCGCGCTCCCCTTTGCCGAACAACGATCGCCGGAGGCCGGAAACCGTGCAGCTAAATTTATCCCGACATCAACCAAATCCTGAAGTAGCAGAACATTGGGCGGCGCGTCCTGCCGGATGTTGAGCCTGCGAACGACGGCTCAGAGAGGTGCGCCGCCGACGGCGAACCGGATGCCGAGCTGGATCCAGACTCAGACGAGTGATTGCTCCGATGTCTCGAATGCGACGACATACGAGAGTCTCAAAACTTCGTCTTGGAGATGGCGGCGATATGGCGGACATCGCTGACCAGCGGTGACACGATACTGACGTGGATGGCAGCGGTCGCGGTGCGGTGACAGCAGCGGGACCGTCGTGTGGGTCGTGCGGCACGAAGCTGCCGCCGGGCTCCAAGTTCTGTAACGAGTGCGGCGCGTCGGTGAGGCCGGCCGCGACAGCGGCGGAGTACAAGCAGGTGACGGTGCTGTTCGCCGATGTGGTCCGCTCGATGGACATCGCGTCCGTGCTGGATATGGAGCGGCTGCGTGAAATCATGACCGAAGTCGTGGAGCGGTCGGCGGCTGTCCTGCGCCGATACGGCGGCACCGTGGAGTACCACGGCGACGGCGTGATGGCGATATTCGGCGCCCCAACGGCCTTGGAGGACCACGCTTTTCGAGCCTGTGTGGCCGCTATGGCCATCCAGGACGAGATGAAGCAGTTGGCCACCGAGGTACAGCGCCGCGACGACGTGGCGCTGCAGGTCCGGGTGGGTTTGAATTCGGGCCGGGTGATCGCCGGCGAGATCGGTTCTGGATCATTGGGTTACCGCGCGACCGGCGAGCAGGTCGGGTTTGCGCAGCGGATGGAGTCGGTGGCACCGCCGGGCGGGGTGATGCTCTCGGAGTCGACCACGCGGCTGGTCGAGCACCTCGTGATGCTGGGTGAACCGGAGTGGGTGCACATCAAGGGGTCCGATGATCCGGTGCGCGCGCGCCGTCTGGTGGCGATCGGCCCGCGCCATGGCCTGGTTGGGCGCACCGAGGCTAGCCTCGTCGGCCGGCGCTGGGAGATGGCCGCCCTCGAAGCTCTGGTGGACCGCACGATCGGCGGAAACGGCGGCGTCGTGAACCTGGTGGGACCGCCGGGTATCGGCAAGTCTCGCGCGGCCAGAGAGGCCGCGGCACTGGCGGTGGCTCGCGGCGCCGACGTGTATTGGGCCTTCTGCGAATCCCACGCCAGTGACATCCCCTTCCATGTTGTGACGAGGCTGCTGCGGACGGCGAGTGGTGTGGTTGACCTCGATGACCAAGCCGCCCGTGCTCGGGCCCACGAACAGGTCCCGGATGCCGACCCGCAGGATCTGCTGCTGCTCGATGATCTGCTGGGCATCGCCGATCCGGATGTGCCGCTG
>Ga0268266_10002650_pt1 | contig 18852 bp, 14 predicted proteins | sample KBSS13metaG_FD_190356 | JGI IMG/M metagenome (GOLD analysis project Ga0268266, IMG submission 190356) | Switchgrass rhizosphere microbial communities from Kellogg Biological Station, Michigan, USA - KBS S1-3 metaG (SPAdes) (version 2) | ecosystem: Host-associated > Plants > Roots > Rhizosphere...
CATGACTGAAGGACAAGGCGAAGCGCTTGCGACAATCGCGGAGATCGCGCAAGGCCACGGCGATATTCGCCCCGCCATCCGAGCTGCACGCCGGACCCCGCTCGAGCGGCTGCTTGCCGGATGGAGGAGCGATGCGGATGACTTCGCCTCCAGGCAGCCATATTCGGCGGTGGCCGTCGCGCTGGCCGTCGGCTTCTTAGGCGGCATAGCTATCGCGGCCGGCAGTCGGCGAGGACGCCACTCCCGGAGATGGTGATTGCTGCGTCAGGAGCCACCGCGATTGGACCTTCGCAGCTTATTGGTGCTGTCGCCGGGCCCATGCCGGACAAGATCGAGCCGCAGCTCGCCACCCTAACCGGCACCGCGCCGGCGGGAGACGACTGGCTGCATGAGATCAAATTCGACGGCTACCGCATGCTCGTCCGGATTGACGGCGGCAAAGCGAAATTCATCAGTCGCGGCGGTCTAGATTGGACCGCAAAGTTTCCATCCCTTGCGGCGGCCCTTGGCTCTCTCGGCGTCTCGCAGGCGATCCTTGACGGCGAAGTTTGCCATGAGATGCCGAGCGGCATCACGAACTTCGGGGCGCTCCAGGCCGACCTGTCGGAAGGCAAGACCGCTCACCTCGTATTCTTCGCCTTCGACCTCCTGTATCTGGACGGCTGGGTTTTGACTCGGTGCAGGTTGATCGACCGGAAAACCCTACTCGAACCCCTGCTGCCCGCCCGGCTCAAGCGCATCGTTCGATATAGCGAACATCAGATTGGACATGGCCCAGAGTTTTTCGCTGCCGCCGCAGCCGTCCCGCTCGAAGGCATCGTCTCGAAAAAGGCGGATGCACCGTATCGGCCGGGTCGAGGGCCGGGCTGGCTGAAGGTCAAGGCCAGCCAGCGCGAGGAGTTCGTTGTCATCGGCTGGACCGATCCCGAGGGCTCGCGCATCGGCTTTGGCTCGCTGGTGCTGGGTTATTACAGCCAGGCCACCGGCGAACTAACATATGCCGGCGGCGTCGGAACCGACTTCAACGACAAGCTGCTGCGCGAGTTGCATGGACGGCTGAAGGACATGGCTGCGGAGGATTCCGGCGTGCGGCTGCCAAAGGGCATCAAGCGATCAGGCATCCATTGGGTACGGCCAGAGATCGTGGTCGAGACACGCTTCACCGAATGGACACGGGACGGCATCCTGCGTCACCCAGCATTCCTCGGCGAGCGGCTCGACAAGAAGGCGAGCGAGGTGGTGGTGGATCGGGAGCTTAACCCCGATGCGAAGCAGCATAATTGGGCAACACGGAGCCGCCGCAGCTAAATGAACGAACTGCTCGAAAAAGGGTTTATCGGAATCGATGCTGCGCCAAACAGGCGAAGAGCAGTGATGACAACCAAGCTCTGGATCAGAACCTACAAAGATCGGGCGGCAATTCTAATCAGAATTGAGGGGCTGAAGGTGCGCTTCCGAGTGGACGATAAAGAGCACGTCATTTCGAAAGCGTCGTGGGATACCCTGCCGCTTTGGACCGGTCCATCACCCTTCCTAGATGAGAGGAAGCAGGGGTTCCCTCCGGTCAGCGGTGTGCGCCACTAATCAGTTCACCCCCTCTACCGAAAGAGTCCACGCACTCGTATCCGCAGATGCCCTTCTCCCCGGCTGTTGTCGGTCACAAATTTGACATTTCCTGGGTCGTTGGGCGCCGCAAATTAGACAAAGAATTCTTGGGAACTATCCTCCTGCTACGGCCTCTCGCAGCGGAATTGTTGAAGCGTCCCAAAAGTGGAGTGCAGAATGAATCGCTTACTTAGGACAGGTGTCGTCGGTGTGCTGATGGCTTGCGCCCTCGTCGGCTGCACCAACCCTTATGATCCCGGCCAGCGTGCCGCAGGGGGCGCTTTGATAGGCGCCGGCTCAGGCGCCGCAATCGGCGCCATCGCAGGCGGGCCGGCTGGCGCGGCCATAGGCGCTGGAGTCGGTGCGGTGGCCGGTGCAGCTACCGGCTATGCCACCACGCCGCCGCCGCCGCGGCAGCAGCCTTATTATCCACCGCCGCCACCGTCCGGCTATTAATCTGAACGGAAATGACCCTTGACCTGGACCGACACGGGAAACGGCTACGGCGTAATGCAGATTTCAACTGCGCGTCGTTGTGAATCCTGAAGTGACCGCGGCAAGGGCATTCTCCACACGATCGAAACTGGCGGTGGTGGTTGCATACCCGAAGGCGTCCTCTTCCGGGTATCGCTCCAGGTGCCGTGCGATGCGCCAGAATCGCAGATACAGGACCTGGAAGCACTGGGGGTAAGGCGGACGCCAACGCACCGAGCGCCGCGAAACTCGACGCTAGCCTGATTCTGGGCGCATGATGTTCGCTCTCCCCCTCCACCATATCTCATTGATTTATAGCGTATTTCTCGCCCTCTGCCCTCATGGGCTACAAATGAGGGTACAAATTTGCCAGTAACTCCAATGATTCAGCCTCGGGGCTTATAGAGGCGTGTCGCCGTGCGCGGCGACGAAAGCCTCGTATTCTGCATCGCTGCGCGGCCCGTACGTCGCGAAGCTCGGTGTGCTTTCGGCCATGCGCTTGAAACGTCCGACAGGATCGGCAGCGGCGCGCCGTTTCACCGCGGCCGGATCCACGCCATATACCTTGGCACCGTTGAGGCCGAAGATTTTCGCCTTCAGGGAAGGTGTCAGCGGCTTGTAGCCGTATTGCTGCACAAACCTGTCGTCGATCTGGAACGCGCGAAACGCCTGGATCTGGTCCTGCGGCGAGCCATACCAGATCGAGTCGGTACCCCAGAGGACGTTGTCCTCGCCGACATAGCGCACAAGCTTACCCAGCGCGTGCGCCGCGCTGGTCGGATCTCGCATCAGGAACCGCCAGGTGCTGCCGAGCTCGGCATAGACATTGGCGCCCGGGCCGATTCCATTCTCCACAAGCGAATGGACAAGACTGTCGATGCCACGGGCGACCTTGGCGGCGTCATAGGCCATCTCGCGTTGCTCGGGTTCGAAGCCGGAGTGGTAGATGATGAAGTTGACGTCGGGAAACCTTCGCGCCGCCGGCCCGACATCGGCGCAGGTCGCGTATTCGAGCGGGAGCCCGGCCAGGGGGATCCCTTTATGGATCGCGATATTCTTGATGCCGAGCGCGCGCGCATTCTCGATGAAGGGTATGCCGATCCGGGGATCGTCGAGGCGCCAGCCGATGCGCTCCGGCCCCCATTGCGTATAGACCTTCCACGCCGCGACCGGATAGGTGCGCGCAGTCGTCGCCATGCGCTCCAACTCGCCCGGCGCGTTTGGTATGACTGGCGCGTGAAGGAGGAGGCGGCCGCTTCCCTTGAGGCGCTCCACAAGAGTTTGCACGCGGAGCGCCTCCGCGACAGTGAGCGGGTTGTCCTCGGGGAGCCCCGGCACGAAGCTCAGGACCGCAATCTGCGTGTCGCTGTCGACGAAGACCTCTTTGATGAAGCGGTCAGCTGAGAAGCAGGCGACGGGATCCTGTTCACCGCAGCTTCCTTGCGGGAAGCCTGCGAGATTACCCTCCCAGCCTTTGCCCTCGCGCCGTCGGCGCCATGCGCCGTTGACGTCAACCATGTGCGTCTGGACGTCGAAGACAAAGTCTTCGCCCGTCAGCGTTTCGGCGGCGGCCTCAGGTTCGAAGGCGGATTCCTTCGGCAGGACAAAGGCGCCGCCGACCCGGGCCGTCGTTGCGAAGACCTCTTGATAGGCGAGGAGAGTCGTCGCCGCGCCGCAGAGCCCCGTGAGAAACGCGCGCCGTGAGGCGCCGGTCCGGCGTGCGTTATCGGCGATGCAATTGGCGGCAAACGGGCGTGCGGCGCGGAGCTCGGGACCGAGTGGAACCGGCCGAAATTCACCGTTCGAGGTGGCATCGATCTTGATCGGAAGCCGATCGGACATCGCAAGCCCTCCGACCGGAACTCTACGCCGCAGCGACCGGTCTGTCACGCCAACGCTTGATTCCTTAGCATTTGGCAAGGCCACACTGACACCGGAGATCAGGCACGAGCGGCTCCCGCAGGCTCGGCCGGCCCGGCACCCATTAATATCGGCGGCGCATCCTCATCCCTTGACCGGTTCAAGGATCGAGACCGCGCTCGCCACGGCGCCACCGCCCATGTTGAGGCACAGGCCGAGTTCCGGGCGGCGTTCGAGCTGCATCTCGCCCGCTTCGCCGAGCAATTGGCGGGCGAGCATGACATGCATCGACACGCCGGTTGCGCCCACCGGGTGCCCCTTTGCCTTTAGCCCGCCCGACAGGTTGATGGGCAAGCGTCCATCGCGCTGGGTCTGTCCTTCGCACACGACCTCGCGGCCTTGTCCCGGCGGCGCCAGGCCCAATGCCTCGACGGCGAGCAACTCGGCGATGGTGAAGCAGTCGTGGACCTCGGCCAACCCCAGATCGTCGACGGTGACGCCCGCCCGATCGTAGGCCTGGCGAATGGCCCGCCCGGGTCCTTCAAAGCGTTCGAGCCGTTTCGCCGAAAGCGGCAGCAGGTCATTGACCTGCTCTGCGGCGCGAAAGCCTACTGCACGGGGAAAATCGGCTAGAAGATCGCGATGCGCGATCACGAGCGCTGCCGCCCCATCCGATATCAGTGAACAATCGGTCAGCTTGAGCGGGTCAGCGATCAGCGGGTTCTTTTCGGAAACCGTCATGCAGAAATCGAGATCGATTGTCCGCCTGAGCTGCGCAAGCGGATTGCGCATCGCGTTGGCATGGTTCTTGACCGCGATCCGGGCCATCGCTTCGGTGGGATCGCCGTACGCGTCACGATAGGCCGTGGCAAAGCGCGCGAAGATTTGCGGGAAAGACAGGTCCGCCTCCTCCCGCTGATAGGCCGCGCCGCCGAGCGCGCGTGTGACGCCCGGCGTGTCGAGCGCAGTCATCTTCTCGGCCCCGACCACCAACGCGATCTTGCAGCGACCGCTATTGACCGCATCGAGCGCAGCGTAGATCGCAGCGGCGCCCGAGGCGCAGGCATTCTCGCAGCGCGTTGCGGGCTTGAAACGCAATCCGTCATCCGCCGCCAGGATCATCGACGAGCAGAAGCCGTCGCGCAGCAGGCCGGAATTGAAATGGCCGAGCCAGACCGCATCGACATCAGCCCCAGAGATGCCGGCATGCGCGAGCGCCTCCCGCGACGCCATGACGATCAGTTGCTCCAGATCCAGCGCGTCGAGCTTGCCGAAAGGGGTGTGCCCCCATCCCACGATCACGGCATTCATACATCCCAACTCCGATAGCGCACCCGCCACCGGGTGCATGTTGTACGGTGATCCAGGCTTTGGGTCCGATCAAGGTGCATCATCCCGCCTGAAGGGTGGCCAGCGGATTTCAGCCGCTTTCATTGGCGTGTCCACACCAGACTTTTCACTGCCAGTTGCGTCGTTATAGTGTCTGCCATGCTCCGCCGGCGGCGGCCGCCGGACCCGAGTCCGCGCCACCTTATCGGCGGCCCGGACCCGGGCGACATGACTTTGTTTATCTGAGAAAATGTCCCGATGTCAGCCGTCGCCGCGTTCGATCTGATCCTCTTCCTGATGGCCGTGGCGCTCGTGCTGGAGCTGTTGGCGGGGCGGCTGCGCATGCCGCCGGCGGCGGCGTTCATCCTGGGCGGCGGGGCGCTCGCGCTGATCCCCGGCGTGCCGGCCATCGAGTTCGATCCCAATCTCGTCCTGGTCCTGTTCCTGCCGCCCTTGCTGATGTCGAGCGCGTTTTTCACCTCATGGCGCGACATCCGGGCCGATCTCCGGATCGTCCTCGCTTTGGCGGTCGGCGCGGTCGCCTTCACCACCTTCCTCGTCGGCGTGGTGGCGCACTGGGTCGCGCCGTCCCTGCCCTGGGCGGCCTGCTTCGCGCTGGGGGCGATCCTGTCGCCGCCCGATGCGGTCGCCGCGAAGGCCGTTCTGCAGCGCCTGCCGCTGCCGCCCCGGCTGGTCATGCTGCTGGAGGCGGAAAGCCTGGTGAACGACGCCTCCGGCCTGGTTCTGTACCGCTTCGCCGTCGCGGCGGCGCTGACCGGCGCCTTCAGCGCGCGCGAGGCGGCGGTGGGGTTCGCCATCCTAGCGGCCGGCGGCGTCGCGGTCGGCGTGGCGTTCGGGGTCGCGACTAGCTGGCTGCTGCGCGTGCTGCGCAACTCCCTCCACGCGACCGTGGCCAGCTTCCTGGTCTCCTGGGCGTCCTATATCTCCGCCGAGCATCTTGGCGGGTCCGGCGTGCTGTCGACGGTGACCTGCGGGATGATCATCGGTGTGACCCAGCACCGTTATCTCTCCGCCAATGTCCGCACCCAGGCCCAGGCCGTCTGGGAGGTGGTGGGGTTCGTCATGGAATCCTTCATCTTCGTGCTGATCGGCCTGTCGCTGCGCGGCATCCTCGACCGTCTGGGCGGCCGTTCGGCGGACCTGACCGGGTTGCTGCCGGCTCTGGCGGCGATCGTCGGCACAGTCGTCGTCGGCCGTTTCGTCTGGATTTTCTGGATAGGTTTCGCGCCGCACCTGCTCCGGCCCATCCGCATCCTCAAGGAGCAGAAGGTTCCCTTCGCGGTGCAACTCGTGATGGGCTGGGCCGGCATGCGCGGGGTGGTGAGCCTGGCCGCGGCACTGGCCCTGCCGGCGGAGTTTCCCGGCCGCGACTTCATCCTAGCGGTCACCTTCGTGGTTATCCTGGTGACGGTGCTGGTCCAGGGCGGCACCCTGGCGCCCCTGGCACGGCTGCTGCGGGTCAACCGCTATGGCGATGCACCCAAGCAGGCGATGGGTGAGGCCGCCGCCCGCGCGCAGGTTGTCGCCGCACAGCTGGCCGAGGTCGAGCGCCTTTCCCTGCAGCCGGACGGGACGCATCGCCATCCCCGGCTGATCGACCAGTACAGTTACCGGTTCCGCGCCACCCGCAATTTCGCCGAGAATACCGGCCTCCATACCAGCATCCGTGACGAGCATTTCCAGGCCGTGCTGTCTGCCGTCGCCGCGGGCCGCAAGGAATTGTTGCGCCTGCATGGCGGCGATGAGATCCACGACAGCGTGCTGCGGGCGATCGAGCAGGAGCTGGACCTCGAGGAGCTGACGGCCCAGCGCTGGCTGCGGGCGCGCTGACGCGGCCAGTTCCATCGTCCATGTGATAATTCTGTGAAGAAAGGAATGATCTATTGTCGGTCAGAAAATATTTATCTCAATAAATTTTCATATTCTCTTAAATCTCAAATAATATTTCATTGAGTTATAACATTTCAGACTGAGTCTTCATCGTAAGTTCCGGGCCCCCGCCATGAGCGGGCCTGTGGAAACTTCGAAGGTGAAGACGAAATGACTTTGCTTAATTTACGCTTGGCCGCCTGCGGCCTGGCGATCGCCGCGGCGCCCATGACGGCGGGCCAGGCTCTGGCCTGGGGCCATACCGGGCATGTCAGCATCGGCCAGGTGGCCGCCGACTCCCTGCCGTCCGATCTCAAAGGCTTTCTGCTAACCGACAAGGCCGAGACCGATATCAGCGAGTGGAATGCCGAACTGGACGTGTCCAAGACCGCCGGCAACATCCATGACTTCGAGCGCGACCCGGGTCATTTCGTGGATATCAGCGACGACGGCACCATCGCCGGCGTGACCTCGATCGCCAATATGCCGTCCTCGCGGCGTGATTTTGATACGGTGCTGCGCACCGCGACGCCGACCCAGACCCAGTACGGCATCGGCTATCTCTATTACAGCCTGGTCGACGGCTGGCAGCAGGTGCGCAAGGACTTCGCCTATATCCGCGCCTTCTCGAAGGGCGAGAAGACCGCGAAGAGCTTTGCCGACAAGGCCTTCTTCCATACGCAGCTGCAGCTGCGCAAGAAGCTGACCCTGCGCGATATCGGCGTCTGGGGTCACTATGTCGCCGATGCCAGCCAGCCGATGCATGTGTCGGTGCATTTCAATGGCTGGGGCAATTTCCCCAACCCCAACAACTTCACCACGGCGCCGATCCACGCCCCGTTCGAGGGCACCTATGTGAAGCAGTTCGTGACGGTGCAGGCGATCAAGAAGGCGCTGCCGCCCTATCATGACTGCCAGTGCGCGATCGAGGTCCGGGAGGCGCAGTATCTCCAGGCGACGCTTGCCCAGATCCCGATGACCTATCAGCTGGCGGTGCCGAGCCAGAACTACACGGTCAGCGATGCCAAGGCGGTCAAGTTCGTGACCGCCCGCGTCGCCGCCGGCGCGGCCGAGCTGCGCGACCAGATCATCGATGCCTGGAACTCCAGCGCGACCTGGACCGTCGGCTTCCCGCTGATCAAGGTCGCCGACATCGAGAGCGGCGCGGTGCAGGTGACCCGCAACTCGTTCTGGTCCGACTGACCCGGACGGAGGCAGCCTGCCCGGCGCCGAAATCGCCGGGCAGGCTGCTCTATTTGCCGCCGCCCTCCGGCCGGGGCGGAAAATACACCTTAACCCGTGTGCCGGCGTCGATCTCGCTATCGATCGTCAATGAGCCGCCATGCAGCCGGACCAGGGCGTCGACGAGCGGGAGGCCGAGGCCGGTACCGCCATGGGCCCTGGCAAAGGAATTGTCGATCTGCTCGAACGGCAAGGTCAGGCGGGGGATCTGGTCGCGGGGAATGCCGATGCCGGTGTCGGATACGACGATCTCGGTTCCGCCTTGGGCCGCTGGCGCGGCATGCACGCGCACTTTCCCGCCTTCAGGCGTGAAGCGAACGGCGTTGGACAGCAGGTTGAACAGGATCTGACGCACGGCGCGCTCGTCGGCGAAGAGCGGCGGGTGCGGTTCGTCGATAGCGACCTCGAGACGCTGAGCCTTGCCGGTCGCCTGCGGCGCGACCAGGCGCACCGTGCTGTTGACCGCATAGCCGATATCAAGATCGCTGCGATCGATCTCCATCTTCCCGGCCTCGACCTTGGACAGGTCCAGTATGTCGTTGATCATCCGCAGCAGATGCGCGCCGCTCTGGTGGATCAGCCCGAAATACTCCTTGATCCGCGCCGGCAGCGGGGTCTCGGACGGCATGACCGGGCCCAGTTCGGAAAAGCCGAGAATGGCGTTCAGCGGCGTCCTGAGCTCGTGGCTCATCGTCGCCAGGAAGGTGGATTTGGCGCGGTTCGCCTGCTCGGCCCGCTGCCGGGCATGGTCGCGGTCACGGGCGATCTGCTCGAGTTCGGCCGAGCGCTCGCCGAGCTGGAGCTGCAGCTGCAGGTTCGCCATCATCGCCAGGCAGAAGATCACGAGCGAGGACACGACCATCCCGGCCAGATAAGTGACCTGATTCACCAGCGTCGGCGCGAACAGGTCGGATTGCGGAGCGCTGACCAGGACCGTCACCAGGCGGGAGAGTTGCGCGGCGAAGACCAGCATCAGCGCCCCACCGGCGGTCCAGGACATGCGCCGCAATGCCGGGTTCGTCCGGCGGAACAGCTCGTAGGCGCTGGCGGCGGAGCCGCCGCCCATCAGCAGCGAGCTGAGGGCGATGCGGGCCGAGAGATTTTCGTCGACATAGACGTAATAGGCCATCGCCGCGATGAACACGGCGTCCAGCACAAATGTCTCCCGCCAGCGGGTGGGGCGGCCATTGAACTTCAGGATACCGTTCCAGATCATCAGCGGGCACATCGCCCCGATGCCGTTGGCGACGAGCACGCTCAGCCAGTCGGGCGCGATGCCGCGCAGCGACGTCAGCGCCATGCCGACGCCGAGGCAGACCGCGGAGCCGCCCCAGGTGCCGACGCTGCGCGCGTCCGGCTGCGAAAGGCGGCTGAGCAGCATGACCGCGCCGGCCGTGACGATCGCGGCGACATGGGCGACATAGAGAGTCCGGATATCGAGCACGCGCGGCCTGTCAGGTCTTTCGAACGGCTAGTCTCTCGACGCGAACACGGCCGGGCGAGAATGCCCGCCGGCTGATGTACGCTGGCCGCGACGGCATGGATTGCATTTGCCTGGAATTAATATCGACTTTGCGCAAAATCATTCCATCCACGCCGCGCCCATGAGATCAATACTCAGGGCGCAGCCTTGTCCTTCATGACGCCTCCGCAGATGCGCTGGCCGGTCAGCAGATATCCGACGCCGAAATTCGCAGGGCGGTATCGGACGGGCTGCAGCCGCCCACGCAGACTCGGCATCGCGGCGGCCTCATATTGCTTCGCCGCCAGGAAATCCGGGGTGGTGGGGCCCGGGGCGGAAATCTGTGGCGATAGGATCTCCGGGTCGAAATAGTCGTTCATCGTTCCGGTAAAGCTCTTGATCTCGTTATGCTTGATCGCAAGTTCCTCAAGCTGTTTCAGGTGCGCCCTTGCATCGAAGTCACCCAGGAAGACGGCGTCACCGGCATTCACGGTGAAGGCCAGTGACCGGTTGGAGAAGCAGAGGCTCCAAATATTTTGCTGCTCGATGAACTGGAAGGCATAGGTCCCTGGCGGAACCGTGAGCGCGATATAGCTGGGAACCGGGCTGGGATCGACCTTGAAAAGCTGTGAGCCGTTCCACAAGCCGGTTGCGATCGAATGGCTGGTATCGTCATAGACCGCCAGCTTCAGCCAATAGCCGATGCCGGTCCCGCCGGTCCGCATCAGGATGACGGCATTATTCGGATGTTCGCCAAACGATATCCTGGTGGGATCGGGCTTCGAGCAGGCGGCAAGCGCTGCCATTAGGGCGAGACAGAGCCAAGCGGGGACCTGCCTCGTCCATCCCAAACCCCACCCGCGCATATGCTTTTCCATTGAGCGGTCTCAACTGCCGGACATAACGATACAGGGTATCTCATATCACGGCACGGATGCGATGTCGGCTCTAAAGCATTGCTGGTGAAGAAAAATCTTCTCGAACACCCCGTCGAGTTAGGGATTGTCTTCGGGTTTTTATGCGCTATGGGCGCCCTCGGCCATGCGCGCCACCGTCGCTTCCGTCGACAGCACCTCGTGAGCGAAGAAGCGGTAATTGATCATCGCCGCCTGATAGCCGTCGCCCCACACCGGATGGCGCGGGCCGGCGGTGGCGTCCTTGACGGTGGCGACCTCGAAGCCCTGTTCGACCAGGTCCCGCAGGTGGGATTCGACGCACATATTGGCCAGCATGCCGCCCAGTATGACCTTGGAGATTCCGCGCTTGCGCAGCTGCAGGGTCAGGTCGTTGGTCTGGGGACCGAAGACCTTGTGCGGGCTGACGACGACCGTCTTGCCGTCCTCGATATAGGGCTTGAAGCGGTCCAGCCAGTCGGCGCCCGACCCTTCGAAGCCGGTCAGGTCCAGTTGCCCGGCGCGGGCGAAGGTGTGGGTATGGAACTCGTCCGCCTCCAGCGGGCCGTTCATGTGCCAGCCGCTGTCGGTCGGGTAGAAATAATGCGGCGAGATGAAGACCTCATAACCGTGCGCCTTCGCCGCCGCGAAGATGCGCTCCATGTTCTCCACCGTCCCGTTCTCGGTCACGCTGGCGCCGACAGCGCCCCAATTGGCGCCATGCTCGCTCAGCACATCGTTCTGGGGATCGATGAAGACGACGGCGGTGTCGGTGCTGTGGATGTCCATGGCCTGCCTCCGAGTTCGGTGAAGACAGGGTAGGAGGGCGAGCGGTGCGCCCTATAGTACAGGTATGCTGGGATTGGACGCGGCGCCGCTAGAACCGCAGCGGCACGTGCGTAAACCCCCGCACGTTCGGCGAATGCATCCTCGCCAGCCCGGCCTCATCGACCTCGAACCGACCGATGACGGCAAGGATTTCCTCCATCGCCACCCTGGCTTCCATCCGCGCCAGCGCCGCGCCCAGGCAGGCGTGCAGGCCGCCGCCGAAGCCCAGATGGTCGCGCGGGTCGCGGCGGATGTCGAAGCTTTCGCCGTCGGCGAATTTGCGCTCGTCGCGGTTGGCACTGGTGAACAGCAGGGCGACCTTGGCGCCCTTGGGGATCGTTCTGCCGTGCAGCTCGACATCGCGCGTGGTGGTCCGCGCCATCATCTGGGTCGGGCCGTCATAGCGCATCGTTTCCTCGATCGCGGAGGGCAGCAGCGACATGTCCTGGCGCAGCATCTCGGCCTGGTCGGGATGCTTATGCAGCTGATAGCAGATATTGCCGATCAGCTTGGTCGTCGTCTCGTTGCCGGCGATCGACAATATGTAGATATAGCCCAGCACGTCATCGTGGCCGATCTTGCCCGCGTCACGGGCGGCCAGCAGGGTGGTGACGATGTCGTCGCGGCTGGTGGCGCTCCTGGCCCGCTCGGCGATGTCGGCGTTGAAATACTCGAACAGCTTGATCGTCGCCTGCATGCCTTCGTCGGGCATCTCGAACACGCCCTCGTCGCGATGGACGACCTGGTCGGTCAGCGCGCGCAGCCGGTCCTCGTCGGCGCGCGGAAAGCCTAGGAACTTGCAGATGATCGCCATCGGCAGCTTGGCGGCGAAATCGCCGATGATGTCGATCCGGCCGGTGCCGAGATGCGGCGCCAGCAGCTCCCGCGCCATGTCGCGCACCACGATTTCCAGCGGCGCCAGCTTCTCCGGCGTGAACATGCCGGCGATCAGGTGGCGCAGCCGCGTGTGGACCGGCGGATCGGAATTGATCAGGGTCGGCAGCTGGGCCTTCAGCTCCTCCAATGAGGTGCCCTGGGCGCTGGAGAAAGTCTTGAAATCGCGGACCGCGTGCTGGCAGTCGTGATAGCGCGACAGCGCCCAGAAATTGTATTTTTCATTGTGATAGGCCGGGGCGTGGTCGCGTAAGCGCCGATAGACCGGATACGGGTCGTCGTGGAATTTATAGTCGTACGGATCGTATTCGAGCATCGTCCCCGCATTCCCCAGCTGAATTCATTGATCCCGCAATAGCGGGCCTATCATAGCGAAGCTGGCGGGCGACGCGACAGCGTGCGTGAATTTCCTGTCCGTTTCGCTCCAGCATGTCCTCAATACCGAGTTGTGAGCGTTGGCCGCGCCGCTATCGTGCCGCGCATGAAGGGGAGGGCGCCTATGCTCGAATTCAATCCGTACGATCCTGCGACCGCCGAGAATCCGTATCCGCTCTATCGCGCCTTACGGGACGAGGCGCCGGTCTATCACAATCCGGCGATGAAGTTCTGGACCCTGTCGCGCCATGCCGACGTGATGGAGGCGCACCGGGACAACAAGACCTATTCGAGCGCCGGCGGCATGACGATCGAGGGTGTCGAGAAGGGCATGCCGATGCTGATCCTGAAGGACGAGCCCGAGCATCGCTGGCACAAGGCGCTGGTGACCAAGGTCTTCACCCGTCAGCGCATGGGTGAGCTCGAGCCCTATATCCGCCAGCGCGTCCGCAGCCTGATCGACCGCGTCACCGAGATGGGCGAGTTCGACTTCGTCAAGGATTTCGCCGTCCAGCTGCCGCTCGACGTCATCAGCGAGATGATCGGCATCCCCAAGGATGTGCGCGAGGACGTGCACCATCACAGCAACCGCATCGTCATGCGCACCGCCGAGCACGGGGTGGAGGAGGTGATGGAAGCGCATGCCACCCTGCACGGCCTCTATCTCGGCCTGATCGAGGAACGGCGGATCAGGCCGCGCGAGGACGTCATCACCATGCTGATGAACGCGGAGGAGCCGGATGAGAACGGCACGCTGCGCCGCATGCACGATGACGAGCTGGCCGCTCGCTTCGGCGAGCTCGCCTTCGCCGGCCACGAGACGGTGGCCAAGGCGATTCCCAACGGGGCGATGGCCTTCCATGCTTTCCCGGACCAGTGGAAACGGTTGGCATCGGGCGAGGTCCCGGTTGTCCAGGCGGTCGACGAGATCTTGCGCTACGACCCGCCGTCGCAGCTCCAGGGCCGCACCACGACACGAAACGTGACCTTGCATGGCGTGACCATCCCGGAAGGCGAGAAGGTGATGCTGATCACCGGCGCGGCGACGCGCGACGAGCGGGCCTTCGAGAACCCGGACATATTCGATGTCGGGCGTGACAACGATGTGTCGGCGATCTATTTCGGCTACGGCATCCACCGCTGCCTGGGCATCCACCTGGCGCGGCTCGAAATCCGCATCGCCTTCGAGGAGCTGCTGGCCCGGATGCCCGATTTCGCGGTCGACCCGACCCGCACTACCCGCGTGGCGCTGTCGAATGTGCGGGGTGTGGCGACTTTGCCGGCGCGGACCGGCTTGAACTAAATCAACGCTGACTAACCGGCATCCGCACGGTCAGCCCGTCCAGTTCGTCCCTCACCTTGATCTGGCAGGACAGGCGGGAGTTGGGCTGGCGCTCGATCGCCAGGCCCAGCAGGTCGTTTTCGTCATCGGAGGCGGGGCCGCCGACTTTGTCAGCCCAGGCCGCGTCGACATAGACATGGCAGGTGGCGCAGGAGCAGCTGCCGCCGCAATCGGCATCGATCCCGTCCACCCCGTTCTTGACCGCCCCCTCCATCACCGAAAGTCCGGCGCGAACCTCCAGTGTCGTGGTGACGCCGTCGTGGCTGATATAGGTGATCTTGGGCATGGCAGGCCGACCTCGGTGATAGTCGGCCGCCCTTATAGCCAAAAAAACCTTTCAGTCAAAATGTAATTTTCGCGCGATGGCCTACGCCGTCGGCGACGCCAGCGAGTGATGCACTGCAGCCGGCTGCGTATAGGTGATCGTCGTGCCGCCGGCGCCGTCGGAGGCGAGGTGGAAGCCGGCCGCCACATACTGGCCGAACAGCGTGATCGCCGCCTTTGACGCACCACTCGTGACCGTCAGCGTACCCCCGGTCTTCGTCTTGTTCGCGACGAAGCTCAGCTTCTCGGCGGCGCCGAACTTGAACGACGCCAGGTCGATCGTGTCGGTCTTGGCGAAGCCGGAGACGCTGAACGTCACCCCGGTCGTGCCGGCGACCGACAGCTTGTCCTTGGTCCCGGTCATGGTTACTGGCCCGACGATCTTGCCGCCGGCCAGGACTTTCTCCGTGCCGCCTGCCAGCGTGGTCGCGCTGGCGATGCCGCCCGACGAGACGACCAGCGTAACCCCGGCCCCGACCTTCAGCCCGCTGACCTTGGCGCCCTTGGGGACAGTTTCGGTGGCACCGCTCAGGAGCTTGGCGCCGGTCACCGCGCCGCCGTCATAGACGATAGTCCCGCCGGCGCTGACGACTGCATTGGTCGCCGTCGCGCCGGCCGAGACGATCAGCGAGACACCCTTGCCGACTTGGAGGCCATTGATCTTTGCCCCCTTGGCGACAGCCTCGGTTGCGCCGGAGGAGAGCTTGGCCCCGATGACGGTGCCGCCGGCATAGATCAGCTGCCCGCCCGCCAGCACGGTTGTGCCCGTCGCCGAGCCGGTCGAGACGATCTCGACGCCGCCCTTGGAGACGACTGCGTTCACACTCTTGCCGCCGCGCACGATCAGGTTGCCGAGATTGCCGACATGGGTGGCGCTGGCGGTGCCGCCGGTCAGCACGGTTTCAGTGGAAGAGACCGCGGCGGCGCCCGCCAGTGTAGTGCTGGTCGTCGTACCGCCCGAGCTGATGGTGATCGCGCCGCCGCCGGTTGCCTTGTTCAGGCTGGCCTTGCCGCCCTTGAAGATCGTCTCCAGGCCGCCCTTGCTGATCACCGTGTTGTTGGCCGTGCCGCCCGAGACCAGCAACGCGGCGCCGCTGCCGACCGTGGTCGTGCTGGCGGTGGCGCCGGTCGAGACGACTAGCTTCACGCCGTTGCCGAGCTTCAGGCTCTTGGCCGTTGTCGCACCGACCAACACCTCCGTACCGCCAGCGCTGACCGTCGCCCCGGCGACCGTGGCGCCGCCGGCGAAGGTAACGATGCCGCCGGAGAGGATCGCCGCCCCGGCGAGGAGTCCACCGCCGGAAGAGACGGTCAGCTGGCCGCCGCGGCTGACCTTGGTGCTGCTGGCATGGCCGCCGGCCAGCACGGTCTCCAGGCCGCCGCTGTTCACCACAGTGCCGACCGTGGTGCCGCCGTTGGACACGATCTGCCTGCCGCCGTTGAGTGTCGCGGTGAATGCCTTGCCGCCCGACGATACTATGTCGGTCGCGCCGGCGCTGATGAGGCCGGCGCTGGCAATGCCGCTGCCGAGCACGGTCTCGCTGCCGCTCACATGTGCGCCGACGGATTTGCCGCCCGAGGACACGGTCAGCGCCACACCCTTGCCGACGGTGAGGCCGTTCACCGTGGCGCCCTGGACGATCGCTTCCTTGGCGCCGCTGTCGGCCGCCAGGCCGGTGACGGTGCCGCCGGCATAGATCAGCTGGCCGCCCGACTGGACGTGCGCTCCTACGGCACTGCCGCCGGACGAGACGATCAGTGTCAGCCCCTTGCTGACGGTGACGCTGCTCAATGTCCCGCCCTTGCCGATGGCCTCGAGGCCGCCGCTGTCGATGATCGCGCCGCTGACCGTGCCGCCGTCATAGCGCAGGGTGGAGCCGGACAGGATATGAACGCCCTCGGCCATGCCGCCGGACGCGACGCCGAGGGTGACGCCGTTGCTGACGGTGATCCCGCTCAGCGCGACGCCCGAGCCGACTCCCTCGAAGCTGCCGCTGCTGAAAGTGACTCCGCTTACCAGGCTGCTGCCCGAGTAATAGAAGAATTCCCCGCCTGATAGGATCTGCACATCGCTGAAGACGGCGTCGCTGTCGAAGACGCCGAGCAAGGCTCCGGCGCTGACCTTGAGGCCGCTCAGCGTGGTCTTACCGACATCGATCTCGCCGCCGCTGCTCAGCGTGATGCCGGAAACCGTGCCCCCGAAGTCCAGCTCCAGATAGCCACCCGACAGCACCTTGGTGGCGAAAGCCGTCGCGCCGTTCTCCACATAGGCTTCGCCACCGTCGCTGATCGTTGCGCCGGACGCCACGCTGTCGCTGCCGACGATCGCCAAAGTACCCTTCGACCCGATTGTCGAATTGTCGACGGTTCCGCCGGAAACGAGCTGAAGCCCGCTGACGACCTGGAAGTTCTTCGCTTCGCCACCCCCACTGAGGACCTGATATCCTCCGGAGATCGTGCCGCTATTGGCGCTACCGCCTATGATGATTTGTGCGCCGGATGCGGCCAGGAAGGTGTCGAAGGCACTTCCCGCAAGGAATTGCTGGCCGCCGCTGACGGTTGTGCCGGATACGACGCCGCCCGACGAAACCACCTGCCCACCGGACGTGCCGATGAAGCTGCTGATCGCGAGGCCGCCCGATTCGATGACCAGCCCGGCGGAGAAGGTGAAGCCGGTGGCGGAGACCTTCGTTCCGCTGGCGACGCCGCCGGCCTGAATGTCCATGAACCCGCCGACAAGGGTCGTGCCGGTCGTCGTTCCCGAGACGAGGATGATTGCCGCTGAGCCGGTCGCGGTCGTGCTGACCGTCTTGCCGCCTGATTCGACGATCTGCACGGCGGAATCACTCATCGTGGTGCTGGAGGCTGTGCCGCCCGCCGAAATCGCCTGATGTCCCCCGGATGAGATCACGCTGCTGATGCTGACGCCGCCCGACATCACGGTTTCGCTGCCGCCCGCGCCGATCGTCGTTCCTGTGGCGGTGCCACCGATGATCGCCAACGCTCCGAAATCCGTGAGGCCGCTCGCGGCGCCTCCGGAGCTCACCTCGACGCTGCCGCCGACGCTGATCGTGCCACCCATGAAAGTCCCGAAGATCGTGGCCGAGGTCCCGCTTTCGATCGTGGTGTTCGAGGCGGTGCCGCCATCGTTGATGATGAACGATCCGAAATCGGTGACGCCAATCGCAGTGCCTCCAGAGCTCACGACGGCGGTGCCGCCGGCGCTGATTGTCCCGCCACTGAATGTGCCGAGGATTTCGGCCGAGCCGCCGCTCGAGATCAGGGTTCCGATGGCCAGGGCTTGCGCGCTGACACGCTGTTTGCCGCTATTGCGAACCATCGTGCCGGACGCGGTGCCGCCGCCCAAGAGGACTTGCAGGCTGCCGGAACTGACGATGGTTCCGATGGCCAGACCGTCCGAAGAAACGGTTTCGGTACCGTTGATCAGGGTCGTCGCGCTTGTCGTCCCGAAAACGGTCGCCGACCCGCCGAAGACAAAGTTGCTTGTTGCACTGCCACCCGTGGCGACGGACAGATTGGCGCCGGTGGACACGCTCGTAACCGAAGCGGTGCCGCCCGGGCCGACGATCATTGTGCCGCCGCTGTTGACGCGTGTGTTGCTCGTGGCCAGGCCGCCGGACAAGACGTATAGGGTGCCGCCGCTATTGATGGTTGTACTGATGGAAACGCCGCCCGAACTGACCATCAGCTGGCCGGTGTTGTTGACGTTCGTGCCGATGGCGGTGCCGCTGAACAGGACAACCTCGAGGCCCAGCGTGTCCATGTTGGCGGCGCTGGTCGTGCCACCCGAGGAGACATAGATCCCGTTGCCGGTTGCAGTGGAGGCGCTGCGCGTGTGCGCTTGTATAACGACGCCGCCCGCGAGCACATCCAGCCTGCCGAAGATTGTACTGCTCTGGTCGAGGCCGGCAACGAACTCCCGGCCGCCGTCCTGCACCGTGGTGTTCGTCGCCGAACCGCCCGCGCTGACGATCAGCACACTCACGCATCGCGCACGCATGCAGTCCGAAGCCGCGCGGCAGGCATGGGAACGCGTCGAAGTCGAATTCCTGCGCAACACGCTGCTCTCCGGTGTGTCGCATGAGCTGCGCACGCCGCTGTCCGCCATCACGCTTGCTGCCAGCACGTTGATCGAGGCAAGCGATCGATTGCCTGCAGAGTCGCGCGTCGAACTGCTCGACACGATCTACTCCGAAGCTGAACGGATGGAGCGTCTGATAAGCAACCTGCTGGAGATGTCGCGCTTGGAATCGGGCGAGTTGCGCCCCAAGACCGATTGGGTGCCGATCGCGGAACTGATCGGGTCAGCCATC
>Ga0268266_10002654_pt1 | contig 18847 bp, 21 predicted proteins | sample KBSS13metaG_FD_190356 | JGI IMG/M metagenome (GOLD analysis project Ga0268266, IMG submission 190356) | Switchgrass rhizosphere microbial communities from Kellogg Biological Station, Michigan, USA - KBS S1-3 metaG (SPAdes) (version 2) | ecosystem: Host-associated > Plants > Roots > Rhizosphere...
CTCGATGGCGACGTCGTTCTCGGCCGCGGCCCTCGGCGCCGAGGGTGTGGCGGCCGACGTCACGATGCTCGTCGGCAACGGCTACACACCGGGCCACGCGGCGTACGCGATGGACCTGCTGCGCGAGTCCGACGGCGTACGCCGACTCTTCGAGCGGAGGCTGTGATGGCCACGACGACCCCCCGGCGCACGTCCCGCGGCAAGCTCGACCTCGACCCGGCGACCGTTCGGCACGCCCGATCTCTGGCCCGCAAGGTCGGCCGACCCATCGTCCGGATCGCCCAGCAGCACACGACCGTCTCCGTCGAGCGCGCCACGTTGCGCCTGGCCGGCCTCGAGGGAGCCGACGCCGAGGGCACGCCCTGGGTGAACCGCCTCGTCGACGTCGTCCGGGCCGACGTCGGCCTCGAGCACGGCGTCGCGCTACCGGTCTGGGACGCCCTCCGGCGCGCCGAGGGGGCCGACCTGCGCGAGCTCGCCGAGAAGGCTTCCGCCGGATCGGTGACCTTCCGGCTGCCCGAGGGTCAGGACGAGAAGCGCGCGCGCAGCGCCGCCGGCAAGGCTGTGGGTGCCGGCATCAAGCGCATCGACGCCCGACGTACCGAGCGCGAGCGCCTGGTGAAGCGGATCGGCGACGCCCCGGCGAAGCCGTGGATCTACCTGATCGTCGCCACCGGCGACATCTACGAGGACATCCCGCAGGCGCAGGCGGCCGCCCGCGAGGGCGCCGACGTCATCGCGGTGATCCGGTCCACTGGGCAGAGCCTCCTCGACTTCGTGCCCGAGGGTGCGACCCGCGAGGGCTTCGCCGGCACCTACGCCACGCAGGAGAACTTCCGGCTGATGCGGGCCGCGCTCGACGAGACGTCGAGGGAGCTGGGTCGCTACGTCCGGCTCACCAACTACGCCAGTGGCCTCTGCATGCCGGAGATCGCCGCGCTGGCGGGGCTCGAGCGCCTCGACATGATGTTGAACGACTCGATGTACGGGATCCTCTTCCGCGACATCAACCCGATCCGGACCTTCGTCGACCAGCGGTTCAGCCGCCAGGTGCACGCCCGCGCGGGGATCATCATCAACACCGGCGAGGACAACTACCTCACCACCGCCGACGCCGTCGAGGCCGCCCACACGGTCACCACCAGCCAGCTGCTGAACGAGTACTTCGCCAAGGAGGCCGGGCTCGAGGACTGGCAGCTGGGACTGGGCCATGCCTTCGAGATCGACCCCGACGTCCCCGACTCGTTCCGGCTCGAGCTCGCGCACGCGATGCTCGCCCGCGACCTCTTCCCGGCCGCGCCCCTCAAGTGGATGCCACCGACCCGGCACATGACCGGCGACGTGTTCCGGGGCTATCTGCTCGACGGCTTCTTCAACCTCGTCGGCGCCCTCACGGGCCAGGGGATCCTCCTCGTCGGGATGATGACCGAGGCGGTCGTGACGCCGTGGCTCTCCGACCGCGATCTGGCTCTGCAGAACGTCCGCTACGTGATGAACGCCGCCGGGAACCTGCACGAGGACTTCCGACCGCAGCCCGGCGGGTTCATCGCGAGCCGGGCTCGCCAGGTGCTCGCCGAGACGATCGAGCTGCTGGACACGATCGCCGACGAGCCGGGCAGCGCGCCCCTGCTCGAGGCGATCGCCGACGGCACCTTCGGCCTGATGAAGCGTCCGGCCGACAAGGGCAAGGGCCTCGAGGGAGTCGCGAAGAAGGCCCGCGACTACTGGAACCCCGCCAGCGAGATGTTGGAGGCAGGACGATGAGCAAGCAGACCGTGGTCTCGACGAGCTCGCCCGACGGACAGGGCCCGATCCGGCCGTACGGCGACACCACCGGCGACGGCATGGTGCAGCTGAGCTTCACGCTGCCGATGAAGCACTCCAAGGTGGCCGAGGGGGCTGCGGCCCAGCTGGCGAACAAGATGGGGATGGACCCGGCGCTCGTCGTCCACGCCAAGCAGATGGGGGAGGACTACACGTTCTTCGTCGTCTACGGCCGCGTGAACCACCTGGTCGATCCGAGCGTCGTCGAGATCGTGGAGCGCGACTACCCGTTGCTCACGCCGAAGGAGGCGAACGCCGCGATCAAGCGGGGTCTGCGCCGACGGCTGACCGTCGTCGGCGCCTGTATCGGCAGCGACGCCCACACGGTCGGCATCGACGCGATCCTCAACGTCAAGGGGTTCGCGGGGGAGAAGGGCCTCGAGTACTACCGCGAGCTCAAGGTGGTCAACCTCGGCGCCCAGGTCAGCGTGCCCGAGCTGGTCGAGCAGGCGCGCGAGGAGAAGGCCGACGCCGTCCTGGTGTCGCAGGTCGTCACCCAGCGCGACGCCCATCTGCTGAACACGCGTGAGATGTCGGCGGCGTTCCGTGAGTCCTACCCGCCGGACAAGAGACCACTGCTGATCGTGGGTGGGCCCCGCTTCGACGAGACGATGGCGGTCGAGCTCGGTGTCGACCGCGTGTTCAGCCGGGGGACGACCCCGGGCGAGGTCGCGTCGTTCCTGGTGCACCGTCTGGCTCCCGCACCCGAACCGCAGTCGACCCGGAAGGCGAGCTGACGGCATGCCGACCAGGAACGGACAGGACGTCGGTGCTCGCGTCGTGCACCGGCGCTACGTGCCCTACTCCCACGCCCACTACGCCGGCAACCTCGTCGACGGCGCCTACAGCCTGGGGTTGTTCGGCGACGTCGCCACCGAGATGTGCATCGTCACCGACGGCGACGAGGGCCTGTTCGCGTCGTACGCCGACGTGCAGTTCAAGGAGCCGGTCCGCGCCGGCGACGTGCTGGAGATCGTCTGCGAGCTGGTGCGGGTCGGCACCCGCAGCCGCGTGCTGGAGCTCTCGGTCAGCGTGGTCGCACGCGGGACACCGAGCGACGAGCGCCCGGGCGCTGCGACGCTGCTCGACCCGCCGCTGGTGGCGACGACGGCGACCGGCACGGTCGTGGTGCCGGCCTGAGCCGGTTAACGACCATTCACCCGACCGGCGTGTCGATCCCGAACACGCCGCGGTGAGGGTCAAATTCTGAGTGAACTCCGGACGACGCGACCATGGCTGACCTGGGATTTCGTACGTCCCCGCAGGTCAGCGGGCGGTTGACAACCCGGTCCCAGATGACCAAAAGTGCGGGCATTCGCTCAGGCATTCGCGGGTGCAAGACCGACGTCCGAGTGGCCGGGTCGTCCGGTGGGAGTCCGCCCATCGGGGGAGCCGGTTCGCGGAGGTCGGTTCTTGCCCCGCGAGAGCGAGACCGGAGAGGGACGCGGTCCCCCTAGACAACTTCCGGGGTACGACAGCCAGTCGTGGTCCGGTCGGCCCGAAGGGCCGCAACCCTCTCCGGTAAGCCTGAGCCAGCACGTGTGCGCGAAGGCGGAGCCTTCGCGAAGCCGAGCGCAGCGAACGACGCTGCGAGCTTGCTCGCAAGTCGGGTCGACGTCAGCCCAGTCGCCCCCCGGCTACTTTCTTCTCATGCGAACCCGCTGCCTCGTCGCCGCCGTGGCCGGCTTCGCACTGTCGCTCTCCTTCCCCGAGCTCCACGTGTACGTCCTCCTGCCGTTCGCCGTGGCGGCGTTCTTCGTGGTGACCGACGGGTTGCCGATGCGGACGGCGTGGATCCCCGGCCTGGTCTTCGGCGCTTCCTTCCAGGTGGCCCTGCTGTGGTGGCTCCACGTGGTCGGCACGATCCCGTGGCTGGGTCTCTCGCTCACCCAGACCCTCTGGTACGGCGTGCTGGGCGCAGCTGTGGTGCCCCTGCGCCGGCTGAAGGCCGCGCCGCTGTGGCTGGCGGCGGCGTGGGTCGCGATGGAGTCGATCCGGTGCACGTGGCCGGCGGGCGGCATGCCGTGGGGTCGGCTGTCCTACGCCGTCGTCGGAACTCCCGTGGCGGACGCCCTTCCCTACGTCGGCGCGACCGGTCTGAGCCTGGTCCTGGCCGCCTCCGGCACGCTCCTCGCCACGGCGTACGCCGGTCGCGACCGGCATGCGCGAGTCCTCCCGTTGGCGGGTGCCGTCGCCGTCCTGGCCGTGGCCTCAGCGCCGAACGTGGCGCCGTACTCCGCCGCCGAGACCGGTCAGGTCGACGTCGCCGCGGTCCAGGGCGACGTGCCCGGGAACGGCACCGACGTGCTCGCGCACTACCGCCGGATCACCGAGCAGCACGACGTGGAGACCCAGCGCCTGGCCGCCGATGTCGCGGCAGGAACGGTGCCGAAACCGGCGTTCGTGGTCTGGCCCGAGAACTCCACGGCCATCGACCCGTTCTACGACGAGCAGATGCGGGCCGACATCGAGGAGGCCGTCGACGCGATCGACGTGCCCGTGCTGGCGGGCGTCGTGGTCGACGGCGGGCCCAAGCACGTCCTCAACCAGGGCATCGTGTTCGACCCGGTCACGGGTGCGGGGGACCGCTACACCAAGTGGCACCCGGTGCCGTTCGGGGAGTACATCCCCTGGCGCTGGATCTTCGGGACCCACCTGGCCGAGCTCAACCAGATCCCGCGCGACATGGTGCGCGGCACCCGCGTCGAGCCGCTCGACATCGCGGGCACCCAGGTGGCCGACGCGATCTGCTTCGACGTCGCCTACGACGACGGCTTGTACGCCCAGCTATCCCACGGAGGGCGGCTCGTCGTCGTCCAGACCAGCAATGCGATGTTCATCCACACCGAGCAGATCGACCAGCAGTTCGCGATCAGCCGGCTCCGCGCGATCGAGACGCACCGCTACGTCGTGGTCGCGGCCATCAACGGGGTGACCGGCGTGATCGCCCCTGACGGCTCCGTCGTCACGTCGGTCCCGGCCCGGACCCGGGCCTACGTCGACTCCCGGGTCGGGCTCTACGACATCGTGACGCCGGCGGTACGGATCGGACCGTGGCTGGGCCGCCTCTGCGTGGGGCTGGTGGTGGTCGGCTGGCTGTTGGCCTCGACTCAGTATCGTCGGACGCGCAGAACGCCTCGTGCGGACGCCCTCACCCTCCCCCTTGTCGACAGGATCACCGCATGACCACCGACCGACCCCCAACGCCCGGCCCGCTCGGCCGCGTCGTGATGGTCGTGCCGACCTTCAACGAGGCCGACAACCTGGCCTGGATCGTCGGCCGACTCCGCGCGGCACAGCCGGGCGTGCACGTGCTGGTGGTCGATGACAACTCGCCCGACGGCACCGGCAAGATCGCCGATGAGCTCGCCGCCGCTGACGACGCGGTGCAGGTCGTGCACCGGGCGGAGAAGGGTGGCCTCGGGGCGGCGTACAAGCACGGCTTCCGGGTGGCCCTCGACGCCGGCTACGACGTGATCGGCGAGATGGACGCCGACGGGTCGCACCAGCCGGAGCAGCTCCACCTGCTCCTGGACGCGCTCCGCGACGCCGACCTGGTGATCGGCTCGCGCTGGATCCCGGGCGGCAGCGTGGTGAACTGGCCGTTCCGGCGCGAGCTGCTCTCGCGCGGCGGCAACCTCTACGTCCGGATGCTGCTCGGCGTGAGCGTGCGCGACGCGACGGCGGGCTTCCGGCTGTTCCGCCGAGCCGCCCTGGAGGCGATCGACCCAGCCACGGTGGAGAGCACCGGCTACGTCTTCCAGACCGACATGGTGTCGCGCTGCCTGCGTCTCGGGCTCCGGGTCCGGGAGGTCCCGATCGAGTTCATCGAGCGGGTGCGTGGCGACTCCAAGATGAGCGGTCAGGTGGCCGTCGAGTCGCTGCGTCGGGTCACGACCTGGGGTCTGCGCGAGCGCCGGGAGCAGATCATCTCCCGGTGGAGGCGACGATGACCTTCGGTCGCGCGTCCGGCGAGGTGGTACGCCGGCGACGGTTCCCCTGGTGGCTGCTGCTCGCGGCGTTCATCGTCACGCCGATCCTGGAGATCTACGTGATCATCCAGGTCGGTCAGGTGATCGGTGCGTGGTGGACCATCCTGCTGCTGATCGCGGACAGCGTCTTCGGCAGCTGGCTGATCAAGCGTGAGGGCCGGCGCGCGTGGCGGGCGCTGACCACCGCGATCGAGTCGGGGCGGATGCCCGCCACCGAGCTCGCCGACGGCGCCCTGATCCTGGTCGGCGGGACGCTGATGCTGAGCCCCGGCTTCGTCACCGACCTCTTCGGGATCCTGCTGATCCTGCCGTTCACCCGGCCGCTCGCCCGCCGGCTGCTGACCCGGTACCTGTCGCGGCGCCTGCTCGACGGACCACGCCCCGGACCTGGGTCACCAGGACCCGTGGTCCGGGGCGAGGTCATCGACGACGACCGCTGACCCGAGCGAGGACGTTCCGGCCTGGCGCAGCCGGGACGGAACGCCCGGAGCGAGCGCCGCAGCGGGCTCGCCCGCCATGCGGCCTGACTCCGACACAGCGTCACTTCTGCCGGTCAGCGGCCCTGGGCGTGACCCTTGTGCCGGGTCAGCGTTCGTGGGCGTGACCCTTGTGCCGGGTCAGCGTGTCGGCGGGTGAGGCTCAGGACTTGGACTTGAGGCGGCGCTTGGAGTTCGCGCGGTGCAGGTGGGCAGGCCCGATCTCACCCTCGCGGAGCAGCTCGAGCCGCTCCTTGAGGATGTCCTCGAGCTCCTTCTCGGAACGGCGCTCGAGCAGCATGTCCCAGTGGGTGCGGGCCGGCTTCTCGGCCTTCTCCTCAGGTCGGATCCCCGATGTGCTGAGTGCCTCGGCACCGCACCGCGGGCACTCCCACACGGCGGGTACCTCGGCCTCGACAGACATGGTCACCTCGAACTCGTGACCGTTCACACAGCGGTATCCCGACTGCTGACGAGCCGCGAACTCGATGCCGCGCTCGTCCTCGAAACTCTGTCCTCCCAGCCGCGCGCCACGAAGTGTGCGCTCTGCCATGAAGGTTCACCTCCAGCGATCTGTAGCCCCCGGTACGCCCGAGGCGTACATCGACAAGACGTCCGTACCCCGTGTTCGTGATGACCACACGTGACGGATTTACTTGTCTTGCTCAACGTACGCCGAGCGCGCTCTGTTCCTCTAGGAAGACGCGAGACGGGTCACATCGGTTCGGTGCGGGCCCGACTTCACGAGTTCACAATCATTCTAGCGGTCACACCACCATGGGAACGGCGTTCCCGGCCTCCGCGATCCCGCGTGGCGCGTCGAGCCGGCGCAGGAACACGGCTCCGAGCACGAAGAACACGATCAGGGCGACGATCGCCGGCCGGTAGGAGCCGGTCACCTGGAAGACGACCCCGAACAGGAAGGTGCCGAACCACGACGTTCCGCGCTCGCAGGCGTTGTAGAGCGCGAAGTACTCGCCCTCACGACCCCGGGGGACGAGCAGGCTGAAGAACGAGCGGGACAGCGCCTGGGTGCCGCCCAGCACGATCGCGATCGCGACGCCGGCGAGCAGGAACGCCGCGATGTTCTTGCGGGGGAGGAACATCGCCAGCACGACGATCGCCATCCAGGCGTAGGTCCCCCACAGGATGCAGCGGTAGGCGCCGTACGTCGCGGCGAGCCGCCCGAAGAGGAGGGCCCCGCCGAACGCGACGAACTGGATCAGCAGGATGGTGGCGATCAGCACGCCGTCGCCGAAGCCGAGCTGCTTCGAGCCGTACGTCGACGCGACGTTCACCACGGTCTGGATGCCGTCGTTGTAGAAGAGGAACGCGAGCAGGAACGTCAACGTCATCGGGAACCGCCGCATCTCCCGCAGGGTCGTGAACAGCTGACCGAAGGAGCGGGTCAGGAGCCCACCCGACTCGGGGACGACCGCCAGGGCGGGGTGGTCGCGCAGCCGGAGGAACGGGATGAACGTGAACCCGGCCCACCACACCGCCGCCGACAGCAGCGAGATCCGGACGGCGAGCTCCTTGTCCAGGCCGATCGCCCCGTGGGCCAGCACCATCACGAGGTTCAGCGCGAGCAGCAGGCCGCCGCCCAGGTAGCCGAAGGCCCAGCCCCGGGAGGAGACCCTGTCGCGCTCGTCCTCGGTGGAGATGTCGACCAGGATCGCGTAGTAGCTGACCAGCGAGCAGCCGCCCAGGATGCTGCTCATCACGATCGCAAGGGCCGCCAGCTGCCACTGGTCGCCGCGCATCAGGAACAGCAAGGCGGCGAAGAAGGAGCCGGTCCAGGCGAACGCCGCCATGTGCAGCCGTTTGCGCGACGACCGGTCTACCAGCGCACCCACGACCGGCAGCACGAAGGCGCTGGCGATGGTCGCGAAGCTGGTCAGGTAGAAGGGCAGCGACCCGGCCGCCAGGTGCAGACCCAGCACGTCGACGGTCTTGTCACAGGTGTCGTCGGCGGAGTTGCCGCAGCCGGCGGCCCGGCCGGCGACCGTGATCATGAAGGGCGCGAACAGCACGCTGAGCACGGTCGTGTAGTAGGCGGAGTTGGCCCAGTCGTACCAGTTCCAGGCCTTCTGCTCCCGCGACCGCCAGAGCGGCTCGAGGTCGGCGATGCCCTGCCCCATCACGCCTCCTCTGCCGGGCCGCCCCACACGCCACGCTCGCGCAGCACCGTCCTGAGTATGTCCGTGCGGTCGGTCATCAGACCGTCGACACCGCGGTCGAGCAGGACCCGCATCTCGCCGGGGTCGTCGACCGTCCAGACGTGGACGTGCAGACCGGCCGCGTGGGCGCGGCGCACCAGGCCTCGCGAGGCAACGGTCAACGGACCACGCCGACCCGGCACCTGGAGGGCGGCGGGAGCGCCTCGGGTCAGGAGCCGGGCGAGCCGCGCCGGCAGCACGACGTACGCCGCGACCTCGCCCGGCGAGGCGGAGGTCGCGACCCGGGGACCGGCGAGGCGGCGGAAGCGACGCAGACGCCGTCCCGAGAACGAGCCGACCAGCACCCGGTCGTGGAGGCCGTTCTCGAGGATCAGGGCCGCCAGCGGCGCGGCGGCACCGTCGGACTTGAGATCGATGTTGAACCGGGCGCCGGGAAAGGCTCGCACCAGGTCGACGAGGATCGGGACGGGCTCGCGACCGCCCACCCGGACCGCGTCGAGGGCGGATGCGTCGAGGGCCCCGACCGTGCCCGCGCCGTCGGTCACGCGTTCGAGCAGGGCGTCGTGGAAGGCGACCAGCACGCCGTCGCGGGTGACGTGGACGTCGGTCTCGAGGTAGTGGTAGCCCAGGGCGACGGCGTGGGCGAACGCAGCACGGGTGTTCTCCAGACCGGGGAGGTCGGGATGACGGGCACCGCCCCGGTGGGCGAAGGCGAGCACCGGGCCGCCGTCGTCGAGGAAGGGGAAACCCGTCGTCACCGAGCGGCCCGGTCCGCGATGGCATCCACCAGGCTCGCGAGCGGCCGCGGGGTCGTCCCCGGGGCGAGCTCCTCCGCGAGGCGCCGGGCCAGGGTCAGCTTGCGGCCGGACGCCGTTCCGGCGAACCGACGCAGCTGATCACCCACGGGCCGTCCGCGCCACTGCGGCTGTCTCTGGAAGGCGCGGAACCGGTCGAGCTCCCCGAGCTCGTCGAGCACCGCCTCCACGCGATCCGGACCCAGCGCCCGGATCAGCTCGTCCTCGAGGTCGCGGTCGCAGACCCAGAACCCGATCTGCTCGAGGTCGTCGCGACTGCCGACCGGGTGGCCGGCGCTGCGCAGGCCGCGGACCACGAACCGTTCCTCGGGGGCGTCGCAGAGCCCGAGGACCGAGGTCGCCCCGTCGAGGGCACGCAGGTGGCGCCCCACGTTGGTGACGCCGCCCATGTCGCGGAGCTCCACCTCCGGAGGCATCACGCCGAGCCCTCGGGCCTCGTTCAGGACCCGGACCACCGCTGCGTCGCTCGCGCCCTCCACGAGGACGACCACGGCGGGCGGTGTCACGAGCCCGGCTCAGAGATCCCGGAAGGTCTCGATCTGGGCACCGAGCTGGTTGAGCCGCTCGGCGAGGTCCTCGTAGCCGCGGTGGATGACGTACGTCGACCGCAGCACCGAGGTGCCCTTCGAGGCGAGCATCGCCAGCAGCACGACCACCGCGGGCCGGAGCGCCGGCGGGCAGACGATCTCGGTGCCCGTCCAGCGGGTCGGTCCCTCGACCATCACCCGGTGGGGGTCGAGCAGCTTCACCTGGCCGCCGAGCTTGTTCAGCTCGACGAGGTAGATGGCCCGGTTCTCGTAGACCCAGTCGTGGATCAGCGTCTGGCCGTCGGCGACCGCCGCGATCAGCGCGAAGAACGGCAGGTTGTCGATGTTGAGCCCCGGGAACGGCATCGGGTGGATCTTGTCCAGCGGCGCGGTGAGCAGCGACGGGTGGGTGGTGAGGTCGACCAGCCGGGTGTGGCCGTTGGCCGCGACGTACTCCTGGGAGCGGTCGTACTTGAACCCCATGTCCTCGAGCACCGCGAGCTCGATCTCGAGGAACTCGATCGGCACCCGGCGGATCGTGATCGACGACTCGGTGACGATCGCCGCGGCCAGCAGCGACATCGCCTCGATCGGGTCCTCGGCCGGCGCGTAGTCGACGTCGACGTCGATCTCCTCGCGTCCGGTGACGGTCAGGGTGGTGGTGCCGATGCCGTCGACCACGACGCCGAGCTTCTCGAGGAAGAAGCAGAGGTCCTGGACCATGTAGTTCGAGGAGGCGTTGCGGATGACGGTGGTGCCGGGATGCAGTGCCGACGCCAGCAGCGCGTTCTCGGTGACCGTGTCGCCACGCTCGGTGAGCACGATCGGCCGGGTCGGCTGGGTCTTGCGGTTGACCGTCGCGTGGTAGGAGCCCTCCGTGGCCTTGACCTCCAGGCCGAAGGGCCGGAGCGCCGCCATGTGCGGCTCCACGGAGCGGGTCCCGAGCTGGCAGCCGCCGGCGTACGGCAGCTCGAAGCTGTCGGCACGGTGGAGCAGCGGGCCGAGGAACATCAGCACCGAGCGGGTACGTCGCGCGGCGTCCTCGTCGATCGCGGTGAGGTCGAGCTCCTTGGGCGGGACGATCTCGAGGTCGCCCTCGTCACCGATCCACTTGGTCTGGACCCCGAGGCTGCCGAGCACCTCCAGGAGCCGGTTGACCTCCTCGATGCGGGCGACCTTGCGCAGCGTGGTCTTGCCACGGTTGAGCAGGCTGGCGCACAGGAGGGCGACCCCGGCGTTCTTGGACGTCTTGACGTCGATCTCGCCCGAGAGCGTGGTCGGGCCGGTGATCCGCAGATGGGTCGGGCCGGCGCCGAGCGCGACGATCTCCGAGTCGAGGGCCGAGCCGATCCGGGCGACCATCTCGAGAGAGAGGTTCTGGTGGCCCTTCTCGATCCGGTTCACCGCACTCTGGCTGGTCTGCAGGCGCTCGGCCAGCTGCTGCTGGGTGAGCCCGCGGTGCGTGCGTGCGTCACGGATCAGGTTCCCGATACGACCCTTGAAGTCCTCCGTCATGGGGCCACGGTATCTCATGTGTGAGATAAGTCCACACTCCCTGGTTGGCGTGTCCGGTGGGTCAGGATGTCCGGCATGACGTTACCCAAGTGGGCCAGGGGAGCGACGAGGTGTCCGGCGCGCGCGGCATGCGTGGGCGGGCCGTGATCCGCGCGGTCGTCCTCGACATCGGCGGGGTGCTCGAGGTGCTCGACGACGGTGTCTTTCCCGAGCCGTTCGAGCGACGCCACGGTCTGGCACCGGGTTCGGTGGCTGCCGCCTGCGACTGGCCGGCCGATCCGACGACCGGGTGGATGACGGCGGCCGAGACCCGGGCGCACTGGCAGGGGCGCCTCGGGCTCACCGACGCCCAGGTCGACGAGCTCGTGGCCGACCAGTGGCGGTGGTACGTCGGCACCCTGGACCGACGGCTGTTCGACTGGTTCGCCGGCGTGCGCGAGAGGGGGTTGAAGGCGAGCATCGTCTCGAACTCCGGGCCGGGTGCCCGTGAGGCCGAGCGACACCACGGGTTCGAGGCGGTCGTCGACGACCTGGTGTACTCGCACGAGGTGGGCCTGAAGAAGCCGGACCCGGCGATCTACGCGCTGGCCGCCTCGCGGCTGGGCGTCCAGCCGGGCGAGGTGGTGTTCCTGGACGACACCCCGGCCTGCGTCGACGGGGCCTGCGCCGCCGGGTGGCACGGCGTACTCCACGAGGAGACGGAGCGGTCGATCGCGGAGATCGAGTCGGTCATCGCCGCCGAGTCGGGCTGATCACGACTCGTGAAATCGGGTGCCACGAGGTACCGGCCCCTGCGACCAGGTCGCAGGGGCCGGTGAAGCCCGAGGTTCGGCCGGGGGGCGGCCGTCACCGGGTGCCGCTAGCGGCCACGCGCACTCAGCAGATGACTGCCCGGCATCTCGCACGGAGTGCAGTCGCACTGCTCGTCGCACACGAGGAACGTGTGCATCGCATGGCCGCACCGAGTGCAGGGCAGGTCGTGTGAGAGGTGCTGGTCGTTGTCGCTGACCGTGTCCCACATGATCTGATCCCCTTACTCGGCTGCGGTGTCACCCGGAGTGAAGCCCATGCTGCTCCGGGCGGTCGGGAGCGACAGGCGATTCGGGGACAAATGGTCCGAACGTGCTACCAGGTCAGGACCATCGGTCCTTCGCGTGGTGCCCGCGGGTCATGCGGCCAAGGTACGAATGGCCCGGCGGGTCGCGAACCAGGCGCACAGCACCGACATCGCCAGACCGAAGACGAGGGTCGCGGTCAGCACGCTGGTGGCGTGGACGACGGCACCCAGGGCCGGGACCGACAACGGCATCAACGTCATGTCCCCGAGACTCGTGACCGACGAGACGCGGCCCAGGTGCGAGGGGTCGATCGCTCGGATGAAGGCGGCGCTGAGCCAGACCGAGGCCGCACCGGCGGTGAAGCCGAGCACGGTCATGGCCAGAACCAGCGCCGGCCGCCACCCGACACCGACCGCGGCGATCGCCAGACCCTGGACGACGAGCGTCCGGAACGCCGCGGACGCGCCGTACGTCGGCTGCCAGCGGATCCCCACGACGCTGCCGACGATGGCGCCAGCGGCCAGGCACGCGTCGGCGATGCCGAGCCAGTGCGCGCCCCAGCCGGAGCCACTGACCCGCAGCGCGACGCCGAGGCCGGTCACCGGCGTGACGAAGACGTTGAGTGCGGTCAGGCCGATCACGAAGAGCTTCGCGGTGTCGTGGTTGCGGAGGTACTGCAGCCCGTCGGCGAACGAGTCGCGCCAGCGGTCGTGGGTGGCGCGGGGCAGTCGGAAGCGTGGCCGGACGACGAGGGTGAGGACGGCCGCGATCCCGACGAACGTCACTGCGTCGACGAGCATCACCGACACGGGCCCGCGCCAGGCGACCAGCACGCCCCCGACCGGCGCTCCGAGCAGCTTCATCGCGCGACTGCTGATCTGGTTCCAGCCCTGGACCGTGCCGAGGTCGTCTCCGGCCACGATCTGGCGGACCAGCGTCATGCCCGACGGCAGGGTCAGCCCGCTGGCGATCCCGAACGCGACGGCGATCGCGAGCAGGACCGGGGCGCCGTGGATGCCCGAGGACCAGGCCAGCGCACCCAGGACCAGGACCGCCGCCTGGCCGACCTGTCCCGCGACCAGCATCCGGCGGGGGTCACAGCGGTCGGCGAGCACACCGCCGACGAGCACCAGCAGGGCCTGCGGCAGCATCTCCGCCCCCAGCACGACTCCGGCGAGGACCGGGGAGAGCGTGTGCGCCGCCGTCCAGGCGAGCGCGACGTTCCAGGCGTAGTCGCCGAACCACGACAGCCCGACCGCCGCGAGCCAGACCAGCACCATCGGGTCGCGCCGGACCGGCGGTGGGACAGCGCCCAGCAGCTCGGGTCGGGCGACCGTGCTCATGGCCGTACGGGGTCGCTGGGGAAGACCCGCGCGATCGCCCGGACCGGACGCCGGTCCGCGTCGGGTCGCTCGGCGGTGTCCTTCATGCATTCCGCCGACCACGTCGTGACGAGCTCGCTCAGGCGCCGGCCGAGGTCGCGCACCTGCTCCTGGGTCGCGGGCACGTAGGTGTCGACGGAGTTGGCGGCGGTGCGCCAACCCCGACTCTCGCCCGCGCCCCGGCGCAGCCAGTCCTGCATCGCGCGGACCTGGAACCGGAAGTTCTCGGCCTCGGCCGTCTCGGCGACCCGGCGCCCGAGCGTCCCCTCGCCGAAGTCCTCCACGCTCCACGACATCCGTCGCGGCTTCAGCCGCCACCAGCTCTCCCGGGTGTCGCGGGCCAGCTCGGGGGCGGGCTCGATCAGGTCCTGCTGGTGCAGCACCTTGAGGTGGTGGCTCACCGAGCCGACGGCCAGGCCGGTGCGCGCGGCCAGCTGCCCGACGTTGGCCGGGCCGTCGACCCCGAGCAGCTCGGTGAGCCACCGCCGGATGGGGTGGTGGAACGCGACCAGCAGCTCCGCGAGCTCGTCGGACGGGTCTCGGTCCGAGGTCGGGGGCGGGGCCGACTCGAGGTGCCGTTCGGCGGCGGTACGGCGGGTCATGGCCTCAGCCTGACCGGGTCACGACTCGTTGTACAAGAGTCCTTGTATAACTCAGAGCCAGCCGGGACCCGAGCCACCGACGCTCGCGAGGAGCTCCGCCGCGACGTGCTCCGCGTTGGCCCGGTGCACCTCCAGCGGCACCGGTGGGAGGTTCTCCTCCCAGTCGAGGAGCGGTGAGCCGCGCAGCTGCAGCATCCGGGCCGGGCGGCCGAAGACGAACAGGTGCAGGTGGGCGCCGCCGTCGCCGTACTTGGCGAGCTGGACCCGTCCGACGCTGGGCAGTGACTCGACCGCGGCGGAGACCGCCACGATCAGTCGGCCCATCTCGCCGGCGAGATGGGGCGGCACGGTCGGCAGGTCGCAGTGCTCGCGGGGGCCGAGGTTGAGCCCGATCGGGAGCTTGATCGAGGTGTTGAGGTGGAGCTGCCAGCGCTCGTTGCTCCAGACGAGGTGCTCGGCCATGGCGGGGTCGGGCGGGCGCGCGCAGTAGCACTCGGCCGGGTCCTCGCCCCCGCGCGGTGGCTCTGCGTCGGCCAGGGGCTGGAGCGGTTTGATCCGGAGCGAGTCGATCTCGAACGGGAAGATGTCCCACCCGGGCATCTCCTCGACGTTGACCGCCAACCGACCGTCGGGGCCGGTCGCGGCGCGGACGCGGGCGTCGAAGTCCTCTGCCGACTCGGGGTGCATGGGTTCATCCAACACCGCGACGTCGACGGCCTCAGAGAGCGGAGCCGAGCACCCAGCCCAGGGCGGCCGCAGTGAGGCCGGCCACCAGGCTGCCGACGACGTTCGCCACGGCCGCCGCGGTCTCACCCTCCTCCGTCAGCCGGACGGTCTCGTAGCCGAAGGTCGAGAAGGTCGTGAGCGCCCCGCAGAAGCCGGTACCGGCCAGGGTGACGAGCCAGCCGGGGCCCGACGCCGCGACGACCCCGAGCGCGAAGGAGCCGACGACGTTCACCGTCCACGTGCCCCAGGGAAGCGCCGTGTCGTGGCGTCGTTGCACCGCCAGGTCGGTCAGGTAGCGGGCCGGTGCCCCGACGGCACCGCCGAGCAGGACGAGCAGGAAGGTCATCGGACGACCCGCTCCGTCAGCCGCAGCCCGGCGACGACGGCCAGGAGGCCGACCACGAGCGTCCCGAACAGGTACGCCGCGGCCAGCACGGGGCGGTCGGCGGCGAGCAGGGTCCGGGTGTCGACGGCGTACGTGGAGAACGTCGTGAACCCGCCCAGGATCCCGGTCCCCAGGAACGGCCGGACCAACCTCTGGTCCGGGAGCCGCTCGATCACGAGCACCATCAGTACTCCGATCAGGAAGCAGCCGAGCACGTTCGTCAGCAGAGTGGCCCACGGGAAGCTCCCGCTCGCGTGGGGGAGGGCCTCGGCGACGGCCCACCGGGCCAGCGCGCCGAGCGCGCCCCCGGCGGCCACCACGGCGAGCACCTGCGTGTGCAATCGGGGCGGCGGGACGTCGGCGGCACGGGTGACGTCGGGATCGACCGGGAAGCCCGGGTAGGGGTCGTGGTGCTCGTGCGGATCGTGAGGTGGCATGGAGGCTCCTACCGGTCAGGTAGGGACTGTTGGCGGCCGATGCCGCGGTTCACACCCGGTCATGGTCCGGTGTGTCGGCGAGCCCCACCGCCGAGGTGAGACAGGCTACTGGACCGGCGTCGGCGGTCCGTGCCAACGTCGTGAGGGACAGCACGACGTCTAGCGCACCTACGCCACGGGCCAGCGCGGCGTCGACCGGCTCCTCGTCGTGAACAACGTCCTCGACCTCGCGCCCTGCGCGGCGCCAGGAGGTCTGGGAGGACTCGCCCGACGGCTGGCCGGAGCACCCGGCGTACGGCTGACGATCGGAGCCACGCCTCAGGGGCGCCAGCCCGGGGGCGGGTCCTCACCGGTGAGCCCGTCGACGGCCTCGCGCAGCAGGTCGGCGTGACCGGTGTGGCGGCCGTACTCCTCGACCATGTCGCAGAGGAGGCGGCGCAGGTTGGCGTGTTGTCCGTCGTCGTCGTGGGCGGCAATGGTCATGTCCAGTCCGTGCTCCGCGACGGCCGCCTCGATCCGGGCTCGCGACCGGGCGACCGCCTCGTCGTACGTCGCGTACAGCTGCTCGGGGGTGTCGTCGGGCGCCGACGTGATCTCCCAGTCCTCGTCGTCGTCCCAGCCGTTGTCGGCCCAGTGCTCGTCCATCGGCTCGCCGAGCAGCTTGACCGTGGTCGCGTAGTCCTCGTTCGCGGCCAGGTGCTTGAGCAGCCCGGCCAGGGACAGCGAGGACGCACCGATCCGGGTGGTGAGCCCGGCGTGGTCCAGGCCGGCGGTCTTCCAGCGGAAGGTCCATCGCATCCGGTCCAGCGAGCCCAGGATCTGGGTGGCGTCGGTGCCGGCGAGCGGCGGCTCCCACGGGGTGAGGGTGGTGTCGGTCATGACATTCCCTCCCCGACCAGGCCGTCGATCGACTCGCGGATCAGGTCGGCGTGGCCGGTGTGCCGGGCGTACTCCTCGATCAGGTCGACCATCAGCCTGCGCAAGGCGGGTGGTGCTCCACCCGACGATGCCGTGCGTGCACGCGCCTCCGGCCCGTCTTCGGCGTACGCCGCGGCGACGTTCGCCCGAGACCGGGCGACACACTCCTCCCAGAGCCGCACCAGCTCGACGGGGTCGTCCTCGGCCGCGGTTCGCCACTCCCAGTCGGGGTCGGCGTCGAAGTCCACCGCGTCGAACGGCGGCGACAACGAGGGAGCGCCGAGCAGCTGGCGGGTGAAGTACTCGTCCTCGACGAGCGCCAGGTGCTTGAGCAGCCCGCCGAGGGTCATCGTCCCCGGGCCGAGGGTGCGTCGCAGGTCGTCGCGTCCGAGGCCGCCGCACTTCCACGCGAAGGTGCGTCGGTTGCGCTCCAAGGCGCCGATCAGGGTGTCGATCTCGTCCCCGGCCACCGGGATCGAGTCGAGGGCGATCTCGTTCGTCTGGGTCATGAAAGCGACCTTAGAATGTGTTCCGGACGGTTCCCTTCCGGATAGCGAGGCAGTCTGTGGTCGTGCACGATGCGAGCCCGGCCGCCCGGGCGCTGCTGGTCCTCGAGCTGATCCAGAACGCTCCGGGCATCACCGCCGACCGGTTGGCCGAGCGGCTCGGCCTCTCCGACCGCGCGATCCGCCGCCACGTCGGCATCCTGCGCGAGGCCGGGATCCCGGTGGAGTCGACGCGTGGTCGCTACGGCGGCTACCGGATCGGGCGCGGGCTGCGGTTGCCCCCGCTGATGTTCAGCGCCGCTGAGGCCCTCGGCCTCGTGATGGCCGTGCTCGAGGGCCACCCGGCGGGGGAGGACGAGCCGGTCGGGCAGGCGCTCGGCAAGATCGTGCGGGCGCTGCCGGAGCCGCTCGCCCGCCCCGCGGACGCCGTACGCCGGGTGCCCGCGCGCGGCTGGCACGTCGTCGTCCCCGACGTCGACATCACCCTGCAGCTCGTCCAGGCCTCGGACGCCCGGAGGCGCGTGCGACTGCGCTACGGCCCGGCCGAGGACCGCACCTGGGACGTCGACCTCGACCCGTGGGCGGTCGTGGTCCGGCACCGGCGGTGGTACCTGCTCGGCTGGTCGCACGACAAGGACGCCCGTCGGGTGCTCCGGGTCGACCGGGTGCGCGCGGTCACGCAGCTCCCCGAGTCGTTCGAGCCACCGGCCGGTCTCGACCCTCTCGAGGCGGTGGAGGAACAGCTGTCGATGGGCTGGAAGTACGAGGTCGAGGTCGTCATCGAAGCGCCTCTCGACGAGTGCCGGCACTGGCTGCCGCGCAGTCTCGGCCGGCTCGAGGAGGTCGACCCGGGGACGACCCGGCTCGTCGCGACCACCGACGAGCCGGAGTGGTACGCCGCCCAGCTGGGCAACCTGCCGATGGCCTTCCGGCTGGTCGGCTCACCCGAGGTCAGGGTGGCGATGGTCGATCTGGGCCGTCGACTCGTCACCGCCGCCGACGGGTGAGCCCGACTCGTCCAAGGGCACCCAGAGGATCTCGTCGAGACTGAGCCGTCGACGTGACGGCGAGTCGCCGGCGGCGGCCGGCCCAGGCTCGACGGTGGGGCTCCCGATCGCGGCCATCGACGTCACCTCCCAGTGGTCGGGGACGCCGAAGTCGGCGGCGATGCCCTCCCGGTCGAACGCCCGGAACTGCCGGACCCCCAGCCCGAGTGCCTGCGCCTGCAGGGTGAGGTGGGCGACGGCCTGCCCGAGGTCGTAGTGCGAGAACTCGGAGAACTCCCAGTCGGTGCTCTCCACCAGGCGGTGCGAGAGGTTCGCGACGAGCAGCGCTGCACTCGGCGCCCAGCGTCGTGCGCTCGGGGCCAGGCGGGCCACGAGCTGCTCGTGGACGGTGTCGCCACGACGCCCCACGACGAAGGCCCAGGGCTGGCTGTTCCCGGCCGACGGCGCCCATCGGGCCGCCTCCAGCAGCACCAGGACGTCGTCGACCGAGAGTTGAT
>Ga0268266_10002659_pt1 | contig 18811 bp, 14 predicted proteins | sample KBSS13metaG_FD_190356 | JGI IMG/M metagenome (GOLD analysis project Ga0268266, IMG submission 190356) | Switchgrass rhizosphere microbial communities from Kellogg Biological Station, Michigan, USA - KBS S1-3 metaG (SPAdes) (version 2) | ecosystem: Host-associated > Plants > Roots > Rhizosphere...
CCAGCCAGGCGCGGCGCGGATGTTCCATCAGACGGGTTTGTCGCCCAGAATCTGCACCCGGTAGCCCGACCGCGTGTTGGGGAAATAGTCCCAGATCGCCGAATGCTGGCACGACCGGTTGTCCCAAAAGGCGATCGAATGCGGGCGCCAGTGGAAGCGGCACTGGAATTCCGGCCGCTGCACATGCTGGAACAGGAAGGCGAGCAGCCCGGCGGACTCGTCCTTGGGAATACCCTCGATCCTGACGGTGAATCCCTTGTTGACGTAAAGCGCCTTGCGGCCCGTCACCGGATGGGTGCGGACCACCGGGTGGACCGAGCGCGGCAGCTTCATCCCCTCGGGCGTGATCCCGCCGAACCCGACGACGGCGTCGTGGGTGGCCTGAAGGCCGTCGAGATAAGCCTTCATCCGGTCCGAGAGCGCGTCATAGGCGGCATACATGCTGGAAAAGACGGTGTCGCCGCCCGGCTCCGGCACGGTGTGCAGGTAGAGGATCGAACCCAGCGGCGGCTCGGCGTCGCAGCTCATGTCCGAATGCCAATCCTCACCGGCGACGAATTTCGAATCCTTGTCGGCATGGATGATGGTGACCTCGGGATGACCCGGAACTCGCCAAGGCGCGGTACTGGGCGCGATATGGATGCCGCCGAAATGGTTGGCGAGCGCCTTGTGGCTCTCGAAATCGAGGACCTGGTCGCGGAAGAAGATCGCCATATGATCGGCCAGCGCCTGCTTGAGATCGGCCACCTGGTCGCCGGAGAGCGGCTTGGTCAGGTCGATGCCCGAAATCTCAGCCCCGATCTTGGGCGTGAGCGGCGTGACGTCGATGGATCGGTAACTCACTGATATTGCTCCTTCAGGAGGCCCTAATTCGGCCTGTCGCCGCGGACCCAGGTGCGGTGCACGTGCCGCTGGTATTTGGTGAGATCGAACGGCGTGCCGGTATGGAGGGTACAACGATTGTCCCAGATCAGCACGTCGCCGACATGCCATTTATGGCGGTGGACGAACCGGTCCTGGGTGGCAAAATCGACCAGCTCCTGCAGCAGGTCGAGCCCTTGCGGGTTCGGCATGCCGACGACACCGCGCGTCGTGCCGGTGCTGACCCATAAAGCCTTGCGCCCGTCGGCCGGATGAACCCGGATCATCGGGTGAATGACGTCGGGCAGCACATCGTCCGCCAGCGGAGTCGTGATGTTCTTCAGCTCCCTCAGGGCGCGCCAGCTGTGGTGAACCTCAAGCCCGTCGAGCGCGGCCTGACGTTCCGGCGGCAGCGCGTTCCAGGCGGCGCAAAGATCGGCCAGCAGCGTGTCCGAGCCTTCGTCCGGCACCTCCATCGCATACAGCATGGTGCATTTGACCGGCTCCGCCAGGAACGACGAATCGGTGTGCCAGCCTTGCCCGGCGGCCGGGTCGCCGATCGGCTTGCCGTCCACGATCTTGTTGGAGATCACATAGATCTCGGGGATGCCCGGATAGACGAATTCCTGCCGCGGATTGGCCTCGGGCACGCCGAACGCCTTGGTGAAGCGGATCTGGTCTTGCGGCGACAGCGTCTGGTCGCGGATCACCATGATGCCGTGACGGTCGAAGGTCTCGACCATGGCCTGATGCACCTCGGGTCCGCACGTCGCCAGGTCGACGCCGCGCACTTCGACGCCGAAACCGTCCGTGATCGGGCTGATAGAGAATCCAGTCGTCGCCGCCATCGATACCTCCTCGACTTCCCGCATTGTTATGACAGCGATCCTGGGCGGTCTTGCATCTGTGCGCCCGCATTTTTGCGCAAACCCATGTCTTTCACGGGCATACGAGCACATCGTACGTCGCAATAAACGGTTCTATTATTACGAATCCGCCGGGCGAGCCCGGAGAAGAGCGGCAGTAAAAGTTATGCGCATTTTTGCGCAAAATATTGTGCGCTGCGAAACAAGATTCTCGCGTCCGGCGCACTCATAGTCCAATGCGGTCGTAAGGGATGAACTCAATCGCAAATAAAGGGCCCGCCATGTCGATGCGCTGTCAGTTCTTAATTCGCACCGCCCTCCTTTCCTCATGCGCCATGCTGCTGTCAGCTGGCCTCAACCCCGCCCAAGCGCAACTCGGCGATCAACCGACGGCGGCCGCGGGCGCGCCCGGCGCGATGGAAGAAATCGTCGTCACCGCCGAACGGCGGTCCACCAATATCCAGAAGACGGCGCTGGCGATCACCGCCATCCAGGCGGATACGCTGGAAAAGGCCAATGTGCAGGCATTGGCGGACATCAACGGCCGTGTCCCGTCGCTGTCGATCACGAAAAGCTCGGGATACGAGACCGTGGTGACGCTCCGCGGCATCGGCTATGAGACGCCTGAGAACGAGCCCGGGACCGTTCCCGGCGTGTCGCTGTTCATCGACGGCGTCTATATCGCCAACACCATCTCGCTCGACCAGACGTTTTTCGACCTCGACCATATCGAGGTCCTGCGTGGCCCGCAGGGCGCCTTGTACGGCCAGAGCTCGACCGGCGGCTCGATCATCATCGTCACCAAGCAGCCGAAGCTGAATGAGCTGTCCGGCTTCGTCGACGCCACCTTCGGCGACTACAACCTGCATCGCGAACGGGCCGAGATCAACGTGCCGATCGGCGACACGTTCGCGATCCGCGCCTCGGTGCAGGAATACGCCCATGACGGCTTCACCAAGGACACATTCTATAACAATTACTATCTGGACGACGCCGGCGACACGAGCGGCAAGATCGCGTTCTTGTGGAAACCGACCGACGATTTCTCGGCGACGCTGACGACCCAGTTCTATTCGTCCGACTTCAACGGTCAGGCGCAGAAGAACATCAACGATCCGGAATCCGACCCGCGAAAACTGGTCCAGGACTATCCGTCCAAGTTCAACCTCAACACCAACGTCACCCACCTGAACCTGGAATGGGACCTGCCCTGGTTCACGGTGAAGTCGGTTTCCGCCTATCAGTATCTGGACCACAAGCAGCAGGAGAACAGCTCGCGCAGCGCCTTCGAGCTGATCCAGGCCTATGACGACGTCGCCGCCTGGAACACCAAGCTCTACAATTACAATGAAGAGCTCGACCTGATCTCGAACGGCGACGGGCCCTTCCAGTGGGTCACCGGCGTTTTCCTGCTGAGCCAGAAGTCGCAGCAATATGTGGCGGAGTTCGGATGCCCGAATGCCGTCGAGTTCTTCTGCGCTGCGCCGCCGACCCCGGCCCAGCTGCGGGTCTTTCCCTCGATCGAGGTCAATCCGCCGGACAACCTGAACTTCGGCCAGAAGGTCGTATCCAATCGGCGGTCCTATTCCTGGTTCGCGCAGGGCACCTACCACTTCACCGACGATTTCCGGTTCGTTGCCGGCGTTCGCGTCAACCACGACGAACTCGACTTCTACACGCTGAATTTCGGCACGCCGCTGACGAAGACCACCTACGAGGATACGGTCCCGACCTGGAACGCCCGGCTGGAATACGACCTGACGCCCGACAACATGCTCTATGGCAGCTTCTCACGCGGCTATAAGCCGGGCGGCCTCAACACCAACCACGGCATCTTCAACGTCCCGAACTTTCAGCCGGAGACCAATACTTCCTTCGAGGCCGGCGCGAAGAATTCGTTCCTGGACAAGCACCTGACCTTCAACGTCGCGGGCTTCTACTACGTCTACAAGAACATGCAGTATCTCTATACCGACCCGATTCCCTTCGCGGGCGGTATCACCGGCATCCCCTCCACCCATGTCTGGGGCGGCGAAATCGAGACTGCCTATACTGGCGGGCCGGAGGATCGGCTGCACGTCAATACCGCGCTCAGCGTCGAGGACGGCGCGATCCAGGGCGATTATTTCGCCCTCGATTCCACGGTTCAGCAGCACATCATCGCAACCGCGCCGGCTTGCAAATTCGGCGGCCAGTTCTTCAATCCGGGCTGCTGGGCGGCGGAGCTCGGGGCGATCCGCAATATCGGCGGCAACGCGCCGGCCAAGCTGTCGAACATCCTGGCCTCGCTCGCCATCTCCTACGACTTCTCGGTCTATGGCGGCATGCTGACCCCGCGCATCGAGTACATCTATCGCGGTGACTTCTGGCAGCGCATCTTCGCCGAACCCGGGATCGACCACGTGCCGTCCTATGACCTGGTCAACCTCAATTTCGAATACATACCGACCGATGCGCCCTGGAAGGTCAGCTTCTCGGTCACCAACCTGTTCGACGAAGCCGGTATCAATTCCCGCTATACCGACCCCTACGGCACCTTCACGACGTCGCAGCAATATATCCCGCCGCGGCAGATCATGGGCACCGTCAGCTATGAGTTCGGACCCTATTCGTCCGAGCCGGAAACCCCGGCCGCGCCCTATGTCCCGCCACCGGTCCAGGCGGTCGCTCCGGCGCCGAGGAGCTATCTGGTGTTCTTCGACTTCAACAAGTCGGATTTGACACCCCAGGCGGTGACCATCGTCGACCAGGCGGCATCGAATGCCGGCCCGGCCAAGGTGACCCGCCTGACGGTGACCGGCCACACCGACACGGTCGGCTCGGACGCCTACAATATGCGTCTCTCCCGCCGCCGGGCGGAATCGGTGGCGGCCCAGCTCGAGAAGGACGGCATCCCGTCGTCTGAAATCCAGATCGTAGCCAAGGGCAAGCGCGACCTGCTGGTCCCGACCGCCGATGGCGTGAAGGAGCCGCAGAACCGCCGGGTCCAGATCGTCTATGACGGTGGCCCGACTTCGTAAGGCAATATCTCGTAAGTCGAATGGGGCGGCGCCGCGCGATTGCGGCGCCGCCCTAAGTTTTTGTCCTGAAGCGAGGTGCCGCGATGCATCGGATTGACCTTCCCGACTGGGCGGTCGAGCGCGGGCGCCACCTGAACGATTTCCGGACGATCGATCCCGGCCGCACCGCCCTGCTGGTGATCGACATGCAGAACGTCTTCATGGAGCCCGGCGAGGTCTTCGGCAACCCGAACGCGCTGGACGTCATCGACACGGTGAATACAGCCGTCAGCACGATGCGCGGCGCCGGCGCCCGGGTCATCTGGACACGTCAGACCGTCAGCCATCAGCCGCCGCTGGCCATGCCGCCCTGGCAATATGATCTGTCCATCCCCAGCGTGCGCCAGGCGGTGGAAACCATGATCGCCGGCACGCGGTCCCACGCCATTCACGCGGCAATGGATGTGCGCGATGGCGATGCCGTCATCGACAAATACCGTTACGGCGCCTTCATGTGCCCGGCCGAGGGGCTGAAGCGCGCGCTGGCCGGGTCGGACATCGACATGCTGGTCATCGCCGGCACGCTGACCAATGTCTGCTGCGAAAGCACTGCGCGGGACGGCAATATGCTGGGCTATAAGATCGTGTTCCTGAGCGACGCCACCGCCGCCAGGACCGACGCGGAGCACAATGCCGCGCTGCTCAATGTACGCCTGTCATTCGGCGACGTCAGGCGAACCGCTGAGCTGCAGGCGCTCCTGATCTAAGGTTTCCGCGCCTGGCCAGGCGTTGTCACTCCGCCGCCGCCGGAATGTTTTCCGTGTCGATATCGACGGCCATGGCGGCGCCGCCGAGCCTCAGGAACTGCTCGCTCGTGCTGGTCGCAAAGAGCTGCATCGACCGGGCGACCGAGCCGGTCCAGCCGGTCTGGTGGCTTGCGCCGATACCGGCGCCGTTGTCGCCGTGGAAGTATTCGTGGAACAGGATGTAATCGCGCCAGTGCGGATCTTCCTGGAACTTGCGGATTCCGCCATAGACCGGCCGCCGGCCATCCTTGTCCTGCAGGAAGATGCTGGCGAGCCGGCGCGACAGTTCCTCCGCCACCTGATAGAGCGTCATGGAGTTCCCAGAGCCGGTCGGGCACTCCACGGTGAAGTCGTCGCCGTAATAAATATAGTATTGCAGCAAGGCCCTGATGATCAGCTCATTCACCGGCATCCAGATCGGCCCGCGCCAGTTCGAGTTGCCGCCGAACATCGCGGTGTTCGACTCCGCCGGCTGATAGGACACGCTGTATTCCTGGCCGCCCGTGTGGAACACGTAAGGGTGGTCGGCATGATAATGCGAGAGCGCCCGCAGGCCGTGAGGACCTAGGAACTCGTTCTCGTCCAGCATGATCTTGAGAACGCGGCGGAGCTTGGTTTCGTCGAGGATCGCGGTCATCCGCCGGCCGTTAACGCCGCGCCTGACCGGGTCGTGAATGACAACCCTCAGCTCCGGCCGGGCGTCGATGAACTTCATGAGGCGGTTCGTCAGTTCCGGAAAACGCTCGATGGCCTTTCCGTCGAAGACGGTCACGGCACAGAGCGGAAGCAGCCCCACCATCGAGCGGACCTTGAGCCGTTCCGCCCTGCCGTCGGGCAACCGCAGGATGTCGTAGAAGAACCCGTCCTCCTCATCCCACATTCCGATGCCGCTGGCCCGCATCAGGCCGTTCGATATCCATAGGAAATGCTCGATGAACTTGAAAGTCATGTCGGCGTAAGCGGGCTTGATGACCATCAGCTGCGAGGCGATCTGCATCATGTTCTGGCAGAACAACGCCATCCAGGCAGTGCCGTCCGCCTGCTCCAGGTAACCGCCGGTCGGCAGCGGCGCGCTGCGGTCGAAGACGCCGATATTGTCCAGGCCAAGGAAGCCGCCCTCGAACGCGTTGTCGCCCGCGTGATCCTTGCGGTTCACCCACCAGGTGAAGTTGAGCGCGAGCTTGTGGAACATGCGCTCGAGCCATTCGTCATCGCCTTTTCCGGTTCTGATCTTCTCGAGGCTGTAGGTGAAGATCGTGGACCAAGCGTGGACCGGCGGATTGACGTCGCCGAAATTCCATTCGTATGCCGGAATCTGCCCGCTGGGGTGCATGTACGGGCCCTGCAGCAGCAGGTCCAGCTGCTGCTTGCCGAAATCCTCGTCGACCAGGGTCAAGGCGAGGACATGAAAGGCGAGGTCCCATGCCGCGTACCAGGGATATTCCCATTTGTCCGGCATCGACAGGACGTCGAGATTGTAGAGATGCTGCCAGCGCTCGTTGCGGGAGCCGGTGCGCCGCTTGGGATCGAAGGGCGCGGCGCCCCGCTCGGTCAGCCAGCGTTCGACATCGAAGAAATAGACCTGCTTCGACCACAGCATGCCGGCGAGCGCCTGGCGCATCACAGCGGCTTCGTCGTCGCTCAGCGAATGCGGGATGACCGTACCGTAGAACTCGTCCGCCTCCTTGCGGCGCGCCTTCATCGCGTCCTCAAAGCCGGCGCCGAAGGGTTTGGCCGACGGCTTGTCCTGCAGCCGCAGCCGAAGTACTCGCGCCTCCCCGGCCTCGACGGTGATTTCATAATGGGCCGCGGCCTTGGTGCCGGTCAGCTCGGGGTTCACCGCGTCGCGACGGCCGTGGACGACGTAACCATCGATGCCGTCCTTCACGAACGGCGTGGGGTTGGGCTTGCCGAAAACCCGCTCCGTGTTCGTCTCGTTCTCCGTGAAGAGCAGTTGGCCGGCGTCTTCGCAGACGAGGAAGCGGTCACCCAGCTTCGGATGGGACGCGGTTATCACCCCCCCGGCGGTCTGCCTCAGAACTGGCCGATCTTCGCCGTTGCCCCAGGACCAGATGTTCCGGAACCAGAGGGTAGGAAGCACATGCAAAGCCGCGGCCTCCGGCCCGCGATTGGCGATGGTGATCTGGATCAGGATGTCTTCCGCATCGGCCTTGGCGTATTCGACGAAGACGTCGAAATAGCGGTCGTCGTCGAAGATCCCGGTATCGAGCAGCTCGTACTCGAAGTCCTGGCGGGTCCTGGCCCGGTTGGTCGCGATCAAATCTTCGTATGGATAAGCCGCCTGCGGATATTTATAGAGATATTTCATATAGGAATGGGTTGGCGTCGAATCCAAATAGAAATAATACTCCTTGACGTCCTCGCCGTGGTTCCCTTCATTATTATTCAAACCATATGCCCGCTCCTTGAGGATCGGGTCCTTGCCGTTCCACAGCGCAAGCGAAAAACAGAGCCACTGGTGGTCGTCGGATATCCCCGCGAGGCCATCCTCTCCCCAGCGGTAGGCGCGCGAACGCGCCTGGTCGTGGCTGAAATAATTCCAGGCATCGCCTGACTCGCTGTAGTCCTCGCGCACGGTGCCCCATTGCCGCTCGCTGAGATAAGGGCCCCATTTCTTCCAGAGCGTCGTCTCGGAACGCGCCTCTGCGAGGCGGATGTCTTCCGCGGTCATCGGACCTCCGTAGATTCAAGCGGTCAAACAGGTCCCGGGATGGGGCGATTCCAGCCCGCGAGTGCGAATTGGCGGCTGGATTGATCGCACGGCAGAGGCTACCGCCGGGGAAAGACCGACTGTAGTAGGTTACAGTAACGAACAGCCTCGCAGGCCGGCGCCGCACAGGATCATGCAGGCTCGGAGTCGGCTCATAACCGGATGAAGAACCTCAAAGCCAAGTCCAGATTGCTCAATATTCAAACGGAACAAGAAGGGTAATTTACCGTAACTTACTGACTTCTGTCGCGCGAGGCTGGTAAAATAAGACCTCAATATGATTAATTCGTTTTCTTAGCGGGCATGTCTCACGAGACCTCCGGATTCGCGGGCCATTCTGCGGAAAACTCACAGATTTACTGAGTAGAGGCGCCCAATACATGACGGAGGCAGAAAGCATCCCGAGCACGCGGCGCAACGATGAGCCGCTGGCTGCTTCGTCCTTCACGTTGTCGCTGACCGACGGCGGTCCTGCGTATGAATTGTTTCGCCGCCTCAGGCTCGTGCAATCGGGGCGTCGCGGCGACGCGATCCGGATTGCGATCGTTCTCGCGCTCGGCACCTGGCTTCCGCTTGTCATCCTCTGCCTCAGCGAAGGATTGGCGTTCGGTGGGTCGCAGATCCCGCTGCTTTATGATTTCGAACCGCATGTGCGTTTCCTCTTCGCCCTGCCGGTTCTTATCCTGGCGGAGATCACGGTCGGCCAACGAATTCGTGACACGGTAAGGCACTTCGTCGATTCCGGGCTGGTGGCAAGAGAAGATGAAGAGCGCTTTGTCACCATCATCGAGGACACGATCCGATTCCGCGATTCCCGGGTCGCGACGGTCATCCTGGTCCTGCTCACCGTCGGTTTCGAATGGCACTCGATCGCGACGCAAATTCATTTAGGCGTCGGAACCTGGGTGCGCCCCGTCGTCGGTGGCCCGCTGTCGAGCGCGGGCTATTGGTACGCAATCGTCGCGGTTCCCATCTATCAGTTCATCATCCTGCGCTGGGGCTATCGCATTGTGGTTTGGGGACGATTTCTCGCCGCGCTGGCAAGGATGGATCTGCGCCTCATGCCGACCCATCCGGATGAGGCCGGCGGGATCGGCTTTCTTGGCCGAACGATCGTGCCGTTCGGTACGATTGGACTCGCATTGAGCGCTGTGCTGTCGGCATCCATCGCGCCCCGTGTGATGTTCGCCGGGGAGAATATCTACGCGGAGCTGCCGGTCTATGGGGTGTTGATTGCGGCGTCGCTGATCATTTCGATCGGCCCGCTCCTGTTCTTCACACCCAGGCTGCACGCGCTCAAACACCAAGGGCTGGCGAAATACGGGACCCTCGCCACGACCTACACGCAGCAGTTCCATGCGAAATGGGTCACGCACACAACCCCGACCGACGAACCTCTTCTGGGAACCGGGGATATTCAGTCGCTCGCCGACCTGGGCAACAGCTATCAGGTCATCCAGAAAATGAAGCTGGTCCCCGTAGCGAAGGAGCATCTCTTCGGGGCCGTCGCGCCGCCCCTCATCCCGGCGGTTTTCCTGGCGACGACCGTCGTGCCGCTGGATAAAATTCTCCAGACGCTGATGAAAGTGTTCGTGTGACCTTGGCCGGTGCGGCGACGGCAAGACGTTCTCCAGGAGACGATCGGAATGATCCCCGCAGGTTCTGAAGGAGGCCGATTTCGTGAATACAATATTGGCTGACGTCGCCGCCGGATCGCCGGGGATCGGCCGCGCAGAAAACATGCGGCCGATCCCCGGCGGCATGTTTCTCATGGGCTCGGACAGGCACTACCCGGAGGAGGCGCCGGCCCATCGCGTCAAGGTCGACTCTTTCTGGATCGACCGCACCCCCGTTACCAATCGCCAGTTCAAGGAGTTCGTTCGCGCGACGGGGCACGTCACCGTGGCGGAAACGGCGCCGCATGCCGAGGATTATCCCGGCGCCCTGCCCCATATGCTCTATGCCGGCTCGCTGGTATTCACGCCGCCGTCGCATCCGGTCGACCTCGGCGACTGGAGCCAGTGGTGGAAATTCCTCAAGGGCGCGGACTGGCGTCATCCGTACGGGCCGAAGAGCAATCTCAACGGTTTCGAAAATCACCCGGTCGTGCATGTCGCCTATGCCGACGCGCTCGCCTACGCGCGCTGGGCCGGCAAGGACCTGCCGACCGAGGCGGAATGGGAGTTCGCAGCGCGCGGCGGCCTCGAGGCAGCCGAGTTCGCCTGGGGCGATGAGTTCACGCCCGACGGAAGGCACCTCGCCAACACCTGGCAAGGCAATTTCCCGTACGAGAATCTCTGCGACGACGGCTTTGCCCGCACCTCGTCGGTGACCGCCTTCCCGGCCAATCCCTACGGCGTTCACGACATGATCGGGAATGTCTGGGAATGGACGTCGGACTGGTATTCCCCGAAGCACGAGGCCGACGCGAAGAAGGCCTGCTGCGTCCCCCAGAACCCGCGCGGCGGCGGTGAGGAAGGCAGCTATGATGCGTGCCAGCCGGCGATCAGGATTCCACGCAAGGTGCTGAAGGGCGGCTCGCACCTGTGCGCGCCGAACTATTGCCGCCGGTATCGCCCGGCCGCGCGCCATGCCGAGCCTGTCGATACCTCGACCAGCCATGTCGGGTTCCGCTGCGTCATCCGCAATAATCCCGGTCAGACGGGTACCGGCGAATGACCGACAGGCCGATCGAAAACGTCAAGGTCGACATCGCGTCGCTCAGCGGCCCGGACCAGGCCTCGGTCGAGCTGTCGTCGCGGCGCACCGGGCTGTCGTTCCAGCGGACACGGCTCAGCGCCGACCGGACGCTGATGTCGGTGATCCGGACGTCGCTTTCGCTGATCGGCTTCGGCTTCACGATCTACCAGTTCCTGGGCAAGCTCAGGCAAACGCAGGAAGCGGGCGCCTCGCCGCGCAATTTCGGCATTGCGATGGTTGCGCTGGGCATCGGAATGCTCGTCATCGGCATCGTTTATCATCTGCGGTTCATGCTCGGCATGCGGGCCGAACGGCATGACATGACGGAGGCCGGCCTCATTCACGGCGAAAGCCGTTTCCCGGTTTCATTCACCCTGATCGTCGCGGTGCTGCTGCTCTGCATCGGCATCATGGCGATCGTCAGCATGGCCTTCGACGTCGGCCCGTTCGACTGACCATCCAGCCGTTGGCCAGGCCGCGTCTGCAACCCTTCGGGGAGTACGGAACATGACCTTGGCGCAGCTGGTACAAATCGCGATCTCGGTCAGCATATTCGTGACCGTCTTCGCCTTCGGCCTCAACGCGCCGCTGCGCGAGGCAGTGTTCCTGTTCCAGCGGCCGAGCCTGTTGGTCCGGTCGATCCTGGCGATGAATGTCTTGATGGTGCTTTTCGCCGTCGCCGTCGTCTCGCTCTTCGACCTGCCGCGGCCGATCGAGATCGCGCTTGTCGTGATTTCTCTATCCCCCGTGCCGCCGGTCATGCCGCGCAAGCAGGAGATGGCGGGCGGTTCCGGTTCCTATACGATCGGGCTGCTCGTGGCGGCCGTGGTGGTGGCGCTCGTGCTGATTCCGCTGTGGTTCGAAATTCTAGACCGTTATTTCGCGGTCGATATTCACGTGGGCCCGCTCCAGCTCGTTCCGGTCGCGCTGATGACGGTGATCGGACCGCTGGTTGCCGGGATGCTGGTCCGCCATTTTGCATCCAGCTTCGCCGAACGGATCGTCGGTCCGACCGCGGTGATCGGGATGGGCCTGCTCGTCCTGGCCGTCCTGCCGGTTCTGGTGCTGCAGGCCGGGCCGATGTGGAACGAGATCGGCAACGGAATCCTCATTGCGTTCGGATCGTTTTCACTGGTCGGCCTGGCCGTCGGGCATTTCCTGGGCGGCCCGAATCCGAACAATCGCACCGTGCTCGCCCTCGCAACCTCGGCAAGGCACCCCGCGATCGCGATGACGATCGGCAACCTGAACTTTCCGGACCAGAAACCGGTGATACTGGTCATCGTGCTGCTGCACGTTATCGTCGGCTTCGTCCTGGGAATTCCCTATCTGGTTTGGCGTGAACGCGTCCGCGCATCGCGCGCGATCACCACGCCGCCGCAACCCTGAACGCCCGGATTCTCGGCCCCGGTCTCTCGACGTAGTTCAGGTGCCGGACGAGGTCTCCTTCATCTTCTCCAACACCTGGGCCAGGCTAAAGCTTGCCGACTCCTGCCGCGGCGGGAATTCCTTGAAGGTGCCCAGGAACCTCGCGACGATGGCTTGTGCGGGAACCAGCAGGAAGATGCGGCGGAACATCCAGTCATAGTAGGTATTCGAGGTGATCTGCGCCCTCTCGTACGGATCCATTCGCAGATTGAAGATATAGGGCGCACGCAGCGTCACGAACGGATCCTGCCAGATTTTCAGCGTGCCGGGGACACGCTGCTCCATGAACATGATCTTCCAGTTGTCATAGCGAAGCGCCGCGACGTCGCCGTCGTCGGTGAAGTAGACGAAACCTTCGCGCGGGCTCTTGGCTTCCTTGCCGGTGAGGTAGGGCAGCAGGTTGTAGCCGTCGAGATGGACCTTGAAGGTCCTGTTGCCGATCTTGTGGCCCTTCTTGAGCTTTTCAGCGATATCGGGCTCACCCGCGATCGCCAGGATCGTCGGGAACCAGTCCTGGTGGCTGACGATCTCGTTCGATTCCAACCCAGCCGCGATCCTGCCGGGGAAACGCACCAGGCAGGGCACGCGATAGGCGCCCTCCCAGCTGGAGTTCTTCTCGTTCCGGAACGGGGTCGTTCCCGCATCCGGCCACGTGTTCATATGCGGGCCGTTGTCGGTGCTGTACTGCACGAACGTGTCATCCGCGATGCCGAGCTCGTCCAGGAAGTCCAGCATCTCGCCGATGCACTTGTCGTGGTCGATCATCACGTCGTGATACTCGGATTGCCAGCGGCCGGATTGGCCTCGGCTCTCAGGCTTCACATGCGTAAAGGCGTGCATGTGCGTCGTGTTGAACCACACGAAGAAGGGCTCGCCGGCGTCATGGGCGGCTTGGATGAACTTCTTGGCCGCCGCCAGGAACTCGTCGTCGCATGTCTCCATCCGCTTGATCGTCAGGGGGCCGGTATTCTCGATCTTCTGGCCGCCCTTGCCGTCCGCCCAGCAGTGCAGCACGCCGCGCGGCCCAAACTTCTTCCTGAATTCGGGAAAATCCTTCACGTTGGGATAATCCACTTGCTCGGGCTCTTCTTCGGCGTTCAGGTGGTAGAGGTTGCCGAAGAACTCGTCGAAACCGTGCATCGTCGGCAGATGTTCGTCGCGGTCGCCCAAATGGTTCTTGCCGAACTGGCCCGTGCGATAGCCGAGCGGCTTCAACGCCTCGGCGATGGTGATGTCCTCGGCCTTGAGGCCCAGTTCCGCGCCGGGGAGGCCCACCTTGGTAAGGCCGGTGCGCAGGCCGCACTGCCCGGTGATGAACGATGCCCGGCCGGCGGTGCAGCTCTGCTCCGCGTACGAATCCGTGAAAATCATGCCTTCTTTGGCGATCCGGTCGATATTGGGCGTTCTGTAGCCCATCACCCCCCGGCTGTAGCAGCTGAGGTTCGACTGACCGATGTCGTCGCCCCACATGACAAGAATGTTGGGCTTACTGGATTTCGATTTGCTCGCCATGGCGTTGAATCCTTCCGCTGTGTGGCCGGTTACCGATCGGTCGCCTCAATCGGCATTAATTGCCGGCGGCATTTGGTCACGAAATTTCAGCGGCCCCGGCGAAACCCGGCGCCGCGACTTAAGGCCGGCTAATTGCCGACGGGCAGGGACAGGTGGAAGCCTTCCTTCGCGAGGTCATCGCGAATGTGCCCGAAGCGCTGGTACTGGGTGAGAGTGATCGGGCCGTTGTAGCCTTCGCCCTGCATCTTGCGTGGCGGATGCTTGAGATAGGTTTCCATCAGTTCCTTGACCGCCCCGTTGATCGTCACCAGGGTCCAGGTCCGCTCGGTGATATTGTTCATGAAAATATCGTACCGTTCTTGCGGATCCTGCCAGAGGTCGAACACCTGCGGGACCATGGCGACATACGATTCCGGTCCTTTCCACCCCAGGTTGGTATCGACCGCGAGACCGCCGGTCGATACGCCGTTATCGCCGCGCAGATTGAAGACGGCCTTATAGTTACCGACACGCGCGGCGCCGGGAGTCAGCTCGTTTTCAGTGAAATAGAACCACGACTTTCGGTCTGACTTGCCGGTCCCGAACAGAACCGGCGACATGTCATAGCTGTCGAAAATGGTCGGCTCTCCGGCGCGATCCTTTTTCGGCAGCGAGACGCCAGCGAGGGATGCAAAGGTCGCCATAAAGTCCAGCCCGCCCAGAATGTCATGGTTCTTTATCCCCGCCTTGATCTTGCCCGGCATCCAGGCGATCGCGGGAACGCGATTGCCGCCTTCGCGCACTGTTCCCTTGGTGCCACGGAAGGGTGTGTAGCCCGCGTCGGGATAGACGTCCTGCCAGGCGCCGTTGTCGGTCGTGAAGATGACGAGCGTGTTCTTGTCGAGCCCAAGCGCGCGCACCTTGTCCATGATCCGGCCGATGCGCGCGTCGAGTTCAACCACCGAGTCTGCGAATTTGCTCTTGGACATCGATTTGTGGATGTAATCCGGGTGCGGCATGTTCGGCTGGTGCAGCTTCATGAAGTTGACGCACATGAAGAAAGGCGCGGTCGATTTTCCATTGCGGTCGAGATACTCGATTGCCGCCTTCTCGACGTAACCGTCGAAGAACGGGATGCCGACGACACCACCGCCTTTGGCATTCGGCGTATCGACATATTGGCCATTGATCTTGAAGTCTTCCTTGGCCTTCTCCCCTGCCTTTCCCGACAGCGCGCCCTTGGTGACTTTGGCAAACATCGCACGCAGCTCGGGCGCCATGTCGGGGAACCATGTCGGATCGGCATAGGTGTAAGCATTCAGGTGATAGAGGCCGGCATACCGCATCTCGTCGAAGCCATGGGCGTTCGGCAGCGCACTATCGTCTTCACCGAGGTGCCATTTTCCGGTGAAGAACGTGTTGTAGCCTCCGGTCTTGAGAACCGACGCCAACGTCCATTCTGCCGCCGGAAGTCCGCCGCCCTGACCCTGGAAGGCGACGGTCGTCATGCCGCTGCGGTTCGGAATTCGGCCCGTAATCATGGCGGCGCGGCCGGGCGTGCAACTCGGCTGGGCGTAGAACGAAAAGAATGTCATCCCCTCGTTCGCCAGGCGGTCGAAATTCGGGGTGGGCATGCCACGCCCCTCACCGCCGCCATAGGGGCCGAGATCACCCCAGCCGACGTCATCGCCCACGATCAAAATGATGTTGGGCTTCTGATGCTTCGTGGTCCCCGGCTGGTTTGCCATGGACGCCTCCCAAAATAATGCAGATTGCGATCGCGATTGCGCCCGCCGTTCAACTCTGAATTCCTGAGGCGATCTAGGGGAGTAGATTACGGTAGGTTACGGCCTTTTCTGCAACATCCCAAATACCGTCCGTATATTTCCGGTAATTTCGTAGTAATCCAAATCACCGGAATCGATATACTATCGCGCCGACAGACCGATATCGCGGCGTAATGCCGATCTAGACCGGCACGATCTCGCCGATATTACCGTATTATACTCCCAGGTCCCGGCGGACTCTTCCATGGTTTGACGGCAACCTTATCATCCAGGTTCGTCATGGAAGAGTTGGTCAGGATCGGGTGCGCTTATGCCGCCTTGAGCATCGAGGCCGTTGCCGCGCTGGTGATCTCCTATGGCACGGTCGAAGCCTTGGTCGGGCTGGCGACCGAGCTGTTCAATTGGACGACCCCCAAGCGGCGGAGAGATGTCTGGACCCGGTTTGGCGTGTGGCTGCTGCTTGGCCTCGAGTTCGAATTGGCGGCCGATATCATCCGCACCGCGATCTCCCCCACCTGGACCGAAATCGGTCAATTGGCATCGATCGCCGCCATCCGGACATTCCTCAATTACTTCCTCGAGGCCGACATCGAGAAGCTGAGCCAGTCCGAGGCGGTCCGGCCTCCGGTCGGTTAGGCGCGCCCGGCCGCGCGAATTTCCAAGAAATTTCCAAGAAGGATCGTGACATGCAGGACAGTACGGTCGAGGCACACAAGGCGGTCGCCGAGCACACCAGGCTGACGCATCTTTCCGAGCATCTGGCCAACGAGCGGACCTATCTCGCTTATATGCGGACTTCGGTGTCGCTGATGAGTTTCGGCATCGCGATCAACCGCTTCAGCATGTATCTCCGACAATCCCATGACGCGGCCATCAGCGAGCGCCTCGGAGGGAAGCTGGGCAGCTCCGAGCAGCTCGGCATCGGCATGGTTTTCCTTGGCCTGGCGCTGCTGATCTGGGCGGCGGTCCACTACGACATGGTTTTGCGCAGGATCGAGGAACAGGATTTCCGCGCCCGCCCGCGTCCCATCTATATCCTGACCGCGCTGGTGGTGATTTTCGGCATCAGCAGCGTCGTCTGGCTGTTCCTTGGCTGAGGCCGCGATGATCGGGCTGGCTGCCCGGAACCGCGCGCGATAAGCTCGATCAGCTAAAATCGAGTCCTGGTCGGTGGAGGCCTGGGTGGGGAATGTCGGGCGCACACGGTCGCCCCTGCACGCTAAAGCGATTCTGATTCCACTGCTGCTGGCCGCAGGCTGCCTTGGCCCTGCCGGCGCCCGATCAGCGCGGGCTGAACAGTCCTGCGCTCTCACCCGCATCGCCGAACTGCCGATGGAGAACCATGGCGAACGCGGGCCGGTCGTGCCGGTCCGGATCGCGGGGCAGATGCGGCGGATTCTACTGGATACCGGCGGCTTCGCCAGCATCCTCGACCCGTCCGTTATCCCGGGCCATAGGGGACATCCAGCGTCCACGACGGGTGTTCTCGGCCTGGGCGGGGTTCTGCTCACCAAATCCGTGCGGATCGATTCGATCGAGCTTGGGCAAGCCGTGCGGAGGGACGTCGATTTCTTCGTGGGACCCCCGGCCTATGCCGGCGTGGACGGCACGCTCGGCGCCGACATGCTGAAGGGCACCGACCTGGAGCTGGACCCGGTCAAGGGCACTGCCTCGTTCTTCGCGCCGGCCCATTGCGGAGGCGGGGTCATCCATTGGCCGCACGCGGACGAGACGGCCGTGCCGTTCATCATAGACCCGGAGGACCAGCACATCTTCATGACCGTCAAGCTGAACGGCCAGGAGATCAACGCCATGGTCGATACCGGCTCCCCGGATTCCTTCGTGCGCATGAGCGAAGCCACCAGCCTGTTCCGGCTGAGCGAGACCAGCCCGGGGATGCAGCCGGCCGGCGTGGGCCTCAGCAAGCGCGGAACACCGCAGCATTACTATCGCTACCGCTTCTCATCGCTCGAGCTGGGCAGCCTGAAGCTCGACGATCCCTGGATGATCGTCGCGCCGTCCCTCAAGGTCGACATGATCATCGGCATGCATCAGCTGCACAGGCTGCACCTCTATTTCGCCTTCGCCGAGCGCACGCTCTATGCCACCGGCGCCGGACAGGCGGGGGACGGCCCCGACCCGGCCGTACGGGTACGAGCCCGGGATCTGGCCGAGACCGCAAGCGCAGCCCGCGAGGCCGGGGACCTGATCTCGGCCGAGGCGGCCATCGACGACGCGATCGCGACCGACCCGTCCTACGCGCCGGCCTATGACGAACGGGGCCGGCTTCATCTGACGCGCGAGGAGAACCGGCTCGCCGAGAGCGACTTCGCAACCGCCATCCGCCTCGATCCGCACGATATCGACGCCTATCGCGCGCTGATCGGGCTGCACCTCAAGACAGGCGATACCGGAAAGGCGCAGGCCGAGGTGGAGCAGGCAATCCGGGACAATCCGGGCGATCCTTCTGCCCTGTTCCTGCGGGCGATGCTGGCAAGCGCCCGCGGTCGACATGAGGACGCACTCCGCGATGCCGAGACCGCCATCGCGATGGCGCCGATGCGGCCGCAATCCTTCCTATCCCGGAGCCAGATTTACGCAGCGACCGGAGATTACGAGAAAGCCTATGCCGACGTGGACCACGCTTTGAGATTGAGGCCCAAGCTGCCGCACGCGCTGAACGACCGGTGCTGGTACGGTGCGCTCCTGGGAAGGCTGGACGACGCGCTGGACGATTGCGACGGTGCGGTCAGGCTCAGGCCACGGTCGGCCGTATTCCTGGACAGCCGCGCCTTCGTCCAGCTCCGTCGCGGCCGCCTCGACAAGGCCCTGGCCGACTACGAAGCGGCGCTGGGCATCGCGCCGAAGGCTGCGTCATCGCTTTACGGAAGGGGACTGGTGAAGCAGCGGACGGGCGATACGACCGCCGCCGCCGACCTGAAAGCCGCCAAGGCGATCGATCCGGATATCGAGAGCCGTTTTGCGTCGTTCAGGACAGAGGAACGATAGGCGCCGGTGAGCGACCTGAGAGATAGGTGACAGATCGTACCGGACACATGGGTGACACTTTTCGCCATTTGGCTGTGGGTGTCGATGCCGTGGAAGGAGTGTTCGGTGATGGACGAACGTCTGCGGTTTGTCG
>Ga0268266_10002660_pt1 | contig 18804 bp, 16 predicted proteins | sample KBSS13metaG_FD_190356 | JGI IMG/M metagenome (GOLD analysis project Ga0268266, IMG submission 190356) | Switchgrass rhizosphere microbial communities from Kellogg Biological Station, Michigan, USA - KBS S1-3 metaG (SPAdes) (version 2) | ecosystem: Host-associated > Plants > Roots > Rhizosphere...
CGACGAGCCCTCGCTGCGGGAAGGCTATCGCGCGATGTACGACGCGTATGTGCGCATTTTCACGCGAACTGGCCTCCGGTTCCGCGCAGTTCGCGCGGATTCAGGTGCGATCGGCGGCGATGTGTCCCAGGAATTCCACGTTCTCGCCTCATCCGGCGAGGACGCCATTGTGTTCTCCGACGGCGATGACTACGCAGCCAACCTGGAGGCCGCCGTCGCGGCGCCCCCAACCGAGCCCCGCCCCGCTGCCTCCCAAACGCTGACCAAGGTCTCGACGCCCGGCGCGAAAACCATTGAGGACCTGACCAAGTTCCTCAAAGTGCCTGCGAGCAAAACGATCAAGACTCTGCTGGTGGACGGTGTGGAGGAAAACGAGATTGTCGCGTTGGTTGTGCGCGGGGATCACGAGCTCAACGCCATCAAGGCACAGAAGCTGCCCGGCGTAGCCAGCCCGCTGCACATGGCCAGCGCCGATCGCATTGCTCGTTCCGCTGATGCGGTGATCGGCTACATCGGCCCGGTTGGATTCAAGGGCAAAATCTATGTCGATCACAGCGCCCTGGCGCTGGCGGACTTCGTAGCCGGCGCCAACGAAAAAGACATGCACTACACCGGGGTCAACTGGGACCGGGATGTGCAGGGCATGATCGCGGCTGACATTCGCAACGTGGTAGAAGGCGATCCGAGTCCCACAGGGCACGGTCACCTCAAGATCGCACGCGGTATCGAAGTAGGTCACATCTTCCAGCTGGGTCAGAAGTACAGCGACCCGATGAAAGGCGTTGTACTCGACGAAAGCGGCAAGGAAGTGAAGCTGTACATGGGTTGCTACGGCATCGGTGTGACGCGCATCGTGGCCGCGGCGATTGAACAGAATCACGATGAACGCGGCATCATCTGGCCGGAACCGATTGCGCCTTTCCAGGTTGTGCTCGTGCCCATGGGCATGCAGAAATCCGAACGGGTACGCGAGGTCGCCGACCGGCTCTATGCCGAGTTCACTGCTGCTGGAATCGAAGTGTTGTACGACGACCGCGACGCCCGGCCGGGTGTCAAATTCGCGGACGCGGAGCTGCTCGGCATACCTCACCGGCTGGTTGTCGGAGAGCGTGGCCTGGAAGCAGGCAAACTCGAGTACCGGGGTCGCCGTGACACGGAAAGCCAGGAATTCCCGCTCGAAGATGCGCTCAAGTTCATCCGTTCGCGTATGGCTCCTCAATAGCATCCGCGCCGGCCTCGTATTTGCCGGCGCGTTGCTTTCGAGCGCGGCTGTCGCACAGGGGCAGCGCGACCCCGAGTTGAAGGAGGTCGTTGCACGCGCCATCAGTCAGGCGGAGTGTTTCACCGACCAATACGACTCCGCCGTCTGGTACACGCTGATGGAGCCGCGGCTGCGGAACATCGTGAAGGCCCACGATGAGCGCATGGAGATCCTCAAGCAGGTGTATTGCGAAACACACCGCTCCGGCGAGGCCCGGCTTCCGCCGGGGCTCGTCATGGCCGTCATGGATATCGAAAGTCGCTTCAACCGCTGGGCTGTCTCGTCAGCCGGCGCGGTGGGGTTGATGCAGGTGATGCCGTTCTGGCCGGAAAAGCTGGGGATCAAACGGTATGAGCTGATTCATACCGGGCCCAACATCCACATGGGATGCGCGATCCTCCGGTATTACCTCAAGTACGAACGGAACGATGTCCGTAAAGCGCTCGCGCGCTACAACGGCAGCGTTGGGCAGCGTCAGTACCCGGATATGGTGATATCGCGGTGGACGCGCTGGAATGGCGCGGACGACCTCGGATTCCCCTCCGCGACGCCAAAGAAGGCGCCGGGCCGGACGCCCACCGCGACGGCCCGTTGAGCTGCGGCCCAGCTACTCTGCTGTCTTAGGGAGCAGCTTCGCGATGCCCTCACGGCGGGAGTCAGCTCCACCCTCCAACGTGCCGTCCTCGTGCTTCAACAGGCCGTGCAGGCCGGAGTTCTCGGCGTGGCCGGGTGTCAGGTTGATGCCGCGCTCGCGCAAACCGGCCAACACCGCGGGAGAAAATCGATCAGTCTCGCCGGCGATGTCATTCCCCCGCGCGATCAGATTGGGCAGCTCGATTGCCTGCTGCATAGACAATTTCCACGCCAACACACCCACAGCGGTCTTGGTGTTGTAGTCCAGGATGGACGAACCACCTGGCGATCCGAACGCCGCGACGAAGCGTCCGTCGTGGTCAATAACAATGATCGGTGCCATCGACGAGCGCGGCCGCTTACCACCCTGCACCGCGTTGGCGACAGGCCCGTTCTCGTCAGTCGGCTTATAGGAAAAGTCGGTGAGCTGGTTGTTGAGCACGAACCCGCCCACAGTGCGACCGGAGCCAAACACCGACTCAACTGTTGTCGTCATTGAAACAACGTTACCCTCGGCGTCCCTCACAACGAGGTGACTCGTCCCCTGCGCTTCACGAGTCGCATCGGGCCCGCGCCACACAGCGGCAAACTGTCCGGCTGCAGGAGGCGGACCCACACGATCACCGATCAAGCGAGCCCGCTCGGCGAGATATCCGGGGTCGAGCAGTTTGTCCACGGGAACCGGGATGAACTGCGGATCGGCGACATAGCGATCGCGATCGGCGTACATCAGACGGCTGGCCTGAACAAACAGGAACCACGACTGCGGATCGGTCGGCCCACGCTTCGCGATGTCAGTGTGATCGAGTATCGCCAGGAACTGCAGCAGGTTGACTCCACTCGACGGCGGCGGTGGCACACATACCGAGTATCCCTGGTACGGCCCGCACAGTGGCTTCACCCAATCCGCACGATACGAAGCGAGATCCTCCAGCGTCATCGTTCCCGGATTCGGAGCTTCGTGAGTCTTGGCGACAATTTCCTTGGCGATGCTTCCTTCATACAACGCCTTCACGCCTTCGTTGGCGATCCGACGCAAAGTATGTGCATAGGCCGGATTCTTGAAATCGTCACCTGCTTGCAGCGGTGAGCCATCGGGGCGGTGAAACAACGCACGGATTTCCGGAGTGGCCGGAAACCCGAAATTGGGTGACAGGAAGTTGGCCAGGCGCTGCGGGACCTTGAAGCCGTTTTCGGCCGAGCGGATCGCCGGCGTAAACAACTCACGCCAAGGCAACTTGCCGAGCTTCGCCTGCGCTTCCGACAACATCCGCATGGCGCCGGGAACACCGGTGGACCGTCCCGTGCGCACGGCCTGGACATACGACATCGGCTTGCCGTTCTCATCCAGGAACATGTCAGGTGTTGCACCAGCGGGCGCTTTCTCACGGCCATCCAGCGCCGTGATGACGTTGGTTTTGGCGTCGTAGTACATCATGAACGAGCCGCCACCCACGCCGGAGCTCTGAGGCTCTACCAGACCCAACATCGCTTGTGCGGCGACTGCTGCATCTACTGCGCTACCACCTTTGCGCAGTATTTCCACACCTGCTTCGACAGCCATCGGATTGGCTGCTACGACTGCGGCGGTCTGCTTTGCGACTTGCGGGAGTTTCGCCGCAGCGAGCGTGGTCGCAAAAGAGAATGAGGCGATGATCAGATAACAGAGCTTGCGCAAGCGAAGAACCTCAACGTCAACCGGTAATGAACTCGTCGGGAATTTCAGTGCCATGAGCCGGGTCCGTGGTGTCCACAGAAGTGACCTTCGATGCGGACGAACCGATCCAAAGCCGCTTGACGAGCTCGACGTGGGCAGCCTCGCTGCCATAAGCGAGCACCTCGACGCGCCCATCGGGCAGGTTTATGGCGTAACCTTTGATTTGCAGCTCGCGCGCGTGCCGCGCTGCCGTGGCGCGGTAGTACACGCCCTGCACACGCCCGGCCACGAGGTACTTTTTCCCGATCACGCCGGCAATATACAGGAATAGCTTGTGACCGAAATTCTCGTCCTTTACTACTCCCGCAAAGGTTCGACCGCGGAGCTGGCCCGGCAGGTGTGTCGTGGGGTTGAGAGCGTCACCGGGGTGACAGCGAAGCTGCGCACCGTGCCCCCGGTTAGTGCAGAAAATGAACGGCCAACCAAGCCCATCCCGGAAAGCGGACCGCCGTATGCCTCACTCGATGATCTGCGCCAGGCGGATGGCCTCATTTTGGGGAGTCCCACCCGCTTCGGAAATATGGCTGCACCTCTGAAGTACTTTCTGGATTGCACCTCCAGCCTGTGGCTGTCGGGGGAGCTCTCGGGTAAGCCGGCGGGCGTATTCACTTCCACGCAGTCGATGCATGGCGGACAGGAGACGACTCTCCTTTCGATGATGATGCCGCTGATTCACCACGGTATGTACCTGGTGGGGATTCCGTACACCGAGCGGGCACTGAATGAGACACGAGGCGGTGGCTCGCCCTACGGTGCTTCGCACGTTGCCGGGGTGCAGGATGACCCTGCCCTCGCTGAGCATGAGAAAACGCTGGCGCAGGTGCTCGGGAAAAGAGTCGCGGCGCTTGCCCTTACTCTTTCAAAACCGAACGGATAAAGGGGACGGTCAGGCGACGTTGGGCAACCAGCGCCGCTTCATCCAATGTATCCAGCAGGTCATACAGCGTGCGCATGTCGCGAGGGAAGCGTCGCTGGAGCCAGCGAGCGGTGTCATCTGGTAGCTCGAAACCGCGGACGTGCGCGTGCAGTTGGAGTGCTTTCGCCTGATCGTCTTCATCCAACTCGTGTAGCTGGAAAATGGCAGCGGCGGTGAAGCGGGAGCCCAGGTCACGCAGTGACCAGGGCAACAGCGCGGGGGGTGCCTTCGCGGCCACGACGAAGCTGCCATCACGCTCCTGAATCTCGCGCAGTAATCCAAACAGCGCTTTTTCCCAATCCAACTGACCGATGACCTGATCGAGGTCATCCAGGCAAATGCAATCGAGCGAGCTCAGACCTTCGAGAACTCCGATCCCAAGGGGCGCCACTTCGGTTAGTGGGAAGTACCCTGCCCGCCCAAGTTTGCTCGCGCGGGCAACCACGGCCTGGAGCAAATGGGTTTTCCCGACGCTGGCAGGCCCGCACAGCCAACTGACAGACCGCGTGCCTACGCCAGCCACCTCGGTGGGCTCACCCGCGGGCAACGCCGCGGCGAGATCGGCGACAGCCGCGTCGCCGGCAGCAATACGCATTGCATGTTCAACTACTTGGGCGTTGGGGCCGGGGAAGTAGCTTTCAAACACCGCGCGATCGGGAATCCGTACACCCAGGGGAAGCTGCTGCATGAGCGGCGCCCTCAGGATGATCGCGCCGGCGCATCCCATGCTCGCCGGGTAAACAAAGCCATGTAGTTGGCGCCCGAAATCACCGTGGTGATGAGCACCACAACGGCCAGCGCATCAAGAACATCTTGCGGTGGGAACCGGACGGCAGCATGCACGAGCACTGCCACCGGATACAAAAGCTGCATGAGCGTGTTGATCTTACTCGACACCAGAGGCCGCCCACGCAACGCCCCGATCAACACCTTGTACGCCAACGCCCCAAGCGCGATTGAAACATCCCTAGCAACCACCGCGGCAGTCAGCCACCATGGAACGAGCCCCATCCACGCCGACTCAACAAACACAGTGACGAGCAGCAGCTTGTCAGCCAACGGGTCGAGGACCTTACCCAGCTCCGATGTCCAGTTGAATCGTTTGGCGAGATAACCGTCAACACCATCAGAAGCGCCCGCAACGATGAATAGCGCAAGCGCCGTCAGGTACTCGTGGTGAGCGAGCGCAGCGGCAACCGGCCACACCAGCAGAATGCGAAACACACAAATGATGTTAGGCAGATGCCGCACGTCACAGACTAAGGTCTGTACTGGTACGCGAGCCGCGCACTGGAGGCTTCTTGTTGCACCAGGTGACTGGAGCCGGTCAATGAATGACTGAGAGCGTCACCACCCCCTCGCGCTAGTACATCGAACATGGCAACGCTTCCTTTAGCCGCACTTATGTTGACGCGTCTGACACCGGGAGCACTTTCCAGGAGCCGTTGCACGTTCACGTAATCGGTAAGCGAGGCTACGCCGTTGATCTCAACTCTCGCATTGGCTTCAGTCTGCGCGAGCGATCCACCCTGAGTAGGTGCCATGTTGTCGACGGCGCCATTGATGCCCGCGCTCAACGGACCGCTCCAGCTTTCGCTCGAGAAGTTTGTGTACAGAGTCCATCGATATTGGCCGTTGGCAGTTCCCGTATCGGAACGTCCGACCAAGACCGCGTCACCACCGTAACGTTGAGCCATCTGCATCAACGCATCGCGCCCCAGATCGTTGCCCGATGCGTCGACTGGAGATAGTGGCACTACCGTAATCGGCAGACCGCGCGCAATCGCCGACTGATCGAGCTCAGCACGAGCTGCATCGTCTGCCGGTCGCGGGATCGCCGGGTAGACAACGACCAGGGTGAAGGGGCGAACTGGATCCCAGGTGCTGCGGCCTGCGGCGACGATTGCGCGTTCTACGGCTGTGCCGTCGAAGATCACCTGGGATTGGGTCTTCGAGGGCGAGGTATAGCCTTTTACGAAGGTTTCCGCGCTGGAAATGATGTTCGCCAGGGCTGGGTCGGTGGCGGATTCGCGGCGGCCTGTTGAGCGGATGAGGGCTTCGCGCATGGCGTCTTGTACCGTTGCGGGGGACTGGCCACCCTTCAATTCCACTTCATAGACCCTGACGGGGCGACCCGCCCAGGCATCCATTGAAAGCGCGCAGAAAAGCAGCCAGACGAGAAAAGCGGAGGCGTTGCGAGTCATGCAGTCATTTTAGGGGCTGGTAGAATATTTACATGGAAAAAAATCCCCCGACCGACCGAGGAATTACGTACCGCGACGCAGGTGTCGATATCGACGCCGGCGACGAGCTCGTTGAACGCATCAAACCCGTCGTGCGCCGCACGCAACGCCCCGAAGTCCTCGCGGGAATCGGGGGTTTTGGTGCCCTTGTGGAAATTCCGCAAGGCTATAAGCAACCCGTCCTCGTTTCAGGTACCGACGGCGTCGGGACGAAACTACGCCTCGCAATCGATACGGGTCGCCACGACACCATCGGAATCGATCTTGTGGCCATGTGCGCCAACGACGTTGTCGTTCAGGGTGCGGAGCCGCTGTTTTTTCTGGACTACTACGCCACCGGCAAGCTTCGCGTCGATGTTGCCGAATCGGTGATCCGCGGAATTGCCGAGGGCTGCGCCCAAGCCGGGGCTGCGCTCGTGGGCGGTGAGACAGCGGAGATGCCCGGGATTTACTCGGGCGACGACTACGATCTGGCGGGGTTCTGCGTCGGCGTAGTGGAGAAGAGCGCCATCATCGACGGGACGAAAATCGTACCCGGCAACGTTGTCATCGGCATGGCCTCCTCCGGCCCGCACTCGAACGGCTACTCCCTCATCCGGAAGCTGATTGATGTTGCCGGCGCCAAGTCCGACACCATGCTGGACGGCCGGCCCCTGTTCGACCGGTTGCTGACCCCTACCCGCATCTACGTGAAGTCTCTCCTCGAGCTGATCCGCAAGGTGCCCGTGCTGGGCCTGGCGCACATCACGGGCGGTGGTATCACCGACAACATTCCGCGCGTGTTGAGCGACGGACTGGAAGTTGTTCTCGACCGCAAGAGTTGGCAGCGGGATCCGGTCTTCGAGTGGCTCCAGAAGACGGCGCGCATCAGTTCGGCTGAGATGTACAGGACGTTCAACTGCGGGATCGGGATGATTGCGATTGTTCCGAAGGAGCAGGCGCAGGCAGCAGTTGATCTGCTGAATGCGCGTGGGGAGACGGCCGCGATCATCGGCGACGTCCGCAAGGGTACGAGCGGCGTTGTAATTCAGGAGTGAGCACGATAACCCGGGCGGACAGCCGGCGATGGGGCGTCATCAGTGCGTAACGCCAGCGAACCTCTACGGCTTGCGATTCTAATCTCGGGCCGGGGGTCCAACATGGCGACGATCGCTCGTGAATGTCAGCAGGGACGAATCGCGGCGGCGGTGAGTGTTGTGATCAGCGATCGCCCTGGCGTTGCGGGCATCACAACGGCCCAGGACATGGGAATCGAAACACAGGTCGTCCCCTACAAGGGAGTTGATCGTCCCACCTTCGAACGTGCGCTGAGCGAGTCGATCGATACGCACGGCGCGGATCTGGTGGTCCTCGCGGGATTCATGCGCGTGCTGACCGAGACTTTTGTGCGGCAATATGCCGGGCGGATGATCAACATCCACCCGTCGCTACTGCCCAAGTACACCGGGCTGCACACCCACCAGCGAGCGCTGGATGCAGGCGATGCCGAGCACGGCGCGAGCGTCCACTATGTGACCCCGGAACTCGACGGCGGGCCGGTGATCCTACAATCCAGGGTGCCCGTCAAAACGGGCGACACGGAGTCGACGTTGGCTGCGCGCGTGATTGCCACCGAACACGTGATCTATCCTCGAGTCGTCGGCTGGATCGCCGACCGGCGCCTCGCCTGGAACGACGGGCACCCTTTGTTCGACGGCAAGCCGCTGACCCGGCCAGTCGTGGAGAGTTTCGGGTGAAAATTTGGGCGCTAATTAGCTTCGCACTAGCGATCGGCAGCGCACACGCTGACGAGCTGAAACCCTTCGAAGCCTCCTACGCCTGGATGTGGCACGGCATGACCGTAGCCGTCTCCACTGTGAAGCTCGAACACCAAGGCGACACCTGGGTGTACTCCTCCCAGAGCAGCCCCCGCGGTCTCGGCAAGATGTTCTCCCAACGGCCCACCCAAAAGAGCGTGATGCGTGTGACGGACACAGGCGTCCAGCCGTTGACCTATGACGCGGATGACGGCACCTCGTCAACCAAGCGCGACGCTCACGTGAAGTTTGATTGGGACAGCGGCCGAGTAACCGGCGTCTATGAAGACGTCAAAGTCGACATGCCACTGCACCCGAACATCCAGGACGACTCGTCAGTACAGATCGCCCTGATGGTCGAGCTGCTCGCAGGCCGCGAGCCGCAGAAGTTTCAGATGGTCGACCAGAACACCGTGCGCGAGTATGGCTACCACCGCGAGCGCGAAGAAACCATTGACACGCCTGTTGGAAAGATTGCCACCATTGTCTACGGCGCCCAGAAAGTAGGCTCACCGCGTATAACACGCTTCTGGTGTGCACCCGCCCAAGGCTACATCCCCATGCGCGTCGAGCAAAAGAAAGAGGACGACGTGCAGTGGACGATGCAGCTTCAGTCCGTCAAACGCGAATAGCCGGCGCGCGAAACTGCTTCGCCAGCTTCAGGCTCTGCCCCTGATAGTTCGACTTGATCTCCTGTCCATAGAGTGTTTGCGGCATCTCAGCCATGCGCTCGTAACGCAGCCAACCCACGATCTGGCCGTGCTCCAACAGGAACGGCACCTCGTGTGACCGGACCTCCAACACGCCGCGACTGCTGCCCGCCTTGCCGTGTTCCGCGGCCCAACCAAACCCGGGGTCGAAGAATCCGGCGTAGTGCACGCGGAATTCGCCGGCACGCGTGTCATAAGGAACCATCTCGGCCGCGTACTGCGGCGGCACCGCGATCGCTTCCTTGGTCATCAGGATGTAGAACTCATCCGGCACCAGGGTGAGCGCGGCTTCCTTGTGGAACTGCATGGGCTCCCAGAAATCCAGCGGATCGTAGTCGCGCCGCTCGAGATCGATGCGCCGTGTATTCTGCTTGGCCCGCCAGCCGATCAACCCGCCGTTGCCCTTCAGATCCACGGTGAACGGCAACATTCCCGGCTTGCCGCTCAACCCCCGTTGCTCCGGCGTATCCACGATGTGCCCGTCTTCGAGGAGCTGTTGCCATTCGGAAGACGAAATCTGCCGCGGGTTCATGCCGGTTCGGCGCCGGAACCGCAGTTGGTTCAGGCGGGTGCCCGTCTTCACCACCACACTGAAACTGCGGGGCGCGATTTCTATGTACAACTGGCCCTCGTAGCCGTCCTCAACCTCATCAAAGTGCGTCGCCTGGTCGGCAATCAAACGCGTGAGGATGTCGAGCCGGCCCGTCGAGCTCTTGGGGTTGGCAAATGCGGCCACATCGCTCTTGAGACTGATGCTTTCCAACAAGGGAACGACATACACGCGGCCGCGCTCGAGCACGGCCCCGTTGCGGATGTCGATCTTGAACCGGTCGAAATCCTCATCGAGCTGCTTCATCTTCTCCAGCACGCGCACGCCCCGCCCGGGCAGAAAGCTGGTGTCCACCGGATAGGCGAAATCGCCCAGGCGCAGGTCGATACTGGCGGGCTGGAGTTGGTCCGCCTCGATCGGCACGAGCAGGGACTGGATCTCGCCGTTGCTCAACATCTCCCGGATGGCCTGAAACGGGAGAATTCCTGTGTAGGGTGCTTCCATCAACTTTCTTCGACGACGATCTTGGGGAACAGCGCACTGCGATCGCGTGCGCGTCGCGACAACACGGCGGCCGTGCGGCGGGCTGTTTCGAAATAAGCCTTCGCCCGAGGGGTATCCGGTGCGTTCACAACGGTCGGACGACCACCGTCCGCTTCCTCGCGGATATGGGCATCGAGTGGCAGCTCACCCAGCAAATTGACTCCGTATTGCTCAGCCATCCGAGCACCGCCGCCCGCACCAAAGATGTGCTCCGCGTGACCGCAGTTTGAGCAGACATGGATGCTCATGTTCTCGACGATGCCGAGCACGGGCACATTGACCTTCTCGAACATCTTGAGGCCCTTGCGCGCGTCAGCGAGGGCGATGTCCTGCGGCGTCGTCACAATAACGGCGCCAGCGACGGGGACTCGCTGTGCGAGGGTCAGCTGGATGTCACCCGTGCCGGGGGGCATGTCGACAACCAGGTAGTCGAGCGCTCCCCACTGCGTCTCGGACAGGAGCTGCGTGAGCGCCTGCGTGACCATGGGACCCCGCCAGATCATCGCCTGATCCTGGTCCGTGAGCAGGAAGCCGATGGACATGGCTACGACGCCATGCGCCGAAAGCGGCTGCAGATGTTTGCCGTCGGGCGTCGACGGTTTTTGGCCTTCCAGCCCCAGCATGATCGGCTGGCTCGGACCGTATATGTCGGCATCCAGGAGGCCCACACGGGCGCCCTGGGCCGCCCACGCCAGCGCCAGGTTCACAGCCACAGTGGACTTACCGACGCCGCCCTTGCCCGATGCCACGGCCACGACGTTCTTGATCTGCTCAATGGGCTTCAGGTTTCTCTGCACTGCGTGGGAGCGGATATCCGCCACGAGCTCGATCGTCAGGGGCGTGTTGATTCCAGCCGCCGCCAGGTGGGCCTTCAGGCCGGCGGCGAGCTCATCGTGATAGCCTCCCACCGGAAATCCCAGGCGAATGCGTACGGAGGCGCCGCTAGCAGTGCCTTTCAATTCCTGCAGGGCTTGCGTCGCCCCGAGGGTCTCCCCTAGATAGGGATCCACATACGCATCCAAAGCAGCGCGCAAACCGTTTAGAGTGGGGTCATCGGCCATGTTGAAAACCGGGAGGGTTGAAGGGCTTGAATTGTAGTGGCTGTGACGATTGCGTGCTCGGCGGTAGCAGCACGGCTGTGCCTGGCCCCTGCAGGCTGCGAGGCCTCTGCCGGGGCTATGGCATAATTGCCCGTCGCACCGCGACCCAGGAAGCGCCTACGCGCGGGAACGCCCCGGACCTCAAAGGCTGAATGAGCTTTTTCACGAACTTGCGTGCCGACCGGCTGATCACGGAGATCCGGTCAGCCACGGACCAGACCAGTCCCGCCCTGCAAAAGGCTGTGGCGCGGCTCAAGGACCTGGGGCCCGGCGCCATCGAACCCGTCTTTGCCGCTCTGCCGGAGGCCAGCAAGACCGCGACCATCGCTTTTGTCGAGGTGCTGGCCGGGCTCGTCAGCCAGAAGACGTTTCCCCAGTTCATCCGCGGCCTGATCGAGGGTAGCGCCAAGGTCATTGCCGGTATTTCCTGGGCGCTCACCAGCAACCGCAACTACCCGCCGCACCTGCTCATCGAGGCCCTGAACACGCCGGGCATTTCGAAGCCCGCCATTCTCGAAGTGATCATGGCGCAGAAGAGCCGCTTCGGCGTGCGCGAGCTGCTGACTGCGGCGTACCAGCAGGAGCCCAATGAGAAGGCGGCGCTGTTCAGGATCATCGGCGAGATCGCCGACGCCAGCGCAGTGCCGGAGCTCATCGGACGCATTGGCGGCAAAGACCCGATTGCGCGCGTCCACATCATCAACCTGCTGGCCCGCTTCAATACTCCGGAAGTCCAGACCGCACTGCAGACGCAGTTGCGCGATCCGAACAAACTCATTCGCGGCGCGACACTCTCCGCGCTCCAGCGCATGGACGGACCGATCGACATCGAGCGCATCTGTACGTTGCTCAAGGACCCGGAGATCGATGTTCAGAACAAGGCGATCGATGTCGTCATCAAGGCCAACCATCCCGAGACGATCCGCTACCTCATCGAGATCCTGAAGGATGAGAACGAGAACGCGCGCCGTGCCGCGGTCGAGGTTCTCAACGAAGTCGGCAACGCGAAGTCGGTCAAGTACCTGCTCGAGGCACTGAAGGACAGTGACTGGTGGGTGCGCAGCCGTGCGGCAGATGCACTCGGCAAGATCGGTGGGCCGCGCGTCATCGAGGCAGTGCTGCAGCTCGTCCGTGACAAGGACGATGACATCCGGCGCGCTGCCATCGAGATTCTCAACCAGACCAAGGACGAGCGGGCCGTCGAGTCTCTGATTGCCGCCACCCATGACAGTGATTGGTGGGTGAGTGAGCGTGCGGTGGACGCACTGGCTGAAATCGGCAGCAAGCGTGCGCTACCCCGACTCGCTGAGATGCTCCAGTCGGGCAACTCGAAAGCCATGCCGATTGTGGTGCGCGCGATCGGCAAGCTCGGTGACACGAAGTTTGTCGATACGCTGATGCCGTTGGTGTCGGGGTCCGAGCGCGAAGTCCGGATCGAAGCGATTCAGGCGTTGGCGAAGCTGGTGGATGAGCGGCGGGTGGAGCAGTTGCGCGCTGAGCTGCAGAACCAGGCGGCGTCTGCTGATCAGACGATTGCCCGCATGGCGGCCACCGCTATGGCCGAATTGGACAACCGGATCGGCACCTCGCCGAGCGGCACCTCGCTGCCAATGACCGGCACGGGCGGCGGCACACAACATCACACGCCCACGACGCCGCCCCCGCAAGTGCGTCCGCATCTGCCGCAGGTCGAGCAGGGCAAGACGATGTTGATGTCAGAGACCGCCGTTGCAGCCGCAACCAAACAGGCCGAAGCGGCACGGTTGGACATCGGCGCCCTGAAGGCCGGCGACGTGATCGAGGGCCGCTACAAGTACATCGACCGTATCGGCCGCGGCGCCTTCGGCACCGTGTTGTTGATGGAGGATACGGTCGTCGACGAGCGGCTGATCCTGAAGTTCTTGAACCCGAACGTGTCGAGCGACGAAGAAGTCATGAAGCGCTTCGTCCACGAGTTGCGCTACTCGCGCAAGATCACGCACAAGAACGTCATCCGCATCTATGACTTCCTGTACATGCAGGGCAACTACGCCATCTCCATGGAGTATTTCCCCTCGCACACGCTGGGCAGCGAGATCGTCAACGAGAAACCGATCGAGCTGCGACGCGCGATTCAGTTCGGTATCGACATGTGCAACGGTATGACCGTCGCTCACCATGTCGGGATCGTGCATCGTGACTTGAAGCCTGCGAACGTCCTCATCAATCAGGAAGGACTGCTGAAGATTGTGGACTTCGGTGTCGCTGCCGCGCATCGCGAGGGCGACACGCAGTTGACCAAGACGGGTTACGTCATCGGCTCGCCGAAGTACATGGCGCCGGAGCAGATTCTCGGTAAGAAAGTCGACGAGCGGGCTGACATCTACGCGCTCGGGGTCATCACCTATGAGATGGTGACCGGCGTACCGCCCTACTCCCGCGGCGACCATATGTCTGTGATGTACCAGCACGTCCAGGGTAAAGCGCGCGTACCCCGTGAGATCAATCCCGCCCTGCCCCAGGGATTGTCGGACCTGGTGGTCAAAGCCATGGCCGTCGACAAGACCAAGCGCCACCAGTCCATGGAAGAGCTGCGGGCAGCCCTGGAGCGCTTCCTGTAGGCTCCACGCACGCCCTTACGTGCGTTACGTCAAATATTTGGGGCTAGCTGGTTGATTCCACAGGCCACTGCGGGCAAAACAGCTCAACTGTAACGAGAGGGTGTGCGCTTTGGCGCGTATAGACGCGTTTTTGAAGCTGGGGACGCAGCAGGGCTGCTCCGATGTCCATTTGGCCGTCGGTGTACCTCCCATGCTCCGCATGCACGGAGACCTCCTCCCCATCAAATTCCGCGATCTGCGTCCTGGAGAGCTCGAGGGCTACATCACCGAAATCCTCTCCCGGAATCAGCAGGAACACCTGGCCAAAGGCAATGACCTCGACTTCTCGTACGTTTCTTCCGAGGGTGGCCGCTTCCGCGTGAACGTTTTCCGTAAGGAAACGGGAATGGGCGCCACCTTCCGCTCCATTCCGCAGGACGTGCCCTCACTCGAGAAGCTGGCGCTGCCGCCGATCGTGACCAAGCTGTGCGACTTCCACCAGGGCATGATTCTCGTCACGGGCTCGACTGGTACGGGCAAGTCGACCACGCTCGCCGCGATGATCGATTACCTCAACACCCATCGTAAGCTCAACATCATCAGCCTCGAGGACCCCATCGAGTTTGTTCACCGGAGCAAGAACAGCCAGGTGATCCAACGCGAGTTGAATACGCACATCCCGAGTTTCGCGGAAGGCGTTCGCGCTGCGATGCGCGAAGACCCCGATGTCATTCTCGTCGGCGAGTTGCGCGACGCCGAAACAATCACCATGGCGATGACCGCCGCCGAGACGGGCCACCTGGTGTTGGGCACGCTGCACACCACCAGCGCCGTCAAAACCATCGACCGCATCATCGATGCGCTGCCGGTGGAAGAGCGCGAGCAGACCAAGGCGTTTCTGTCGCAGAGCCTGCTGGCGGTCGTCACCCAGATTCTCGTCAAAACCGCGGACGCGCGCGGGCGCAAGGCAATCTGCGAAGTCCTCATGATGAGCCGCGCAATCGCCAAGCTCATCCAGACCGAACAGACCCACCAGATTCCGGCGCAGATGCAGATGGGACGCGACCTCGGCATGTCGACGCTCGACCAGGGATTGCTCACGGCCATTGCGGCGCGCGAAATCGATCCGGATGACGCGTACAACTACGCCGTGGACAAGAAACCGTTCCAGAAGTACGTGACCGACACCACTATGCTGCCGAAGGTCGATATCACCGGCACCAACCTGATGCCGTCCAAATCCAACACTTCGGCGTCTGCCTGATCCGCTTCCATGGCTGAGATCGACAACTTCCTGAATGAGGTCCTCGAGAAGCGCGGCTCGGATCTGCATTTTATTGCGGGCGATCCGCCGCGCATCCGTCAGTTCGGCGACCTGATGCCGCTGCGGCCGGACAAGCTGAATGCCGAGTTCGTCAAGAACACCCTGTACGAGATCATGCCGAAGCCGGCGGTGGATCGGTTTGAATCCAAGGACGGGGCAGACTTCGCGTATACGTTCGCGGACAAGGGGCGATTCCGCGTCAACGTGCTGCGTCAGTTGAATGGGATGGGCGCGGTGTTCCGGGCCATTCCGTCCAAGGCGCTGTCGCTCGATCAGTTGAAGATGCCGGAGGCCGTGCGGCAACTGTGCCGGGCCAACAACGGACTGATTCTGGTGACCGGCAAGACGGGGTCCGGCAAGTCCACGACGCTCGCGGCCATGATTGATGACATCAATCTGCGAGTGAAGGGACACATCCTCACTATCGAGGACCCGATTGAGTTCGTGCACCAGCGCAAGAGCTGCCTCATCAGTCAGCGTGAGATCGGTGTGCATAGCCCGAGCTTTGCGTCGGCGCTGCATTCGGCGTTGCGAGAAGATCCGGATGTCATCCTGGTCGGCGAGCTGCGTGACCTGGAGACGATGAGTATCGCGGTCACCGCTGCCGAGATGGGAATTCTGGTGATGGGGACGCTGCACACGAACGGTGCCGCGCCGACCGTCGACCGCATGATTAACGTCTTTCCGTCGGACAAGCAGTCGCACGTCCGGACAATGCTTTCGACGTCGCTGCGCGGCGTGGTTTCACAACAGCTGCTGCAGAAGTCGGATAAGCAGGGGCGCGTGGCCGCGCTGGAAATCCTCGTGAACACACCTGCATCGCAGAATCTGATCCGCCAGGGGAAGCTCGACCAGCTCGAGAACGTCATGCAGGCGGGTGGCGCGCATGGGATGCGGACCATGGATACGGCGATTCAACAGCTGCTCGATTCCCGCCAGATCACCGGCAAAGAAGCCTACAAGAAAGGCATCAATAAGGTCCGCTTCGAGGCGGTCAAAGACCAAGGCTGACCCGCTGAGGTAGACTTACGGGATGGCCCGTAAATTTTTCGTCACCACAGCCCTCCCCTACGCCAATGGCCCGTTTCACATCGGGCACATCATGGAGTACATCCAGGCCGATATCTGGGTGCGTTTTCAGCGGATGATCGGCAACACCGTGCATTTCGTGTGCGCGGACGATGCGCATGGCGCACCGATCATGCTCAAGGCCGAGGCCGAGGGCGTCACGCCTCAGCAGCTCGTCGCCGGGATCGCGGCTGATCGGCCGAAGTATCTCAACGGCTTCCACATTGCCTTCGACCACTGGTATTCCACCGACTCGCCCGAAAACACCGAGCTTTCACAGGACATCTATCGGCGACTGAAGGCAGCCGGCCTCGTCTACCAGAAACCGATCGAGCAGTTCTACGATCCCGTGAAGGGAATGTTCCTTGCCGACCGTTACATCAAGGGCGAGTGTCCCAACTGTCACACGAAGGATCAGTATGCTGACGCCTGCGAGTCGTGCAGCATCGTCAACACACCGACTGATCTGATCAATCCGTATTCGACGCTCTCCGGCGCCAAGCCGATCATGAAGTCGTCGGACCATTACTTCTTCCGATTGTCAGATCCCCGTTGCGTGGAGTTCCTGACCGAATGGCTGACAACCCCGGATCGCCTGCAACCGCAGGTGGTGAACAAAGCCCGCGAGTGGCTGACGGGCAAAGGCGATGACGCGCTCGGCGACTGGGATATCTCCCGCGACGCACCCTATTTCGGCATTCCGATTCCGGATGCGCCGGGGAAGTATTTCTATGTGTGGCTGGATGCGCCCATCGGCTATCTCGCCTCCCTGAAGAACTACTTCACCAGCGGCAAGGCCCGCGCCCAGGGGGAAACCCGGACCTTCGAGGAATTCCTGGCGGCGCCGGATACCGAGCAGCTGCATTTCATCGGCAAGGACATCATCTACTTCCACACGTTGTTCTGGCCGGCGATGTTGAAATTCGCAGGGGCGCCGTACAAGGTGCCGAACCACGTGTATGCGCACGGATTCATCACGGTTTCCGGCGAGAAGATGTCCAAGTCGCGCGGCACGGGCATCAGCCCACTGCGCTATCTGGATGTCGGCATGAATCCGCAGTGGCTGCGGTATTACATCGCCGCCAAGTTGAATTCGAATGTCGAGGATCTCGACTTCAACCCGGATGATTTTATTGCGCGGGTCAACAGCGACCTGGTGGGCAAGTACGTCAACATTGCCAGCCGCGCGGCGAGCTTCATCACGCGGTACTTTGATGGGGCGCTGGCCTACAGCGGCGACAAGGAGTTGCTCGCCCGCGAAGCGCATGGGATTGCTACGGCGGTTGCCGCGCATTACGAGGCCCGGGAGTTGGGCAAGGCCATGAGGGAAATCATGGCGCTGGCGGATCGCATCAACCACGACTTTGATGCGCACCAGCCATGGGTGCTCGCGAAGGATGCTGCGGCCAATAAGGTTGAGTTGCAGGATGTGTGCTCGCGGGCGCTGCAGGGATTTCGACTGCTCACGGTGCTGATCGCACCGGTGTTGCCGGAGTTGGCAGGACGGGTTGCCCGACAGCTCTTCGGCATGGACCGTGCGTTCGTGTGGAGTGATGCGGATGTGTTGCCTGAGCGAGTCAATACTTATCAGCATTTGATGACTCGTGTGGACCCGAAGCAGCTGGATGCTTTGTTTGATGTTGCCCCCTCGGAGCTTGGTTCGGCCGGCAAGACCGCGTCCGCCGGCGGCGCGAAGGGTGGCGGCGCCTCATCCAAGTCTGCAGGCGGCGCCGCGTCCTCCAAGCACGCGGCTGGCGCCGGCGCTGGTGCCGCGGGTAATAAAGCGTCGGGCGCTGGTGCTGCCGGGGCGGGAAATGCCGCTGCCGACGGCGGAACGGCTGCGAAGGCTGGGGCTGCGAACGTCACTGCCGGCGGAGGGACTGCGAAGGCCGGCGCTGCGGATGCGACCGCGGACGGGATCATCTCCATCGACGAGTTCAAGCGGGTTGATCTGCGCGTGGCGCGGATTGCCAATGCTGAGCATGTTGAGGGCGCGGATAAGCTGTTGAAGCTGACGCTGGATCTCGGGACCGAGACCCGGACGGTGTTTGCCGGCATCAAATCGGCTTATGACCCCTCCAAGCTCGTTGGCCGGTTGACGGTGGTGGTCGCCAATCTCGCACCCCGCAAGATGAAGTTTGGCGTGTCGCAGGGCATGGTGCTGGCGGCCAGCGGCGAACAGCCCGGTTTATACCTGTTGTCGCCGGATAGTGGTGCCGAGCCTGGGATGAGGATCAGTTGAGCCCAGCGTTGGCGATCGCCGCGAAGTTGTATGCGCGGCATTGCGCTCTGTTGTGATCGGATAACTATGACCCTTGCCGAGCAAATTGACGCCCTTCTGCCGCAGACCCAATGCACTCGCTG
>Ga0268266_10002661_pt1 | contig 18798 bp, 15 predicted proteins | sample KBSS13metaG_FD_190356 | JGI IMG/M metagenome (GOLD analysis project Ga0268266, IMG submission 190356) | Switchgrass rhizosphere microbial communities from Kellogg Biological Station, Michigan, USA - KBS S1-3 metaG (SPAdes) (version 2) | ecosystem: Host-associated > Plants > Roots > Rhizosphere...
CCCTGGGCAATGCCGACATCGTGCTCAAGGTCCAGCGCCCGCTGACCGCGGCGGAGGGGCTGGACGAGCTGGCGATGATCAAGCCGGGGGCGCTGCTGCTCGCGCTGCTCGATCCCTACCGGACGCCCGAGGCGATCCGCGACTATGCCAGGCGCCGGATCGACGCCTTCGCCATGGAGCTGGTGCCGCGCATCACCCGGGCGCAGGCGATGGACGTGCTGTCGTCCCAGGCCAACCTCGCCGGCTATCGCGCGGTGCTCGACGCGGCCTACGAGTTCGGCCGCGCCTTCCCGATGATGATGACGGCGGCCGGCACCGTGCCGCCGGCCCGGGTGTTCGTGATGGGCACCGGTGTCGCCGGGCTGCAGGCCCTTGCCACCGCGCGGCGGCTGGGGGCGGTTGTCGCCGCCACCGACGTGCGCCCGGCGGCGCGCGAGCAGGTGCAGTCGTTGGGCGCGACCTTCGTCATGGTCGACAACGAGGAGAGCCAGCAGGCCGAGACCGCCGGCGGCTATGCCAAGGAGATGTCGGACGAATACAAGCGGGCCCAGGCGCTGTTGATCGCCGAGACCATCCGCAAGCAGGACGTGGTGATCTGCACGGCGCTGATCCCGGGCCGCACGGCACCGGTGCTGGTGACGGCGGAGATGGTGGAGACGATGAAGCCGGGCTCGGTGATCGTCGACCTGGCGGTGGAGCAGGGCGGCAACTGCCCGCTGTCGCGGCCGGGCGAGGTGGTCGAGCATCACGGGGTCAAGATCGTCGGCCACTGGAACGTGCCCAGCCGCATCGCGGTCGATGCCTCGGCGCTCTATGCCCGCAACCTGCTGGCCTTCGTGACGCCGCTGGTGGCCAAGGAAGGCGGGCTGAAGATCGACTGGCAGGACCCGATCGTTGCCGGCACCGCGCTGACGCGGGAGGGGCGGATCGTTCATCCGCACTTCACCAGCGCCGACCCGACCCCGCTCGAAGCCGCGGCGGGCGTAACCCCCTCGTCCCTTTCGCATTGAACCGGGGTCGTTCATGGATCAAACTCCGTCTGCTCAAAATCTGCCCGGGGCGGTCGATCAGCTGAAGCAGGCTGTCGAGCTGCTCAACCATAAGGTCGATCTGCTCTATGCCGAGGCGGCGCAGCTGGCGGCTCAGCATCCCGGCGCTTCCGAGACCTTCCTGGTCATGGGCATCACGGTCTTCGTGCTGGCGATCTTCGTCGGCTACTACGTGGTCTGGCACGTGACCCCGGCGCTGCACTCGCCGCTGATGTCGGTCACTAACGCCATCTCTTCCGTCATCGTCGTCGGCGCGCTGATCGCCGCCGGACCGGCCGAGTTCGGCCTATCCAAGATCTTCGGGTTGGCCGCCGTGGTGCTGGCTTCGATCAACATATTCGGCGGCTTCATCGTCACCCAGCGCATGCTGGCGATGTTCCGCAAGAAGAAATAGGGGGCGCGTCAGTGGGAACCTGGTCAGCGCTCGCCTATCTGGTCGCGGCGGTCTGCTTCATCATGGCGCTGCGCGGCCTGTCGAGCCCGGTCTCGGCGCGGTCGGGCCTGCGCTTCGGCGTCGCCGGCATGACGATCGCCGTGGCGACGACCCTGGCGCTGCCTGGCGTCAGTTCGTTCGGCCCGATCGTCGCGGCCATCGCGCTCGGCGGTATCATCGGCGCGGTGGTGGCGATCAAGATCCAGATGACGGCGCTGCCGCAGCTGGTTGCCGCCTTTCACAGCCTAGTCGGCCTGGCGGCAGTTTGTGTGGCCGTGGCGGCCTTCACCAACCCCGCCGCCTACGGCATCGGCGTCCCCGGCGCCATCGTCGCCGGCAGCCTGGTGGAGATGAGCCTCGGCACTGCCATCGGCGCCATCACCTTCACCGGCTCGATCATTGCCTTCGCCAAGCTGCAGGGGCTGGTCTCGGGCTCGCCGGTCATCTTCAAGGGCCAGCACCCGCTGAATGCGCTGCTGGGGCTGATCCTGCTGGCGTTGATCGTGACCCTGGTGGTGACCAACGCCTCGCTTGCCTTCGTCATGATCGTGCTGCTGTCGTTCCTGATCGGTGTCTTGATCATCATCCCGATCGGCGGCGCCGACATGCCGGTCGTGGTCTCGATGCTGAACTCTTATTCCGGCTGGGCGGCCTGCGGCATCGGCTTCACGCTCGAGAACAACCTGCTGATCATCACCGGCTCGCTGGTCGGTTCCTCCGGCGCGATCCTCAGCTACATCATGTGCAAGGGGATGAACCGGTCCTTCATCTCGGTCATCCTGGGCGGGTTCGGCGGCGAGAGCGTGGCGGGCGCCGCCGGCGGGCAGGGCGACAAGCAGGTCAAGTCCGGCTCGGCCGAGGATGCCGCCTTCATTCTCAAGAACGCGGCGTCCGTGATCATCATCCCCGGCTATGGTATGGCGGTCGCCCAGGCACAGCATGCGCTGAAGGAAATGGGCGACACGCTGATCAAGGAGGGCGTGCAGGTGCGCTATGCCATCCATCCGGTGGCGGGCCGCATGCCGGGCCATATGAACGTGCTGCTCGCCGAGGCCAACGTGCCTTATGACGACGTGATCGAGCTCGACGACATCAACCGCGACTTCGCCCAGACCGATGTCGCCTTCGTCATCGGCGCCAACGACATCACCAACCCGGCCGCCAAGACCGACCCGACCTCGCCGATCTACGGCATGCCGATCCTGGATGTGGAGCGGGCGCGCACTGTCCTTTTCATCAAGCGCTCGCTGGCCTCCGGCTATGCCGGCATCGAGAACGAGCTGTTCTTCTACGACAACACGATGATGCTGTTCGGCGACGCCAAGAAGATGTGCGAGGACATCATCAAGTCGCTGGAGGGGTGAGGGATTGGTATAGTGCCGTCGGAATTCACCGAAGTACGGCGGTGGACTATTGTGTGAGATAAATCATGAGAATCGAGCGCGAACTATCAACCAACACAGGAGAAAAGGTTATTCTCTACATAGAGGCGCCTAAAAAAAGTGATAGAGAGCATGAATTTAGCTGCAAGCTTGGTTTGGAGGGGGCGGAACTTGATAAAAGCACAATTATCTATGGAATCGACCCTATGCAAGCAATGCTTTTATCGATCCGGCACTTGAACGGGCTTGTAGCGAGGGCCTCAGAATCAATTCGTCCTAGACGTCTGATCTGGGAATTTGGCGAAAAAGAAGACGACTTTGGGCTTCTTATTTAGGGAGCTCTGGGGACGCCGTACTAAACTGCCCCATAGCTGTGAGTTGTTCTTCTACGTCACAGCCCCTCCAGCAACCCCCGCACGGCCTTCAAATCCATCGGCTTGGTGATGATCCCGCGCATCTGAAGGCCGCGTGCCTCGCCCAGCAGTTTGGCCGATTCCAGCACTTTGTCGTCGAAGCCCGAGAGGATCAGGATCGGCAGGGTGCAGCCCCGGTCCGCCAGCCAGCGAAAAAGCTCGATCCCATCGGTGTTGGGCAGGGCAAGATCGATGACCACGGCGGTCGGCTTGAATGCCGCGTAGGCGACCTTGAACTCGTCCGCGGCCATCGTCGCGATGACTTCGTAGCCGCAATCCTCGGCAATATATTTCAGGATCGCGCCGACATCCGGTTCATCGTCAATAATCAGCAATCGCCTGTTGGCCACTTCGGTCCCTATAGGTGAAGTTTTCACGGGACAATTGCCCCATCCGCTTGATAGGGTCGAGCAGCGGCGCCCTGCTGCCAGACGATCTGGCTCGAATATTTATCAGCATCGCAAATCGGGACAAAGGGAAAAACCGGAGGTTTCGTGTAAAATTTGCGGAATGTCGATGCATGTCAGGTTCAAACAGTTGCCGGCATCGGGCATAATCGCGACTTAAAAGAATTCGACCCTGGGAGGAATTTCAGCATGGCTCAGCAGATCGAAAGTCGCTTTGTCGAGGCGAACGGCCTCAGCCATCACTATCTGACCGCCGGCAGCGGCCCCGCGGTGTTGCTCTGCCACGGCTTTCCGGAGCTGTCCTGGTCGTGGCGCCATCAGATTCCGGCACTGGCCGCCGCCGGCTATCGCGTCATCGCGCCCGACCTGCGCGGCTATGGCGACACCAAGGGTCATGCTGACCCGGAGACCTATACCAACCTGCATGTCGTCGGCGACATGGTGGCGCTGCTCGACGCGCTTGGCGAAAGCCAGGCCGTCATCGTCGGCCATGACTGGGGTTCGCCGATCGCCTGGACGGCGGCGACGCTGCGCCCCGACCGGTTCCGTGCCGTCGCCTCGCTGTCGGTTATGCACAATCCGCGCATGCCGCTGGCGCCGCCCGACTTCGCCAAGGCGAACGGGATGGAGGATCTCTACTGGCTCTATTTCCAGCCGCCGGGCCTGGCCGAGTCCGACATGGAGCGTGACACGCACGAGACTTTCCTGCGCCTGATGTACGGCGTCTCCGGCGAGGCGGCGCGCAAGGGCGAAAGCTGGGACCTGCGCGTCGATCCCAAGGCCGGGCTGATGGCGGCGCTGAAGCGGCCGGACCATCTCCCCTCCTTCCTGACCGAGGAGGACCTGAACCGTTACGCCACGACCTATGCCCGCACCGGATTTACCACCTCGCTCAACTGGTATCGCTGCATGAAGCGCAGCTGGGAGCTGTCGGCGGCGTGGGCGGATCTCAAGATCACGGTCCCGGCCTTCTTCATCGGCGGCAAGGACGATCCGACCCTCACCCAGTTCGCGCGCGGCGCCGACATCATGAAGTCGGTCGTGCCCGACCTGCGTGGCGCGGTCATGGTCGATGCCGGCCACTGGGTTCAACAGGAAGACCCTGATGCGGTCTCGAACGGGTTGATCGGGTTCCTGAAGGGGCTTTGAGCAAGGGCAATATCGGGTAAAGACGGCGATGGCCGACAGTTTGAATGCTGACGGGCTGAATACCGGTGGGGCGGAAACGGCCCCGTCGGTCGATTACCGGGCCCTGTTCGAGAACGCGCCCGGTCTGCACCTGGTGATCGACCGCCATTTCACCATCGTCGCGGCCAGTGACGCTTATCTCAGCGCGACCATGACCGTACGCAGGGCGATCGTCGGGCGCCATCTGTTCGATGTCTTTCCCGACGATCCCGCCGACCCGGCGGCAACCGGGGTCGGCAATCTCAGGGCGTCGCTCGAGCGGGTGCTGAAATTCCGCCAGCCCGACCCTATGGCGGTCCAGCGCTATTCGATTCGCCGGCCGGACAGCGAGGGCGGCGGTTTCGAGGAGCGTTATTGGAGCCCGCTCAACCTGCCGATCCTGGATGCGGGTGGAGAGGTGCGCTGGATCATCCACCGGGTCGAGGATGTGACCCAGCTGGTGGGCCAGCAGCCGGTCGACGCCTTCCAGCAGCTGACCAATGAGCAGCAGGCAATCATCGACCGTCTGCGCAGCATCAATCGATCGCTCGACCGCGAGATACTGGACCGCAAGGCGGCCCAGCAGGAGCTGTCTCAGGCGCGGCAGTTCCTGAACCTGGTAATCGAGAACATCCCCGGCATGGTCTATGCCAAGGATGCCACCACTCTGCGCTTCATCCTGATGAACAAAGGCGGCGAGCAGATTCTGGGCTATAGCCGCGAGGAGATGATCGGCAAGACCGATTACGATTTCCTGCCCAAGGTCGAGGCCGATGCCTATACCAGGCGCGACCTGGAAGTGCTGGCGTCGGGCGAGCTGCTGGTGATCCCTGAGGAGGAGATCGTCAACCGTGCCGGCGAGAAGCGCTTCATCGAGACCAAGAAGATGGCGGTCTATGACCCACGGGGCCGGCCGGAATTCCTGCTGTGCCTGTCGGAGGACATCTCCGCCCGCCGCGACCTGGAGCAGCAGCTGCGCCAGTCGCAGAGGCTAGATGCGATCGGGCGCCTCACCGGCGGGATGGCGCATGATTTCAACAACCTGTTGGGCGTGATCACCGCCAATCTCGATTTCCTGATCGAGAAGGTCGAAGGCGACGAGGAGGCGACCTCCTTCGCCCAGGATGCGCTCGACGGCGCGCTCAGGGGCCATGAGCTGGTCAAGCGGATGCTGGCCTTCGGCCGCCAGCAGCCGCTCCAGCCGGAGGTGTTCAGCCTGAACGATGCCGTCACCGGCATGAAGGGCCTGCTGCGCCGGACGATCCGGGAGGATATCGAGATGTCGGTCATCCCGGCGGTGCGTCTGTCGCCGGTGGTGGCCGACAAGTCGCAGCTTGAAAACGCCATCCTCAACCTGGCGATCAACTCCGCCCATGCGATGCCGAACGGCGGCAAGCTGATCCTGGAGACCGAGAATGTTCGCCTCGACGACGACTATGCCGCGCAGAATCTGGATGTGAGGCCGGGCGACTATGCCATGCTGGCGGTCAGCGACACCGGCGCCGGCATGGCGCCAGAAGTGATCGATCGCGCATTCGAGCCGTTCTTCACCACCAAGCCCGTCGGCGCCGGCAGTGGCCTCGGCCTCTCGATGGTCTATGGCTTCGTCAAGCAATCGGGCGGCCATATCAAGATCTATAGCGAGCTCGGCCACGGCACGACGATCCGGCTCTATCTTCCGGCGGTCATGCAGGATGCAGCGCCCGCCGATGCGGTCTCGGCCGCCCTCGAGGAGCGGCGTCCGGCGACGGGGACGGTTCTCGTGGTCGAGGATGAGGAAAATCTGCGCCGCGCCGCGTGCAAGATGCTGAAGAGTCTCGGCTACACCGTGTTCGAAACCGCCAGCGGGCCTGAGGCGTTGACCTATCTGCGCTCAGGCGGTCGGGCCGACCTGCTGTTCAGCGATGTGGTGATGCCGGGCGGGATGACCGGGCTGGAGCTCGCCGATATCGTCCGGGGGACATGGCCCCGGCTCAAGATTCTCCTGACCAGCGGCTATTCCGAAGTCCTGGTCCGGGAAAGCAGCGAGCGCCTCGACGACGGGATCCATTTGATCGGCAAGCCCTACCGCAAGCATGAGCTGGCGACGAAGATACGCGAATTGCTTGAGGCCGGCTGACCGAAGTCAGCGGCTGTTCACCCAGTCCGCCAGCCTGTCCGCCGGCATGGGACGGGCGAAGAGGAAGCCCTGGGCCGTGTCGCAGCCGAAATCGACCAGCATTTGCCGCGTCTCCTCGGTCTCGATCCCTTCGGCTGTGGCCTGCAGGCCGAGATTGTGCGCCAGATCGACGATCGCCCGCACGATGACCCGCGCGTCGCGCGATTTCGGTGCGTCGATGACGAAGGATTTGTCGATCTTGAGGTCGGAAAAAGGCAGGCGCTGAAGCTGGATCAGCGACGAATAGCCGGTGCCGAAATCATCCAGCGAAATCTTCATGCCCTTGAGCCGGCAGCGCGTCAGCGTGTCGAGCAGCTCGATCGCGCCCTGGGTTGCGCTCTCGGTCAGCTCGACCGTCAGGAAGTCGCAGGGCATGCCGTATGTCCGGCAGATATCGGCCATCCGGTCGGGAAAATCGAGCTGGTCGAGATTCTTGGCCGAGATATTGACCGCGATATCGAGCGCCAGCCCATCCCGGTTCCATACGACCCAATCCGACGCCGCCCTGGACAACACCCATTTGGTCAGCGGCTCGATCAGCCCGTTCTGCTCCGCCAGCGGTATGAAATCCGCCGGAGAGATCGTTCCGCGGCTTTTGTGCCGCCAGCGGACCAGCGCCTCGACCCCGGCCAGCGCGTTCGAGGCCAGCATGACCTTGGGTTGATAGACCAGCTGCAGATCGCTCGCTTGGATCGCCCGCTCCAGTTCGGCGGCAGTCGGTTCCGGGGTCGGCCCGGGGGGCGGGCCCAGGGCGGGAGGTGTTCTTTTCACGATGCGTGGGTCAGTTCCATCAGCATTGCGCGTATATCGGCCACCCGAAAAGGCTTGGCGATGATGCCGCCCATCTTCAGGCCGCGCGCCTCACCCAGAAGCTTGGCGGATTCCGGAATCTTCCCGCCGAAGCCCGTGATGATCAGAACGGTCGCGGTGCAGCCCGCGTTCCCCAGCCACCTCAAGAGCTCGATACCGTCAACCTGGGGCACCGCCAGATCCAGGATGATCACGCTCGGCCGGGCCGAGGTAAAGCTTTCCTTGAAATCCTCGGCGGTCGTCGTGGTCGATACATCGAAGCCGCAGCCCTTGCCGATCCGCTCCAATGCGGCCGCAATCGGCGGTTCATCGTCGATAATCAGCAAACGGCCGGAGGTCACAAGCTGTCCCCTATAAATAAGCGTTATGCTTTGTCGCTGACTGAACTTTGCCTATGTGAAACCGCTATTCTCTCAGACGCGATTCCCTGTCGCTTACTTATGCGAGCGTAAATCATCGAGAATCTAAAATGCAAGGATTTGAAAAAGATTCGAGACGCGTGTGTATCTGTCTTTTGACGACTTAAAAGTGTAGGTGCCGCCGCCGGCGGGAGCGTCTTCTGGCAGGGGCTTCGTGGATTTTCCACACGCAGTGTGTATTTGACGCTATATTTCAGCCGCGCTCGGCAATTAGGACACAAGAGTTGTCACAGTCCAGGGTCGATCCATCGGCAGCCCCCTTGCGGGGCGGGGGGCCTTCGCTCGCGGCGATACTCGATGCGCAGAGTGAGATCATCGACGCGATCGCGGCGGGGCGGGAGCTGCTCGACACGCTGCGCGGCATCGCGCTCATTATCGAGCGGCTGACCCCGCCGGCCATCTGCACCATCCATCTTCTCGATCCCGACGGGATCCACATGCGCCAGGGTGGGGCGCCCAGCCTGCCCGACAGCTTCAACGCGGCGATCGACGGAGCCGAGATCGGCCCGTGCGCCGGTTCCTGCGGCACGGCGGCCTGGCGGCGCGAGCGGGTCATCGTCGAGGACATCGCCGCCGACCCGCTCTGGGCGGATTGGCGCCATCATGCCCTGCCGCTGGGTCTCAGGGCCTGCTGGTCGCAGCCGGTGCTGGACGGCGACGGAAAGGTGCTGGGCATGTTCGCTCTCTACTATCCCGACGTGCGGGCGCCATGCGCCGCCGACATCGATCTAGTCGAGCGGATGGCGCGCCTCGTACGTGTCGCGCTGGCCCAGGACCGCCGGGAGAAGGTGCTGACCGAGACCGAGCAGAAGCTGCGCGACTATCTCGCCGTGTCGTCTGACTGGCTGTGGGAGCAGGATGCCGAGCAGCGTCTGACCTTCGCCTCCAGCAACGTTCTCGGCATCGATACAGATGCGATGCTCGGCCGGACATCCGCCGAGCTGGTGGCGAACACTGTGTTGCCGGAGGGCGCCGCGGCTTTCCAGGCCGATCTGAATGCCGAGCGGCCGTTCCGCAATCTGCGGCTACAGCTGCGCGATCCGGATGGCCGTGTTCACCATCTCAATGTCAACGGCAAGCCGATCCACGATGCCGATGGCCGGTTCCACGGCTATCGCGGCACTGCTCAGGACATCTCGAAGCAAGTGGCCGCCGAGGCGGAAATCCTGCGCGCCCGGCTCGAAGCCGAAAGCGCCAACCGGGCAAAGACCGAGTTCCTGGCCAATATCAGCCATGAGCTGCGCACGCCCTTGAACGCGATACTGGGGTTCTCCGAGATCATGGAGGGGCAGCTGTTGGGGCCGCTGTCGGGGCGCTATCAGGCCTACGCGGCGGACATCCACAAATCTGGCCAGTATCTGCACGGGCTGGTCACCAACATCCTCGACCTGTCGCGCATCGAGATGAACGAGGTGCATCTCGACGAAGAGGAGATCGAGGTCGGCGAGCTGATCGAGAGCAGTCTAGCAATGCTGCGAATGCGGGCCGAGGAGCAGGCTGTGCAGCTGCACGGCGAGCCGTCCGCCCGCCCACCGCGCGTGCGCTGCGACCGGCTGCGGCTGAAACAGGCGCTGATCAACCTGATCGCCAACGCGATCAAGTTTACGCCGAAATACGGCAAGGTCACCGTGACGGTCGGGCTGAACGGCGACGGCCTGACCCTCAGCGTCATCGACACCGGCATCGGCATGCGGCCGGAGGACATCCCGACGGCGCTGGAACCATTCCGCCAGATCGAACCGCAGATCAACCGCCGCCACGAAGGGGTGGGGCTGGGCCTGGCGCTCACCAAGGCCCTGGTCGAACGCCACGGTGGCCGGCTGGAGCTCACCAGTGCACTGGGCGAGGGGACGACTGCGACGATCCACCTGCCTGCCGAGCGGGTGGTTACATCAGGGCTCAATCGATCTTGAAAAAATTTCGCCCGAAGTGCTGTTTCTCGCGTCGCTCCGGAGAATTGACCGGCAGCGACGCCAGACGTTGAGCCCAGGCGACGAGGTCGGGAATGATGTGTGATTCCAGGGCCTCGCGCGCTCGTGGTACGTCGGCAGCGGCAACTCCGTCGGCCGTAATATAGAGGCGCTCATAATGGACATTGGGATTGGGCGGCCAGAACTCCACGCCAATACTGCCACCGGGATGCCTTTGGATATGATGCACTGAGAAAGGCACGCCTCCCTCGCTCAGCGCTCTTTGCAGGAACGAAGATTTCAACGGATAGCCGTAGCCTTTCGGCAGCTTTGATTTCTCGCTCGTAAATTCCGGTCCCGCATCCTCCTGACTTTTCATGGCATGCTCTAAACCGGCGTCAATGCGCCAGCGGATTGGGCCTCATCTGGAAGCTGGCGACGTGGCTCAGAGCCCCATTCTCCTGGTGGCCCATCGCCGCGCCGGCATAGGGCGCCCACAGGATCTTGCCTTTCCACCCGGCCTTGGGATCGTCGATCCGGCCGTCGACATCGCGGGCGTAGAAGCCCATCGGATAGGGCACGCGGATCACCACCCATTTTTCCTCCTTGGGCAGGAAGGCGAGCAGCGAGTCCGAGTTGGTGCCCGGGAAGAACGGCACGTCCTTGCCCAGCCCGAAGACGTTGAAATAGTCGATCCAGGTTGAATAGAGGTGGTCGGAGTCCACGGTCGTGCCGGCCACTTTCGGGCCCGGTGCGTCATAGATCTTCCAGCCATTGACGCAATGCTGTCCGGTCGCCGCCGGACCGTTCGTGACCTTGCATTCGCGCCGGTCGAAGCGGCCGATCTGGCCTGAAGCGAAGGACACCCAGGCGACACCGTCGGAATCGATATCGATGCCACGCGGGTTGAAGGCGAGGTATTTCCCGTTCACCAGCGGCGGCTCGTAATACTCCATCTTGCAGGTGGCGGGCGGGTTCTTGCCCCGGTCCATGCGGATGATGCCGCCCGGCACATAGGGCAGGTAGTCGGCGCCCCACACGCTGTGATCCTTCGGGCTGACGCCGATGCCGTAGATGAAGCCGCGGATCAGCGTGTCGTGGTGCGGGTCGGCCAGCTTCAGCGGGCCTTCCGACATATTGATCTTGGCCTTGTCCTCGCCGAAGTTCCAATTCTTCGAATTGGGATCGATCTTGCCGTCGCCCGACGTGTCGATGACCATCGGGCACCAGCCCTCGGCCTTCTCCGCATCATGCGTCTCGTCCCAGACGCGGGTGTTCAGCCAGCCCATCGCGGTGAACTCGCCGCTGAAATAGACCGTGTTGTCCTTATCGCGGTCGAAATTCAGATGATCGCTCTCGGCGCATTCCGGGATGATCGTGACCTTCTTGGTCACCGGGTCGTAGACATTGGTGATCCGCGCCTGCGGATTGTCCATCGGAAACAGCTTGGCATAGGGGTTCTTCCCATCGGTGCAGTAGGCCGGGTTCGGTCCCTCGCGATAGTTGGCGGCCACCCACAGCCGGCCCTTCTGGTCCAGTACTGTGGCGTGCGGCACCGCCTTCTCGTTGTGCTCGGACACCGGGCTCCAGCCGGGGATCGGCACCGACCAGGTCGTATCGGTCTTCGGGTCCATGATCTCCAAGGTGCCGTCATGGACGCCCAGTCCATAGGACGGGCCGCCGGCATTCACATGCGGGTCGCGGTGGTCGGAGCTGGCCTGGTCATGAATCTGCCGACCGTCGGCCCAGTCGCGCACGGTGATGACGATGTTGCGCTCGACGCCCTGCGGGCGGGGCGGCGTCTCATGCGGCAGCTCGCCGGCGGCAATCCGCTTGGTCCAGTCGGCGAAGACGTTCAGCGCCGCCTTCTCGCCAAAGCGCTTGAAATTGTTGTTCATGCCGGCATTGAGCGCGATCCGCGCCTTCCAGCCGTCGACACTGTTGTCGCCGATCTCGCGCGTCGCCTGGTCGCCCAGCTGATGGCAGAAGGAACAGTTCTCCTTCAGATTGCCGAACCAGCTCTGCTGGACCTTGAATTGCGGATTGATGCCATTGCCGTCCTGCCCGGTGCCGGGGAACATGTCCTCCGCCGGCGGATGGATCAGCGAGTACCAGTAATTGGCCGGATAATACTGCGCCGCCGCCTTGGCGTCCGCCGCCGGCACCGCGGTCAGGTTCACCGCCATGCCCGGCTTGGCGACGACATATTCGGAGTCGGTCAAGCCATAGCCGCGGACCCAGATCTTGTAGTTGGCCTTTTTGAGGTCGGGGATGACATAGCGGCCCTGGTCGTCGGTCACGACCATCTTGGCCAGATTGACCGGCAACTCGGTCGTCTCGGCGATCACCCAGACCCCGGCCTCGGGCCCTTTGGGCCCGGTCACCTGGCCGCCGATATCGTCCGGGGTGATGGTCACGCCCGCCGGCGCCTTCTGGTCCACCGGCGCGGCCGGATGCCGGGCGCTCGTCACCACCGGCTGGGAATGCGCCTTGACCGCGCCCTTAAGCGCCGATCCGCCGAGCTGCGTCGTCACTTCCTGCGCCATCACCGGCGCGGCCAGAAGACCGCAGACCGACGCGACCAGTCCCAGACGCCAAGCGTTACCCATTCCCCCATCCCCCTAAACTCGGTGTTCGGGATGGGATAGTTCATTATTTTAAATGACGCCAGCCCTCGCGCTGGCCATTCATGTTCGATCGGGCCACGGGAATGAGCGATCTAGGCGAAGACCGCGCTGATCGGGTCGTTTTGTCGTTCGTACGTGGCAAGACGCAACCTGTGGAGCTGCAGACCGCCCAACGCGGAGCAGGTCAACACACCGGCGGGCCTCCCGGATGCGAGGCCCGCCGGCATTCGTCACTAATTTCCGGACCGGTTTCTGACCATGTTGAAGGTGACGAAGCCGTTATTGTAGCTGCCTACGCCCTCCATGATCTCCTTGTTCTGGGACAGGGTTAGCCGGTCGATCGTGAGGGTCGTGTTGTTGATCTTGTAGGTGATTGAGCCTTTGTAGTTGCAGCTGCCCGTCCCCGGCGCCAGGATCGATCCTGTCGCAACCGACACTCGGCCAGCCGAATTGGTGCAACCAGACGTTTCGATGATATTGCCGGCCGTATTGATGTGCAGCGTACACTTCACCCAGTAGGATTCGCCGCCTTGCACCCCGCTCGAGTAAGCCGACCAGAAGCCTGCGGCCTGGGCCTGGACACAATTTGCTTCCGCCGATGAGCCGACGAGGACAGCAGCGGCGATGGCGGTGCTGGCGAGTAAGCGGTTCATGTTCAATTCTCCCTTCAGTTCTGTTTTGCGCCGTCAACTGCCAAGAGATGCGGCGGTCGCTTCCCAGCTATCCGCTCTCAAAGCCCGTGAATTGCGATCAATCAGCGCAACACCGCAGCTGCCGCTTAGTTCCGGTCGTGATCTGATCGTGATGGAAGAAAGATGGGCCCCCGCTTACGGTCGGCTTACCGCCCGTAGAACAGCACGTGCTGCCAGGGCAGCTCCTCATACTGGCGGACCAGATGTAGCCCCACGGCGCCCATTTCGGCCGACAGTTGGGCGACGGTCATCTTGTGGTGGGGCAGGATCGGCACGGCGGGGTCTTCGCCGCGATATTCGACGAAGACGACCTGGCCGTCGGGTTTCAGGCCCTTGACGATGCCCTGCATCATCTCCTTCGGCATGTCGAACTCGTGATAGGCGTCAACCATCAGCACCTTGTCGACCGAGCCGGGCGGCAGGTTCGGATCCTCGGTCGTGCCCAGCAGGGGATGGACATTGGAAAGGCCGGCCTTGGCGACGTTCTCCTTCATCAGCGCGATCATCTCGGGCTGGATGTCCTCGCCGATCACCTGGCCCCGCGGCACCTTCCGCGCGATGCGGATCGAGAAATAGCCGGTGCCGGCGCCGATATCGGCAACCGTGTCGGTGGGCTTCAGCTGCATCGCGTCGACGACGCGGTCGGGCTGCTCCTCGCTGATCCGCTCCGGTCGCTCGAGCCAGTCGGCGCCCTCATGGCCCATCACATGGGCGATCTCGCGGCCCATATAGACCTTGCCGATTCCGTCGTCGCTGCGTGGGATTTCGGAATATTGCGCGAGGGCCGGGGTGGCGATGAGAAGGAGGACGAGGGCGGCGCGCAGGCGCATCAGCCGCCCTTCAGCGTGTCGAGCACCGCGTCCGCCGTCAGTATCTGCGGCAGCACCACCGGCTTGTCGCCGGCACCCTTGGCATAGAATAGATAGAGCGGCACACCGGCACGGCCGTTGGCCTCCAGCACGCGGGTGATGGCGCCGTCGCGCTTGGTCCAGTCGCCGCGCATCATGACGATGCCCTGGGCAGTGACGGTGTCCTTGACCGCTTGGTTGGTCAGCGCCACCCGCTCGTTCACCTTGCAGGTAATGCACCAGTCGGCGGTGAAGTCGATGAAGACCGGCTTGCCCGCCGCTTTCGCCTCGTCGAGCTTGGCCTGGCTGAACGGCACCCAGGCGATGCCGCCGGCCGTGGTCGTGGTTTCCGTTGCGCTGGCGGTCCCGCCGCCGGCCTCGTCGGGGATTTGCAGCAGCACCAGCGCCGCGATCACCGCGACGGTCACGCCGGCCAGCCCGGCCAGGCGCCTGCCACCCATGCTGTTGCGCACCGCCTCATAAAGCCAGGCGGCGAAGCCGATCAGCACCAGCCCGGCGAGCGCGGCAGTGATGCCGATACTGCCAGTCTCTGACGACAGCACGAAGGCCAGCCACACGGCGGTGCCGTAGACCGGGAAGGCCAGCACCTGCTTGAAGCTGTTCATCCACGCCCCCGGCTTGGGCAGGAAGCGGCGGGCGCCGGGCGAGAAGGCGAGCAGCACGTAGGGCAGGGCGAGGCCAACGCCGATCGCCTCGAACACCGCGAAGGAGACGTACCAGGGCTGGGTGATGGCGAAGCCGATGGCCGCCGCCATGAATGGGGCGGTGCAGGGTGTAGCGACCAGGGTCGCCAGCGCGCCGGTGAAGAAGGAGCCGCTATAGCCCTCGCGGGCGGCGAGATCGCTGCCCAGCCCGGCAACGCTGTCGCCGATCGTGAACACGCCCGACAGCGAGAGGCCGACCGCGAACAGCACATAGATCATGATCGTCAGGAACACCGGCGACTGCAGCTGGAATCCCCAGCCGATCTCAGCCCCGGCCGCGCGCAGGACGATCAGCGCCCCGGCAACGATGGCGAAGCTGGCCAGAACGCCCGCCGCATAGGCCAGCCCCTGCATCCGCACCTCGCGCGGGTGGGACTGGGCATGGCGTACCAGCGACAGCGCCTTGATCGACAGCACCGGCAGCACGCAGGGCATCAGGTTCAGCACGATGCCGCCGGCGATGGCAAGCAGCACGGCCTCCAGGAAGGCGATGATGCCGACGGGAGCAGCGGTGGCCCCGCCACCGGCGACGGAGCCGGCAGTGGCTGGGGCGGCGACCCTGATAGCGTGGCCCGTCGGGTCCTCGCCGGTGCTGGAATCGTGGAAGGCCAGCACGCCGTTGAATTCGGTGAGCGGCTTGTTCTTGTCGTCGGCGCGCTTCAGCGTGATGGTGACGCCGTCGCGGCCGGCTGCGATCTCGGGCTTGGCGTCGTTACTGACGACGTTCTCGTCGAGCGGGAAGAAGGTGACGTCGGTCAGCTTGCCGGCATCGCCGGTCGCCACGTGGATGCGGATACGGTCCTTGTCGTAGGTCGCCGTGGCGGTGAAGGGGTTGTCCGCAGGGATCTGAGCCTGGGTGGCGGCGAAATCGGCGGCGTTGGCGGGGTCGGGCTGGGCCGGGCCGGTGGCGGCGGGCAGCACGACCTTGATGTCTGCCTCTTCCGGCACGCAGACATTGGAGCACACCAGCCAGTTGGCATGGCCGGTCAGCGCGACGTCGCCGCCGACGGCCAAGTTCTGCGGCACGGTAATGGTGACCGGCAGGACCACCCGGTCCTCATAGCCGTAGCTGACCAGCGGGCCGAACGGGATGCGCTTGGGCACCGGCCACTGTATGTCGCCGGCGGTGAGGCCTGCGGGCAGCGTCCAGTCGATGGTGGTGGGCAGGCCCGAATCACCGGGATTGACCCAGTAGGTGTGCCAGCCCTTCTGGATCTTCTCGACCAGAGCGACGCGCAGCTTCTGGCCGGGCGCGATCGTTTTGGTCTCGGCGATCAGGCTGACCGTCGTGTGCGGGCCGTCGGCGGGCACATCCTGGGCGAAGGACGCTACCGGGGCGGCGAACAGGGCGGTCGCCAGGGCGGCCAGCAACAGACGGAACGTGGTCAAAATCTATCCTCGGTTGGACGGCGCCCACCGGTCGTCACGATCAGTACCGCCGCTATAGCACCGAACCTTCGAGGTGCCATAGGACAGTGTTGATATGGGGACGCCCGGACCGAATCCGAATTCGATCCGGGCGCCAGGGAGGTTACGCTCAGCCCTTGGCGGCGAGCTGGGCCTCGATCGCGGTTTGGACGGCGGCGGAGTCCGGCGTCACTTTGCTGGGCCACTCGGTGACCAGCTGGCCGTTCGGCCCGATCAGCAGCTTGTGGAAGTTCCAGGCCGGCACGGCGGGCTGGCCGCCGACCGACGCCGCCCACTTATAGAACGGATGGGCATTATCACCCTTCACGTCGTACTTGGCGGTCAGCGGGAAATCGACGTCGTAATTGCCCTCGCAGAACTTCTTGATCTCGGCGTTTGAGCCCGGCTCCTGCCCGCCGAAATCGTTCGACGGCACACCCAGCACCACCAGCCCCTTGTCCTTGTACTTTTTATAGACGGCCTCCAGCGCGGTGTACTGGGGGGTGAAGCCGCACTGCGAGGCGGTGTTCACGACCAGCACCGTCTTGCCCTTGAAATCGGCCATCGACATCGGCTTGCCGTCGATCGAGAGGAAGCTGAATTGATAGGCGCCGTCGCCGGTGGGCGCGTCGCCGGCCATCGCGCCTGCGCTGAGGCCGCCGGCCAGGGTCGCCGCGAGGGCGAGAATGCTGAGACGCATGAAATTCCTCCAGGTTATTAATCGTTGACTATTTTCTATAACGTGCAATTCAATTGCACACAAGATAAACTGTCAACGCCGCGCGGATCGTATAGGATCGCTTGCGAAACATCCGGCGGCGCATGAGGTTTGCATTGAGGTTTGGAGCAGGGGCATGGCGTTGAAGACATCGGTCCGGCCGAAAAACATGGAAGACATGGCCGTAGCGGACCTGCCCAGGCTCGACCAGCAGCTGTGCTTCGCGCTCTACTCCGCCGTCAATCGCGTCACCCGGCTCTATCGCCCGGTGCTGTCGGCGCTGGGTCTTACCTATCCGCAATATCTGGCGATGCTGGCGCTGTGGGAGCGTTCGCCGCGCACCGTGGGCGCATTGGGTGAGGCGCTGGACCTCGACTCCGGCACGGTGACGCCGTTGCTGAAGCGGCTGGAGAAGCAGAACCTGGTCCGCCGCCGCCGCGATCCGTCCGATGAGCGCCGGGTGATCGTCGAGTTGACCGAGGCCGGGCAGGCGCTGCGCGCCCGCGCTGCCGAGGTTCCGGCCTCGCTCGCCTGCCAGATCGCCCTGCCGGTCTCCGAGCTGGTCGAGCTCGGCGAGCGTGTCCGCCGTTTCAAGAGCCATTTGCCGGAAGACGCACCCGGCCTAAATGCTTCCAGCCTGTATGCCGAGGGGTGATGACCGCAGCCCGTATAAGCAGCTCAGAGATGCTGGGCCGTCTGGTCGCCTTCGACACGGTCAGCCGCAACTCCAACCTCGCCGCGATCGAGTTCATCCGTGACTATCTGGACGGGCACGGCATCGAATCCCGGCTGACCTTCGACGACGACCGCCGGAAGGCCAACCTCTTCGCCACAATCGGCCGGGCCAACCAGCCCGGCCTCATCTTTTCCGGTCACAGCGACGTGGTGCCGGTCGACGGCCAGGACTGGACCGCCGATCCGTTCAAGCTGCGCGAGGATGACGGGCTGCTTTATGGGCGCGGCGCGGCCGACATGAAGGGCTTCATCGCCACCGCGCTGGCGATGGTGCCGCAGTTGAAGGAGCGTGTATCCGATGTCCCGGTCCACCTCGCCTTCTCCTATGATGAGGAGGTCGGCTGCATCGGCGTCCGCCGGCTGATCGAGCAGATCGGCATGGCTGAGGCGCGGCCGATGGCCTGCATCGTCGGCGAGCCGACGATGATGCAGCCGATCATCGGCCAGAAGGGGCTGCATGTCTTCCGCTGCCATGTCCATGGCCACGAAGCGCATTCCTCGCGCACGCCCTACGGCGTCAACGCGGTCGAGGCAGCGGCCGAGTTGATCGCCAAGATCAAGAACATGGCGCGGCGCATCCGTGACGAAGGCCCGTTCGACGACGGTTACGACCCGGCCTACACCACGATCCATTGCGGTACCGTACGCGGCGGGACGGCGCAGAATATCGTGCCGGCCGACTGCGACTTCACCTTCGAGATCCGCAACCTGCCGGGCCACGACCCGGTGGCGCTGGTGGCCGAGATCGAGCGCCATGCCCATGAGCATCTGGAGCCCGAGATGCGGGCGGTCGCGTCCACGGCCGGCTTTTCCTTTATTCCGCGCGACGGGCTGCCGGACTATTCGATTCCGGAGGATCATCCGGCGGTGACGATGGAATCGAATAGTCCGGCAGCCC
>Ga0268266_10002664_pt1 | contig 18789 bp, 20 predicted proteins | sample KBSS13metaG_FD_190356 | JGI IMG/M metagenome (GOLD analysis project Ga0268266, IMG submission 190356) | Switchgrass rhizosphere microbial communities from Kellogg Biological Station, Michigan, USA - KBS S1-3 metaG (SPAdes) (version 2) | ecosystem: Host-associated > Plants > Roots > Rhizosphere...
GGCGCGCTGCACCGCTTCCCGCAGATCCAACAAGTGGCCGCGATACTCCCGCACTGTACCGCGAATGTCTTTGCGCTGGGCTTGGCTCAGATCCAGATTTTGAACGATCGGACTGTTCCACCATGCGCCTTCCCACAGCGCTGGACCTTGCCGCAGTCCGGCCCTCGGACCCTGCGCCCATAGCACCGCGGGAAACATCGCAGCCGCCAAAAACCAGCTCTTCATCGTGATCACTGTTCCTCGAACAACGCACGCGCTGGCGCCGCCGCCGCCGGTTCCACTACTCGCTCCATGGAATAAACATCGCCGAACAATTGAGCATCACTGATCTCCGCTACTTTATTCACTGGCTGCGGTTCAGGGGTTGGGTGATAGACGAAAATCCCGACCGCCAGCGCACAGGCCGTGGCTAGCCCCGGAGCCCACAACCAACGCTTGCGCGAAGGATTCTCGATCCGCTCATAGATCTTTCGGCGCTGCGCGGCCAGAAAGTTGCCCGGGATTTCGACGCTTGCAACCGTGGCGGCGCGCTTCTCCTGCCACTCATGGAAGCGCTGCGCACAATCCGCGCATCCGTGCAAATGCGTCTCCGCATCGTTGCCGGAGATCCCATACACTGCGTCCAGCAGTGCATCTTCACTTAAATGTTCTTGCCCGCTCATGGTGCCTTCCCTCATACAAATCCCGCAAATCCACCCGGAGTTTATTTACCGCGCGGAACATGTGAGCTTTTACCGTGCCCACATCCAGGCCCAGAATTTGTCCAATCTCTTCCAGGCTCATTTCCTCATAATGCCGCAATGTGAAGACCACGCGCTGCCGGTCTGAAAGCTGTGCCAACGCAGCTACCAAGCGTCCGTTGATCTGTCCGGCAAAGTACCGGTCCTCTGATTCCGGAGCTCGCGAAGCAGTCATCGACAAGATGGTCGCTTCGTCATCCGGAGCCGGTCTTCGCCGCCAGATCTGCCACTTCTTGGAACGCAGGCGGTCCAAGCAGGTGTTTACCGCTATCTTCGAGAGCCAACGCGTTGGGTCATCCAGGACCTTGCCATTCTCGCCGCGCTGCTCCTCGCGCAGTAACGCTTGATAGGCTTTAAGAAAGACGTCCTGAGTCGCGGAATCGGCTTCGTCAGGGTCGCGGAGCAAGCGCCGGCAGAGCGCGTTAACGCGCCGCTGTTCCGACGTCATCCATGTGCCGAAATCCCGTAGCAAACCTGTGTCAACCCGTCCGGCTACCAGAGGCTCGGCCACCAGCCTCGTCATAGTATTCAGGACGGGAAAAGCCCCTTTGGGATTACATTGTAGGGCAGGCCCACGGCCTGTCGCTGGCGCTTACTGGGCTCCGAAGGCTGTCGCGTGCTGCGTAAGCAGCGCTGGCTCTATGACATCCGGAGCCATTTCCGGAAGCACGTCCGCCATCGTCGGAGCCACCGCCGGAACCAGCGAAGTCGCGAATGGCCTGACCGGAGAACTCTTCACTTCCTGCAGAAGCTTCGCAATCGCCAGCGGGGTCTCGGCCACCGGCAGCGCCTGTTGGTTAAATCCCACTTCCGCTGCGAGTTGCCGCAGATCCGGGCCGGTTTCGATGACCATCTCGCGATCGATCCAGTTAGAAAGAGGGATGTTGCGGAAGTAAATTCGTTCCTGCATCACCATGATTCTCTTGGAGGTGTTGCGCGTTCTACTCTCACGCACGTAGCTACGCTCTTCCGTGCGAATCTCGTGCATGAACTCATCGAGCGCCTCCCGCTTGGCCGCTTGCTCGGTGGCCTTCACGCGCTCGTCGAGAGTGACTTTGTGCGAATTGATGGTCGCCCGCGCTTCAGCCAGGGACTCGCGCTCCTTCGCCAGCGCCACTTCCATTCGCGCCTGCATCACAAAGTAGGACAGCAGTGCGCTCCCGCCGGCTACGAATACCGGCAAGAACAGCCACAAGAAAGCTTCCATTTGCATAACGATAAGTTCCGCTATGAGTTCTATCGGACGCCCATGGGAAAAAAGTTAGCAGCTTAAGCCAAAAACCTTAGGCGATGTAGGATAAACCGTTATGTTCCAGCGCTACTTGGCTTGCGAACCGACCTTTTTCCCACTCACCAGGGCCGTGAGAAGGGCGAAGTCAAAGCGCATCAAGGCGCTTAGCATTGCTGAGATCCGGAAGCCGAATCCAGCCAAGAATCCGTCATGTTTGCCCAGCAGCGCGGCGGCGCCTAAAATGCGGTCCGATTTATGAATGGTATCGTTCGAAACCGAGTCCGGCGCATGCCAAGTCGCACGGATCGCCGGGAACATCTCCAATTTACGCCCGGCTTTCCGTATCTTGATCGCCAAGTCGGCGTCGGCCCAGTATTCCCCAAAGCGTTCATCGAAGTAATTCATCCCGGCAACGAACTGCTTGCGGACCATTAGGGCCTCGCGTCCCGGATACAACACCGCGATCCGTTCCTGGGCCAAAGTCTGGGCCGAAATCGGGATCCAACCCAGTTCGCCGCCCCCACGCACTTGCGCCAGCGACTGCCGGTCCGGAAAGGGCCGTGTGCGCGCCACCGGCTGTTCCGCACCATCAACCAGCAAGGGACAAACGCCGGTGAGGCTGGGCTCCGCATCGAGCTTTTCGGCAAGGCGCGCGACTGTATCCGGCGCCACTTCGACGTCGGGCGACAGCAGAAACAAGTATTCCGCCCGAGCTGTGCGAGTGGCTATATTCAGTGCCTTGGTCGCTCCAAAATTCTCCGGCAGCCGCTGCAAAGTGATGTCTGGGAACTCATCGGCAAAATCGGCGGTCTCGTCGTCGCTCGCGCAGTCTACCACTAGAATTTCCAGTTGATCGCGCTGCTCCGATCGTTCCAGCGCGTCAATGGCGCGCCGCAATTCCGCGGCCTGATTATGCACGATGAGAATCGCGGCGATTTTAGGGATCGTGACGGGCGCCGTAACGGCGTTAGCTGGGTTCATGCGAGCGGATCTGCGGCCTCATGCTAGCTTACCGCTTGCCGCAACGCCGACGCTTCGCCATGTTACGCTAGCGCAGAAAGGAAATACCTATGAATAAGACGATACTCGCAAGTTTCGCGCTGTTCACTTTAGGGTCCTCACTCGCGCTCGCCCAGGGGAAGCAAGCGCAACAACCCATGAGTTTCTTTGTTACCAGTTCCGGTTCCGGCAAAGGGGCGGACCTTGGGGGGCTCGCCGGCGCCGATCAGCGCTGCCAGACGCTTGCTGCAGCGGCCGGCAGCACGTTCACTTGGCACGCTTATTTGAGCACTCAAGCTAAGGGCGGCCAACCTGCCGTGAATGCGCGCGACCGCATTGGCGAAGGCCCATGGTTCAATGCGAAAGGGCAACGCGTGGCGCAGAATCTTTCCGATCTGCATGGCGACACGCTCGACCAGGCTCGCGTCGGCAACAGTCTTACGAGGGCGACCGTGCTTACCGAGAAGGGCGAACCGGTGAAGGGTTTTGGTGACACGCCCAACCAGCACGACATGCTGACGGGCTCGACGCCCGACGGCCGCGCGTTTACTGATGGTATGGATCATACCTGCAACAACTGGACCAGCAGTACCGAAGGAACCGCAATGCTCGGGCACGAGGACCGGACGGGCGGCCCCAACACGTCATGGAATGCCGCGCATCCTAGCCGGGGTTGCAGTCAGGAAGGGTTGGTCAGCACCGGCGGCGCGGGAATGTTCTATTGCTTCGCGACCAACGCGCCTAAGCCGTAAACTAACATCCAAGCCGGAACGAAGCTCCATCGGCTTCGTTTCCGGCCTATCTAAAGGCTGGTCCTACCGAATTCGGCGGGCCGTTCACCGAGCCATATGCGATACGCCCGGTCCCCGCGGTCATTCGACCCCTTCTGCGATGTTCGTCCTGGGCTAAAGCTGTGCCCGGCAGAGGCTTTTAATGCCTTTGAAGGAGACTCACTTTTTCGGGTCATCCGCGTGGGGGTCACTATGTTTGGCGTCCTCCCAACCCGCGCGGGCCTCGCGACCAGCTCTTTCTAGCTTCTGTGCTGCCTCCCGCGCCAGCTGTTTAGCTTTCGCGGCAGCCTTGTAAGCGTCTTCTCCCGCACGGCGCGCCGCTTGGTCGGTCTTTTCTTCCCGAGTACGAGGATCGTCAGTCGCGGCGGGGCGGTCGCAAGCCGTACTAGCGATTAATAAACTGCCGGTTGCAAGGTAAGTTCGTATCCAACGCATATTCCCTCTCTCGCAAGAAGATGCAATCCCTGTACCAATCTTGCGCCCACTTCGACACCGCCCCCCCTTGCTTCGCCGCAATCCGTTCTATACTGAATACGGACTGTGCACGGCGCCGTTTGCGTAGTGCGTGGTTCAATGAGAACTCACCGCGTTGCCCCTGTGTGGCTTTGCGGCGCGTTCCAGTAAGCTCCCTTAACGTATGGATTCAAGAATCCGGGTGCTGGTGGCAAAACCCGGCCTCGACGGACATGATCGCGGCGCCAAGGTAATCGCCCGGGCGCTGCGCGATGCTGGCATGGAGGTGGTCTATACCGGACTCCGCCAAACGCCGGAAATGATCGTCAACGCCGCGCTCCAAGAAGATGTGCAGGTCATCGGCCTGTCCATTCTTTCCGGTGCGCACAACGCCATCGTGCCGCGCGTGATGGAGCTTCTGCAGCAGAAAAAGATGACCGATGTGGTGGTCGTCGTAGGGGGCATCGTTCCGGATGAAGATGCCGCCGAACTCAAACGCCAGGGCGTGGGCGCCGTGTTTCAACCCGGCTCCTCGCTTCGGAATATTGTGGAATACATCCGCGGCGCGGTGAAGCAGCCGGCATCGCTCACCTGAAGTTAGAACGCAAAGAAAGAACGCACCGCGTTAGCGAGTGCAGGAGTAAGAATGCAAGAAAAATTGAATATCGCGGTGTTTGTCGATTACGACAACATCGAGATTGGATTGAAATCCACGTTGCGGCGGGAATTTGACGTTTCGCTCGCGTTGGATGCGCTCAAGGAGCGCGGCGATATCGTCGCCAAATTCGCTTATGCCAACTGGGGGCGCCAGGATGGCGCGACCCGGCAGATGGCCGAAAACGCCGTGCAAATGGTTCAGCGAATTCCCTCGCCGCGGGGTGACAAGAATGGAGCCGACATTAACCTCGCGCTCGACGCATTGGAGATGGCCTTTACGCACACGCATGTGAACGCCTTCGCCATCGTCAGCGGCGACAGCGATTTTATCCCGCTGGTGAATAAGTTGAAGGAATACGGTAAGACCGTATTCGTGGTGGGCGGCAAGGCGTTTACCTCGACCATCCTCCAGCAGAATTGCCACGAGTTCATCAGCTTTGAATCGCTGCTGTCGGATACTTCGGTGCCTGCCAGCGTGGCCGCGCTCGAAGTACGCGCGATTCATCAGCAGCGCCCGCGCAGCGATCGGCCGGAACGTGGCGACCGTCAGCAAGGAGATCGCCCGCCGCAGGGGGATCGTCCGCCCCAAGGCGACCGTGGCGGACGTCGCGAGCGCCCGGCTCCGCTTGACCTGGTGCAAGCCATGCCCTTGGTGGAGCGTGCTCTGCAAGTGTTGGAGCGCCGCGGTGTGCAGCCGCAGTTGGGACTGCTAAAGTCCACGATGCTGCAGCTCGATTCGGCGTTCAACGAGCGTGCCTACGGCGGTTCCAGCTTTTCCGATTTTGTCGAGAAACTGAAGCGCGCCGACTTGGTTAACGTCTCGGGCACCGGCGGGCGCTACGTTATCGAGCGCAAAGGCTCGGCGTCGACGGAGCATCCGTCCCTCAAACACGAAGACCTGTTGCCGCCGCTGCGTGACGTGTTGGAGAATCACAGGCTCGAAATCGAAAATGGCTGTCCGGTGGAAGATCTGGCCGGATGGTTCAAAACCGAGCAGCCCAACTTCGACGTGGCTGCTTATGGCTTTCAACAGTTCACCGAGTTCCTGAATTACGCGCAGGACAAAACGGTCGTTCGCCTGGAGCCGCACGAGGATCAAGGTACGGTATTGGTGTATCTCGGCGCGGAATTCTATCCGCCCGCCGAACCGCCTAAGCCGGAACCGGAAGCGGCTGTCGAGGAAGAGATCGAAGAAGATGAGCCGCAGCCTTACGTGGAAGGCCAGCCAACCATCTTCGAGCCGAATCCGCCGCCAGCTAAACCCAAGCGCGCCCCGGCTCGCAAGCGCATTTCCAAGCCCGCGGCAGGGGGCGGTGGCGGACAACGCCGACCCGTGCGCCGTAAGAAGACCGACAAGTAATTGCGGGACGGCGCGGCGTCAAACCCGCGCCTTCTGCTACTCCAGCGATTCCTGAAAGCTCACTTGCCCCACGTGGTGCAGCTTGATCAGGTTCGCACTTCCCGACATTCCGAAAGGCGCGCCAGCTACGAGAATCACGCTGTCTCCGATGCGCGACCAGGCTTCGCCGAGCAGCTTCATATCACACACGCGCAACATTTCTTCGATCGAATCCACGCTCACCGGCGCCACTGGGTGCACTCCGTAAACTACTGCCAGCTCCCGTGCGACTGCTTCGGTTTCGCAGAAGGCGAAAATCGGAACACGCGGACGGAAGCGCGCGATCAGGCGCGCTGTTTCTCCCGACGTCGTGAACGCTAGCAGAGCTTTTACGCTGGCCGTAAGACCGGCTTGATACGCTGCTTGCGTAATAATTTGTGCGTGTGTGGGATTAACAGACTGCGGCGGCTCCGGAAAATGCCGCTGACTCTGGTAAGCTTCCGCCTCCACCGCGATGGTAGCCATCATCGCAACCGCCTCGCGCGGGTACTGGCCGCTAGCGGTCTCGGCCGACAACATAACCGCATCGGTGCCATCGAAAATAGCGTTCGCGACATCGGTCACTTCTGCGCGCGTTGGCGTATTTCGGGTAACCATGGACTCCAGCATCTGCGTCGCGGTGATCACAAACTTCCCGCGCATTCGCGCCCGCTCGATAATGGTCTTCTGCGCGCCAGGCACGCGGGCCAGCGTCATTTCGACGCCCAGATCGCCGCGCGCCACCATCACGCCATCGGACTCCGTAAGAATATCTTCCAGATTGTCGAGGGCGTCAGGCTTCTCGATCTTCGCGATCACCGGGATCTTGCGCCCACGGTCCTTGAGACGGCGCTTCAATCCCGCCACATCTTCGCCGGTGCGGACAAACGAGAGCGCCACCATGTCGACGTTCTGTGCCAAGCCGAATTCGAGATCGGCGCAGTCCTTTTCCGTCATGGAAGGGATGCTCACGCGCACTCCAGGGAGATTGATGCCTTGCTTATCGCGAATGACTCCGCCCGAGACGACCGTGAAGTCCACGCAAACACCGTCGGTTGCCAGGGCGCGTAATTCGACGCTGCCATCGGCCAGCAGCACGCGATCGCCTGCCGTAACGTCGCGTGCCAACGCCTTATAGCTGGTGGGCGCGAGCTTCGCGTCGCCGATTACATCCTCCACCGTGATACTGAAGCGCGCGCCAGTTTCAAGCGTGGCCGCGCCACCTTCAAATTTGCCTAGGCGGATTTTAGGACCTTGGAGATCCAACAGAATGCCCGCAGTGGCGCCGCAATCCGCAGCGATCTCGCGAATCATGTGGATCACCGCGGTGTGTTCGCCGTAAACGCCGTGGGAAGCGTTGATACGGAACACGTCCACGCCCGCCTTTAACAGCGCCCGCAACATCTCGGGTGAGCGCGAAGCGGGCCCAATGGTGGCGACAATCTTGGTATTGCGCATATACCATGTTACGGTGTTTGCGCGGCGCTTTCTTAACGACGGCCGCGGTTACGATCGGCCGTCGCCCAGTAGCGAATGGCTTCCGACGCGGTCCAGGTTCAAAACCATGTCGCCATTACTATCGATTTCGAAGGCGGGATGGAACTTCGCCTGCCATTGCAGTTCGTCGTAACGATAGGAATAGCGCGTGTGGACCACTTGGCTAAATGTATCGTCGAACGCCCGGATCAGAACCACGAATTCCGCCTGCAAGCGTTCGAGGTCCTCGGCGGTTTTTCCGTATAACGGGCTGGTTTCATCCAAAGGATGCACGATGGTCCAGGTCAACGCCAGAAAATAAATCTTGTCGCGTTCCAATTTGAGGGGTTCGAACCGCCGCTTCAGGCTGCCGGGAGGCCCATCTACCGTCATCAGTACCAGGTTGGCTTCCAGTTCCATCAGGACGTTGGGACGTAGATTGGCAATGCGGAACTGCAAGCTGCTTTGGCCCTGATAGGGAGCCATCAAAATATGCTCGCTGAAACCGATCTTCGCGGAGGGCCGTGAGAAGCGCCCAAACAGCAGGCCTGTGCCCAAAGCCACCGACATCAAGCCGGCGATGGCTTCGAGCGAGACCACAATGTTCGCGGTGATGGTCGCGGGCACGATGTTCCCATATCCCACGGTGGTTAACGTATGGGTGCTGAAGAAAAAATCATTGAGGAAGCGGTCAAACTCCGACGCGCCATCGGCGCCCTTTAACTGGCCCGGTCCGAGGGCGAAGTACACCAGTGCGAACATTACGTTGATCAGCAGGTAGCCGCCCAGGATTGTCGTGAAGAATTGCGGCCATGTGATGCTGAGCATTTGCAAGTAAGGATGGAAGTCACGCCAACTCCCGCCGCGCCGGAACACGTTGAAAGTCCCATCTTTATTGATGCTGCGCCGCAAGACGCCGGTGTACTGCTGTGTTAAGCCGGGATCGAATGTGGGCTTTTCCATAACCAGATGGTAGGTCAGGACCGCCGGATTATGCGCGGCCCCAAAAAGCGAACACCACTGCCCCCAATAGGCACAATACCGAGAGCGCGTAGTTCCAACGGAGCTCTTCGCCCAGATAAAGATAGGCAAACACCACGAAGATCACCAATGTGATGGCCTCCTGAATGATCTTAAGTTGATATCCGGTAAAACGGCCGTAGCCGAAACGATTGGCGGGAACCTGGAAACAATACTCGCCCAGCGCAATCAGCCAGCTAAAAATGATGGCTTGCAACAGAGTCCAGGAACGGTGCTTCAGATGGCCGTACCAGGCGAAGGTCATGAAAGTATTTGAGATCACTAGCAGAATGACGGTGAGCATTTAGCGCCATCCTAGCATTGGAACGCGGGAGCACAGGGCAACAAAAGACGCCTTATGGCGCGCGAGGGAGCCAGATGATCCACCCAGGCTTGGGCGCGGTACAATGTAGTGTTACATGCTGGATCTGATCAAGAAGCTCCAGGACGAGATTGCGGTGCTCGAAAATGAGTTCCGCGTTGAGCTTCCGAGGGAGATTCTAAAAGCCCGGGCCCACGGCGATCTCAGTGAAAACGCTGAGTATCACGCGGCCAAAGAGCGCCAGGCATTCGTCAATGCGCGCCTGGGACAACTGCACGCCCGCCTGCGCGACATCTCGATGATCGACATGTCGAAGATCCCGCACGACCGCATCGGATTGGGATCCGTGGTGATCGTCCTCGACGTCGACAAAGACGAAAAAGTCCGTTACAAACTAGTTACCAGCGAAGACGTGGATGTTGCCAACGGCCTGATCTCTACGGTCTCGCCGATCGGTAGGGGACTGCTGGGCAAGCAGGTGGGCGATACCGTTCGCATTACCATTCCTGGCGGAGTGCGCGAGATGGAAGTGATCGAACTCTCGACCATTCATCAGATCGCGGAACAGCTGAAGGCCGCCGCACCTGCGGCTGAGGGTGACAAGTGACCATCACTCACGCTATCGGATACGGCAGTAATAAAATTATCCGGCTGATTGTGCGCGGGCTCGCGCTTTCGCGAATTCATCCCAATGTGCTTACCTTCCTGGGCTTGGTGATCAACATGATCGCCGCCTGGATGCTGGCGTTGGGACAATTCCGGTGGGGTGCAGCCGTGATCATCGGCGCGGGTCTCTTCGACATGGTTGACGGCCGTGTGGCGCGGGAGACCAATCGCGTGACGCGCTTCGGCGGCTTCTTCGATTCGGTGCTGGATCGTTATTCGGATTGCGCGCTGCTGGTGGGTTTATTGGTATGGTACGGATCAATCAATCGGCCGTTTTACGTAGTGCTGACGGCGATTGCGATGGCAGCATCGATCATGATCAGCTATACCAGGGCGCGGGCGGAAAATTCTATCCCCATGTGCAAGGTCGGCTTCATGGAACGTCCCGAGCGTGTGGTGCTGGTAATCATCGGCGCACTGTTCGACGTGATGGCGCCCGTGTTGTGGGTGATCGCAGTGCTTGGTAACCTGACCGTTGTGCACCGTATGATCTTCACGTGGCAGGAAGCTAAGCGCTTGGAAGATGCTCAACTCAAGGCCGCTCCTACCGCGCGCGCGGCCAGTAAAGCCTGACTTCAACGCCCAGTTGGATCATGGCTTACTACGAGATTTCCCGACTGGTCGTTACGATACCACCAGCCCGGTGGCACCAGCGTGGTGGAACCATAATCGAGAATCAATGCTGGACCGGAAGCGCGGCGCGGCGAGACCTGAGTGCGGAGCAGCGCCGGGATTTTTCGCCATGACCCGCCAACCCACACACGGCGGATTTCCGCGACTCCCTTGCCGTACGGTCCCCTCCTAAGTTTGGGTTTGGTGAGTCGCTGACGTGCTCGGACACGAATGGTGACGACTTCGATCTCGCGCTCCGGTGTGGCGTAGCCGTAAACGCGTGCATGTTCGCGGTGGAAGGCTTGGGAGGCCGCGGGCCAAGGCACATTCAACTCATAGCTCTGGCCGCGATACCGCAAGTCGGCCGTGCGCTCTATTTGAGCCGAGGGCGATTCGCGGCGCGCGCGGCGCTCCAGAATCGCGAATTGTTTTTCCAGATCGCTGCGGCCTAAGCCACCCGCCGCGTAGTCGCGCACCGCATCCGCCATCAACATTCCGAGAGCCGAAAGGGCGCCGGCCTGCTCCGGCACGATCACAGTGCAGATGCCTAGCTCGCGTGCAATTTCGCAGGCATGCAAACCGCCGGAACCACCGAAGGCCACTAATGCAAAGTCGCGAGGATCGTAGCCGCGTTCCACCGAAACCACGCGAATAGCCCGCTCCATATTGGCGTTGGCCACGCGCAGAACGCCGGCCGCGGCCGCGATGCGATCGAGTTTCAAAACGCGCGCGAGCCGATCGATAGCCGCACCGGCACGCTCAACATCGATCGACATGGCGCCGCCCAGCAACTGCGCCCCACCGATCCGTCCAAGTACCACGTGCGCGTCGGTAACTGTCGCGTCGGTTCCAATTCCGTAGCAGGCTGGTCCCGGGTCGGCCCCCGCGCTCTCCGGACCCACCCGCAGCAAGCCGCCCGCGTCGACGCGCGCGATGGAGCCGCCGCCTGCGCCCACGGTGTGGATATCGAGCATCGGCACGCGGATCGGATAACCCGCGACCATTGACTCGGTACTTTCGCGCGGCAAGCCATCCGCCAAGCTGACGTCGGTCGACGTGCCCCCCATGTCGAAGCCCAGGACGCGCTTGAAGCCGCTGTGGCGCGCAGTTTCAAGCGCTCCCACTACGCCGCCCGCGGGGCCTGAGAGCACTGTCCGCACGGCGTGTTTCGCGGCCTCGCGCGCGGATAGAAAACCGCCATTCGACTGCATGATTGCGATGCGGTAATGGCGCGCTCGCGATAGTTCGGTCAGATACGACTGCATCAAAGGTCCGACATAGGCGTTGATGAAAGTCGTTGACCCGCGCTCGTATTCGCGAAACTCGGGGCTAATCTCATCGGACGTGCACAGGTACAGATCATCGCGAAGCAGTGCCGCGGCAACCGCCCGCTCGTTCGTTGGATTGCGGTAAGCGTGCAGAAAACAAATCGCTACCGATTTAACACGCGCGCGACGAAGCTTGGCCGCAAGCCGTTTCAACTCAGCCGCTGTGGGACGCAAGGCGATGGCGCCGTTGTGATGGGTTCGCTCGCGCACACCAAAGCAGAGATCGCGATCCGCAAGCAACTGGCGCGGCGCGGGCGTCAGATTGTAGAGTTCGGCGCGATTCTGGCGGCCAATTTCGAGCAGGTCTTCGAAACCGGCAGTGGTCACGAAAGCCGTGCGCGCTCCTTTGCGCTCGAGCAGAGCGTTGGTCGCGACCGTGGAACCATGGACCACATCCACAACGCCTCGGCCAGAGCCGGCGCAAGCCCGTGCCAACCCAGCAAGAATCACTTTGGCCGGTTCCCGCGGATGCGAGCGCAGCTTGAACGTCTCAATGCGCCCGTCATCATGCAGCACGATGAAATCTGTGAAGGTGCCGCCGGCGTCCACCCCGATGCGCATTCGTTTCTTATTCTACAAGTGCGCCATCATAGAAGCAGGTGATTCATCTCCGCGGTGTTTCTAAGCAGTTTGAGGGCAAGCGTAAGGTTACAGCGCTGGAGCGCTTGGATCTGCACATCGCGCGCGGTGAAATGGTATCGATCGTCGGCCCGTCGGGCTCCGGGAAATCGACACTGCTGAATTTGATCGGCGGACTCGACCGCCCCAGCGAAGGCGAGATCGAGATTGACGGTGAAACGCTGTCGACGCTCAGCGACGACGGGTTGACGCGGGTGCGCCGCGACAAGATCGGTTTCATATTCCAGTTCTTCAATCTGCTGCCCACCCTGACCAGTCTTGAAAACGTTTCGCTGCCGCTGCACCTGCGCGGCTGGCCGCGCAAGAAAATCGACGAGCGAGCGCGAGAGCTCCTTCAACTAGTGCAGTTAACCGCGCGCTTGGAGCATTTGCCCGACGAACTGTCGGGCGGCGAGCGGCAGCGTGTAGCGATTGCGCGCGCTCTCAGTATTTTCCCGCCGATTTTGCTGGCGGATGAACCCACTGGCAATCTGGATACTCACACCGGCGCGGAGATCCTGAAGTTGATGCATGACCTTCACGATCGTCTGGGCGCGACGGTTTTGATCGTCACGCACGATCACACGGTTGCCGAGAGCTGCCCGCGCACGATCAGCCTGCGCGATGGACGCATTGTTGCCGACGTTCGACAGGAAGTATCCCGCGCATGAGATTATTGCTCCTCATCAGCTGGCCGTATGCGCGTAAGCATCTGTTGCGTTGGCTGCTGACCACGGCCGGGATTGTTCTCGGTGTGGGCGTTTTCGTCGGCATGCACACCGCGAACCAGAGCGTCTCCGCAGCTTTCCGCGAGACCATTGACAAAGTCGCGGGGACCACCCAGCTTCAGGTCACAGCCGGCGAACCGGGCTTCGAGGAAGAGGTTCTGGAAAAAGTTCAAAGCCTGCCTGAGGTACGCGCAGCCTCGCCGGTGATCGAAGCGACAGTTTCCACCGGCAAGGGCAACCTACTCATTCTCGGCGTGGACATGCTGGGCGACCGTAGCCTTCGCACTTACGATTTGGAAGGAACCGACGACGCGATCGACGACCCGCTGGTATTTCTCGCGCAGGCAGATTCGCTGATCGTCACCAAAACCTTCGCGGAAAAGAATGGCCTGAAGATCAACAGCCGCATGCCCATGCGCACCATGCAAGGCGATTTGGTGTTCACCGTGCGCGGCATCATGAAACCCGGCGGCTTAGCCAGCGCTTTCGGCGGCGACCTCGCCATCATGGACATCTACGCCGCCCAAAAGTTCTTCGGTCGCGGACGCAAATTCGATCGCATCGACCTGGCGCTGCGCGACGACGTGACACTTTCCCAAGGCGCAGCGAAATTGCGCGCGCTGCTGGGTCCTGGCTACGAAGTAGATCCACCCAGTTCGCGCGGCGAGCAATTCGAACAAACCTCGCGTATTTATTCGCTGGCTTCCAGCATCACCAGCATTTTTGCGCTCTTCATAGGGATGTTCATCATCTACAACACGTTCGCGATTGCAGTGACGCAACGCCGCTCGGAGATTGGAATTCTGCGCGCGCTGGGGGCGACACGATCGCAGATCCGCACGCTATTTCTGGTCGAGAGCCTGATCGCGGGAACGTTTGGTTCGGCACTGGGGGTGTTGTTCGGCATCGGAATGGCCCAAGCGATGGCGGGTTATATCGGTGGCATTCTGACGGATGTTTATGGAGTCGCGCAGCGTGCCGATGGCCTGGAACTCAACCCTGTGCTGCTGGGCGGCGCCTTGGCGATGGGCATCGTGACTAGTTTGTTCGCAGCTGTGATACCCGCGCGAGCGGCGGCGTCTGTCGATCCCGTTAAGGCATTGCAGAAGGGCCGCAATCAGTCGCTAGGTGAAGGCGAGAGCCGCGCCCGGCGTTGGGCGGCGCTCGCATGCGCGGCGGCCTCGGCGATCGCATTGATCTTCAGCCGCAACACCGTCATCTTCTACGCGGGCTTTGTGCTTAGCGGAATCACTGCCGTCCTGCTCGCGCCAAGTCTGACCTTGTGGCTATCGCGCGTCCTGCGGCCGACGTTGGCGTGGGTGCGTCCGGTGGAAGGAACGCTAGCCGCTGATAGTTTGATACAAGGACCGCGGCGGACATCCGGCACCGTCGCTGCGCTGATGTTGTCACTGGCACTGGTCATTGCGCTGGGCGGTCTCGCACGGTCGAGCTACAATTCGCTCTCTGACTGGATGCGCATCGCGCTCAACCCAGACTTGTTCGTCACCACTGCGCAGAATCTAACGGCGCGAAACTTCGTTTTCCCGGCGTCATTGGGCGCAGGGTTACGCGGGATTCCGGGGGTGGCTGAAGTTCAATTAGTCCGCAGCGTTCGGGTTCCTGTGAAAGGCGGCCCGGTGATGCTGGTGGCGCTGGACGTTGCTTCCGTGGAACGGCGTGCGAAACTCCCGCCAGTCGAAGGCGACCAGGCCGACATGTACCGGCGTACGGAACGCGGTGAAGCGGTGCTGGCCTCGGAGAACTTCGTCCGCTTGCATGGCGGCAAGCTGGGCGAAACTCTGGAGATCCCTGCACCGGGGGGAACGCTGCGGCTCCCCATTGCCGGAATTGTGCGCGATTTTTCCGATCAGCAAGGCAGCCTGCTGATTTCGCGCGACGCCTACATCCGCGCATGGCATGACGATTCCGTCAACGTGTTCCGTTTATATCTCACACCCGGCGCAAGCTCTCCGGATGTTCGGCAGCGTATCCTTGATGCCTTCGGAAAACAGCAGCGACTATTCGTGCTCACGAATAAAGATGTCCGAGACTACGTGACGCGCCTGACCGATCAGTGGTTCGGACTTACTTACGTACAAATAGCGGTGGCGGTGCTCGTCGCAGTGCTGGGCATCGTTAATGCCCTGACGGTTTCAATCACCGACCGCAGGCGTGAACTCGGCGTGCTGCAAGCTGTTGGGGGATTGCGCCAACAGATCCGACACACAGTGTGGATGGAAGCGGCCGCGATCGGATTCATAGGTCTCGCGCTGGGATTGGTGTTGGGAGCCGTCGAACTTTACTATGCGATTGAGATTTCGCGGCGCGATCTGGTGGGCATCGACATTGGTTACTCGTACCCCATTGCGACCGCGCTGGCTTTGGCTCCAGTGATCCTGGGCGCGGCCTTCCTAGCGGCGTTGGGTCCGGCGGAGAGTGCGGTGCGCGGCTCGCTGGTGGAGGCTCTCGAATATGAGTAAGATCATCGCCGGCCTCCTCCTTGCGGCGTCATTCGTGCGGGCGCAGGAACCACGCCAGATCATGGAGGAGGTCCAGCGCCGGCAGCGTTCGGAATCCCAACACTACGAGGGAACGCTGGAAGTGATCGGCAACGGCAGCCGCATCGCCACTAAGCGCTGGGTGTTCGACCGCATCGGCGCCTTCGGGAACAGCAAAGGAATGCTACGGTTCACAGTGCCCGCCGAGGTTAAGGGCGTCGGGCTGCTGATCGTCAATCATACGGACCGCGCCAGCGATCAATGGCTATGGCGCCCGAACATCGGCCGCGAGCAACGCATCGCCTTGCAGGATCGCTCGACGCGTTTCTTCGGCACCGATTTCAGCTTCGAGGATCTGGAAGAACGCGATGTAGCGCAGTTCGACTACAAACTCCTCGGCGATGAGAAAGACACTTGGAAGTTACAGTCGACGCCGCGCAAGTCGTCGCAATACACGTACGGGTACTTGTGGGTAAAGAAAGACAACTACACCATCGTCAAAGTGGAATCGTACAACAAGAAGGGCTTGGTGCGCGTCATTGATTATCGTGATTTCGAACTTGCTAAGGGCATTTGGACGGCGCGCACCATCGAAGTCGCGGATGTGACTCGCAACAGCCGGACTACGCTCAAGTACGACAAACTGGAATATAACCTGCCGATGAAGGATGGCGATTTCACGCTCGACGCATTGCGGCGTGGACCATGACGGGGTTGTTGCTTTTTGCTTTGCTCGCGCAAAATTTCGAACAACGCGGCTTTATTCAAAATCAAGCGTTGTTTTATCCGCAGACCACGTCCAATGACGGCGCGCAGGCCGTCGACCAAGCAGCGATCCGCTGGGAGGCATCCTACAAAGTTGCGCCGTGGTTGAAATTGGCGGGTGCGCTTGATGCGCGGGCCGATACGCATCGGCAAGTGAATCGCGACGCGCAACTCAACGTCGACGACCGCACCACGCAGCGGCCCGCCTTCTCGCTGCGTGAACTCAACGCTACCCTTCACAAGGGCAAAGTGACCGCCGAGTTTGGTCGGCAGATCATTCGCTGGGGCAAAACGGATATTCTGACGCCCACCGATCGTTTCGCTCCAAAGGACTACCTGAGCAGCGTGGTCGACAGCGATTTTCTGGCTGTACCGGCGGCCCGGATCACGATCGCCGGAGCGAATGATTCGTTCGATGCGATCTGGCAACCCTGGTTCACACCCAGCCGCACGCCGCTGCTTAACCAGCGCTGGACTGCGCTGCCGCCGGAGTTGAATGGCGTCACGATTGCCGATGCAGGAGCGCGCTATCCCGGCCGCAGTCAGTTCGGCCTGCGCTGGAATCACATCGCACCGCGCTATGAGTATTCGCTTTCGTATTTCGACGGCTTCAACAACCTGCCGTTGTTCAGCGCAAGTTTGGATCCTGCGACCGCCGCGGTCCGCGCCCAGCGCTTTTATCCCAGCATGCGCATGTATGGCGCTGACACGGCGATTCCGTTGCCGTGGCTAACGGTGAAGGGCGAAGCCGGATATTTCACCAGCACAACGCCTGGCGCCCAGGATTACGTCCTTTACGTGATTCAGGTGGAGCGACAAATAAAGGAATGGTCGCTGGTCGGCGGTTATGCGGGCGAGGCGGTAACCAGCGGCGCAGCCAATGCACTAAGCTTCACCCCGGACCGTGGTTTCGCAAAATCATTCGTGGGCCACGCGACGCTCACCATCGATGTAAACCGCAGCCTGACGGTAGAAACGGCAGTGCGCTCTGCGGGTTCCTTCGTGCGCTTCGAATACTCGCAAGCCTTCAGAGAACATTGGCGCGTCACACCAGGAGTAGCCTGGATTCGCGGCGACATGACGGATTTCTTGGGCCAGTATCATCGCAATTCCTATGCGTCGCTCGGCGTCCGCTATAGTTTCTAGATAGGTGAGAGTTCTTTTCGCTTTATTGTTCGCAGCCCGCGTGTTCGGCCAGGAGTTTGGCCACTTGGAGGTCCAGCGCATCGTGGCCAATCTCCACTTTGCCGAGGGGCCCGTGTGGTCCTACGAAGGGTTTCTAGTGTTCAGCGACACCGTGGTGGATAAACTCTTCAAGGTGGTTCCGGGCGCTCCGAATGAAGTTTTGTCCGAGCGCGCGGGTGGCGCCATGGGGAATGCCTACGACACCGCCGGCCGCTTGTACACTTGCGAATTTCGCCAACGCCGGGTGACTCGCACTCTGAAGAACGGTAAGGTCGAGGTTCTGGCGTCCAACTTCGAAGGCAAGAAATTCAACGCGCCCAACGATGTCGTGGTGCGGCGCGATGGTCAGGTTTATTTCACGGATCCGGCGTTCGGCTCTCAGCAGGATACGCGCGAGCTGGATTTCTACGGGGTCTACCACGTCACACCCAAAGGCGAATTAGAGATCGTAGCCAAGTGGAAGACGCGCCCCAACGGAATCGCGCTTTCGCCAAACGGGCGCACGCTCTACGTTTCGGATTCGGACCAGCGCAGTGTGCGCGCGTATGACCTCGACGGCAAGGGCGTGGCGTCGAAGGAACGCGTGGTGGTGGATAAGATCGAGGGTGTCCCCGACGGTTTGCGCACCGACGAAAACGGAAACCTGTACGTCGCCGCGAAAGAAGTCTTCGTGTACGACCTCTCGAATGGCTCCGCGAAACTAGTGGGCCAAATTCCGCTCGCGGAGACGCCGTCGAATCTGGCGTTCGGCGACGCCGACATGGAAACGCTTTACATCACGGCGCGGACATCCGTGTATCGCGTGCGGCTGGGTGTTAAAGGGGCTCTGCCTTATTAACGACGCCTTATGAGCCGCCAATATCCGCAATACCCGCTGCTGGGCGTGGGCGCGATCATTTTCGACGGAGCCTCCGTGCTGCTGGTGGAGCGGGCGGGCGAGCCGTTGAAGGGTTGGTGGTCTATCCCCGGCGGCTTGCTCGAAACCGGCGAGAAGCTGGAGGACGCGGTGCGCCGCGAAACTCTCGAAGAAACCGGCCTGCGGGTCGAAATCGTGTATCGCTTCGATATTTTCGAACGTATCATGCGCGATGCCGGAGGCCGTGCCGAATATCACTACGTGCTGGTGGATTACGTCTGCAAAGTGGCCGGTGGCGAACTTGTTCCCGGCGATGATGTGAGCCGCGTCCAATGGGTTCCGTGCGCGAATCTACGCGATCACAAAGTGACCAGTGGGACGATTGAGGCAGTGGAACGAGCATACTCAAATGAACTCAGAGCCCGTTCTTGAATTCGAAGCCCTGCGCGCCCTGCTTGGCCGTTAC
>Ga0268266_10002666_pt1 | contig 18785 bp, 14 predicted proteins | sample KBSS13metaG_FD_190356 | JGI IMG/M metagenome (GOLD analysis project Ga0268266, IMG submission 190356) | Switchgrass rhizosphere microbial communities from Kellogg Biological Station, Michigan, USA - KBS S1-3 metaG (SPAdes) (version 2) | ecosystem: Host-associated > Plants > Roots > Rhizosphere...
GAGCCGGAACTCGACGATGCGCGCAAAGTGATCCTCGAAGCGCTCAGCCCCGTACCTGTTGCGGTTGACGAATTGGTGCGGGACTGCCAAGTGTCCTTGCCGGTCGTGCTGACAATTCTGCTGGAACTTGAACTGGCTGGGCGGTTAGAACGGCAGGCGGGGCAACGCGTAAGCCTCGTCCCATAAACAAGAAACTGTCAGCAAGCCGTTGAATAGATAGGACCCAGTCATTCCCCACAACGTCGTCATCGTCGAATCGCCTGCGAAGGCCAAGACGATCAACAAATATCTCGGAGACGATTACACCGTCGTGGCCAGCTATGGCCACGTCCGCGATCTGCCGTCCAAGGACGGATCGGTAAAGCCCGACCAGGATTTCGCGATGGAGTGGGAAATCGGCGACCGGTCGGCCAAACCGCTCGACGCCATCGCCAAGGCGATGAAGGGCGCCGACCATGTCATCCTCGCCACCGACCCGGACCGCGAGGGTGAGGCGATCTCCTGGCATGTGCTGGAACTGCTGCGCGACCGCAAGCTGCTGGGCGACCGCGACGTCAGCCGCGTCACCTTCAACGAGATCACAAAGAGCGCCATACAGGAAGCATTCACCCATCCGCGCGAGATCAACCGCGAGCTGGTCGAGGCCTATCTGGCCCGCCGCGCGCTGGACTATCTGGTCGGCTTCACCCTGTCGCCGGTGCTGTGGCGCAAGCTGCCGGGCTCCCGCTCGGCTGGCCGCGTCCAGTCGGTGGCGCTGCGGCTGATCTGCGAGCGTGAGGACGAGATCCAGGTCTTCAAGCCTCAGGAATACTGGACTGTCGCCGCCCTGATGGCGACGGCGAGCGGCCAGACCTTCCCGGCCCGCCTCCATGCACTGGACGGCAAGACACTGGGCAAGTTCGCCCTGCCCAACGAGGCCGCCGCGAAAGCCGCGGTGGCCCGGATCGAGGCCGCGACCTTCGCGGTGGGCTCGGTCGAGCGCAAGCAGGTCCGCCGCAACCCGGCCCCGCCCTTCATCACCTCGACCCTGCAGCAGGAGGCATCGCGCAAGCTCGGCTTCTCCGCGACCAAGACGATGCGCACCGCGCAGCAGCTCTACGAAGGTATCGACATCGGCGGCGAAACCGTTGGTTTGATTACTTATATGCGAACCGACGGTGTGCAGCTCGGCCAGGAGGCGACGCAGCAGACCCGCGCGCTGATCGCGTCGGGCTATGGCGACAAGTATCTGCCGGCCGCCCCGCGCGTTTATAAGAGCGCCGCCAAGAACGCCCAGGAGGCGCACGAGGCGATCCGCCCGACCGACCTGTTCCGCCGGCCCGACAGCATTTCCAGGCACTTGGACCGCGATCAGCAGAGGCTCTATGAGCTGATTTGGAAACGCACCGTCGCATCACAGATGGAAAGCGCCGTCTTCGACCAAGTGACGGTCGATATCCTATCTCAAGATAAGGCCATAACCCTCAGAGCTACGGGTCAAATTCAGATTTTCGATGGCTTCCTGGCAGTCTATCAGGAAGACCGCGACGACGTGCCCGACGATGAGGATTCGGAGAGCCGGCGCCTGCCGACGCTGGCCGAGCGCGACGCGCTGGAGCGCCGGTCGGTGAGGCCCGACCAGCATTTCACCCAGCCGCCGCCGCGCTATACCGAGGCCAGCCTGGTCAAGAAGCTGGAAGAGCTCGGCATCGGCCGGCCGTCGACCTATGCGTCGATCATGCAGGTGCTGCAGGATCGCGATTATGTGAAGCTGGAGCAGCGGCGCTTCGTGCCGGAGGATCGCGGCCGGCTGGTCACGTCGTTCCTGACCAACTTCTTCCGCCGCTATGTCGAGTACAACTTCACCGCCGACCTGGAGCAGAAGCTGGACCTGGTGTCGGACGGTAAGCTGGACTGGAAGCGGCTGCTGCGCGACTTCTGGAACGCCTTCGCCGAGAATGTCGACCAGACCAAGAATCTGAAGTTCGCCGAGGTCATCACCGCGCTGGACCAGGATCTGGCCCCGCATCTGTTCGAGGACACCGGCGACGGCCACGATCCACGCGCCTGCCCGTCCTGCAAGGATGGCCGCCTGTCGCTGAAGCTGGGCAAGTTCGGCGCCTTCATCGGCTGCTCGAACTATCCAGCCTGCCAGTACACGCGCCCGCTGATCGTCGCCAACGGCGACCAGGCCAAGCCCGAGGGCGAGACCAACGGTCCGCAACTGTTGGGCACCGATCCGGTCACCGGTTTGCCGATCACGCTGCGCACCGGTCCTTACGGTACCTACTTGCAGTTAGGCCCGGCCGCGACAGCCGCCCCTGCCCCGGAGCCCGAGCCTGAACCGGAGGCGCCCAAGACCAAAGGCAAGGCCAAGAAGCCCAAAGTGGTGAAGGAGAAGCCCAAGCGCGTCTCCCTGCCCAAGGGCATGCAGCCGGCGGATGTCGATCTTCAGACCGCGATCCGCCTGCTGTCGCTGCCGCGCGACGTCGGCATGCATCCGGAAAAGGCCGAGATGATCGTCGCCGGCATCGGCCGGTTCGGCCCCTATCTGAAGATCGGCGAGCGCTACAAGAATCTGGGCGCTGACGAGGATGTGCTGACCATCGGCCTCAACCGCGCGGTCGACCTGTTGGCCGATGACGGCAGCGCCGGCGGCGGCACGCGCGGCCTGCTGCGCACCATCGGCGAGCATCCGGCCGACAAAAAGCCGGTGACGCTGAACAAGGGCCGGTTCGGTCCCTATGTGAAGCACGGCCAGGTCATGGCCTCGCTGTCCAGGAAGCAGTCGCCCGACGATCTGACCCTCGACGAGGCGGTGGCGCTGCTGGCGGCCAAGGCTGCGGCCGGACCGTCCAAGGGCGGCCGGTTCGGCAAGAAGCCGACTGCGAAATCCGCCAAGACCGCGAAGGCTGCGCCCAAGCGGAAATCGGCCAGCGCTTGAGCGGCAACAAAAAGACTCCGCCGCCCTTCCCAACTCGCGAGCAGGTGCTCGAATTCATTCGTGAGAGCACCACGCCGGTGGGCAAGCGCGAGATCGCACGCGCTTTCCAGATCACCGGCGATCAGCGCCCGGCGCTGAAGGCCCTGCTGGCCGAGCTGTCGCGCACCGGCGCGGTCGACAAGGGCCGCGGCCGCAGGGTGGCTCCGCCCAAGGCATTGGCGGAGGTCGCGATCATCGAAATCTTCGCGCTGGACGATGACGGCGACCTGCTGTGTCGGCCGATCGACTGGCGCGAGGGCGGTGACCCGCCCCGCATCCTGATGCGCGCCAACCAGCGCGGCGCCGCTGAACTCGGCATCGGCAACCGCGCCCTGGCGCAGCTGAAACGCCTGTCGCCCGACTTCTACGAGGCGCGGCCGATCCGCAAGCTGGAGGGCTCGACCGCCCGCATCCTCGGCATCTTCGAACGCTCCGGCACGCACGCCAAGGTGCGCTCGACCGACAAGCGCAACCGCACCGACCTCACCGTGCTGCCCGCCAACGAGGGCGGCGCCGAGCCCGGCGAGCTGGTGGTGGCCGAACTGCTGCCGGCCGTCCGGCTTGGGCTGCGCCAGGCCCGCGTGATCGCGCGGCTGGGCGACGGTACGGCCGCGGGGGCGATCAGCCTCATTGCCATCCACAGCCGCAACCTGCCGACCGAATTCTCCGAGGCCGCGGTCAAGGAGGCCGAGGCGGCGACCGTTCCGGACCTCAAGGGCCGCGAGGATCTGCGCGACATCCCCCTCGTCACCATCGACGGCGAGGATGCGCGTGATTTCGACGACGCCGTCTGGGCGACCCCCGACACGGACGCGAACAACGAGGGCGGCTGGCACCTGCTGGTCGCCATCGCCGATGTCTCGCACTATGTGCTACCCGGCTCGGCGCTCGACCGCGAGGCCTATCGGCGCGGCAACTCGGTCTATTTCCCCGACCGTGTCGTGCCGATGCTGCCCGAGGCGCTGTCGAACGGGTTGTGCTCGCTCAAGCCCCACGAGCCGCGCGCCTGCCTGGCCTATCACCTGTGGATCGACGCCAAAGGCCGGCTGATCCGCCACCGCATCGTGCGCGGGCTGATGCGGTCAGCGGCGCGGCTGACTTACGACCAGGTCCAGGCCGCCATCGACGGCGCGCCCGACGACATGACCGGCCCGCTGGTCGAGCCGGTGCTGAAGCCGCTCTACGGCGCCTTCGCCGCCCTGCTGAAGGCCCGTGAGGCGCGCGGCACGCTGGAGCTCGACCTGCCGGAGCGCAAGGTGATCCTCAACAGTGAGGGTAAGGTGACGGCCATCGTCCCGCGCGCCCGGCTGGACAGCCACCGGCTGATCGAGGAGTTCATGATCTCCGCCAATGTCGCGGCGGCGGAAGACCTGGAGGAGCGCAAGCAGCCCGGCCTGTTCCGTATCCATGACCGGCCCGACCCCGTGAAACTCGAGGCCGTGCGCAGCTTCATCGCCGGCATCGGCCATGGCCTCAGCCTGGCCAAGGGCCAGGTCATCACCCCGGCGCAGCTCACCCGCCTGCTCACTCAGGCAAAGGAGCTGCCGGAAGCGCAGCTGATCTCAGACATCGTCCTGCGCTCACAGGCGCAGGCGATCTATAGCGACAAGAATATCGGCCATTTCGGCCTCGCGCTGCGCCGCTACGCCCATTTCACCTCGCCGATCCGGCGCTACGCCGACCTGATCGTCCATCGTGCGCTGATCCGCAGCTGGAAATTGGGCGATGATGGGCTGGACGACGCCACCCTGCCCCGCCTGGCAGAAATCGGCGAACATATCTCGATGACCGAGCGTCAGGCCGCGGAGGCCGAGCGCGAATCGATCGACCGCTATACCGCATCCTTCCTCGCCGAGCGCGTCGGCGCGGTCTTCAGCGGCCGGATCAGCGGCGTCGCCCGCTTCGGCCTCTTCGTCCGGCTGGACGAAACCGGTGCCGACGGCATCGTGCCGGTCTCCAGCCTGCCCGGCGACTATTACGTCCATGAGGAGGCCAAGCACCGCCTGATCGGCCGCAACACCGGCCGCGTCTTCCGCCTAGCCGACCGGGTGACGGTCAAGCTGCTGGAGGCCGACGGCATGACCGGCAGCACCGTATTCCAGCTGATGAGCGATTCCGGCGAGGAATTGCCGGCGCAAAGGCGTCAGACACGCTTCAAGGGCCGGTGGCGCGGTTGACTTCAAACGCAAAACGCGTATTTTCCCGGCCTTCGCCGACCGCGCGCCGGTCGCCAACAGGATTCGTGAATCATGGCCAAGCCGTCCACCGTACTGATTAAAATGATTAGCACAGCCGACACCGGCTATTTCTACGTCAAGAAGAAGAACCCGCGGAAGGCGACGGAGAAGCTTGAGATGAACAAGTACGATCCGGTCGTGCGCAAGCACGTGGCGTTCAAGGAATCCAAGATCAAATAAGTTTCGGGTCACCGAAACCGCTGAAAGAGCCGCCTTTTGGGCGGCTTTTTTTATGCCCGGGCGCAGGAGCCCGGGGGCATGGAGCATAGTGCCCCTATAAGGTTCTTGCCGAAAAGCGCCGGCCACGCCCGCGAGACGGCAATTGAAGCCGATTTTAGGTCTGAAACTCCTAGATCCACGCCTCGCGCAGTAAAAAACTGTCATCGAGCGTATGAAGAGTGGCAAGCCGCAGTCACCGTGAAATCAGTGCCATGTCATCACGACAGTCATGGCCTGAGGCGGCCATGCCGGAAGGGCGTTCAAATGCAAAGATCTAGCTGGACTAAGGGCGGAATCTTCGTCGTCATCGTCGCTATCGGCGGCGGGTACTTGATTCATCATTTCACAGAGAAGAAAGCGCCGCCGCCCCAGGCCGTCATTCCGGTGACGCCGGGCACCGTCACGGTCAAGGACGTGCCGGTCTATGTCCGCGGCCTCGGCACCGTCCAGGCCTTCAACACCGTCCAGGTCAAGAGTCGGGTCGACGGCAATATTACCCAGGTGCAGTTCACCGAAGGACAGGAGGTGAAGCAAGGCGATCCGCTGTTCCAGATCGACTCCCGCCCCTTCCAGGCGGTGCTGGAGCAGGCTCAGGCCAACCTGCAGAAGGACCAGTCGCAGCTTCAGGGCGCCGAACTGGACCTTGCCCGTTTCGCCAAGCTGGTGGAGCCCGGCTTTCAGACCCGGCAAAGTTATGACGACCAGAAAGCGACCGTGGGCCAGCTCCAGGGCGCGATCAAGGCCGATCAGGCACTGATCGACAGCAGCCAGCTCAATCTCGATTATGCCAATGTCCGTTCCCCCATCACCGGGCGCACCGGAGCGCGGCTGGTCGATCTCGGCAATTTCGTCCAGGCCTCGGCCGGCACCAACCTGGTGACGGTGACGCAGATGAAGCCGATCTATGTCACCTTCACCGTGCCGCAGGACAATCTGGACCAGATCCGCCAGAACCAGACGCAGGCGCCGCTGACCGTCCAGGCCTATGCGTCGGACGACAAGACCCTGCTAGCGACCGGCAAGCTGACCCTGATCAACAACCAGGTCGACACCACGACCGGCACGATCCAGCTCAAGGCCACCTTCGACAACGAGGACGAACGGCTGTGGCCGGGCGCGTTCATCAATGCCCGCCTGATCGTCTCGACCAAGAAGAACGCGCTGACCGTCCCGGCCCAGACGGTAATGCAGGGGCCGAACGGCGCCTATGCCTATACGATCAAGCCCGACAAGACGGTCGAGCGGAAGGATGTCGACGTCGCGCTGACCCAGGACGGCGAGGCGGTGATCGACAAGGGACTTGCGCCCGACGACACGGTCGTCGTCGACGGCCAGTACCGGCTGACCAAGGGTTCGAAGATCAAAGATCAAAACCAGCAGCAGCCGGCCTCCTGACCGATGAACATCTCCGAAATCTTCATCCGGCGGCCCATCGCCACCTCGCTGCTGATGATGGGCATCCTGATCTTCGGCGCGGCGTCTTATCCGCTGTTGCCGGTGTCGTCGCTGCCGACGGTCGATTTCCCGACCATCTCGGTCTCGGCCCAGCTCCCCGGCGCCAGCCCCGACACGATGGCCTCGTCGGTGGCGACGCCGCTGGAGCAGCAATTCTCCGCCATTCCCGGCTTGGCGCAGATGACTTCGACCAGCGGCCTCGGCTCGACCTCCATCACGCTGCAGTTCGATCTCAACCGCAATATCGACGGCGCGGCCGGCGATGTGCAGACCGCGATCAATGCCGCCGGCGGCCTGCTGCCCAAGGACCTGCCGAACCCGCCGACCTATCGCAAGACCAACCCGGCCGACCGCGCCATCCTGGTCTATGCGGTCCATTCCGACAGCATGCCGATCTACAAGGTCGACGATTACGCCTACACGATCATCGCCCAGAAGCTGTCGACGATCAGCGGCGTCGCTCAGGTCGATATCGCGGGACAGCAGCAATATGCCGCCCATATCCAGGTCAACCCTGGCGCGCTGGCCTCACGCGGAATCGCTCTGGAAGACGTCCATAACGCGCTGGCCGCAGCCACGCTGGACGCGCCCAAGGGCAATCTCGAGGGCGACCACCAGCAGCTTACCCTCGACACCAACGACCAGCTGTTCAATGCCCAAGGCTATCGCAATGTCATCGTCGCCTATCGCAACGGCGCGCCCGTGCGCGTCGGCGATATCGGCGACGTGATCGATTCCTCGGTATTGCCGCGAACCGGCGCCTGGTTCCAGGGCCAACGCGCAGAGGTGCTGCTGATCCGTCGCCAGGCCGGCGCCAACGTGGTCCAGGTGATCAAGGACATAAAGGCGATGATGCCTTTGCTGCGCGCCTCGATCCCGCCGTCGGTCAAGATCGATCTGGTGTCCGACCGGTCGGGGACCGTCTCGGCCTCGATCAAGGATGTCGAATTCACCCTGGTGCTGACCATCGGCCTGGTGGTGATGGTGATCTTCCTGTTCCTGCGCAATGTGTGGGCAACGGTGATACCGGCCGTGACGGTACCGCTCTCGCTTGTCGCCACATTCGGCATCATGTATGTCGCCGGCTATAGCCTGGATAACCTCTCGCTGATGGGGCTGACCGTGGCGGTGGGCTTCGTGGTCGACGATGCCATCGTCATGATCGAGAACATCGTTCGCTATATCGAGGAAGGGGACAGTCCATTCGAGGCGGCGATCAAGGGCGCAGGCCAGATCGGCTTCACCATCATCTCGATCACGCTGTCACTGTGCGCGGTCTTCATTCCGCTACTGTTCATGTCCGGCATCGTCGGCCGGCTGTTTCGCGAATTCGCCGTCGTCGTGACCTGCGCGGTGATGGTCTCGGGCTTCGTCTCGCTGACCCTGACACCGATGATGTGCTCGCTCTTCCTGAAGGAGGAGGAGAAGGAGAATCGCGGCCGCTTCTACACCACGCTGGAGAATTTCTTCGACTGGTTGGTCGCCGGCTATGACCGCGGCCTGCAGTTTGTGTTCCGGCATCAGTTCCTGACCCTGATGTCGACCCTGGCGCTGATCGTGCTGACCGGCGTGCTCTATGTCATCGTACCCAAGGGCTTCTTTCCCGAGCAGGATACCGGCTTCGTCTTCGGCCAGGCCGAGGCGAGGCAGGACGTGTCGTTCTACGGCATGTCGAAGATCACGAACCAGTTCTCCGAGGTCATCGCCCAGGACCCGGCGGTCTACCAGGTCGTCGCCTTCGCCGGCGCCACCGGCGGCAATGCCAGCGAGAACACCGCCCGCTTCATGATCCAGCTTAAGGATTTCAGCGACCGGGACGTCTCCGCCCAGGAGGTGATCCAGCGGCTGCGGCCCAAAGTGGCGCAGGTGACGGGCGCCAAGTTCTACCTCCAGGCAGCACAGGACGTGACCGTGGGCGGCCGGCTGACCCAGACCGAATACCAGTACACTTTGTCCGATACCGACACGGATGAGCTCAACTATTGGGCGCCGAAGATTCAGGAGGGTATGCAGAAGCTGTCGGAGGTGCAGGACGTCGCGACCGACCAGCAGATCGCCTCGCCGCACACGACCGTAACGATCGACCGCGATGCCGCCTACCGGCTGGGCCTGTCGCTGTCGCAGATCGATGAGACGCTCTACGATGCCTTCGGCCAGCGGCAGGTCGCGACGATCTATAGCCCGACCACCCAGTACAAGGTGATCCTGGAGGTTCAGCCCGGCTTCCAGGCGGACCAGGCGGCGCTCTCGCGCATCTATATGCCCAGTGGCAACGGCGGCGGCCAGGTGCCGCTCTCCGCCGTCGCCAAATATGGCACCAAGATCGAGCCGCTGACCGTCAACCACCAGGGCCAGTTCCCGTCGGTGACGCTGTCCTTCAACGTCTCGCCCGGCGTGTCACTGGGACAGGCGGTCGAGAAGATCCAGCAGATGCAGGAACAGCTGAAGGTGCCGCAGACATTGCAGGGCGCCTTCCAGGGCAATGCCCAGGCCTTCCAGGCGTCGCTGTCATCGACGCCGATCCTGATCGCGGCGGCGGTGCTGGTGATGTATATCGTGCTGGGTATGCTCTATGAGAGCTATATCCACCCGATCACCATCCTCTCCGCCCTGCCCTCCGCCGGCGTGGGCGCGCTGATCACGCTGATGCTGTTCGGCTACGACCTCAGCGTCATCGCGCTGATCGGCATCATCCTGCTGATCGGCATCGTTAAGAAGAACGCGATCATGATGATCGACTTCGCGCTGGAGGCTGAGCGCAAACACGGCAAGAGCCCGCTCGATTCGATCCACGAAGCCTGCCTGCTGCGCTTCCGCCCGATCATGATGACGACCATGGCGGCCCTCCTGGGTGGGCTACCGCTGGCAGTCGAATCCGGCGCCGGGTCGGAGCTGCGCCGGCCGCTCGGCATCGCTATCGTCGGCGGCCTGATCGTGTCGCAGTTCCTGACGCTCTACACCACGCCGGTGATCTATCTCTATCTCGACAAGGTGAACGAATGGATGGGCCGGCACGGCTTCCACCGCGGAAAGGGCGGCAAGGAAAAGCATAAGAGGCTGCAGACGTCCGAACCCAAGTCGCTGATCGAAGCGGCGGAGTAAGGGTTGGGGCGGTTGGCGTCAGGCAGTCCGCGTCAGGTCGCAGCCAGTTCCGTCTCGACCCGGTTGCGACCGGAATTCTTCGCCCGGTAGAGCGCGGTGTCGGCGCGCTTCAGCACTGCGTCGACCGGCTCGATCTGCTCGCCTGCCAGGGTTACGCCGACACTGGTGGTGATGTTGAGGCGGGTGCCGTCCGGGGTGCAGACGATCGGCTCGTCGGCGATCACTGCGCACAGACGGCCCGCGATCGCCCCGACCATGGCGATGTCGACATCCGGCAGGATGACCAGGAACTCCTCGCCGCCGATGCGCGACACCAGGTCGAAATTGCGCATATGACGCGACAGGCGATGGGCGAATTCCTTCAGCACCGTGTCGCCCGCCGCATGCCCGTAGGTGTCGTTGACCTGCTTGAAATGGTCGATATCGAGCATCAGGACGGCGAAAACCTTCTTCTGCTCGCCCGAGCGCGCGACCAGCCGCTCCAGATGACCCATGACATAGCGGCGGTTGAACAGGCCGGTCAGCGCGTCGGTCAGCGCCATCGACAGGCTGGCGGTATAGTTGGCCACCAGCCGGTCCTGATAGCGCTTCTGCCGGATCTGGCTGCGCACCCGGGCCAGAAGCTCGTTCCGGTCGATCGGCCGCAGGATATAGTCGTTGGCGCCGAGCTCCAGCCCCTTGGCGACACGCTTCATCTCCTGCTCGTCGGCCAGCAGCAGGATCGGGATCTGCCGCGTGCTCTCGCGCGAGCGCAGCTGCGAGCAGAGACGCAGGCCGTCCTCCTCGGCCAGCAGCAGACTGATCATGATCAGGTCATAGCCCGGCCCGCTGTCGAGCGAGGCCAGCGCGTCGGCGCTGGTCGCCTTGACGACGAGGTCGTCCTCGTCGGTCGTCAAGGTCGTGGTGATCCGTTCGACGATCGAACGCCCGTCCTCGATCAACAGGACGCGGGCATGGTCCGCCGGCTCGTCAATGATCGGGCGATCCTCCTCCAGCATCGCGAACTGATGGGAGGTGCGCTCGCGCAGGCGCCATTGGTCGGAGGTAAGCTTGAGACGGATCAGCGAGCGGGCGCGCGCGAACAGCGCGATGTCGTTGACCGGCTTGGTCAGGAAGTCGTCGGCCCCGGCCTCGAGCCCGCGGACGCGGTTCTCGGAGTCCGACAGCGCGGTGATCATGACGATCGGGATATGGGTGGTCTTGGCGTCGGACTTCAGCCGCCGGCAGACCTCGAAACCGTCCATGCCCGGCATCATCACGTCGAGCAGGATCAGGTCGGGTGGGGATTCGGCAATCTTTTCGAGCGCCTCGGGCCCCGAGGACGCGGTTATCACGTCGAAATATTCAGCCTGCAGCTTAGCCGACAGCAGCTTTACGTTCGGAACCAGGTCATCGACGACGAGGACGCGCGCAGGCATTTTTTCTCACCGTTCTCCGGCGATCAGTGCAAATGCTTGGCGACAGTCTCCAGGAACTTCGTCACGGAAATCGGTTTGGCGATATAATCCTGACATCCGCCTTCTCGTATTTTTTCCTCATCCCCCTTCATCGCAAACGCGGTGACAGCAATAACGGGGATATCGCGCAGCTTCTCATCTTCCTTCAGCCACTTCGTCACGTCCAGCCCCGAAACTTCAGGCAGCTGAATATCCATGATGATCAGGTCCGGGTGATGCACCCGCGCCATCTTCAGCGCGTCGATCCCATCGCGAGTCTTGAGGGTGGCGTAACCGTGAGCTTCCAACAAGTCGTTGAAAAGCTTCATATTGAGTTCGTTATCTTCGACAATCAATATCGTCTTCATCGCCCGCCCGCTATCACGAATTCGAGTCTGAACATCATGCCGTTATCGTTCGGCAGTATGCATCAGGCGCAAAAAATTGATCCAGCCGTTCAATAAGCGCGATTTTCGGAAAATAACAAATAAAACAACATTTTTATTAAAATCGTTACGTTATGCTGATTCAGGCGTCGATCCGGCGGAAATCAGCAATGCGGGCGCGACAGGGTCTGGATCGCCTGGAGCTGACCGTGGACGCTGAAGTCCTGGTAATCATAGTCATAATCGCTGACCACACCGTTGTCGTGCACGGTCATGGTCATCTCATATTCCGGCTCTTCGTTGCTGTCGCCGGCGGTCTTGCTGTCCGATTTGTCGTCGGTGGTGCCGGCCGGCGGATAGAAGGCGATGCGCACGCGATGCAGCGGGCTGTCGAGCAGCGGGTTCTTGAGATCGGCCGCCGGGTCCTTGGCTGGGGTTTTCAGCACCACCGCATTGAAGTGCGCCGCGCCACCGCCCTCGCTGCCGTCGAACATGTCGCCGGAAAGGAAATGGCCGCCCTTCTTGGCATATTCGATCAGCTTCACCTGCTGCGCGGTCTGGAACAGGAAATGCGGCGGCAGCTTGTAGCGCGTCGTCTCCGGCTTGGTGTAGTCGGCGGTGCCGCCGTCGCCCTGCGTATTGCGCGCGGCATGGCCGCGAAACTCGCTGGTGTCGCCGTCCTGGGTCTGCTTGGTGGAGAAATTATAGTCGGTGCCGTCCTTGGTCTCCCGGGCGGAGAAGTCGCTGTGCGACAGCGATTCCGTGCCCTCCCCGGTCACGGTGCGCAGCAGGGATCTCTGCCTAGTATTCCAGACGTCGCAGGCATCGGTGAATTCCAGGATCATCTTGCCGCTGACATCGAGATAATCGCTGCCCGGATGGGTTGCGGTCAGCGTCACGGTGTAAAGCGCCTTGTGCGAAGCCAGCATGATCGTGCCAGCGGCGGGGGGCGCGGCGCTGGTATGGAACGGCACGCACAGGACCGCGACGGCGAAAACACCGGACGCGATCGAACCCCCACGAAAATTCTTCATAAAAAAGCGATGCTCGCTGACTGACGCCACAGTGACCCCTCTTGCCACAGTATTGGTCGATACTCATCCCATTCAAGTGCGCTGGCTGAATTCCCGCGCCGCGAGACAAATTCACGGCGAGTGTGGCAATGTTGCCACCTTGGTCCCGTCTTAATAGACGGTTCAGCTGCCACAAAAGTTCCGCTCACCACAGGCTGCCTCATGGAAATAACGATCTATCACAATCCCGGCTGCGGCACGTCGCGCAACACCCTGCAATATTTGCGCGACCAGGGACTTGAGCCGAAAGTCATCGAATATCTGAAAACCCCGCCGGACCGCGCGACGCTGAAATCGCTGCTGAAGAAAATGAACATAACGCCGGGCGATCTGCTGCGCCGCAAAGGCGATGTCTACGAATCGTTGAAGCTCGACGCGCCGGGCGTCACCGACGACCAAATCCTGGATGCGATGGTGGCCCACCCGATCCTGATCGAGCGGCCGATCGTGGTGACGCCGAGCGGCGCGAAGCTTTGCCGCCCCTGGGAAAAGGTCAAGGAGCTGGTGCAGGCCTAGTATCCTTTTCCGACTGCTTGGCCTTTTCCGCCTGCTCGGCGCGCAACTCGCGATAGCGGGTTTCGGTGTCCCAGCCCGAATCGGCGGCCTGGGGCGCCAGCCGGGCGATGTCGGCGCGCAGCAGATCGTTCATCCGGGGTGAGCTTTCGCGCACCGCGCTCACATAGCTTTCCTCGTCGCTCCACACCGCGCGCAGCTCGTCGAACATGCGGATGTCGTGGCGGCGGAACAGGCGAGTCGCCCGCTCGGCCCGGTAGGCGCGCCAGCCCAGCGCTTCCAGCGTGCTGGCGGCCATGGCAAGCCCGCCCTCGAACAGCTCGCGCTCGACGACGGAGGCACCACGCTCCAGCAAGGTATAGGCGTGCCGCCGGTCGAAGGCGCGCGCCAGGATTTTGAGGTGCGGAAACTCCTCCCGGGCGATCTCCACGATCTCGGCGGCCTTGTCGCGATCGTCGATCGCCACGACCAGGATGCGCGCCGTCTCCGCCCCGGCGGCGCGCAACAGATCGACGCGGCTGGCGTCGCCATAGAAGGCCTGACTGCCGAAGCGGCGAATCAGCTCGATCTGCTCGACCGAATTCTCCAGCACAGAGGTCCGGTGGCCGTTGGCCTTGAGAATGCGGGTCACCACCTGGCCGAACCGGCCATAGCCGGCGATCAGCACCTCGGGCGTGCCGGGATCGTAATTGCCGTCCGGCTCGGGCGCGACTTTGGCCTTGGTCCGGGTCAGCCCCTCATAAACCGCGACAGCGAGCGGCGTCGCCGCCATCGACAGCGCCACCGCCGCCGTCAGCAGCGCCTGCAGGTCGGCCGGCAGCGCCCCGATCCCGGCCGCCAGAGACAGCAGCACGAAGGCGAACTCGCCGCCCTGAGACAAGGCCGTGCCGAGCATCCCGGCCTCCCGCCAGGACAGCCGGAAGACGCGGCCGATCGCGAGCAGGATCGTGGCCTTCACCGCCATCAGCCCCAGCACCAGCCCAGCCAGCAGCAGCGGCTGGGCAACGATCAGCCCGAAATTGAGCCCGGCCCCGACCGTGACGAAGAAAACGCCGAGCAACAGGCCGCGGAACGGCTCGATATCGGTCTCCAGCTCCCGCCTATACTCGCTCTCGGCCAGCATCACGCCGGCCAGGAACGAGCCCAGCGCCGGCGACAGGCCGACCAACTCCATCAACAGCGCCACGCCGACCACCAGCAGCAGCGAAGAGGTGGTGAAAAGCTCGCGCAGCCTGGTCAGGGCGACGATACGGAACAGCGGCCGCAGCATGTAGCGGCCGCCGATCACCACGCCCAGGACGGCGCCGAACGAGGCCGCGACCTTCACCCAGGTCGGCTGATGGGCGAGGAAGCCCTCCGAGGCGGCGGCCGGCACGGCGTCGCTCATCGCCGCCAGCGGCAGCAACGCGAGCAGCGGGATCACCGCCAGATCCTGGAACAGCAGCACGCCGAAGGCCGAGCGGCCGACGGCGCGCTGGCGCAACCCCTTCTCGTCCAGCATCTGCAGCACAATGGCGGTCGAGGACATGGCAAGCACGAAGCCAACCACCAACGCTGCCTTCCAGGGCAGCCCGAACAGCTGCGCGATGGCGGCAAGGATGAAGCCGGTCGCCAGCAGCTGGCTGGCGCCGAAGCCGCCGATCACGGTCCTGAGCTGCCACAGCAGCGCCGGCCGGACCTCGAGCCCGATCAGGAACAGCAGGATGACCACGCCGAACTGGGCGACATTGCCGACCGACGCCGTGTCGCCGACCAGGTTGAGCGCATACGGGCCCACGATCGCCCCGGCGACGAGATAGCCCAGCACGGAGCCCAGGCCGAGCCTTGTCGCCACCGGCACGGCGACGACCGCAAAGGCGAGATAGACGAAGACTTCGAGGAGAACACTGTCCATTACCCATGCCCCCCGATCGCTCCACTCCCGATCGTCCCGCCCCCAACCGCCACTGCCGCCTCAGCCTCCAGCCAGCGTCGATAGCGCGCGCCCTCCTCCGTCAGCATCGTCGCGTCGAGGTCGCCGGCATTGTGGATGACGAACGGCGGGATCCAGCGCATGCCGCACAAGGCCGCCGTCTGCTCCCACGGGCGCATCAGTTCTTCGATGGTGAAGCGGTTCGCGCCTGCGGGGCCGTAGGCCTCATTGCTGCCGCCGGCGGAGAAGGCGCAGGCCAGTGTCTTGCCGTGGAGCACCTTGCCGCCCTTGCCGTAGGCCCAGCCCGGCACCCAGACCAGGTCGAGCCATTCCTTAAGCAGCGCCGGCACCGAATACCAATAAAGCGGGAATTGCAGGACGACGATATCGCTGACCGCCATCGCCACCTGCTCAGCCAGCACATCGATGGTCATGTCGGGATAGAGATCGTAGAGGTCGCGTACCGGAAAATAGGGCAAAGACGACGCCGCTCTCAGCATCGCCGGCGCCACCCGAGCCTTTTCCAGCGCCGGATGGGCAAAGACGATCAGCCCGCGCGCCGCGCGGGTGAAGACTGGCGATTCGGTCGCTGCGGTATCCGGCATGAAAATCCAATCAATTACGCATATTGCCGGTCATTCTGACCCGAGCGCCAGTCGGGAGGCTAGTTATTTCCTAACATATCGATTTGCAAAAATTGGAAACGATCTGTTTCAAGAGTTTCTATTTTTAATCCTATGGAAATCTCTATCTTCACCGGTGCGACGGCATGCATAGCCGCCGCCGAGAGGAGTTAGAGATGATCGACCGTAGACCTTTTGCAACCCTGGGCGCAGCGGATCATGGCTGGCTGAATGCCCACCACCATTTTTCCTTCGCCGACTATTACGATCCCAAGCGGATGAATGTCGGAGCGCTGCGCGTCTGGAACGACGATGAGATCGCGCCCGGTACCGGCTTTCCCGCCCATCCCCATGCCGACATGGAGATCATCACCTATGTCCGCACCGGCGCGATTACCCACCAGGACAGCCTGGGCAACAAAGGCCGCACCGAGGCGGGCGACGTGCAGGTGATGAGCGCCGGCACCGGCATCCGCCATGCCGAATATAACCTGGAGCCGGTCCCCACCACCCTATTTCAGATCTGGATCCAGCCCAACCGCCGCGGCGGAGCACCGTCCTGGGGCGCCAAACCGTTCCCGAAGTCCGACCGCTCCGGCAAGCTCGCGGTGCTGGCGAGTGGTTTCGACAGCGACGAGGGCGCGCTCCCGATCCGCACTGACGCCCGTGTGCTGGGTGCGACACTGAAGGCCGGCGAGACAATCGAATACAAGATCGGCGCCGAGCGTCACGGCTATCTAGTACCGGCGACAGGCGCGGTTACGCTGAACGGGGTGCGCCTGGAGGCCCGCGACGGCGCGGCAATTCAGCACGAAGACACGATCACTGTGGCCGCCCTCGAGGATTCGGAAATCGTCCTCGTCGACGCGGCCTGATTTACGCATTTTTTACCAACGGAGAGTTAAATGGCTAAAGTTCTGGTGCTCTATTATTCGGCCTACGGCCATATCGAGAAGATGGCCGAGGCCATCGCCGAGGGCGCGCGCGGCGCCGGCGCCCATGTCGACATCAAGCGCGTGCCCGAGACGGTGCCGGAGGAGATCGCCCGGGAGCATCATTTCAAACTGGACCAGGCGGCCCCCGTCGCCCAGATCAATGACCTCGCCGACTACGACGCGATCATCGTCGGCACCGGCACGCGTTTCGGCAGGATCTCGTCGCAGATGGCGGCATTCCTCGATCAGGCCGGCGGGTTGTGGGCCAGCGGCAAGCTGAACGGCAAGGTCGGCGCGGCATTCGCTTCGAGTGCCACCCAGCATGGCGGGCAGGAAACGACCCTGTTCTCGATCATCACCAACCTGCTGCATTTCGGCATGGTGGTGGTCGGCCTGCCCTACAGCCACGGCGGCCAGATGACCCTGGCGGAGATCGTCGGCGGCGCGCCCTATGGCGCCACCACCATCGCCGGCGGCGACGGCTCGCGTCAGCCGACCGAGATCGAGCTGGCCGGGGCCCGCCACCAGGGCGAGTTGGTCGCCAAGACCGCCCAGAAGATCTTCGGCTGATCGGCAGCAGGGCGGATGCGAAGGAAACATCCGCCCTGTCCGTAGTAAGGAGGGCACGGCATCGACGACAGGATACCAGCACTGTGGATAGCGGGGATGCGTGCTTGATGTGCGCCTGCCTACCCGTTAGGCAGTGCAGCATGGCCGGTGAGCATTCCCGCTATCGCGCGCCGCGCAAAACCGACTGTTTCCATTTTTCCCGTGTTGGCACGGTACTTGCTGTGTTTCTGCGAGCACGCAAGACGTTAGTTATGGAAGGTGAAGGCCGAGCATGACCAACATGAACGAGACCGGCACCCGACTGTCCCGCAGGACACGGCCTTTCACCAAGACATTGGCCTTCATCAAGACCCGGCGCCCGATCCACCGCCAGTTGGCGGTCGGCGCGCTCGCGCTGGTCACCCTGACCGGCGCAATGATCTACAACCCGGTTCCCCAGCGCACCATCGTGGCTTTCGGCGACAGCTATTTCTCAGGCTATGGCCTCGACCCCCAGAACAGCTTCCCGGTCCAGTTCGAGAAGGCGCTGCGCGCCCATGGCCACAAGGCCAGGGTGATCAATGCCGGCGTCCCGGGCGAGACGATCGCCGACGGGCTGGCCCGCCTGGACAAGACGCTGAAGACCAAGCCTGACCTCATCATCCTTGAGCTGGGCGCCAACGACGCCGAACAAGGTCTGGACCCGGCGGTGTCGAAGGCCAATCTCGACCTGATGCTGCACCGGATCAAGGCGGCGCATGTCCGCGTCCTGCTGTGCGGCGCGGTCGCCCCGGCCTCGTTCGGCGAGGAATACCAGGCCTCGTTCGACCCGATCTATCCGGCGATGGCGGCCAAGCACCGCGTGCCGCTCTATCCCTCGATCCTCGAAGGCGTGTCGTCCGATTCCACCCTGATCCAGGGCGACGGCGAGCATCCCAACCAGAAGGGCGTCGAGGTGATGGTCGACCGCATCCTGCCGGTGGTCGAGCAGGCGCTGCACCAGAAACAACGCTGAGGGTTTTTCCTCGGCAGAGCCCCTAGTTTCTGTTCGGAACAGTCTTGGCCCGCTTGACCCGCCGCACGGGCTGGTGTTTGTATCGCCGCCCTTGGCTTTGGGTAAGGCGCGGTGGCGGAGTGGTCACGCAGAGGACTGCAAATCCTTGTACGCCGGTTCGATTCCGGCCCGTGCCTCCAAGGTAAGGTTTTCGGCTCAGCTTTCCCCGGTGGGGTAGCGTCCGCCGAATCTCTTTGCTATATGCAGCGCCTCTCAAGGCATCTTGAGTCGTCGCACTGACATTCCGGGGTAGCTCAGCGGTAGAGCAATCGGCTGTTAACCGATCGGCCGCCGGTTCGAATCCGGCCCCCGGAGCCAGTTCCCATCCC
>Ga0268266_10002668_pt1 | contig 18781 bp, 13 predicted proteins | sample KBSS13metaG_FD_190356 | JGI IMG/M metagenome (GOLD analysis project Ga0268266, IMG submission 190356) | Switchgrass rhizosphere microbial communities from Kellogg Biological Station, Michigan, USA - KBS S1-3 metaG (SPAdes) (version 2) | ecosystem: Host-associated > Plants > Roots > Rhizosphere...
GTGAAGTTGGGAGGTAGGTGGTTGTCACAGGCACAAACTGATTGCTGAAGTCGCCTATGACGAAGTCCAGCAGAACACCCGTAATCGTGTAATCAGGCGCGACGTAGTAGTACTCGAGACCAAGACCGACATCCTGCGCCGTGGTCTTGCAGGTGGTGATCATGCTGACGATCCCTGGAGGAAGCAGAGAGGAGGAGTCCGTGGTTCCTCGCGGAACGAGATAGGAAGCGAATCTTCCCGTTGCAAGACCGAACTGGCAGGGAAACTGACTGATGGGAGTCGTAGCCGGCCCGAATGTCGGTTGCATGTTCTGATCGAAGCTCACGATCTGCAGCCGGCTTCCACCCTGGCCGCCCCCGGTCGCGATCTGGAATGCGACCTGTTCGGTATTGCTGAACCAGTTGAAACGCTCTTTGGCGAGCCATACCGCACCGCCGTACTGAGCGGGCGAGAAGGCTTGCATCTGGACATTTGTGTTGTAAGCAGCCTTTTGAACAGGCACACCGTTGGCGCCGAAGTCGATAGTAATGAGTCCGGCGGCACCCGCTCCCGGGCTGGGGGCGTATGCGATGACGAGTTGGTCGTGCAAACTTCCACTGAAGCGTCCCGCGATAATAGCGACGCTCTGCAAGGCGCCGGTGCCTGAGGGAAGTGTGAGATTGAGATTTGCACCGGGAGTGAAGCCGAGATTGGAGTTCATGCTGTAGAGCGAGAGCGTCAAACCAGCACCTGTTCTGGGATTGCCGGAGAGCACGGCGAGCTGCGCGCCGGGCTTGGGCTGTCCGGCCTGGCGATCAGTGAAGACGCCGCCTGTAACGGCGAAGGCTCGAGATGGATTGGGAATGCCCGCCGATTGGGGTCCCGCGACGAAACCGGCACTCACGTTATTTCGATCCGCCGCCATCAGAGTTTCAAACGAAAGCTGCTGGCTGCCGGAGACACTTTGCAGGCCGGCGATGACGATCTGATCCACCCCGGTTCCAAGGAAGTCGCTCGCTGTGCCGTAAAGCGCAAGCGAGCCGGTAAGGATGGGCATGGGAGGGAGCTTTATGTTTGAGTTCTCAAGTACGGCGTTTCCTGAACCGCCGTTGACGGTGCTCACCGCGCTTACGACCTGTGGCGCGATCTGGTTGAACATCCTTCCCGAGACCGCGATTGTATTGGATTCGGGAATAAGCCCCTGGATGGCGGAAGTTGAAGCTGTGGGAGTGGTAGGAGTGGAGAGAACATAGTTGCCGAAGGTTCCATAGCCAGGATTTCCCGATGTCAGGGCCAAACCGTTGAAGACGACGTCCTGCGCCGGCAGGAGCGCGTCTCTCCCGTTGAGGATGTCGTAATTACCTAAGAAGCAAGGCGCCGTTGTGTCGTTGCCCTGGCACTGCGCTCGCAGAGCGGCGGAAGAGAGCGGAAGAATTCCAAAGCTAAGTATGAAAAAGAAACGCCAGATAGACATCGATCCTCTCCAGATTCCAAGGGGCCCGATACAGCGCGGGTTCTTGGGGAGAGAACCACGAAATAAACGCATCGCCAATCTTTAAATCGAGGACGCGTCGCGACTCTCAGCATCGGCCCAAAAACCTAAAGATGATTTAGATACAGAAGGTTGGCATCCTTATCTGTGCATGTCAAGCGGGTCGCGATTTGGGGCTGAAAGGCCGATATCCACGGTTCGAATTCATCCATGGTGAATATCCGCTCCAAATCAAACATCGTCATTTTTCTATGTCATCAATGGATGCAAATCGTCTGTACGCTCAGCAACAAGCCGATGCGACATACTCGATCGGCGAGATGCTCGTTTGCGGGATGAATCGATGGCGTCGTAGTGTCGCACCTTCCCTACCTCAAAAATCCTGTCAAGTCTGATTTCGACGCAACCGACAGAAACGAAACAACATACACTCTGCCGATGGGATTCCTCTGTTTTGCTATTCTTAAAAAAGCCCCGAGAATCGGGGCTTTCTGATTTAAAAACTGGAGGAAATTGGAGATCCCGATCTAACCATAAAAGAATGAATACTTTGTCCAAAATGCACGGGGAGGGGCATCTCGATAAGGAAAGAAAGAGAGCCCTTCACTCGGGGACTCACATTACCCCGGACAGACCAAGCGCATCAAGGCAGGTCCGAGGCTAAGTCACATGAATGGAATATTTTGCACAAAAAGCACGGGGGATGGGTCTAGACCTCGACCGTAAAGGTATCCTCGGTTCGGGTGACGGCACGGTACATCGTGTCCCGTTCGAAAGGCTCGCGCCCTGCCTCGGTGATCAAGCGAACTAGATCTTTCCTTCGGAGTCCCTGAGGAGTTGTCGCTCCTGCATCGTGATAGATCTTCTCCTCGACCACGGTTCCGTCGATGTCGTCAGCGCCGAACCGCAGCGAGATCTGCGCCATCTTCGGCGAGACCATCTGCCAGTAGCTCTTGATGTGCGAGAAGTTGTCCAGCATCAGCCGCCCCACGGCGATCTGTTTGATGTCCAGCATTCCAGTCGTCTTCGGAATGTGAGCCAGAGCCGTGTTGTCGGGATGAAACGAAAGTGGAATGAACGTCTGGAACCCGCCCGTCTCATCCTGAACCTCGCGCAGCCGCACCAGGTGATCCACACGGTCCTCGTCGTTCTCTACGTGGCCGTAGAGCATCGTGGCGTTCGATCGCAATCCGATCTTGTGCGCCAGCCGCGCCGTATCCAGCCACTCCGAGCCGTCGATCTTGTGATCGCAGATGATGTGCCGAATCCGGTCAGCAAAGATCTCAGCGCCGCCGCCCGGCATCGAATCAACCCCGGCCTCCTTCATCCGTCGGAGAGTCTCCTCGATCGTCATCTTGCCCCGCTTGGCCAGGAAGGCGACCTCGACCATCGTGAACGCCTTGATGTGGACCTTCGGAAAGCGCTCCTTCAACCCGCGCACCAGATCCATGAAGTACTCGAATGGAAGATCGGGATGCAGGCCGCCGACGATATGGAACTCGGTCACCGCCTCGGTGTAGCCGGCCCCGGCCGTCTCCCAGGCCTCTTCCAGAGCCATCGTGTACGTCCCTGCCTCGCCCTTCTTCCTACCGAAGGCACACAGCCTGCACGACGCGACGCAGACGTTCGTCGGGTTGATATGGCGGTTGACGTTGAAGTATGCAATGTTGCCATGGAGCTTCTCGCGAACAAAGTTCGCGAGCCAGCCTACGGCGAGAATATCGCCGCTGCGGTACAGCCGAACGCCATCGTCGAAGCTGAGCCGCTCACCGGCCAGAACCTTCTCGGCGATCGGCTCAATCGCCCGATCGTCGGTCTGAAAAGAGTGCCGCGGTCGCACCGTGGTCGTTCCAGAGCCTGCAGAAGAGGGATCGAGGCTCGCCGGGGTTGTCTTGAAGCTCATAGACTGATTCTAATCCTCCGTGCGAGCCGGGACCACTCTTCTTAGTGCTTAGCGACTTCGGACGAGTTCACCATCTCCGGCTGAATCACAACGCCGTCGAACAAGGTAGCCGCCACCATATGGTCGCCTACCGGACGCATCAACCGGAGATTCCAGCCGGTGTTCCAGTAGTTCACCTTCTTGTCTGGAAGATGAGCCGCGAACGCAATTGTGGTCGAACTGTTTGCCGTGACCAGAATCCTCTGGCCCTTCTCGTCATAGAAGATGCTGTTCACGTCGCGGACATAAAGATTCTTCACAATCTGCCATGTCGCTCCCTTGTCCTCGGAGAGATAGACGCCTTCGCGTCCACCGATCCAGAGCCCGCCGAAGCCGTCCACAGCCACCGCCGTGATCTGGGTCAGCTGCGAAGGCGGATTGACCGAAGTCCATGTCTGTCCGTCATCTGTGGTGAGTGTCACCTTGGACAGAGAAGCGGCCAGCACCGTCGATTTCGAGGAGGAGATTGAGTACCAGACATGTCCCTGTGGATCGGCAACCAGGGTCCAGCTCTGGCCATTATCGAGGCTCTTCAGAACTCCCTCGGCGGTCGCAGCGAAGATCTGTTGTCCATCACGGGCGAACGCAAAGACAACATTGTCAAATGGCTTCGGAGCGGGCTTCTTCTTCGGAGCGACCTTCGCAACCGGCTTTCGTGCAGCAGCTCCCTTCTTCTTTGTCGCCACAGGCTTCGGCGCTGGCGGCGGCTCGACTACGGGAAGCTCAAGCGAAACCTTGTCGACTTTGGACCACAGCTCGCCATTCAGACGATAGATCCCGTGTCTGGTTCCGGCCAGAATAGTTCCATCCGAAGCCTGACCGAGGCTGAGAACATCGTGTGCATCAAGGCCGGCACTCTTCTGCGTCCACGTAAGACCTCCGTTGGTGCTGACGAACGCTCCTCCCCAGGCCTTGTCGTTGACCATGCCCACATAGATCGTTCCCGGACGCTGCATGTCTTCAACATACGAAGTGATCTGCCGCGCCGAGAACCCAGCGTTCGTCGGTCGAAAACTGGCACCACCGTCGTTGGAGACGAGCACGCCTCCACGGTCCGTCGCAAGCATCATGCGGTTCGTGTCTGACGGATTGATGAAGACGTCGTTCACGATCAGCTCAGGCCCTGTGGTTCGGATCCAGGTCTTGCCGGAGTCGCTCGTTCGATAGAGTCCTTCCGTGGTGCCTGCAAAGACGATGTTCTGGTGCTGAGGATCCTGCATCAAAACGCGAGTTCTACGGGCGGTAGAAGGAATGCCCTGAATCTTCTGAAACCGTGCTCCCGCCGTCTCACTCTTATAAATTCCGGAACAGGCGCTGGCATAGACCACATTGGGATCCTTGGGATCGATGATGATAGAAAAGACGTCCGAGTCATCAATCACGCCTTCCTTGATGTTGGACCAGTTCGCTCCATCATCGGTTGTCTTCCACGGAAGGTGCCAGGTCCCCGCATAGATGATCTTTGGATCCTTGGGATCGATAGCGATCGATTCCACTTCGTGAATCTCTTTGCTTCCTTCCGGGCTGATCAGCTTCCAGTGAGATCCAGCATCCACGGTTTTATAAACGCCCTTGAGGGTTCCAGCGACAAAAATCTTGGGATCTGAGGGTGTCGACACGAGAGCGCGAATCGACTGCCCCTTCATCTCCGGCTCGACCGACCAGGTCGCGCCACCATCCTTGCTCACATAAAGACCGCCATCGTCGCTGCCAAGTACCCATGTGCCGATGAGGATTCTGTGTGAATCCGTCGCATCGATGACGATGTTATCGATGACTAAGTCGTCGCGGTTGCCGATCCGTGCAAGTCGCTTCCACTGCTCGCCCCCGTTGTGCGACTCATAGATCCAACCTGTCGCTGACCCAAGATAGAGGTGCTGGTTGTCATGCGGATCTACCGCAAACGAGCGGGCATCTCCCCCGTCCGGCCCATAGGGCAACCACATCGGAGGGGCGGCCTGCGAAGGAGCTGAAAGGCAAACCAGGGCGAAGAGCACTACGAGAAGAGAAGAAAGTTTTTGTCTGTGTCGCATAATTCCCAACATCTATTTTCAAAATCAACTTCTCAATGTTAGCTGATGCAAGCAATAAAAAGGCTGACCGGGATGGTTCCCGGTCAGCCTTTGGCTAAGGATGGTTTTGACTACTAGCGACGTTTGCGAGCCTTAGGACGTGGTGCAGCCTTTACAGCGCTCTCATCCACTGGCGTAAGGCCAGTCTGATCAAGCGTTGCGCCGGTTGGGATCAGGGTCGAGGTGACCGTCTTGCCGTCCTGCGATCCGGTGTAGACCGAGATACGGCTGGCGTCGATACCCTTATCCGTTACCAGGTAGTCCTTGGCGTTGACAGCGCGGGTGCCTGCAGCCTTGGCTCCAGCCTTCTCGTTGCTGGCGGCATTGCCGACAACTGCGAGCTTGGCATCGGAGGAGCGTTGCAGATTCAGGGCAACCTCGTCGAGGCAGGCCTTCGCTTCGTTATCCACGCGGGTCGGACGACGCTTGTCGCGATCAAAGCTGATCGAGCAGAGCGCCGAAGTGGTCGGAGCCGGCGGAGGTGGCGGAGCGTTGACCGTCACATCTGCAGTGCAGGATGCCGACTGACCCTTATCGTCAACCACATTGGCAGTCACCGTAATCGTTCCGGGGGCAGCGCCAGTGGTGTTGAGGGTTGCAGTGGAGGTGTTTCCGGTGACCGATCCAGCCGTCGAGCTATAGCTGTAGGTCAGAGGACGATTCTGCGGGCTGGTTCCGTTGGCGGTGATGGTGGAAGAATCGCCAGGCGCCACGGTCGACGGATTCGCCGAGCAGGTAACCGTCGGCGGCTGGAACTGCTGAATAGTGAACGGGGCCGAGCAGTCCGCCATCTCGCCAGGCTTGTTGCCTTCGGTGACGTGACCCTTGACGGCGTAGCTGCCAGGAGCAAGGTTCGCAGTGTTTACGTTGGCAGTGGTTTCGGTTCCGGAGACCGTTCCGCCATCGGAGGTCCAGTTATAGGTTGCGGTCTTCTTCGGGTTCAGATTCGCAGCCGTTCCGGTCACAGTGATCGGGTCGCCGGGATATGCGGTCGAGGGCGAGGCCGAGCAGCTGAATGTGACTGGGGGAGGAGGAATGATGTGACCGAAGTGCGTCACGATACCTGTGCTGAGATCAACACCACTCAGATTGGCGCGTCCACCGGTCGGCCCGCTGGGCGGAGGAGTGTAAGGACCGAAGTTGGTGTGCACGTAGCGATAATCCGCCTCGAAGAGACGGAACGAGAAGCGATGGTCCAAGAACGGCAGGTCGTAGTCCATACCGCCGCCAGCCGTGAGCGTGGTACCCCAGGTCCAGGGGTTATGGTACTGGTACGAGTGATAGGAGTTCGGACCTACCAGTTTGCTGCCGCCGGCCAAGCCATGGGCAAACAACGTGAAATTCTGCATCGGCGCGCGGAAGATCGGACCGGCGGAAGAGCTATACAGGCCGTCGTTCTTTCCGTCCGGATGAGCGACGAAGTTGATCTCGCCACCGAAATACTTATTGAAGTAGTAGGCACCGCTGCCGATCGCACCCAGATCGATCGAGCTGTAGTTGACACCCAAGGGCTTCAGCTGGCCATGAGCTCCGAAGTAAGAATAGCCAGTAAACAGATCAAAGCGGGATGGGTTGCTGCCCGTGGGGGCGGCAGGGGCGGCTGCGCTGGGAGTCTGCGCACCCAGACTCGCGACTCCTAGACTGACTGCACATGCAGCCAGCAAGAACCGGCCAAAACTACGTAAAGGGCTATAAACCATTCGACATCCTCCGCTCAAATTCTTCCAATTGTCAGGAGCCTGACAGGCTCAATCTTGTTGATATGGTGCTTCGATTCAGTAAAGCTTACCGCAGGTTGCTACTCGTACCGGTAAAAAATACTCTCCGGTAACTATATTTTCAATACTTTACATCTGCTAAAGCGACGAACTCACCCGAGAGAACCTTCCAAGTTACCGGAAAATTCTGGGGTTCAGGAGAGGTTCAGGGTCTTCCGTATTGTCCCACGTTCCCGTTGTATCTTCTCTTGTAACAATGTGATAGCGTACAGCAGCTGTTCCGGGCGAGGGGGGCAACCCGGCACATAAATGTCCACTGGGATCACTTGATTGACCCCTTGCAGCAAAGCGTAGTTATTGAATACTCCGCCCGATGTGGCACAGGCTCCCATGGAGATCACCCACTTGGGCTCCGGCATCTGTTCGTAGAGCCTGCGAATGACCGGTGCCATCTTCTGGGAGACTCTGCCAGCGATGATCATCAGGTCGCTCTGCCGGGGTGAGGGCCTGAAGACTTCGGCACCGAAGCGCGCGATGTCGTACCGCGATCCCCCCATGGACATCATTTCAATCGCGCAGCAGGCCAGACCGAAGGTCATGGGCCAGACAGAGTTTTTACGAACCCAATTAATTGCAGCATCCAGCGATGCCAGAACGATACCCTCCGGCTGGTCGTATCCCCAGTTCACCTCTTTCAGTTTTTCCTGATTTTTGGCGAAGCTTTCGAGATTGCCAAAGAGATAACGGTCTCCTTTTTGAGGAACCTCAGTGGGGCGCCCGCTACTGGTGTTCTCTGCAGATCCTGTGCTCATGGATTAATAATAAGACCGAGCCTGCCTTGGAGGCGATCTTTTGTACGTGAAGCGCACTCAATCTTCCGAATAACGAACAGAATCCTTCCTCTTCGCCGAATTAGCCCGTGTTTTCTTCCATAGCAGCCAGTAACGCTGCCCGAAGCGTACGCTGCTGCTTTTTATCAAGCTTTTCGCCTTGATGAGTCAGATAAAAGACGTCAATTGCGGTTTCGCCTTCTGTGTCGACCAAGGCGACTTCTATGTTGTGGCCGTGTGCTGCGAGGGTAAGGCTGAGAGCACGGAGAAGCCCCGGAACATCCTGTGCGATGACTTCGAGCAAGGTGCTGTGCGATGAGGCTGCATCGTCAAATTCGACACGCGATTCCACCACGATCTTAGGGGCTTTGCGACGACTCCGGCGCCGTCCGCTCAGAAGCTTTTCGACCGTGACCACTCCCGCCATGACGTCATAAATACTTTTTACGAAACGTTCGTGCTCGGAGGAGTTCATCTCGAGAGTGCGGAATGTGTCCGTAAACCGGAAACTATCAACGACGATTCCGTTTCGATTGGAAAACGCATCCGCGGTGACAATATTCATTCCCCATGCAGAGAGCGCACCGGTCATGTTTGCAAACAGCAGAGCCCTGTCCGGTGTGACGACAGTGAGCTCGCTAACAGTAGGGGCGTAGCGAAAGTCCAGCTGAACCCTATCCGCATCCAAACGCGTCGCCATCGCGAAATGGGTACGAATCTGTTCTGCGGAGCGAGTCAGAACATAACGTTCGGGTAACCCCTCCAGAAACTCCGCTACTGCTGGTTTCTGATTGGGAACCATGGCAGAGACCCGATCGACCAGCTCACGTGCTTCCTGAGCTCCTACACGTTCATCATCAACGCTTCGGTCCAGATCGTTGGCTGTAGCGATATACAACCGCCACAGATTTTCGGCTTTCCAGGGAGTAAGAGCGTCGGGATGGACGGCATTGATGTCCGCATAAGTAAACAACGTCAGCATGCGGAGGAGCTCTGGAGTCTGCACTTTGCCGGCAAATGCACGAACCGTTTCGGCATCGAAGATATCCCTGCGCAACGTGGAGGACATTTCGAGGTGCTTGGTGATCAGGCTGATTACGAGATCGTTCTCGTAGGAGTCAAGCTCCAGACGGGCAAGGAGGCCACGGGCCATTCTCCCGCTCTCTTCCGCATGATCGCCTGTACTGCGGCCTTTGCCTGTGTCGTGCAGTAGAGCCATCAGATATAAAAGCCCGGGATGCGGAAGCTCGCGCAGGACCGCCCCAAAACGCGATTCCCACTCTGCACGCGAACCCCATTCCAACTTCGAAACAGGCGGAGCGGCCTCGAGGGCATGGAGCGTATCGATCAGGACGAAGGTATGCTCATCGACGGTATAGCGATGGTAAGCATCCCGAATAACAAGAGCGTCGATTCCATGAAATTCAGGAATCAACAGCTCCAGCAGACCCATAATGTGCATGACTCGAAGCGTGTTTCCGGCATGAGGCCCCAGGAGAATCTGCTGCAGGCGGCTCCACAGGACGGGACCTTCTTCGAGGTTCGATGAGAGCGACCCAAGGGCGTGCGAGATTCGATCCTCGGTCTCCTTGGCGAGAGTAAGACCAGTACGCGCCATGGCGGCGAAGATCTCAAGGACGATCTCGGGATTATGCGCCGGATCTTCTTTTGCTGGACTGGATGAAGTGACATTCTTGAAAAGAATCTGCCTACGATCGATATAAAACTCTCCCGAGGCTTCGATCGCACGATCGCGTTTGAAAGATAACTTTCTGGGCTGCTTCTTTGGAGGAAGATCCTCAATCGCCCGCTTCAGAGCGCGCTCGATGCTACGCGCGTGACGGAAGTAGATTCGCATCCAGTACGCGGCATCGATTGCCGGGCCATGATCGTGATTAATTCCTGTAGAGATCGACGCTGCAGCATCCTGGGCCTGCCAATCAAGCGTGTTGTCATCCCGTTCATGGCGGTAATGGAGAAAACACCGCACCAGCTGGAGAAACTCAACTCCCTGACGAAACATCACGTCTTCAGCGATCGCGACATTCCCGGCTATGCCATCAAAAGCTCTCAGCCAGCCGCAGGTATGAACATCGCGAAGGCCGCCGGGGCAATCCTTGATGTTCGGCTCAAGATGAAAGAGGGTGTTGCCGTACTTTGCATGACGTTCACGGGTGAGGTCCAGGAGGCGATCCAGAATCTGACTCTTCTCGCGCAACATCAGCTTCGGAAGACTCTCCTGGTCAAGTCGAGCATAGAGAGCGGCATCGCCAGCAAGCAGACGACGATCGAGGAGCGCCAGTGTGAACTCGGTATTCTCCTCGGAGAATCGCTCGCATTCAGCGAGCTTTCGAACCGTCTGCGCGACTCGCATTCCGCAATCCCACAGCTCCTGACCGATGCGGCGAATGGATTCCTTGATGTCCTTTTCGTTGACCTTGGAGTCGAGAAGAAATAGCAGGTCGACATCGGAGTATGGGAAAAGTTCTTTGCGTCCGTAGCCACCTATAGCCAACAGTGCAACGCCTGCAGAGAGACGAGGATTCTGCTCCTGTGCTTGCAGCCATAACTCGCGCACAATCTCGTCGACGGCTGCAGTTCGTGCAGCAATCGTGGCCGCCCCTGAAGCTCCCGCATCAAAGGAGCCGCGAATCTCAAGCATTCTTCGCTGGTATAGACTGCGCCGTTCGCCGCCTGTGGACTCGCTTCCCTGCATTTACTCTCCCCGAGTCTTCAGGATATAGTTCCCGCCGCTGTGCCGACGGGATAAGGCATTGCCATATTCGATCTAGAGGGCGATCTCACCCCGTTCGTCATTACGAATCCGGATCGCCTCGTCGATCTTCGAGATAAAGATCTTCCCGTCTCCTATGGTCCCGGTGCGAGCGGCGGAGATGATGGCATTGACGGCACCATCCACCATCTCGTCGGTAACGACGATCTCGAGCTTCACCTTGGGCAGCAGGTCCACGGAGTATTCGCGACCTCGATAAACTTCGGTATGCCCCTTCTGGCGGCCGTGTCCGCGCGCCTCCAGGATGGTCATGCCATCGACTCCGATTTCAACCAAAGCATCCTTTACGGCATCCAGCTTGGATGGCTGGATCACTGCTTCAATCTTCTGCATACTGTTTTCTTCCTCTCGGGCCCGTGCCCTCAACTTTAGTGCGCCCAGTCATAACCTTCTTCGCCGTGCTGAGAGAGATCGAGACCGTCGCGCTCTTCATCCTCACTCACCCTAAGCCCCATCGTCTTGTCTACGACGAACAAAATAATAAGCGTACCCACGATCGAAATAGTCCATGCTATGGCGACGCCACCGATCTGATTGACAAGCTGGTGCCAGTTTCCTTCGAGCAGCCCGGTCGCCTTGCCCGCACCGAAGATCGGATTGATGGTGCTGTTCGCGAAGATACCAGTCAGAATTGCGCCAAGCGTACCGCCCGCTCCATGGACGCCAAAGGCGTCCAGAGAGTCATCATAGCCGAACCAGGACTTCACCTTGACAACCATCAGGTAGCAGAATATACCGGCAGCCAGACCGATCCAGAGGGCCGAGAGCGGGGTGACGAAACCCGCCGCGGGAGTGATCGCTACCAGGCCAGCGACGGCACCTGAGATAGCGCCCAGTGCCGAGGCTTTACCCTGCCGGATCCACTCAGCAGCCATCCAGCCGATGGCCGCTGCTGCCGCTCCAAAGTGGGTTGCCACGAAGGCCGAGGTTGCGAGAGTTCCAGCCGAGAGCGCAGAGCCCGCGTTGAAACCGAACCAACCCACCCAAAGGAGGCATGCGCCAATGAAGCTGAGGACAACGGAGTGCGGTGGCATCGGCTCCTTGGGGAATCCGAGGCGTTTTCCGAGAAAGATAGCTGTCACCAGCGCGGAAACACCGGACGTCACGTGGACCACGGTTCCGCCCGCGAAGTCCAGGCATGGAATCCGGCCTCCCTGTGCGGCATTCAGCAGACCACCCTTGCCCCAAACCATATGCGCCATCGGGCTGTAGATGAACAGCGACCAGAGGGTCATAAAGACCAGCATCGAGGAGAACTTCATTCGTTCGGCAAAGGCGCCTGTGATCAGTGCCGGGGTAATGATGGCAAACATGAGCTGATAGACCATGAAGGTCTGCAGCGGAATAGTCGCCGCATACGCGGGATCGGGGGCAAGACCTACACCCTGAAGAAAAGCGTTATGAAAGCCACCGATAAAGGCATTGCCTTGACCGAAGGCGAGCGAATAGCTCACCAAGGCCCACAAAACGGTAACCAGGGCCATCATGGCAAAGGTCTGCATCATGGTGCCGAGAACATTCTTCTTCCGGACCAAGCCACCGTAGAACAGCGCTAATCCTGGTCCGCTCATCATGAGCACCAGAGCAGCGGAAACCAGCATCCAGCCGTTATCTCCGGCCGTCTGCGCCGTTGCGATCGCTATCGTATTGTCCGCAGTCTGCTTTTCAAGGCCGGCCAGCCGGTCTGTCTGCGACGGAGAAGCAGCTGCTGAGGTCTGAGCATGGGCGGTCTGTCCGGTTATTACGGTTCCACCTACCCCCAGCACCAACAGAAGAGCCAGAAACACCTTCACTACGGCAACACGCATGGATTCGATCACCTGTCTGATACGAGATTTTTCAAATTTCGAGAGAGACATGCAGAATGGACCGTTCGGAGACGAACGGCAGCCTGCAGTTTCGCCTTCCGCTGCGTCAAGGGAGCAAAGGCATTTGCAGCTTTCGCCTTCGCTGCATCCTGGGAGCAAAGGCATATGAAGTGCTGATGCACTTAATCTACACAACCGGAGGCCCTTCACAAAGCAGGAAATCACCCATTTGGGGAGTTAAGACTTTGGGGGTATCCCAAAGCTCTAAGAATGGCTTTCCAGCAAGGTCTCAACAATGTAGGTCCACTCAAGCTCAAGGGCTCCGGTGGCAGGCGGGCGACCTGCTCGACGGTACCAGTATCCGGCGTTGCCTAGATCACCCTCCTTGCGATGGAGGTAAGCATGAACCCAGGCGCCGTCGGGATTCTCAACCTCCTGCGCCACTTCATGGGCTTGCTCCCAGTTGCCTTGCCCATCCCACCAGAGCGCGAGCAATGGTCCCTGAAACTGGCTCGGATTAGCCTCCTTGAACTCTGCCTGGGTCATATACGCCATCCTTCATTGAGCTGGAGCAGCATAACCATGCTCTCTCATCCATTTAATCAACAGGTCAGGCCATCCGCTCAGCTGGGGATTCCCGACCGCCAAACCAGCCCCGTGGGCGCCATGCTGAAACAAGTGCATTTCAACTGGAACACCTGCGCGCACCAGAGCCTCATAGAACATCACGCTATTAGCAATGGGCACAGTCTTGTCATCGGTCGTTGAAAACAGAAAAGTTGGCGGCGTCTGAGGCGTAACTCTTGTCTCCAGAGAAAGAGCATTGACTAATCCCGGATCAGGATTCTCCCCCAGCAGATTGCGTTTCGATCCGAGATGGACAGAAGGGTCCATCATCGTGATAACCGGGTAGGACAAAATTAGAAAATCCGGCCTGCTGCTCTTCTGCTGAACAACATCCGTCGCGCCGGAATCACCCGCATCGAAGAGCGTCCCCGCACTCGCCGCCAGATGACCTCCGGCAGAAAATCCCCATATCCCCAGGTGGTCTTCGGCAATGCCATACTCCGCGGCATGGGAACGGACAAGTCGAATCGCTCGTTGCGCATCTCCCAGTTCGACCGGATGGTGATACTTCGGTCCCAGTCGATAGCGAAGAACAAAGGCAGCCACTCCGTGATCATTCAACCATCGGGCTACAGCGAATCCTTCTTTTTCCATCGACAGATGCTGGTAGCCACCGCCAGGAGCAACGATGACACCAGTTTTGGTGGCGTTCGTCCCACTCGGTAAAAAGATCGTCAGTTCAGGTTTATCAGTATCGTCAGTTCCTTGAGCGCCAGGAGCTACGGTCGGCCATAAAAGAATCTCCTGCCCAGAGGAGCCTGTCTGATTTGTTGCAGGCTGCTGTGAGAGCCCACTTTGACAAAGAACAACGAGCATAAGAGAACACACCATTCCGAATCGCAACTCGCAAAGCTCCTGAAACAAGATTTTGCATCGCTGTAATAACAACTCACCTGAAGGTAGCAGATGCGCTGATAGATTTTTCGTCCAAGGATCACGTACTCTAAGTTCATGTTGGCGACCCAGGGTTCCGGAGAATACATGCAGGATATGGTCCAGAAGCAGCTTGCTCAATCGATTGAAACAATGCAGGCTACGTTGGCAGATCCGAACATCGCAAATACCGTCGTAACGATAGCTGAGTTGACAGCCAATGCCATGTTGGCAGGCGGGAAGCTTATGGTCGCGGGCAATGGAGGCTCAGCAGCAGATGCACAACATCTTGTCGCGGAGTTTGTTGTACGGCTGGTCTCGAATCGTCCAGCAATGCGAGCGGTCGCTCTCACCACGGACACTTCTATCATCACTGCCGCAGGAAACGACTTCAACTTTGATTGCATCTTTGGGAGACAGATTGAAGCACTGGGACAGCCAGGAGATGTCTTCCTAGGAATCTCCACATCCGGGAATTCGAGAAATATTCTTCAAGCCGTCCAACAGGCCAAAGAGATGAACATCACAACCATTGGCTTCACCGGCAACAGCGGCGGCCAGATGGCATCTCTTTGCGACCACAATGTGATCATCCCGTCCAATGTCACGATGAACATTCAGGAGTGTCATCTGGCGCTTGAGCACATCTTTTGCCTCGCCGTTGAAGGCTTTTATTTCGGCGATCGACGGAGTTCAACCTAAAAACCGACGCCGAGCTCGCAGAAAGTATCGTTCGATTCGTAAATCGAAAGACACTTCACTGCAGTAACGGAGTGGGCTCCTTTAACAACGTCGAGATATCGTCTCGGAAGGTCCTTTCACGGACCGCGCCTACATAGATTCGCGCGATACGTCCCTCACGGTCGATCAGAATTGTTGTCGGCAGACCCTCCATGCTGTACGAGACTTGCGACATGGGAGCGATCAACGCAATGGGATAAGGCACCCGAAGAACATCAACAAAGTGCCTTACGCCCAGGGGTGTTTCATTCGAATTACGCTCGTCTACCGAGATGCCAATAATTGCAAACCCCTGTGGGCTGAATTCGCGATTGATCTTTATCAGCATCGGCGTTTCCTGCCAACACGGGCCGCACCAGCTTGCCCAATAGTTGATGGCAACAACTTGGCCACGATGAGCGGCGAGGCTCCAACTTTCTCCGTTCAGCAGATTCACCCGTAGAGCAGGCATGGGATTCCGATCCTTCTCTGCGATTACGGTTCCGCCCATCCGGAGACGAACCAGTACCGTAATTAGAAAGATCAACAGAAACAGACCAAGAAGAGCGAAAGCAGCGAAATATCTTCCCTTAGCAAGGGAAGATAGGGGATACTCTGCCGTTTTAGCTCGAGACTGCATCTTATTCCTTTGTAGAGCCTACAGAAGTCGAGAAACCTTTGATTTTTATCTTTGATAGCTATTTTCAGGAGATCGAATGAATCGCTTTGATCATTGCCCGACACATAAAATTTTGAAGTCCTCCGGAAGCATCACACTCCTCTTAGTTTCGCTATGGGCCAGTACTGGATGCAATACCAAGACGAAAGCAACTCCCGAAAACTTCACCAAAGCGGTAAATGCATACTTTCTCGAGCGTTCGGAATGTCTCTTCCCCAATCTCCGCTTTCCATACGCGACATCAGATCCCACCGAGACAAAACAGATGGACTCACTGGTTCGATCTCGCCTTCTTGAATCGAGCTATGAGTCTGCGGTTAAAACGACTCGTTATCGAGTGAGTAGAACAGGCGAACGCTTTGCGCCACGTTTCTGCTATGGACATCGTGAAGTAAGCTCGATTGATCATTTCACACCTCCTCAGACCGGCCCCAGCGGCTTTCCCGAAACCACGATTGACTACCATTACGCCTTGAAAGATGTTCCGGTGTGGGCTCAATCGGCGGATATCGCGAAGGAATTTCCGAAGATGGAAAAATCTACTACGACTGGAGGCACGGACAAAATCACTCTTGCTCAGACGCTCGCTGGATGGCAGGTACCAGAACGGTAGTGCGATTCAGCTCTTCTTGAGCTCCGGTCTTTTGCCACTTCCTTTCAGTTCGATGAAGCTTAGGTTACCTTCCCTGCTAACTCAGCACGAAGGCCGAGCCATGAACTGACAGACGGAATCCGGCGTAGTAGGAGCCTCTCCAGGAGAACAACAGCGATTAGCGAAATACCCATCTCGGGAAGATAGATGGCGAGAAGAATTACTGTAGCTACGAGCAACCATGGCCAACGAGGTTTGGCCATGGGAATGGGTGCCCCCCAAGACTCCGACATTTCTGCGTCGCCACCATAATAAGACGGCGCTCACACAGAGCGTCACAAGCCCCACCGCAGTCAATAGCCCCAGAATCTGGTTCACGAAGCCAAAAAGCTGCCCCTCATGTGCCGCAATGCTCACCCCGACGATACGGTCAAGAAGATGTCGCTGATGAAATTCTTCCCTGCCGATCTCTACTCCGGAGTTCGGGTCCATCCTAACTATGGTTCGAAGAGTTCGATTTTGGGCATCTGACTTGACGGTCCATGGACCGTTCGCCTCCATCGCCGGCATGATCATTACTGGATAGGCCAATTGCAATCGGGTTGCCGCTGGAACGAGTGTGTTCAAAGCAGAGTATGCATCAGTCCTCGTTACTCGTGGCATGACATGCCCCATATGCTCTGCATGCTCCGCGTCGGATGGACTTAAGTTGCGCGTCATCGCCTCACGTTCCGCAATCTCGGATGAGCGCCCTGTGGTCCAGTCTTGCAGGACGACGGACGCACTTGCAAGCTTCCGTACTTCCTTGAAATAAGTTCCCCAGCCCTTTGCCCAGGGGAGCCCTGTCAGCAGAACAAAAAGAGCAAAAGCGGATATCCAGAGACCGGTTACGGCATGAAGATCTCGCCAAAAGATGCGCTGGCCTTTTCTGAATCGAATCCACAACACTCCAGCTAGGCGCTGAGACTGTCGCGGCCACCATAGATAAAGCCCGCTCACAATCAGCACGATGGCCCACGAAGCCGCCAGTTCGACAACGCGAGATCCCCAATCTCCTGCAAATAATTCTCCATGCATTCGGGCGAGAATGCGCATAGGTCGACCGTCTTCATTGGCGACTTTCAGAATTCGAAGATTCGCAGGGTCGACGTAAATACGGTATTCTTCCCTGCCCACTCCCACGATCACTCGGTTTGCAGAATCTGGATGAACAGGCAACTCGTAATAGTGCAGAACTGAACCCGAGACCGCACTTACTGCTGCATTTGCAATCTGCTCCGGAGTTGCTCGTCGTGCTCCCAGCCTCAAGTGGTCATAGGGACGATCTAACCAGCGTTCAATCTGTGGTTTGAATAGGTAAACGGAGCCAGTACAGGCAAGCCAAATAACCAAAGGGATGCAAAAGACTCCGGCATAGAAATGCCATCTCCATATGGCTCGATAGAGACGACGTGTTTGCTCCTCCACGTTTGGGGCTTCCAGAGCGGTGTTCATTCGCCTTACTCCTCAGAAATTTTCGGTCATCTCAGTTGGCGACATCAGCGACAGAAACGTGCACGCATCTCTATGAGAGGAGGGCGCCCTCCCATAGAACCTGATGAGTGCAATCGGTAGTTCTAGCTATGCTGAGGATGTTTCAAAGGAAGAGGGACGGAGGACCGCGCTTTTGACGAGAACGGCTACGCGAGATACGTTGCTTGGATTCAAGCTGAGCATAAACAGCCGGGTGACTCAATAACTCAGCAAAGATGATCTGAGATGGAGCGACACCAGACTGAGATTGATGGAAGACGGTGGGTGAAGCTGGATAATACGGGCACTTCTCGAGCGGAGCCTGTAACATCAATCCCGCGCCAGCAGCACCTTCTCGGTTCGCACGAGTGATCATGCAATGATGTTTTCCACCACGCCTGCAGCAAGCAGGCAGGCTCGATTCGCCTCTCGCAGATATAGCAAAGAATGGCGACAAGAAAGGCAGGCCGAACAAGGCCAGCAACGTAATGGACAAAAACTTACGCAATGGTGCTATCGAAGCACCTCGCGACGGCCTTTCGCAAGGCGCTTCCTGGCAGAGTTCTGATTGGGCAATGGTGATCTATTACCCAATCTTTTTATGATCTCAATTGAGTTGTGAACGCATTTCAATTGCCGTCTTACACATGTTCTCCAGAGCCAATATGGTCTCGGGCCAGTCTCGCGTCTTCAAGCCACAGTCTGGATTGACCCATATCTGTTCTGGCCTCAAGACATCAAGGGCCAAGGTTAAAAGCTGGCTCATCTCCTGAGAAGAAGGAACGCGCGGAGAGTGAATATCGTACACGCCGGGTCCAATTTCATTTGGATATCTGTGCGCACGGAAGGCATCGAGTAACTCCATGCGGGAACGTGCTGACTCCATCGAGATGACATCGGCATCGAGCGCTGCGATCGAAGGCAGGATGTCTTCGAATTCGCAGTAGCACATATGCGTATGAACTTGCGTTTCGTCGTCTACCGTGCTCGTCGCGAGGCGAAAGGCTTTTACTGCCCAGTCAAGGTAAGCCGGCCAGTCTTCGCGACGAAGCGGAAGACCTTCCCGCAGTGCGGGTTCGTCGACCTGAATGATGTTGATTCCAGCACTTTCCAAGTCTTTAACTTCGTCACGCAATGCAATGG
>Ga0268266_10002669_pt1 | contig 18775 bp, 19 predicted proteins | sample KBSS13metaG_FD_190356 | JGI IMG/M metagenome (GOLD analysis project Ga0268266, IMG submission 190356) | Switchgrass rhizosphere microbial communities from Kellogg Biological Station, Michigan, USA - KBS S1-3 metaG (SPAdes) (version 2) | ecosystem: Host-associated > Plants > Roots > Rhizosphere...
GCCCCTTCCGGACGTGCACCCTCAGGCTCAGCTCGCGGCCGAGGCGTCGGAGGCGGCGGCCGCGCAGGGCGCGTTCTGGGAGATGCACGACCTGCTGCTCGCACACCAGGACCACCTGCGACTGGTCGACCTGCTGGGCTACGCCGAGACGCTCGGACTCGACGTCGACCGCATGCGCGACGACCTCACCCGGCGTCGGCACGAGGCGCGAGTCGCCCGCGATGTCGAGTCCGCCGATCTCTCCGGTGTCTCCGGAACCCCGACGTTCTTCGTCAACGGCCAGCGCCACCACGGCGCCTTCGACCTGGCCAGCCTGAGCGCGGCCGTCCGCACCGCCCGCGAGTCGCTCCGCGTGAGCCAGCCGTGACGCCCGGCCGCGCGTTGCTAGACCTGGCTGCTGCGCGGGGGTTTCGCGCCGGCCCGGGACAGCTTCCGGCGCGCGGCGACGTCGGCGTCGTCGAGGTCGACCACGCCGCGCGCGAGCAGGAACTGGTCGTCGAGGATCGAGGCGAGCACCGTGCGCGCGTCGGCATCGTCGCCGGCGTACTCGGCCACCATCCGGGTCGCCTCGTGCAGGAACGCCTTCCACTGCTCGGCGTCGCCCTCGAGGACCAGCGTCTCGACGCGGTAGCGCAGGTCGCGCTCGACGTCGTCCGGCGAGCCGCCACCCGTGGCTGCGAGACGAGCCAGGAGCGGCGGCACCAGCGCCTCGACCTCGGGCGGCAGGAAGAGCCAGGCGTCAGGGTGAGGCGACACTGCGCTCCCCCGTGGCCGTCGCCTCGAGCTCCGCGATCCGCGGCAGGAGCTCGCGCAGCCGCTGCTGGAACCGGATCACCGAGAACTCCTGCTCGTCGTTGAGGATCCCGGAGTGGTACGACGGCGCCTGGACGCCGCGCTGCACCCGCGTGGTGATGTCGACGTCCTGACCCATGATGTCGACGTTGAGCTCGCGCATCAGCTCCCGCGCCCGCCGATCCTGCTCGCCCGCGTCGGGGTGCACCAGCGTCATGGTCGTCGCCCGCGTCCGGTGCAGTCCTGTGGGCTCGAGCTGCCACATGTCGATGTGGTGCGGGTAGATCTCGAAGAACGTCGTCGGCCAGATGCAGACGTGGCCCATCGCGTTCTCGAACTCCCCGGGCATGCCCGGCATCCGGCGGATCAGGCTCTGGTACTCACGCTCGCGGGGGTCGCGCGACGGCCTGGTGCGGTAGGGCACGCGCGACCACTCGCACCAGTCGTTGTTGTCGCCGACGGTCTCCTTGACGTCGATCAGGCGGACCAGGATCGGGTGGGCGACCGGGACGTGGTAGTCCTCGTAGTAGTTGTCGGCGAGGATCTTCCAGTTCTCCTCGAAGTCCTCGGTCCACCGGGCCCCCTCGGGACCGCGGTGCACCTGCAGGCCCGAGACGTTCAGCCACTCGATGTACGGCCCGACCGGGCCGAGCATCTCCTCCAGCGACATCTGCTCGGGGTCGGTGCAGCAGAACACCAGGCCACCGACGACACCGAGCCGGAACTGCGGCAGCGCCACCTGGTCGCGGTCGAGGCAGGCGAACCCCTGGCCGGACGGCGCCGCCGCCAGCTGTCCGTCGAGCTCGTAGGTCCACGCGTGATAGGGGCAGCGCATCACCGACCGGGTCTGACCGGTGCCCTCGAGGATCGTCGACGCCCGATGGCGGCAGACGTTCGACATGGCACGCAGCTCGCCGTCGTGGCCGCGAACGACGAGGACCGGCTCGCGGCCGACGTTCGCGGTGACGTACTGGCCGGGTTCGGACAGCTCGGAGATGTGGCCCACCAGGATCCACGCGCGCTCGAACACCCGGGTGAGCTCCTGCTCGTACAGCTCGGGATCGGTGTAGGCGATGCCGGGCAGGCTGCGGGTGGCGGACGGCGGCTTCTGGCTGGCTCTCGACTCGGGCGTGTTGGTCGGCGAGGCGATGTCCGTGGCCGCGGTGCTCGGATCCATCGAAGGACTCCTGACTGATCGTTCGGTCAACACTAGCGAACGGCGCCGGTTCCCGCCCAGGACGACCGCCGGCCGGTCAGTGGGCAGCGATGTGGAACGTCTCGGTGTTGCCGTCCACCGCGATCACCTGGCCGTTGACCATCGAGGCGCCCGGCGAGGTCAGGAACACGCACACGTCGGCGATCTCCGAGGGCTGGACGAAGCGCGGGATCGACTGGCTCTCGACGTACTCCCGCCGCACGGCGTCGGTGGAGATCCCCCGTTGAGCGGCCTCGGCCTCGATGACGCGGCCCATGCGGGGCCCCTCGACCGACCCCGGGGCCACGACGTTGGCCCGGATCCCGGACGGGCCGAGCTCGATGGCCAGCGACTTCGTGAACCCGACCACCGCCCACTTGGCGGCGGCGTACGGCGTACGCATGCCGTAGCCGTAGAGCCCGGCCGTGGACGAGATGCTCACGATCGCGCCGGACTGCTGCCGCTTCATGTGCGGGACGACGAGTCGGGCCAGCAGGAAGTGGCTGTCCAGGGTGACCGCCAGGCACTCGCGCCAGGCATCCGGGTCGATCTCCTCGACGAGAGCCGTCGGGCCGGCGATGCCGGCGTTGTTGACCAGGACGTCGACACCGCCCCACCGGTCGACCACCTCGGCCACCCAGCGCTCGGTGTCGGCGACGTCGGCGACATCGCCGACCACGGCGTGCAGGGTCGGGTTCTGCTCGGTGGCGAGGCGCACCGCCGTTGCGTCGCGGTCACAGATGCTCACCTGTCCGCCGTCGGCGGCGAAGCGCGCGGCGATCGCGGCACCGATCCCGGAGGCGCCGGCACTCACGAGCACGCGGAGCGGCTGGTCCATGGACACTCCCGGAACGACGGATCGGGCGCGTCAACCTATCGACCGACGGGGTCTGCTGTCAGCAGGCGACGCCGGGCTCCGCCGAGTGCCCGGACGACCACCTCGGCGTCAGCGCGCCGCGTACGCCCGCGCCACCTGCGCTCCGAGCCGGGCGTTGTTGTTGACCAGGGCGATGTTGGCGGCGAGGCTGGCGCCGTCGGTGATCTCGACGATCCGGCCCAGGAGGAACGGGGTCGCCTCCTTCCCGTGGATCCCCTGCTGGTCCATCTCGGCCAGCGCCTGATCGATGATCCGGGCGATCTCCTCGCTCGGGATCTCGTCCTCGACGGGGATCGGGTTGACGATCGCGACACCGCCCGCCAGCCCGAGGTTCCACTTGGCCGCCATCAGCGCCGCGAGCTCGGCCGGCGTGTCGAGCCGCATCGGGGCCGCGTGGCCGCTGGCGCGTGAGAAGAACGCCGGGAACTCGTCCGTCCCGTTCGCCACCACGGGCACCCCCAGCGTCTCGAGGGTCTCCAGGGTGAGTCCGATGTCGAGGATCGACTTCACGCCGGCCGAGACGACCGCGACGTTCGTGGTCGAGAGCTCGGTCAGGTCGGCGCTGATGTCGAAGGTGTGCTCCGCTCCCCGGTGTACGCCGCCCAGCCCGCCGGTCACGAACACCGCGATGCCCGCCAGCGAGGCCAGTCGCATCGTGGCGGCGACCGTGGTGGCACCGTGGGTGCCTCGCGAGACGACGTACGGCAGGTCGCGGACGCTGGCCTTGGCCACGTCGGGGCTCGTCGCCAGGAGCTGGAGGTCGTCCCGGCTCAGGCCGATCCGGGGCCTCCCGCCGAGCACCGCGATCGTGGCCGGGACCGCTCCACCCTCGCGGATGATCCGCTCGACCTCGGTGGCCATCTCGACGTTCTGGGGGTAGGGCATGCCGTGGCTGATGATGGTGCTCTCGAGGGCGACGACCGGGGTGCCGCCCGCCAGCGCCTCGGCCACCTCGTCGGTGAGCACGAGGTCGGGATGTGGGGTGTTCATCGGGTTTCCCTCCTGGCGCGACGCCTACCCGCGGCACCGGACGGTGGACACCGTAGTCAGATCACCCTGCGGCGGCACGCCGGGACTCACCCGAGCGCGACCGGGACCACCCCGTGCCGTGTCAGCGGGGTGGTCCGGTTCGAGGTCAGCGGGTCGCGGCGACCGGGTGCGACCGGTTCAGGATGGCGTCGAACTTGATGTCCTTGATCCCGCTCAGCGGCCAGGTGCCGATGGAGTTCACGTTGGAGTCGAAGTACGACAGGCCTATTCCGGGCAGGTCGGTGCGGTTGGCCATGTCGTCGTAGGCACGGGTGAGCCAGTCCGGGTCCTTGGCGGCAGCGGCATCGGTGTAGCCGGTCTCGGCGATCGCCCAGTCGACTCCGCGCGCCTTCGCCGCCGGGGCGATCTGGTCGTAGTAGTGCTTCATCTCGGTCCAGCCCTTGTCCGGGTGGTTGGCGTCGCCGTAGGGGTTGTAGGCGTCGAACCCCATGATGTCGACCATGTTGCCGGGCCACAGGGAGTTCAGGCTGTACGCGGCGTTGCCGGAGTCGAAGGTGTCCCAGGCGGTCAGGATCGTGGTGGTCCGCACGTTGGGGGCGGCGTGCAGCAGGGGCAGCAGTCGCTTCTGGACCGCGACCCAGTCGGCCAGGTTGCCGTCGCCCTCGGGCTCGTGGTGGATGGCGACCCACACCTCGCCGGGGACGGTGGCCAGCTGCTTGGCCAGGGCGCGGGTGGCGTCGTCGGCCGCGCCGGATGCGGCGTCGGCCCAGGAGACCGACAGCTTGTAGGACAGCCAGGGGATCCGGCCGGCCTTCGCGTCGGCGGTGGCCTGCGTGATCGACGCCGGGACCTTGCTGTAGTTCCAGTAGGTGCGGTGCAGCCCGAGGACTCGACCGGCTTCTGCCTCGACCGTGGCAGGGTCACCGTTGCCCTGGATCGCCGCACCCACGTAGGGGCGCGTCGAGCCCACGGGCGTCGTGGCGGTGGGGGTCGCCCCGGCCGTCGATGTCGCGGTCGAGCCCGGCATCGTCACCGTGGCGGTCGGGCCCGCCACGGTCTGGGTCGCCGTGACCGTCGCGGTCGGACCGGGCACCGTCCGGGTCGCGGTCACGGTGGCCGTGGCGGTCACGGTCCTCGTAGCCCGGACGGTCTTGATCGGGTAGCGATGGATCTTGGCGGTGGCGGCACCACTCGGCGCGAACAGGCTGCCGACGGTGACCAGGACGAGGGTGATCACGGTGACCACGGAGGCCAGGGCGGTGAGGCCCGCCTTCGCGTGGGCGTGGGCGGCGGAGCCTGGGGCGCGGTGCCTCCGACGTTCTTTCTTGCGCATGCTGGGGGTCCTCCACGCCGGGGGGCGCGTTCGCTCTAGCCCCCGACCGGACGTGGACCCGAACCACCACCAGCGATGAGACGCTGGGAAGGGTCGCTGGGGGGTGAACGACCCCCCAACGCCAACCTTGCGTCGTACCCGCCTCGGCCCGCATGACTTTGCCAAGTTTTTGCCAAAACGCGCGTCATCGAGCATTCGGATTCCCAGGAACGGCAACGTTGATGGTCAGGTGACGGCAGGCGCAGCAACGTGTCGGTACACCGACCGCGACCCACGTCGTCACCAACCGAAACGAAGTGCCTTCATGTCCACCCTCACCGTGGAACGACCAGCGATCACACCCCCGTTGCCCCTCCATCGCCTGCACCTGATGCGAGCCGGCTACCTGCTGATGGGTCTCGGGCTCGCCCTCGTGAAGTGGCCGCTCATCGTCAACGGCGCCGACTCCCTGCCGCTCTTCGAAGGTGTCGTCGCCTGCCTGCTCACGGCCATGTCGCTGCTGGCGTTCCTCGGACTGCGGTACCCGGTCAAGCTGCTGCCGTTGCTCGTGTTCGAGTCAGCATGGAAGCTCCTCTGGCTCGCTGTCGTGGCACTTCCCCAGGCCGCGGCGGGCGGTCTGGACGCAGCCACCCGAGAGGTCGCGTTCAACTGCTCCGTGGTCCTCGTGATCATCGCCGTGACGCCCTGGCGGTACGTCTGGCAGCAGTACACGACCGCACAGGGGGACCGCTGGCGCTGACCGGGCTGAGGCTCCGGAGGGTGGTCCCCCTGGGCCCGGTGGTGAGATCGTGCGCGATGTGCGTCACTGGTTGCTCGCTCGCGACGGGAGTCTGCGCGCGACGCGGCGCGCCGCACGGACCGCGATCGTCATGCCGATCATGTTCGCCATCGGCTCCCAGGTCATCGGGAACCCGACGGTAGCGACCTTCGCGGCCTTCGGGTCGTTTGCGATGCTGCTGCTGGCCGACTTCTCGGGGACCCTCTCCGAGCGTCTGGCGGCGCAGACCTCACTGGTCGCCGTCGGCTGCGTGCTCATCTCGCTCGCGACGTTGGTCTCGGGTGACCCGTGGGTGGCGGCCGTCGCCATGGTCGTGGTCGGGTTCCTGGTGCTCTTCGCGGGCGTCGTGAGCTCCACGCTCGCGGCCGCGAGCACCTCGATCCTGTTGAGCTTCATCCTGCCGGTCGCCACCCCCGGCGGCGCGGCCGCGCTCCCGGACCGGTTGCTCGGCTGGCTTCTGGCAGGGCTGGTGTCGGTGCCCGCGGTGACCTTGCTCTGGCCCGCACCCCGCAGTGAACCCTTGCGGGCCGCCGCAGCGGAGGCGTGTCAGCAGCTGTCGGCCCGGCTGACCTCGGAGATCGCACACTGGCACGGCGACGACGGTGAGGACGTGGAGACGGCGGTCGCTCGTGCCAACGCATCCGTCGCCGACCTGCGCACCACCTTCCTGGCCACTCCGTACCGACCATCCGGTCTGACGACCGCGGCTCGCGCGATCGTTCGCTTGGTCGACGAGCTGGTGTGGCTCAGCGTGATCCTCGACCACACCGCGACCCTCCGACACAGGCCGGCCGACCCGACGGCGCGAGAGGTCAAGTCGGCAGCTGCGATCCTGCTCGACCACGCCGGTCGGCAGCTCTCGCTCGGGAGCCCCCCGCAGGACAGTCTTCAAGACCACCTCGGCGACCTCGTGGAAGCCCGTCGCTCGATGGAGGCGAGAGCCCTCGCCCTCGTGGAGCTGCCGCGCGGCGCCAGGACCGCCGAGGAGCTCGTGGCCGCGCTCGGCCCGAGCTTCCGCGCGCAGGAGCTCTCCTTCGCGGTCACGGCCATCGCTGCGAACATCGAGATCACCACGGCAGCCGAGGCACGTACCTGGTGGCGCAAGCTCCTCGGTCGGCAACCCCGAGGCCTCGACGGGCCGATCGTCTCCGCCCAGCAGCGCGCGTTCGCACACATCGAGCCGCACTCGGTGTGGCTACGCAACAGCGTCCGCGGTGCCATCGCGCTCGGCGGCGCGGTCCTCATCGCGGACCTGAGCGGAGTGCAGCACTCGTTCTGGATCGTGTTGGGCGCCCTGTCGGTGCTGCGCTCCAACGCGCTGAGTACAGGTCAGAACGCCGTCCGCGGACTCGTCGGCACGACGATCGGTTTCGCCATCGGCGGGGCCCTGGTGGTCCTCATCGGAACGAGTCATGGGCTGCTGTGGGTGGTGCTACCCGTCGCGATCCTTGCGGCCGGCATCGCACCAGCGTTGTCGTTCGCAGCGGGTCAGGCCGGCTTCACGATCACTCTGCTGATCCTCTTCAACATCATCAGCCCGGCCGGGTGGCACGTCGGGCTCGTCCGCATCGAGGACGTCGCCATCGGATGCGCGGTCAGCCTCGTCGTCGGGATCCTGTTCTGGCCCAGAGGTGCCACCGGAGTCTTCCGCCAGGCCCTCACCGAGAGCTACGCGGAGTGTGCGGCGTACCTGTGGGCCGTCGTCGAGAGCGGCACAGCGCCCCACGGATCGCCCGTGGAAGCGGACGCTGCCGCCTCGCGGGCCGCCGCTGCGGCTCGACGACTGGACGATGCCTTCCGGGGATACCTGGCAGAGCGCGGCCACAAGAGACTGAGTCTGGCCGAGGTCACGTCCCTGCTGACCGGAGTCGCGGGGCTCCGACTCACCGCCCAGGCGGTGTCCGAACTCTGGTCGGGCAACGAGGTGGACCACATCGACGTCCCCCGCGCACAGCTCGAGGTGATCGTCTCGACCGAAAGGGTGACCAACTGGTATGCCGCCATGGCTCAGGCGATCACCGGCGCGGGCGCCGTTCCACGAGCGCTACCCAGGGACGGATCCTCCGACAGCCGGCTCGTCGAGGCCCTCGACCAGGACCTCGCATCGATGCCGGCGGCCGACGCCTCCGCGCAGGCGCACACGGTGCGACTGGTGTGGACCAGCGATCATGTCGACAGCGCCCGCCGTCTCCAGGAGCTCGTCGAGCAACCAGCGCGCGTCGCGACCGAGTGACGATCCCCGTCCCGAGCAGAGCGGGCGACCGCCTTCTGCGTGGCTGGTCCGGCAGGATGGCCTCCATGCTGGACGGGCGCAGCTGGATCTCGGCACTGCCATCGCGGCTGGAGGGGCAACGACGAGCCCTGACCGCGCTGCTCGAGTTCTGCGAGTCCGACGCAAGGGTGACGTCGTTGTCGGTGGGCTGCTCCTTGGGGCGTGGTGTCGCCGACGAGCTGTCGGACGTGGACGCCGCGGTGGGCGTCGGGACCGCGCGGGGCGTCCCTGGGGCGGCGGATGTTCGCGCCGTGGAGGAGTCGTTGGTCGACCACCTGCGCGATCGACGCCTGGTCGACGTCGAGCGGGATGAGTCGTCGACCGGCGACTTCCTCGTCCGGCGAGTCTTCTGCCAGTACTCCGACGGCGTTCAGCTCGACCTGGCCGTCATCGCGGAGTCGGAGGTACGCCGCGGCGACGCCGCACCCGACTTCGTCTCGCTCTACCGCGCCGACGGCGTGGTTGACGAGGCGTCGCTGCCCTCGGCGTACGACGTCGCCGGCGACCAGGTCCGCTCGTGGGCATTCCAGGGCTGGCGGGCGCTCCTCGACGCGGACAAGTACCTGAAACGAGGATCTGCTTGGGAGGCGCACCAACGCCTGCACGAGGCCCGGCAGCGCATCTGGTCGCTGTGGGCCACTGCGCAGGGCACGAGCTACCCGTGGCACGGGCTGTCTCAGGTGCTCGACCAGGACCCGACCTCGCTGCCCGACGGCATCGAGGCGACCGTGTCGGGTCTCGACCTGGTCGACCTACGTGCGGCCGTGACGGCCAGCGTGTCCGTCCTCGACCAGGTCAGCACCGCCGCGGCGCAACGCTGCGCTACGACGATGCCGACCGGCATGGCTCACTTCGCCAAGTCCGTCCTCACGGCCGAGGACGAGACGCCCTAGCTGCTCGGCCAGTGGTGCTGGCGCGACAGCAACGGGCGCGCGGGCTCGGTCCGGCCAGTGGTCGGGTGCTTCATCCACTGACGGTTCGGGCTCGATGCCCACGCGAGGTGGACGTGGCGCTTGACCCGGTCCTGCCGGCAGTTGATGAGCCCACAGGCGATGATGTTGACCTTGGCCACCGCAGCGCCCCGCGCGTAGGTCCCGACCTCCGAGACCAACCGCACGGACCACGGGTGTCGTGCTCCGTCGCACTGGATGATTTTTCCGGAGTCGGCCTGGATCTTCAACCGCCCGGCCCGCTGCAGCAGGTGAGCCTCCACCGCGGCGAAGCCCTCGCCGTGCCGACACTTGTACGTGCCGTGGATTCGGGCCGCACCGCCGTGGAAGGCCACGCCGTGCCTGGCCACGGCCAGGTGCACGGTGGGCGTGGGTGCGTTCTGCAAGGTCAGGACGAGCGCGCCACCGATCACGTCGGTGTCGGAGAACGCCATGATCGTGTAGGTGTGACCGGCTCTCGCGACGATGCCCACCGCACCTGGCCCGCAGGAGATCAGCGAGTCCGCGGTCGGCGTGCCGTCGAAGACCATCAAGCCGGCTGAGTAGCTCGACTCGCTCGTGTCCAGCACGACGTTGTGCTTGACGCTGGGCGTGTACTGGTACCAGACGGAGGCATTGGTCGCCGGGGCTCCGCAGTTCGCGTTGAGCGCGTCGTCCCCGGCGTTGGTCGTGGCCTCGGTCGTGTCCTGCTCGACCCGGTCGCCCAGGTGCAGGACCACGGCTCCGGGTGCTTCGTCGTTCCCGGGTGGAGCCGCCATGGCGGCTCCCGCGGCGAATGGCACGAGAGCCATGGCGAACATTGCGGTGATCAGAATACGGACTGCCCTCATCTGCCGACCCCTTCGGTCTCCTGGACGCTGCTGCGGAGACTACGCCGGTCATGCCCCCGTGTCGCGCGTCCGAAGCGCCCCGGCCACGGGTTGGGTACGGATCGGTGTCATGGTCGGTCCTCGATCTGGTGTGCGCCGGACGGGACGGCTGGCGCCGAGAGCGTGAGGATCACGCATCGGACGGGGTCAGCCGGGTCAGCAGGAGGCCGCGCAGCCGGTGCAGCTGGGGCATCACGCCGTAGATGACGATCGGCACGGCGATGGTCGCGAGTACGAACGTGCGCACGACCGGTGTCAGCGTTCCGAGCCAGTCGCCGAGGGTGAGGTTGAGGACGGTCAGCGTCGGGAAGACGGCAACCCAGATCATCAGTGCCAGCTGGTGCTTGGTCGGTGGTCCGTGCCGGACGGGACCGACGCCGAGGTCGGGGGTGGAGGTCGGGTTGTTCATCGTGACTCCTTCGGATGGAGGTGCGTGGTCGGTGCGGATGAGGAACCGAGATCGAGGTCGCGGACGGCGTCGCGGACGTCGTCGTCGACCAGGTCTGCATTGATGGCGATGGCGGCAGCGGAGCCGGCGCCGGCGGCGGTGATGACTTGGGCGCGCGGGTCGACGACGTTGCCCGCGGCCCACACGCCGGCCACACTCGTGCGTCCCGAGGGATCGACGGTGACCCAGCCGCCGTCGTCGACGACGCAGCCGAGGGTGAGCAACAGGTCGTTGTTGGCGACGAACCGGGGTGGGACGAACAGCGCATCGCACGGAACGACACGGCCGTCGGCGAGCTGGACGCCGTGCAGGTGGTCGGCGTCGTCGACGACGAGCCGGTCGATGGCGCCCTCGACGACACCGATGGCGCGGGCGAGCAGCTCGGTCCGCTCGGCCGCGGTGAGCAGCTCGGGTGGGGTGAAGTAGACGACGTCGTCGCTCCACTGGCGCACGATCTGGGCGTACCGGACCGCGCCGGGCGTGCCGCCGATGACGCCGAGCCGGCGGTCGCGGACCTCGTGGCCGTGGCAGTACGGGCAGTGCAGGACGTCACGGGCCCACCGGTCGGCCAGGCCCGGGACGTCCGGCAGCTCGTCGCGCAGGCCGGTGGTGGCCAGCAGCCGTCGGCTCGAGATCCGCTGTCCGTCGACCAGGTGCGCCGAGAAGCCGCCTCGGCCGTCCGGCACCAGCTCGCTGACGGTGCCGGCGACGAGCTCTCCGCCGTAGCCCTTCACCTCGTTCCTGCCCGTGGCGAGCAGTGCGGCGGGGTCCTCGCCGTCGCGCGAGAGGTAGCCGTGCATGTGGGTGGCCGGCGCGTTCCGCGGCTGCCCGGCGTCGACCACGAGCACCGCGCGTCGGGCTCGAGCGAGGACCAGGGCGGCGGACAGGCCGGCGGCGCCTCCGCCGATGACCACGACGTCGTAGCTGTTCATGCCCTCAGGGTGAGGCGCTGCGCCAGGTTCACCTACGAACGTTGCTGTTTGTGGGAATCGGGAGTCAGATGACCGTCGTGGAGGACGCATCAGCGGCGGCCATCGCCGTCGCGCTCGAGGGGGTCGGGCCCCGGCTCAAACGGCTGCGCACCAAGCGCCGGCTGACTCTGACCGGCGTCGCGGAGACGACGGGGATCTCCAAGAGCACGCTGTCGCGGCTCGAGACCGGAGGGCGACGGCCCACCCTGGAGCTGCTTCTCGCGCTGTCACACGTGTACCGGGTGCCGCTCGACCAGCTGGTCGCGGCGCCCGAGGAAGGCGACCCGCGGCTTCGGCTCAAGCCGGGACTCGTGAAGGGCCGGACGGTGATCCCGCTGACCCGGCAACCCGACGGCATGAAGGCCTGGAAGATCATCATCCCGACCAGCAAGTCGACGCCCGAACCACGGGCTCACGACGGCCACGAGTGGATCTACGTCCTGTCCGGCCACCTGCGCTTCGTGCTCGGGGACCACGACGTGGTGCTCGGCCCCGGTGAGGTCGCAGCCTTCGACACCACGGTGCCGCACTGGTTCGGCAGCACCGGGACCGAGACCGCGGAGATCCTCAGCATCTTCGGACGGCCCGGCGAACCGAAGACGGTGCCCAGCACTGCGGGTCGGGGCTAGTCCGTCGGTCGCGCCGTCCGTAAGGTGACCTCCGACTCTCGGCGACACCCCGTGGGACGGAGCATCCCGGTGGAGGGAGAGCGAGGCGAGGTCCGAGGCGTTGCCCGCTCGGCCGTGATGCTCACGGCGCTGCGCAACCGCCGCCTGCTCCGGGTCCAAACCGCATACGCGCTCTACAACCTCGTCGAGTGGGCCTCCTGGATCGCGATCCTGATCTGGGCGTACGACGCCGGCGGTGTGGGTGCCGCCAGCGCCATGGCCGTGGTGCAGCTGATCCCGTCGGCGTTCCTCGCCTCCCCGGCAGCCGCGTGGCTCGACCGGTTCTCCCGAGCGCGGGCACTCACCCTGGGCTACGCGAGCCAGGCGCTCACCTTGGGCGGAGCCGGCGTCGCTCTGGCCGTGGACGCACCGGCGGCACTCGTCGTGGTCCTGGCAGCCCTGGCGGCGGTCGCGTTGACCCTCACCCGGCCCGTGCATCATGCCGTGCTTCCCGAGATCTCCGACACGACCGCCGAGCTCACCGCCGGCAACTCGACGTCCGGTTGGGCCGAGGCCGCCGGCGTGTTCCTCGGGCCCTTGGTGTGCGGCGGCCTCATTCTCGTGGCAGGACCGAGCGGCGTGGTGCTGGCGATGGCTGCGGCGTCGGCTCTGGGTGCCTCGGTGACCCTGCGCATGCCGACGTACGCCTCGGTGACTCACCCCGATCAGCGGGAGGCGGTGCAGGAGCACCTGCTCCGTACGGTCCTCCGCGACCCCGCTGCTCGGCAGCTGAGCGGCTTGGCCTTCGCCCTCAACTGCCTGGTCGGACTGTCCGACATCCTGCTCGTCGTCCTCGCCCTGGACCTCCTGGACCTGTCCGCCGCAGGGCCGGGCCTGCTGAACGCGGCCGCGGGCCTCGGCCAGATCGCGGGCGCCGCCGCCACGGTCGTCCTGGTCGGGAAGCGACGCCTCGGCGCCGCGGTCGTCCTGGCGGCGGTGGTAGCGGGCCTGAGCTTCGCCGGCTCCGGGCTCGTCTCGGCCCCCACGCCGGCGGTCCTGCTGATCGGCCTGTACGGCGCCGGCAAGCTGTTCTTCGACATCGCGATCCGCACCCTGGTCCAGCGGCTGCTGCCGGACCGCCTGCTCTGCGCGGTGTTCGGGCTGCAGGAGTCGCTGATGATGGCGGCGTTCGCCCTCGGCAGTCTCGCTGCCCCGCTCCTGGTCGAGGCGGTCGGGCCGCGCGGAGCGTTCGCTATCGCCGGTGGCTTCCTCCCCGTCGTCGCCCTGCTGGCCTACCCACGGCTACGCCGGCTCGACGCCGCCACCCAGGTCCCGGCCGAGGTCCTACGGCTGCTTCTCGACGTCCCCCTGCTGGCGGTCCTGCCTCCCCGGGTGGTGGAGCGGCTCGCCCTCGACGCCGATCCCGTGTCGGTCCAGCCCGGCGAGGCCGTGGTCACCGAAGGCAACGTGGGAGACCGCTTCTTCGTGATCAGCGAGGGACGCTTGTCGGTCACCCGGGACGACCGGCTCCTCCGCGAGCTCGGGCCCGGGGACTGGTTCGGCGAGCTGGCGCTCCTCCGCGACGTCCCGCGCTCGGCAACCGTCACCGCTGAGACCGCTGTCTCCCTGTGGGCGGTCGAGCGGGACACCTTCCTCGCCGCGGTCGGCGCGGGGCCACGTTCGCGCGAGGTCGCCGACCAGCACGCACGCGACTACCGCTGAGCGGACACCGAGGTGGAGCGTGACGGGCCGGCCGCCGCGATCAGGAGCGCCGCCTCTCCGATGCTCTCGCCGAGATACGTGCCCGGGACCCCCTTGCGTGCTGCCGGGAACATGAAGGCGTTCCCGGCGAAGAAGGCCGGCGCGGACGACTCCGCGACGGCCCGGAGGGAGGCGACCGCCGAGCGCCGGTGGGTGCTCAGGTGCGACACGACCACCACGACGGCGCCCGGTGTCGCAGCCGTCGCGGCGAGGAGTGCGCGCTGCGACGTACGAGGACCGAGCAGGCGCGAAGGCAGCCCCTCCTGCGCGAGCTGCGCCGCGAGCGCCTCGAGTCCGAGGGTGTGGAAGTCGTCGGGGCCGGTCGCGAGCAGGACGGGCGTCGTGGCCGCTTTCGGGCTGGGAGTCAAGGTGATCACCTTGGCCAACCACCCTCGCACGACCTCGGTCGTGAAGTGCTCCTGACCCACGTCGCACTCACCGGTCTCCCACCACGCGCCCACCTGCCGCATCGCCGGCAACAGCACCGAGTCCAGCGTCGCGACCAGGCCGATCTCGGCGTTCGCACGATCCAGCACCGAGCGGATCGCTCCGGCGTCGAGTCGGGTCGACGCCTCCAACATCGCGTGGATTCGCGCGATCTCGGGGTTGGCCTCGTCCAGGAGCCCTCGCACCCACCGTGCTGCGTCACCTGCCCGACGGCCGATCGCGATCTCGTCGCGCATCAGGCTCAGCTGGACGAGGTCACCCGAACGGTATCGACGGTGCCCGCCGACACTGCGGGACGTGGACGGCAGGCCGTAACGTCGCTCCCACGAACGCAGAGTCGGGCCCGGCACGCCGAGGAACCTCGCCGCCTCCTTGATCGAGAGGCCGTTGCCAGCGGTGGACGGGTCGACCGGTTGTCTCTGGGCATGGTCGGCGCGCTGGTCAGCGTACGGCGACATGGGGGGCCTCGGTCCACTGTGAAGCCCCAACCGGGGCACACCGACACGGTACGCGCCCGCGGGCGTCAGGGACCGAAGTCGGGGACGCAAGTGCATAAGTTTGCGTCTGTCGAGGGCTCCCGACGGACGGCAGGCTGGCTCCGTATCTCGGACGCCGCCGAACATCAGGAACGAGCTGCATGTCCACCCCTGCGTTGGTCGGTTCCGAGCGTGACGCCCCACAGCCGTGCCGGGGCCGCGTCACGCATCTCGTGCTCCGATGTGGGCAGGGAGACGAAGCGGCCCTGGGCGATCTGTTCGACCTGACCTACTTCTTCGTCGCCGCGGCCGTGAACCCGGGCGGTGTCCGGTCAGCCGGAGCCGACGCGCGGGTCGTGGAGGCGTTCTGGCGGATCTGGCGGCACTCTCCTGCCTACGTGCCGAGCGAGGCCGGGGTGGCCGCCTGGGTGTTGGAGCAGGTGCGGGACAGGCCGGCATCACCCTCGGACCCTGCACCGCGCAGCGGGAACCTCAGCAGATGAGCCAGGTCGCAGGATCGCGCCAGGGCCACCGGGTCGTCGTGCTGAGCAACCATGCACTCACGCGCGCCGGCCTGGCCCAGCTCCTGGCCCAGGAGAACGTCACCCTGTCGGTCGTGGAGAGTCCCCGCCGGATGAGTCAGGTCGGGAGGCACGAGGTCGTCCTCTACGACTTGGCCGACGAAAGTGGAAACTCCCTCGACGACCTGGCCCTGCTCCTCGCCGAAGGGACTCCGATCGTCGCGCTGACCTCGCCGGGGAGGTCACACCTCGCCGAGACCATCCTGGCCATGGGGGTCTCCGAGACGGTGCCGATGGACGTCCGGGCCGACGGGCTCGTGCAGGCGCTCGGACGTGTTGCCGCCGGCCAGACCACCAGCCTCGAGGCCCACCGTCGCAGGCGCCGCGACGCCGCCCGGGTCGGCACCGAGCTGACGGACCGCGAGGTGTCGGTCCTCGAGCTGATCGGAGCCGGCCTGTCGAACCAGGAGATCGCCGATCGGCTCTTCGTGACCATCAACACGCTCAAGACCTACATCCGAACGGCGTACCGCAAGATCGGGGTGTCCCGGCGCCCCCAGGCGGTCTTGTGGGCGGCCAGGCACGACCTCATCCGAGGCCCGCGGCAACGACACCCGGCACACCGATCCGATCGGGTCACCAGCCCGTAGCAGACGATCAGCGGCGGTCCTCGTGGTCGGTCGGGTCAACCATGAGGCCCGCCGCTGACGTAGATGACCTGCCCGGTGACGAAGTCGGCGTCGTCATGGGTGAAGAACGCGACCGCCCGAGAGATGTCGGCCGGAGTCCCGACGCGACCGACCGGCACCGTGCTGCGCAAGGCCTCGACGTGCTCCGCCATCGACCGACCGAGCCGACGCGCTCCCGCCTCGGTCATCCCCGTGACCACGACACCGGGGCCGACCGCGTTCGCCGTGATGCCGTCGCCGGCCAGCTCGTGCGCGAGCGCCTTCGTGAACGCCTCGATGCCGGCCTTCGCCGCGACATAGTTGGCCCGGCCCGCGTGCGCGAGTGCCGAGATGCTCGAGATGTTGACGATCCGTCCCCAACCCGCCGCCTGCATGGGGCCGAGCACGGCCCGCGCGACCAGGAAGGTGCCCCGCAGGTGGGTCGCCACCACGTCATCCCAGTCCTGGGTGGACATCTCGACTGCCACGCCGTCGCGTGCGAAGCCGGCATTGTTGACGAGGATCCCCACGGGTCCGAGCTGGACAGAGACCGCCGACACAGCGCGCTCGACCGACTCCTCGTCGGCGACGTCGGCCGTGACGGCCACCGCCGTCCCGCCCTCACCGAGAATGCCATCCGCGACACCGTGGGCGGCCGCCTCGTTCCGATCCACGACGGCCACCGCGTGCCCGAGCGCGGCGAGGTGCTGGGCGATACCCCTGCCGATGCCCGAGGCCGCACCCGTCACCAGGGCCACGCGCGGAACCGGCGTGACACTCACCGTGCGACCGCCGCTACCCGAGCTGCTCACAAGAGACCTACCCTCGTTGACGTGACGAGCCGCGCTCGAGCACCCTGCGCGGACCGCGGCGGGCTCTTCATTGTGGAGGATCCTCACGCCCCGGCGCGCAGCAGCCCCCGTTCCCGAACGTGGTTGCCCGCCCGCGACGAGCGGTGCCACGCTCGCCCGATGGCTGACCTCGTCGACGACCTGGACACCACCGTCTCCGCCGCCACCTCTGCGCTGCTCGAGATCGTGGACCATGACTGGGACATCCCCGTGTCCGGCCTGACCTGGACGTGCCGAGGGACGATCGAGCACGTCGCCGACGACCTGTTCGCCTACGCCGGCCAGATCGCACCTTCGAAGCCGGAGGTCACCACCTACGTGGCGTTCGACTTCTACGCGGACCGCGAAGGCGAGCCCACGTGCGCCGTCCACGCGGAACCCGATCGCGGCAACGCCGGCCTGGTCCAGATCCTCGATGCGTGCGGCGGCATGCTCTCGGCACTCGCGCGGACCCGGCCGCCGGAGGTCCGTGGCTGGCACCCCTACGGCGTATCCGACGCGGGCGGCTTCGCGGCGATGGGGACCGTCGAGACCATGCTCCACGTGTACGACGTGGCCGACCCTCTCGGGATCGCCTGGCACCCGCACGCCGACGTCGTACGACGAGTGCTCGACCGGCTCTTCCCGGACGCACCAACCGACGGGAACCCCTGGCAGACCCTCCTGCACGCCACCGGGCGCGACCCCGAGCGGCCCAACGAGTCGTGGCAGTGGGACGCCACGGTCCGGGAGCCGGCGTAGATCACGTCGTCCTACAGCCGGCGGACGCGTAAGACGCAGGTCAGCATGGGCAGGGTGAACTCGCCCTCTGCCGTCTCCGTCCGGCTTGCGAGATACGCACGGATCCGAGCGAGCGCAGCCGCCCGCTCGTCCTCGGGCATCACCAGCATCCCCGCTCTGGTCGCCAGAGTCGCGACCAGCGAGTCGGCCGTGCGGAGCTGCCCGTTCGGGAACTCTGCCTGCTCCGCGGAACCGAAACAGGCCGCACCGCCCGTCCTCGGTAGGTGGGCGTCGGCGGTAACGGTGCGCCAGCTGGCTGGTGTGTCACGCGGTCCGATGGCGGCACTGCCGCTGACCCGGGCCAGGCCTTCGACCCAGTCGACCCCGTCGTCCACGACGTTCCACAGGCCGGCCAGGACACCGCCCGGCGCCAGGACCCTGGCGATCTCGGGCCCCGCCGCGGCCATGTCGAACCAGTGCATGGCGTTGCCTGCGAGCACGGCATCCGCCGAGGCGTCCGGCAGTGGGATCGCCTCGGCACTGCCCGCAACGGCAGGCACCTGCGGATGGGCCCGGTGCAGCTCGGCGAGCATCGCCGGGTCGGGCTCCACGGCCGCAACGTCGGCGCCGGCCGCGAGCAGCGCGGCCGTGAGCTTGCCGGTGCCGGCACCCAGATCGAGCACCCGCCGCCCCGGCGCCCGTTCGAGAGCCCAGCGCACCGCTGCGTCCGCATAGTCGGGACGGTGCTCGGCGTAGGCCGTCGCCGCCAGCCCGAACGACGACGCGTGCCGCCGTCGGTCGTCCTGATCCACCGAGTCACCCTAGTCGAGCGCGCGCACGACCGGCGCCGGGTGGCCTCGAGATCGCCACACCCGCAGACTGCTGGGGACTGCACGGCATCGCCAGCACCTCCGGAGTCACCCGCCGTTCATTCGTCCTGTCTCGCCACCTGACCACCCGAGGAGAGAACCGTGTCCGCGATCTACACCTTCGATGTCGTGACCACCCTCGACGGCTTCGGCTCCTATGGACCCGACGGCGACTGGGGAGGCTACTGGGGCAAGGCGGGATCCGAGTTCCAGGACCGGCGCCTCGCCGTCTACGGCGAGGAGCAGCGGATGGTCCTCGGGGCCAACACCTTTCGGCAGTTCCTGGAGCTGCTGGGGGGCGGTCCCGAAGAGATCACGGCGCTGGACCCGGTGAACTCCCTGATGCGGAGCCTGCCGACGACCGTGGTGTCGACGACGC
>Ga0268266_10002670_pt1 | contig 18774 bp, 34 predicted proteins | sample KBSS13metaG_FD_190356 | JGI IMG/M metagenome (GOLD analysis project Ga0268266, IMG submission 190356) | Switchgrass rhizosphere microbial communities from Kellogg Biological Station, Michigan, USA - KBS S1-3 metaG (SPAdes) (version 2) | ecosystem: Host-associated > Plants > Roots > Rhizosphere...
AGTCGATGCCACCAAGCTCATGCAGGTAGGATTTATTGCGCCTTACTACGGGACAGGGATGCGCAGCGGCTTCGTCCGTGTGAATGGTCGCTCGATCGGTTCGGGTAGCTCTGGCAGCAGCGAGCGGGCCAACGCGGACTGTCAGGAGCTATTCGAGTATCTCTGGAATACCGACGCCACCCTTGCGGTCTCGACCGGCCGGGGCGCTTCGGCAAATGCCGACTGGGCTGCCAATAAGAACATCGCGCTACCTGATTGGCGTGGCCGCGCCATGGTCGGCATGGATGACATGGGCAACTCGGCCGCCGGCGTGTTGACCTCGGCCTATTTCGGCAACAGCACACAGGTGCTTGGCAATCCCGGGGGCTCGCAGAGTGTCACGCTCACCGCGGCGCAAATTCCTTCGATTACGTCGACCAGTTCATCGGCCTCGGTGACACTGGCCAGCACGAAATACATTCCACAGACGTTTAACCCAATGTCTGGCGTCCCAGTCCCCTCTACCGGTTCTCTGGCCTCGATCTACGCCCCGAGTGGGTCGCTCGACTGGACGCTAAACAGCGGCGTCATCGGCGGCACGCTGTCTGGCGGCATCGGATCGACGTCGAACAACACGGGTGGCGGCGCTCATTCGACCGTCCCGCCTTCGCGCACAATCACCTTCTACATGCATCTCTAGGCGGCCCGTGACGGATCCTGAAACAACAGGCGCGAAACAGGCCGACACGCGATTTAGGCCGGGCCAATCGGGCAACCCGAGTGGACGCCCGAAGGGCTCTCGCAATGCAACCACTCTGGCGTTGGAAGGCCTCCTGGATGGGCAGGCGAATGCGCTGACCCAGAAGGCCATCGACCTTGCCTTGACCGGCGACATGGCCGCGCTTCGCCTTTGCCTCGATCGGATCCTGCCACCTCGCAAGGACCGACCGGTGTATTTCACGTTGCCTGAGGTTAAAAGTGCCCAAGATGCCGCGGCGCTGGCTTCTGCCGTGCTTAGCGCCGTGGCGGTCGGCGAACTGACCCCCGCTGACGCCGCCGAGGTCGGCAAACTGATCGATAGTTACGTGAAGGCATATGAGACCGCCGAACTTGCCGAGCGCTTGGAGCGGCTGGAAAGGATGACCAGATAATGATAGCGCGCGGCATCACTGGACGCATTGCAAGGCTCGAACAATATCGCCGGCCACGCTCTTCCTATGTGCTGCACCTCAGCAAGCCGCCAACTTCTGAGGAATTGGCCGCGATAGCGAATGCCAAGGCAGAGGGACGCCGCTTTGCTGTCCTTCCGCGCACCTGCGTGAGCGTGGAGGAATGGCTGACCGTTTATGCACCTCAGGAGGCGCGATAATGATTGCTCGGAATGTTCAATCACGGCTCTCCAAGCTGGAATCCCTTAGCGCGCGGCCAGACGAGATGTTGGTGGTCTGGCGACAGTCTGGCGATGATCCTTGCAAGGCGATTACGTTGGCTCAATTCGCCAGCGGCGACAGGGTGATTTCTCCCGAATGGTTTGGCGCCGACAAACCGCCATTGCCGAAGTGGCACAGGGATCGATTATCATCGTCGATGACAAAGATAGAATATGATTACCTTTCCCGCACCATCGAGCGAGTGGTTGAGGCGGGTGGTCGCTCTGACGACGGACAGATTCCGCGCTCTAGTTTTTCGAAAAGCGTGAAGGAAATGACAGACAACGAACTCATCTATGCCGTCCTCGGGGTTCGGACATGAGAGTTTCTCTGCACCAGCGCATTTCAATGCTGGAACACCGCCAAGGCGACAAGCGGCGCCGCATTCATATCGTGTCCGCCACTGGTGAAACCGATCGCGACAGGCAGATGGCCGAATTGGTAGCGGCTGGCATTGTCGGCGCCATGGATGGCTTTCTGTGCCTCATGGGCAAGCCGCTGGATCACTGATGCTTGGGCTCGAACCTCGAATAGAGCGATTGGAAGCTGCCGAATATCAGAATCGCCGGCCGGGAATTTCCCATGAGCGTCGGAAGGCTTTGACAGATAGGGCCGTGCTTCACGGCGATCTGGTAGCGCCGCAGGCGCTTTCGGTGTGTCGATCGCCGAATAATGTGGTCAACGCCAGCAGCGTGCCGCAGCCCTCGCCGCCGGTCTGAGAACCGATATATAGGCCGAAGCCTGAGGCGAAGGGTCGGCGAGATTGAGGAATTGCTCGGTCGGTCGATTCTTTCGGTTGCGTTGTCGGGCAAATCAGTGGTCTAAGGCCAAGCTAGCCGCCAGGTCTTGTGACGTCCTCTCCCAGGCCAAGAGCGGTGCATCCCACACGCTCTAACCTGCATAGCGGCCCGCAATCTCGTTGCGCGGCCGAAGGAGACGTCATGCCCGACCAATCCTCCGAGCTTGTCCAGATTTCGAAACTCAACGGCGATTTCAGAAGGAATTACGGGAAGCTGATCGGTGCATTCCTTTATCTACGGTCCATCAGCGCCGCGCGCGGCCGTTCCTGGTTTTGGGCCGGCTTGGTTTCCTTTGCCTGTTCTGTCGCCTTGGCTTGGCTGACGCGGCACGGCTAGAAGGTATCATTCTCGCTTTGATGGCTCGAATAAGCTCGCTCACGGTGTCGACGCGAACGGCGTTGTGCCGAGCTAAAAGATCATCCGAGAGCGTAAGATACGGCGTGGCCGTCTCCACTGACGCTAACAACACATAGTCTTGAATTGCCTCGTTCGAATCGTTCAGCCGCAAGTAAACGCAGAGTTCGGATCGTTCCTTCCTCAGGTGGGCTCTCCATCGCGAGACGTGGTTTGGCGTTCTCCTCGCCAATTTTCGGACCACTTGAAAGGAAACAATCTTGCGGCTTCCATTCCGTCGCAGGCCGGTACCGTCGTCAGTGATTGTCAAGCGAACCCCGAGATCGGTCTTCAACGCTTCTGCAACCTGACTGGCCATCTTTGAAAAGACTTCGGTCCAATGGTTTCGCTCGTCAAACCACCTGTTGTCGCGCGAACCATCGTAGCCGATGAGCTTGTAAGCGCTCCTGATCGAGCCAAAATGCTTGACGTAGCACGCGGGAGACGGAAGTCCGGGCGTGTTCTTGATGATACTGGAGCTGAGCTTTCCCTTTCGGGCAAGGGCAAGGCGGAGTCTGCGCAACATCTGGTCTTCCGGGATCGAGATGTATCGCTCGGCCATGATTTTTTGAGCGCGTTCGAAAAGGTCCAGATCGACAACCGGGGCCACTACCGATGATGTTCGGACCCACAAGTGATGAGGGTTATTCACTTGCGTCTGTCCAAGGCGGCGGGACGTGCGATTGTAGACGAGGTTTCCGATGTAGTTCTCGTTCTTCAAGATGTGGTGGACCATGAGGTAGGACCAAGGCCGCCCATGGTGATTGGGGACATTCGCTTCGTTGAGCTGCCGAGCGATGGCAACGTCAGTCTTTTGCTCTAGAACGAACTGCTGGAATATCCATCTGACGAGTGCCATTTCTTCGTCAGACCCGAGCTTAAGACGCACGCGATCTGTTTTCAGGGCCTTGTACTCGCCCTTCATCAGCCGGCCCTTGGAGTGTCGATTTTCATCAACCATCTCCCTGCCGAGCCCGAAGGTGAGCGATCCACCAACGCGATAGCCCAGACCTGCTATTCGGCAGTGGCCAGCGTGCACCTTGACGCCAAGCTCCCGGCTGAACTCCGCGGCCATGACGCGCTTGATGTTTTTGAAGATGCTAGACAGAAGGCTTCCGTCGTTTTCGAATTGTTCGGCGCAATAGGAGACTCTGACGCCGCTCTGCTTGCAGACGAACTCATAGTGCGCACTTTCATCGACATCCTGGAAGCGTCCCCATCGGCTGACGTCGTAAACCAGAATATGGTCAAAGTCGGTGTTTCCCGATTGAACATCCTTGATGAGCTCAGTCAGGCCGGGCCGTCGATTGATCCTCACGCCGCTGCGTCCAGGGTCGACATAGGTTCTGACGATGGTGAGATTGCGTTGCTGCGCATATGCCGCGATCGCTGCCGCCTGGTTCTGCGTTGAGTAACGCTGAAGCTCCGTCGACATTCGTACATACTGCGCCGCGCGAAGCGCCTTTTCGGCCTTTGCGAGTTGCGTATTGCGGCGAACGACGAGCGCATTGACCATGGGCTTGCTTCCAATCGATCTGCTCGCCGGTCATCCAACCCCTGAACCGAGTTCGGTGCAAGGACTGTCTTCTAGGCACAAATCGTCCCACGACATCAGACAATATCAGGTGGGGGTTTCATGATGTGGCGGTGGCCCACATCCGCAGCTAGAGACTTTGTTACCCGCGGCCGCCGCGCTATGAACCCGCGGTGCAGACGTAATAAATCTCGTTGTTGAACACTCTCCCGATCGGGAGGGGCAAACAAGACGTGGACTTAATCGTGAAGTGTTTCGCGAGTTCGGCGGCAAACTTCTTGTCGTCGAATCCTGTATGCGAGCCGTGCCATTCGATATCGGTGACCGGTCGGTCAATTGGCAGATTGAGAAGAGACTTAAAGCTATCAGAAAGGCTGGCCCCTTCCTGTCTCTTTGCTAAGCGATATAGCCCCTTGGTTAAACCGCTTAACCCTGTCTCGATGGGCACACCAAAGACGATGCGCGCACCGGGCAAGCAGAGCGAGTTGATCGTGTGGAGAAGTTCGGCAAGAGATTTTGACGTAAGATGTTCGCAGACTTCCATGCAGACGATCAGCGAGAACCGGCGGCCACTGTTCAGCAATTCGTCCCTGTCCGTGTAGATGCGGACATCGTTCAATTGCGCATCAACCTGGGCCGCCATCTTAGGGTCAGGCTCATATCCGGCGCGTTCTCTGACCGGACCGAGCACTGAAAACAAATGAGCATCGGCGCAGCCGTAGTCGAGAACCGTATCTGAAGGCAGCGCGCCGATGATATTGGCGGCCTGTTGGAATCGTCGTGAGTGCGCAATCGCCTTGATCGGCTCCGCGGTGTTTCGCGTGTAGCTGGCATATGAGGCCATCGTGGGGGTGTTGTTTGCGAATTGGGCAGTAATGCTGCCGTTCTAGGCCTTCGCCTTCATAGCGCGAAGCCTACCATTTCAACTTTCCGCCGAGCAACTTCAGATCGGACGATTGCGCTGCAATATCCTCGGTTGAGTAACTGATTTACAGTCAGGATCCGACAATCACTTCGGGAAACGCCAGTTGCGCTCTTTGAGGGCGGCGGCAATCTGCCCCGCGGAAATGATGGCGGACCGCTCGTCCATATGTGATGCATCCAGCCATCTCAATTGATGGCCGGAATCCTGAATTGTGATCCACTGACCTGCGTTCGGAAATGCTTCGCGTGCCAAGGCGCGAGCGGTCTTGGCGTAAGGCGTTTCTTGTACGGGAGACGGCATTTCGAACAGCAATATTTTGCATCCCCGCAATGCCAATGCGTCGGCTAAGCGTTTGAGGTGGTCGACGTTCGGACGCATAAGCCTTTCCCAATCGGGGCGGTGGTTTTCCTGGTAAGCTTCTGCGACCGATTGCTTGATGTCGTAATCCACAGGCGGAATCGTTGGCAGGCTTGCGACGTTTTCGGCCTCCGATCGGTACTTGCCCCAATAATAGAGCGCCGAGATAACAGCCCGCGCCGGCTTGAACCATTGATAGGACTCGTCTGAGTTCGCGCCGAACTGTCCCAGAAGCGCCGTATCCAATGGGCGTGACAGGATGTTTGCTTCGATCAGGATCAATTTCGGCAGCTCCTGATAGCTCGCAATGATCGCTAGACCCGTAATTGGGGAGCCGCCACCGATCGACAAATTGCGTACCGGAACGTCGAAATACCCCTCGTGTAGTCGAGAGCTCATTGAGCTTCCAACGATGGCAACGGCTGGCGTCCGTTCGAACTCGTATCGGCTTAATGCGACGAACTGGCGGTCGAGCCGGACACGAGAATACAACGCGGGGCTAATTGCCAAGAAGTAGGCGCCAAATGCCAAGACGCAGAGTGCGACTATTCGGAGCGGTTTCACGGTTCGCCCATATCACAATCCCACCGGACGCCGCAATTTTGACTCCCAGCACGCTGCACCGATGAACTGGCTCGACACACTGCTGAGCCGCGGCAGAATATCCAAGGCCGGTCCGACGCGGCCTTAGTTCAACTTCAATGGGGCTGCCGGTTTGGGCCGGGCCGCTGGTGACGGCGCGGATGCAGCGGCCGGTGCTGAGGCGTCATTCATCTTCCTGTTCGTGATGAAAGCGCGATACTCGGCATCGCTGTCGATTTTTGTCATCGGCATCCACGCAAGCGGCTCACCCTGCAAACTGCTGAATTTTGTGAGTTGCCAGATTTGGCCCGTGGTCGTGTCCAACAGATATTGATCGCCCCGAAACGTCGGATGCATCAAGATCTGATAGCGACCGAGTTGTTGCTGCTTGGGAGGATCGAACTTTAACTCCTGGGCAGGAGATCGGGAGAGAAGTAGTAGCCCAGCAATTGCGAGAACGGCCCCACACACCAGCGTACGCCGTCCTACTCGTTCGATGTGCATCATGGCCACCCCCTCCCGACTGTCCCGATTCAACCGTAGCGGGCGCGCAAACGCAATTCCCCAAAAGGAGTTTAACCGCAAATCAGTTGATGACGCCCATGGATGCGCGAACCAAGACTAAGGCGCCGGACCGCCGCCTGGTGAGTCTGGCGTTGCTATTTTGCCTTCGAGAGTGACGGCCTGATCGCCCCCGCTGCCGAGCTGCGCGGTGACGCGGACGTTGCGAATTGGTCATTGCCGCTTTCCCGGTTGGGTTTAACTCACAACCAGAACTAGCGAATCAGATCTTTTCCAGTGAGTCGGGCAATCCGTTATTTCCCGGGCCTATCTCTGCGAGTGCTTCGGAAGGCGCTCGGTCCTTCAACCAGCTTTCGCTTTCGAACCTCTCGGTCCTCTGCTGAGGCTCCAGCGTCGATGCGCCTGTCGATCGTCTTGGCTGCCAACTCGGCGGCACGAGAGGCGCCTTGTTTGCTCGTTGAGAGGACGCGCGGCTTCTTCCCCTCGGACTTAGACAGTCCAATCTCCACCAGTCTGCGAATGGACTCAGAGAGGGAGGGGGTGTCCGGCTGATTTTCGGCCCATCGGACGACCGAGGCGCGCATTTCGGGAGAAGCGCGGAAACCCATCAAAGGATCGGTGCCCGTAGCCGGGCGTCCTCGCTTTTTATGTTTAACGGATATTGACTTTGCCATAATTACGTTTAACGTAAAAGCGAGCCGAGGGGAAGCGGTAACTTCCGCCCCGGCTCTAACCCAAGCCAAAAGGACCAGCGATCCATGACCCAGGCTGACCGCGTGCTTAGCACGCCACCCACAGACACGTCTGCAATCAGCACCAGCGCGCCATCCGGCGCCGTTCAATTGTCTTCACCGCCAGTGATTCTAACCAGCCACGCACCTGCAGGGCAGGGAGTCAAAAACGAGCCAGAACCATCCCGCGGTTCGGCGATTCAGGAATGCGGGGCTGTAGTCAGTAGGAGGTCAGTTATGAATATGCTTGTCAGCACAGCTATCGCCGGCACCGCCGTTCCCGCAGAGTCCCCCAGCGATCCGATCTTTGCCCTGATCGAGGAGCACAAGAAGGCTAATGCTGATTACTACGCCGCCGTGGCGGAGGTCGTTCCGGGAACGTTAAGCCCTGATCCCGAGAAGGAAGAGCTTTACGGGAATCGAGAGGGAGCCGTTCGGTGGACGCTGACAAGCACGACGCCAACCACTCTTGCAGGTTTGTTGGCGCTACTCTCATACATTGAAGGCGTGTCGGACGGATCTTGCTCGCCCAATGGGAAGGGAGACTGCGTCTTTCAGCACGCTGACGACGAAATGTTCAATGTGATTGTTGGCGCGAGTGAATGCCTCGCAGCCCATCTCACCCCGATCGCGAATTGAGGGGACGACGATGAAGAAAAACCAAGAACATCGGCGCCACGCAATCCAGCTCGCCGGGTCACTTCCCCAAGGGAAAGAGGATGCGCTGCTGGTCCTCCAGGCCATGACCCGTCTTGTTATGCTGCCGGGATTCTGGAGCGGCGAAATCGAGGAGAAGCCCGCGCTTACCCTCGTCAAGACCGGCCCTGCTTCCTGACGTGTCTCACGCCCGCCGGTTCACGCCGGCGGGCCTATCATGCTCCACGCGAGCGCAAGCACCAGGATGATGAACATCGCGAAAACCTTGCGGGCGGCCTATGTGCATCCCCGCAACAATCGACGTCCTGTGCAGCCAAACTCTGCGACCACATCAATTTTGAGCCTCGGCCGTACGATCATGGAGTTTTGAGACATAGGGCGGCGAGATCCCCAGCCCGTGCAGGTTGGGCCAGGACTGCTTGCTTTCGCACTCAAAGAACTCGACCAGCTTCCATCGTTTTTCGTTGATGGCCTGGTCCAAGCGGTCCGGGTCGTCGTACACTTTGATTGCGTAACCTACGCGGACGTTGCCGTCATAGACAGCGACCTTGTTCATCTCTTTCGGCAGCCAAACGCGAGAAACGCACGAACCGCCTGCCGAGACGCCTAATACCGGAAGAGGGCGCACGGGGCCTTCGGGCCCTTTGAAATTATGCTCCAACCATATCGCCATCGGAAAATAGATCCCGAACAAGAGCGAGACGGCGGCGAGCGCTTTCATGTGTCCGGCGGAAAGTAATGTTTCAGCACAAGGCGCGTCGCCATGTAGAGCAGCGCGGCGGCTGCGAGCGCATAGACCCAGAGTGGCAGCGAATCTTCCATCTTTCGCCCTCCTGTCGCGTGATCCTTTTATCACTACAACTTAATAGGGCAATGACAGCTATATGCACTTCAGAGTGCATACGGGTTCTGCGCCGCGGCCAAAAATGAAATCCGCCCGAAGCGCTGATCAGTCCTTGCTGTCCACCAGCTTAAACCGGTCGGTAAACGCGAGATTATGATGGCTCATTAAGTCCTGCAGGTATTTGAGCCGGTCATGCGCGGTTGCGCCTGGACACTCAACCTGAAACGCAAACTCGACCATGCGGGTGTAAAGGTCTTTGGGCGCGTTCCGGACATTCATGAAATATCTCTCTTTTCAAGGACCGCGAACCGATCCCGCTTTTCATTCAGGATAGGTCATGCCCTTCAACGAATACAGATGCTTTCCGAGCGTGATGACGTGCTTCGGCTTTATCACATAGCCCAGATTGATCATCATCTGCATTTCCGCGACTGGCACCGTTGCCGTAGGAATCGTTCGCGGAACAATTTTCCCGTCCTGTAGCCTTACCGGTCCTCCGAACAAGACACCGAGGAATATCGCGCGAGTGCCAACGTGTGTTGACCCATCCTTGACCGCGTAGGTACCGTGATCGTAGACAAAGACCGGAGATCCCGACGATCCGGGAAAACAGGCCATGTCGATTACTGTGACGCCCGGGCCCGGTTGACCTTCAATCATGTATTCGACACCGGGATGTGTCGCGGTGATGCCGCGGCGGATCAGCGGCAGATTATTGACATGATCCCATAGCCCGTTTGGGTAGCCAATCATGACCACCTGTTGTACGGCATCCAAGCCCTTCAGATCGACCTCTGTGGGTACACCACTTAGCGGCACGTAGAACGGCTGCGTAGGGGGTGGCAGCGCTTGCTGAACTTGCGCGATAGGCAGCGCGCACAGATCGATGTTCGCATCTGGATGTTCGATCCAGCCGTTTCCCAATCCGCCGTTCAGGCTGACTTGAAAGTTACCGGAGGGGCTCTTCTCGCCAGCGCCTGGGTTGCAAGTGTGCAGCAAGAACGTCTGGTTGTTCGATCCCCGGATAACGTGCTTGTTCGTGATGATGGCAGGTACAACCTGCTTATCATCGAATGGGAAGTTGAAAAAGAAGCCCGTACCACGACCGGTTGACGTTGAGATTCGCACGGTAGAGTACATGAGTTGTTCTGCAATCGTCTTCGGTTCAATCATGCGCCTCCTTTGGAATGCTGGATCGAGGTCGTCAGGACACAAGTCGTCTGAATGCCGTTTTTCTCCGCAGAAACGCTTCGAGCTACTGCAATTTGTGGGGTTCGAGAAATTTCGTGTCTGGTCCAATGACGGCGCAATCGATACCGCCACCGATTCCGGAGGGTGGCTTGATCAGGTCTGCTGTCTTCGTTGCTGCTTCGATCAGATTAACACTAGCGTCGCACGCGTTCTTAATACTCACCTCGGCGATGCTGGTCTTCAGAGAAATAACATCGATACTTCCGTCGAGAAACTGACGCCCGATGCCATGTAGAACGTTGGCTGCCAGATAATCGTTCTCACCAAACGGAACTATGTCTGGCGGATCACCAAGGCCGAAAGTTCGTACTGGCAACGGCTGCAATTGGAGAAGCATAGGGCCCGTAAAATTGATCCAGAATTGCCAAATGTGTGCTTGCGCGGTTTGCGGATTAAAACTGGCAATTACGATCGTGGTGACGCGCGCCTGTCCAAAGAATTGGCGTAGTTGGCCACCGTCAATGTACGGTCGGACTTCCGCAAATATAGCTTCCGTCAATTGCTGACCATCTATCGATGTTAGAGGCGATTTTTGTTTGTCGATGAACGCAACCGTTGCGCGTCCGAAATCGACCGGCGCTGGTGTGTTGAACAGTTCCTCACAAAGGCGCTCGTCGGGAATTGCAGAGACGTCGCTCATGGTGGCCATTCCTGTAACAAACACGGCCGAACCAGCGGTCTTTGGAAGAAGGATCTTGCGCACGCCGTCACAGAAGATGCCGCGCGGAGTGGTGCGCCGATCTGCTGCGATTACCAGGCCCTGATTGGTAGGGATCGCTATAACGAGCGTTCCGCTCGCAGGCGAAAGACTGTCAGCCATTCCACTCCCTTCCAGTAAGAATGTGCCAACGAGCAGGCAGATGATGGTCCGTCTGTCGATACGGTTCATCGAACGACTGCACACGCCAGAGGATCCAAAGCCTAACGGCACTTTCTGTCCCGGCATACTCTCCCGGAACCGCTCACCAGCGCACCATTACTTCAGATGCGTCGAATTATGCGCGCCGGCGTTGCAGCCAAAACTTCGCTGCATTGAGCTGTCCACTGTTGATCGATGTGAGGCGGGAGCATGTGTCCCGCCCAATAGTCGCGTACCCAGCCTAAATCCAGAATTGGCGTGCGTGGCTGTAGGCTGCGCCAGTCTGCACGGTGTTTGGGAACGTCAGGATTTAGCAGTTCGATCTCATAGGGCAGCATCGTAAATTGCCGCCCATCGGAGTTTGCATAGAAACTAGCCTCGTTCTCGTCCTCGAAAAGAAAAAGCGACTCCAACCGTGATGGTTTGTCCGGAAAGTCTTGCAGGCGGACATATTCAAAAACAGCCTCACGAAATGCCTGAGTATGGGACCAGCCGGTCGCGCGAAGAATGCGTCCCCAATTCCCGGGCAAAATTATTGATCCCGGCTCCAGCATAGTCGAGGAGCAATGAAAATACGGCATTTGCTATTTTATCCTGCTTCGGTGCAAGTCGCCTTTCTACGAGACCGGTCTTTCAGCCGTTGAACGGGCCGCGGTGCTAAGAACATCAGTTAGCCGCCAATAAGGAAGCGCACGAATTCCTCTTTGAAATTGTATCGCGGCACTCGATTGAATCTCGAATCATAAATAGCGTCAACGTGTAGCATTATCGTCATAATCGATGACAGATACTCGTGTTCATCTTCGAAATAGATAAACTGAGGGTGGCCTTTGCTGTAAGACACCCTTCTGTTCGGGAGAAGTACGAATTGACGAACGAGCGGCTCTCTCTGAAGATCCCCTCGCATTTGCCCGATTAATTTTGGTGCTTTCTCTTCTAGGTCAGGGAAGGGGCGTGCTCGGGTCACCGCATAGCCCCGAGCCTCCAGAGCAGCTATTTGCTCAGCCGTCGACTTCCATTGATGCAACAAAGGTGCAGGAAACGAAAACTCATCGTCATCGACCAACTTCGCATGCGTTTGGCATAGCCAGATCGCATTTTTTATGTCCGAACGCTCTTCAGCCGTCATCTTACTATCGTATCTTGCGCCACCGGGAGACGCAGCGCAGATATGAGCCGATACTCCGGTGTTGGTCACGTCAGTTGGATCTGACCCAGGCCCAGACGTTGGCGCCCGGCAGTCGGGGTTGGAGCAGCGCATGCCGACGCGCTTAGCCAGACGCTCTATGGTGGATCGGCTGAAGTCATCCCTCGGCATTCTCTAACCGCCCCTTGGCCTTCAATTCCAGCTCAACGAGCCGGCAGTTTCGTGATCGAAGGACGCACATCAGTAGCCGAATGCGCTGGCGATAGATGCGGCACCGCTGAGCATCACTCCGATGCCTGAATAGAAGGCCGCCCGGCTGTTGATCTCGCCGCTGCGTTGCGCTTGTGTATACATGCCACCCATCGAGATACCTCCTGCCGGAATTCCCGGTGGCCGGTTGACCGCGGGGGCCGGGGAAATCGGCGGCGGAGCGGATGGCATTGGTTCGACCGGCTTCACGGTGCTGGCCCGCCACCACTCAATGGCAGACGCGAAACCGACCAACATTGCAAGAATCGCAAACGCGAGGGATGCTTTCATATCAATAGCGTGGCGTCCGAGTGCCAACAGCACCAGTGTAAGGATTTACGTTGCCGCGCGTCGAGTAATTGTCCATCTGAGTGCTGTTTGGATTGGTGGCTGTGTGAGGCTGCACGTAAGTGCCGCTGCTGCTCGTGTAACCCTGGACGCTGTGGCTGCGCGAGTTCGAGCCGGTGCCGTAAAGTTGCGCGTGAGCGGCAGTGGCTGCCAGCGTCAGGGTCGCAGCCAAAATGATCTGCTTCATTCCCAATTCCTCCCCTAGGTTTAATCGTGCGCGGATACAACCATGGCGAAAGGGAACATCCAACCCGACGAAGGTTGAATTCGCAGGATCATCCACAAGAGGAGCAGGGCCGTTGTCCACGGGCTGGCTTCGGGGCTGCAAGCCGAGGCGGCGTTTGCCACAACCGCCCCGGCTCTGACCCGAGCACGAAGTTTGCTGGAAGTCATGCCCCAGGCTGACAAGCAGGTTAGCGCGCCCTCCGGAAATATCTGTAAGCGGCTTCACAACCTCAGGCGCGTAGGTTCACGCTGGCGGGCCTTTCATCTCTCCGTATTCGTACGGTGTGATCGCGGCAAAAACTGCACTGACGGCGGGCGTTGCCCTTGTGTAAGATACCCGACATAGGAGTGTCGAGGTGGTGCCGTTGTTTGATGACTTCGTTTATCGCGTGTGTGTGATCATTGCTGGCTCGATCCCTGTTGCGGTGATCGCAGTCGCAGCGTTCATGAAGTAGGACCGTTGATCTGTATCAACAGTTCGGCGGGAGCTTAGGCGCCACCATCGCGCTATGGCTGGAATCGATTGGACATATGTACTGTCCATGGCCGGCGTGTGGCCTTAACGGTCACCGCGATCGGCGTCCTAGTGTGGATGTAGGCAGCCTTACTCCAGAACCTCATACTCGAATGCGACGCCCTCGGGATCGTTCTCCTCGAACCAGTTCTCCGCGGCGTCTTGAGTGGCGAACACCTTGATGTGCTCGGCATCGCCAACCTGCCTGCTAGTGTTGACGTAGACAAAAACGGTCATTGGTCTCTCTTCAGCTTGCGCTTGCCCCAATGCGGCATTTTCAGATCGGGATTGAACGCCTGTTCGACGTGACGGTTCAACGCCCGCATGACCCCGATCCGGGCGAGCATCGTCGGCCCCCCGGTCTCGGCGACGAGGATCAACGCCTCCATAGCGGCCTGCCACTCCGGCGCCGAGTGCTCAGCCTTCGGCAAGCCCATGATGTAGTCGGCGGCATCCCTCAAGGTGAGGAGTTGCCGGCCATCTGCAAGCGGTATTGGATCCTCAAACGAGGCTAACCAGGGCAAGGAAAGAACTTTTCGAAAATGGTAGGGACGAAAATTCTAAAACTGGAGCGGGCCGCATTGGCTTCGAGTGATCTGACCTGCATCGTTGAATTTCAGGGTTGCCTGCACGATGCCGTCAGGCACGGCGTATGACACCAGAATCATCCCATCGGATATCTGCAAGCGCTCAAGCACACCTGCTGGCTTCTCCGCGAAACGCTGCCGCCAGTATTCGGTCAGAGCGTCTCTACCTGTCACCATCGTGTCGCTATGGCAGCCGCACTCCAGCACGGCGTCTGAGGAGAACAAATCAACGATTGAAAGGTCGGCAGCACGGTAGGCATCAAGCCAATCAATCGCTGCGGCCATTGGGTCAAAGGAACTCATGGTCCTACCTACATGCCGGGAAGGGAGGCGGATTAAAGCACGCCTAATGAGCGTTGCGTGAATTGAATCGGGAAAATTCGGCAATGTCTTGGGGTATCCTAGACCAACGCCTCCATTCCTAGCGGCTTGCCAAGCTGTTCATGTTTTGTACTATCGGCCGTATCATGAAAAGCAACCGGGAAATCGAGATCCTGTTCAGGCGGCTGCGTCTCTACGACCAGCTAGAGCGCAATGCCGAAGGGCTCGTCCGCACGATCCAGCGGGTAATGGAGGAGCGCTATGGGGCTAGATCACGTTCGCAACGAAATCGAGCACATGCGCGTCCAAGTCGGAAGACAGCGTAAGGAGATCCTGCAGCTTCAGCGCGCCGGCATCTCGACGGCATCGGCTGAGCAGTTGCTGGAGAGGATGCTGGCGAAGATCGACGGGCTTTGCGCCGAGCGCGAACGGCTCAAGGGAGAGCAGGGTGGCCCAACAAAAGGACGGGTGCTCGGCGGCCGGAGTTGGTGATGGGCGAAAAACTGAAATGGTACGACGAGAACGCCGCCGACAACTCGCCATGGATCAAGGCGCTTGCGGAGCTGCGCCAGTGCGCGACGCGCGAGGGCCACTGCTATCAGCACGTCCAGGCGATCACCGTCGCGATCGACCAGTATGCCGAGAAGGCGCTGGGCAATCGCGACTACTTCCTCAACAAGCCCTACGGCGTGGGTTAGCGCCGCCGCATTCTTGCAGTGATAAAAAATAATGCGAGAACTGCGAGGGTGACGAAGAAGCCGATGGTATCGGTGTCGAAAACTGGTTGTACGCTGGATTGTGCGTACACACTGAAGAAATCAAATTGTTCAATATTTTCAATAACTTCTGGCGGAAGGGGTGGGATTCGAACCCACGGTACCCTTGCAGGCACGCCGGTTTTCAAGACCGGTGCCTTAAACCACTCGGCCACCCTTCCAGACCTTGAAATTGTTCAGCTTTTCGTCGCTTAGCAGAGAACAAATAGAGGACGCTGCTACCGCTTTGCTACCCAACGTCGTCGGTTCGCTTGTTTATGGCGGCCCGCATCACCCCGTCAACCGTGGCGGCGGCCTCTCCCTGCATATTCGGCATCAGGTGGCTGTAAATATCCATCGTGATCGCAATCGAGGAATGGCCCAGCCGTTCCTGGACGATCTTGGGGTGGATATTCGACGCGAGCATGTGGCTGGCGTGGCTGTGCCGGAGGCCGTGCAGGGTGACCTTCCATTCCTTCAGGAATGCCGACACGACGTGCGTAAGGCTCCTAGGCTGCAGTGGGGAGCCCTCTGCTTGCGTTACGACGTGCAGCTCATCATCTGCCCTGACGCCGAGCCGAAGCATCTCCTGTGCTTGTAGGACGCGCCAGCGGCGCAGTTCTTCAACCGCCATGGAGGGCAGGGCGACCGTGCGTGCCTTGCCGCTCTTGGCTTCCTTCTCGCGGATCACGCCGGCGTCTGTCTGTTCGGTGCTGGCGATCACGGCCAACTGCCCATTGTCGAGGTCGACGGACTTCCAGCGAAGGGCAACAATCTCACCACGCCGCAGGCCGCACAGTGCGGCCAGCACTAGCGGGATGAATAGTCGGCGTTCCCGCGCCGCATCAAATACGGCCGCGGTGGCGGGTGCGGCGATCGTGGTGACGGCCTTGCGTTCAATCTTGGGCCGGTCTCGCTTCTCGAGCAGCGCAGCCGGGTTGCGGGCGATCAGCCGCCAGCGCTCGGCCTGACCGAGAGCCGAGAATAGGACGCGGTGCATGTGGTGCACGGTACGGGGCGATAGTCCGCCGGTTCCGTTGCGCCGGCCGCTCTCCAGCGCCTTGCTGTAGGCCTGGCTGATATCGATCGGCTGGAGCTTGGAGAGCACCTTGGCGCCGAGCAGAGGGGCAACGTTCTTCAGGGCGATCTGCTCGTACCGCTCATGGGTGCGGGGGGAGACGTTCGGCTTGATGTGCTTCAGCCAGCGGTCAAGGAACTGCGCTAGCGTGAGCTTGGACGGTTCGACGTAGTCGCCGCCGTTCATTTCGGAGATCAGGCGGGCGCATTCGGTTTGTGCTCCGCGCTTTGTCCCCTTAAAGGAATGCCACTTCCGGCGCCGCTTGCCGGTGGCGGGATCGCGCTGATCCAAAATGATGGCCCAATGGCCGGGAGAGCGCTCCTTGATACTGCCCTTCATTTGTCGCCCCTCTCTCTGATGATTTTTAGAACATCGGGCTGATAGATCAGGTCATGGATACGATCCGCCATCGCCTTGCGGCCAGCGATGCTTCCGTCCCAATCAGGGTTGGACATTAGTTCGATGGCGACGCTGCGGATAAGGTCGCGTGACGCTTCGTTGCTACCGAGCATAACGTCGACAAGGCTGGCCGACCGCTCGACGGATTCAACCTGCTTCTCCAACTCCGCGATCTTCTCGCTTTCCTTAGCCGTCACCTCTTCGAAGTGACGTCGGGCTTCGTCGGCAGCGGCTCGATAATTGTCGGCTATCGCACGAACATCGTCGAGGCGTGCCGCCCACGTCATTTGAAGCTCGATCAGCCGTTCCTCGAATTGCCAGGACGCGTCCAAGCGCCGCTCGATTTCCTCACTGATTGAACGCTGATTGTCCGCCGCGGATCGGGCGAGGCGGTCGTGCATGTCACCACGACTGCGGAACGTGAAATTCCGAACCCTCTTCTCCGTGTCTGGCACCGGGGGACGACCCCTAGGCCGACTTTTCTTGACTTCCGTCACAACCAGTCACTCCACATCATTTAATGCACTTGATATCACGTGCCATAAACCTTGACAAGGGGTAACTGGAGGCCATATGACGTTAAAGCACGTAATTTCCTGTGCACTAATTGCACTCAAAGCCGCTGTTTGTCATTTGTCGGCGGGAACCAAAGGACCGAACCTGTGAATGACGAACTGAAACAGTTGCTTTCGAGGGCCACGGCAGACGTCCCCGAGGTCGGGCGTATCTGCTTTGGCCTCAGCCGAAATGCCAGCTACGCCGCTGCTGGGCGGGGAGACTTTCCGACGATCAAGGTCGGGCGGTTGTTGAAGGTGCCGACCGCGGCGCTGCGCAGACAGCTTGGCCTTGAGGTCGCTTGATCGTATGGCCGAAACGAAAAGGGCCGCCGAGAGGGCGACCCAAATTGAAATCCCGATTGTCCTGGAAGACACGGATTTTATAGCACCCTCTCTCCGGTCCCTGCAAGCATCACGCGTCAGGCGGCTGTATGCGCTGACGGTCGAGACCGCGGCCACGATCGCTGTTCTCGCTTACGGGGTGATGCGATGATGCACATCTCACCGCAACAGCTCGCGGCTGCGTTGGGAGGTGAAGTTTCCGGCAACGAGGTGTTAGCGCCGGGTCCAAATCATTCCCCGCGCGACCGATCCCTTTCAATCAAGCTCGACGCCGATGCACCTGATGGAATGGTGGTCTACAGCTTTGCCGGCGACGACCCGCTGGTGTGCAAGGATTACATCCGCGAACGCGCGGGCTTGCCTCAGTGGGAGCCGACGAGGGCGAAGGTGAGACCCGATCCAATCGCGCGCATGAGCAGCCGGGTCACTCAAGCTGCACAAGCTTCCAAGCCCACCGCCTACGTCTACCAGCGCGCCGACGGCCAGCCATATCTGCGCGTCAACCGCACTGCGGCCAAGGGCTTCTGGCAGGAGCAATGGGATGGAAGCGCCTGGATCAAGGGCGCGCCCAAGGTCAAGATCCCGTACCGGCTGCCCGAGCTGACCGCGGCGACCGCCGCCCCGGTTCTGATCGTCGAAGGCGAGAAGGATGTCGATAACCTGCTAGGCATCGGCTTCGCTGCCACCACCAATTCAGGCGGCGCCGAGAAGTGGACGGCGGATCTCAATCAGTACTTCGAGGGCCGCGACGTCTACATCCTGCCGGACAATGACGAGCCCGGCGCGCGCCATGCCAACCAGGTAGTGACTGCGCTCCATGGCGTGGCCCGATCGATCCGCACACTCAACCTGCCCGGACTGCCCCCAAAGGGCGACGTCAGCGACTGGCTGGAGGCGGGTGGCACTGCCGGCGATCTTGTGAAGCTGATGAAGCAGGCGCCAGCATCGGAAGAACAGCCACGCCTCGTCAAATCCAGCGCCGAGTTCGTACAAGGTTTTGTCCCGCCCGATTATGCCATCGACGGACTGGTGCAGCGACGCTTTCTCTATTCGCTCACGGCACCGACCGGACACGGAAAGACCGCTGTAGCCTTGCTCTTTGCGGCGTCGAAGGCGCTGGGCCGATCCATTGGTAATCGCGAGGTCGATCCCGGCCGGGTGCTCTATCTCGTCGGCGAAAACCCTGACGATGTGAAGATGCGCTGGATCGCCTTCGCAGAGAAGATGAAGTTCGACACCGAAACCATGGACGTTCATTTCGTGGAGGGCGTCCTGAAGCTCTCCAACACCGGGCAGCGGATCAAGACCGAGATCGAGCGGCTCGGCGGCAACGTCGATCTGGTGATTGTCGACACCAGCGCGGCATATTTCGAGGGAACGGAAGAGAA